>FWPV01016242.1_pt1 | contig 10515 bp, 2 predicted proteins | sample 2228371 | NCBI WGS metagenome assembly FWPV01 (sample SAMEA103939776, study PRJEB20133) | metagenome
CTACTTGTGTCCCATAACTTGATTGTGTTATCCCAACTACCACTAGCAAGCAATGAACCATCGGGGCTGAATGCGACTGGCCACACATCACTAGTATGTCCTTTTAGCGTAGCTATCTCTTTTTTACTACTTGTGTCCCATAACTTGATTGTGTCATCCAAACTACCACTGGCAAGCAATGAACCATCGGGGCTGAATGCGACTGATAACACCCAATCAGTATGTCCTTCTAGTGTAGTTATCTCTTTGAAACTCTTTGTGTCCCAAAGCCCGATTGTGTCATCCAAACTACTACTACTAGCAAGCAATGAACCATCGGGGCTGAATGCGACTGAATTCACCCAACTAGTATGTCCTTTTAGCGTAGCTATCTCTTTGTAACTCCTTGTGTCCCATAACTTGATTGTGTTATCCCAACTACCACTAGCAAGCAATGAACCATCGGGGCTGAATGCGACTGATAACACCCAATCAGTATGTCCTTTTAACGTAGCTATCTCTTTGTAACTCCTTGTGTCCCATAACTTGATTGTGTCATCATAACTACCACTAGCGAACAATGAACCATCGGGGCTGAATGCAACTGACCGCACATAACCAGTATGTCCTTTTAGCGTAGCTATCTCTTTGTAACTCCTTGTGTCCCATAGCTTGATTGTTTTATCATAACTACCACTAGCGAGCAATGAACCATCGGGGCTGAATGCAACTGACCGCACAGAACCAGTATGTCCATATAGCGTAACTATCTCTTTTTTACTACTTGTGTCCCAAAGCTTGATTGTGTCATCCAAACTACCACTAGCGAGCAATGAACCATCGGGGCTGAATGCGACTGATTCCACAGAACCAGTATGTCCATATAGCGTAACTATCTCTTTTTTACTACTTGTGTCCCAAAGCTTGATTTTTTTATCCCAACTACCACTAGCAAGCATTGAACCATCGGGGCTGAATGCGACTGAATTCACATCCGTTTGAAGAAAGTAACTGACTTGCCCAAGCGTTTTAACATCATAAAGATAAACACCAAATTCACTTCCTATTGCAAGAGTCTTCCCATCCGGCGAGAACTTGACATCACAGACATATCCGAAACCAAGCCTTGCTATGATGTCCTCCGATGACGCCAACAAACTAGATGAAAACAAGCATAATATTGTAGCTAATGCAAAACATAGGATCACTCGCTTCATTTGTTCTCTCATTTCTGTGCTTACTTTCACAATGTCTGTGCTAACCCCTAGTTTTTGAATATCTCCTCTTTTTCCTTATCAGCTGTAAGGAGCGCATTAGTATACCTAAGACGGTCGAGGAGGTCCTTACAATCTTACATTTGAGTCTCGCATCGCACCTAAAAAGACGATATACAAAGGCAACATTAAAAAAAGAACAAACAAACTTAATTAGGTTTAGGGGCATAATATTACAAAATTATCCAGATCAACTCAACCGCGCTCAAGATGAATATATCATCTCCACTGTGAATTGTCAACATTTTTCTCTGAAGTACCTGAGCTTTTTCTTGACACGCTAACAAAAATCCGTTATAATTCAGATTAAGATGGAAAACATAAAGGCAGGAAAGTAGTTGACTGGGATAAAACTTTCGCTTTTTACCACTTTTCAAAATATTAATGCGGATCATGCCATACAAAAATTATATTTTGGCGGCAAATATAATTACTCTATTATTGTGCCAACTAATATCAGCTAAGGCTCCTCCGACATTTCCGGCACAGGATTTTACTATTTGGGGACAAGTATATCTTAAAGACCCTCAAGAAATTACATCCACTTTATTAACAAGCGAAGACAAAGATTATGTAATATCTTTGAAGGTTAATAACAAAATATTGGCATCTTACACAATGGGCAGTGACATAAATTATGGCAACTATTATGTCTTGAAGGTGCCAATGGCCCTTGGTAACTTACAAAACAAAGCAAAGCCGAGTGACTCTTTTAGTATATATATTAATGATTTACCTGCAAATGAAGCCTTCCTTGAACCAGCTCATATACCTATCAAATTCCCTTATGAAATAACCAATACTGGGATAACTTTGTCAATTTCGCTAATACTCTATGTTGATCGCACTCCGCCGTATATATCTAACCAACGTCCAGAACCTAATTCATCTGCAAATAGAGAAACAGAGATATATTTAGAAGTTAAGGATAGTGGTAAAGGCGTTGATAAAAGCAGTATTAGAATGAAAGTAAGAGGAGAACTTGTTCAGCCAACTATCACAGAGATTCAGGATGGATACTCGTTAATATACAAGCCATCAGAAAAATTCCTTCCTAATCAAGTAGTTGACGTTGAAATCTTCGCAAGCGATCTCGCGTTTCCAGCAAACTCAATTTCGCCTCCCTACAAATATCATTTTGAGATAAAAAACGAAAAACCAATAGTAACAAATCTCTCCATAAGTCCAGCGAATCCCAAGACTGGAGATCAACTGATATGTAGTTATGTTTACACAGATTTAGATGGAGATGCGGAGTCAGGGACAGAGATAAGATGGTATAAGTATATCAGAGTTATTACAAGAATAAGACGACAATATCATCAAGTTCAGTGAAGAAAGGACAGACATGGTATGTGACAGTCAAACCAAGAGATGGTTACGAATATGGCGAATTAGTGAGATCAGCATCAATTGTTGTGAGCAATACACCGCCAGTGGCAAACAATGTTAAAATAACGCCATCAGAACCAAAGACAACAGATGACCTGCGATGTGAATATGATTACACAGATATAGACGGAGATATAGAATCAGGGACAGAGATAAGATGGTTCAAAGATGGGATAGAACAGATTCAGTGCAAAGGACAACTGGTATTATCATCGGATATGACAAAGAGAGGAGATAGATGGCAATTCAAGATAATTCCCTGTGATGGTATAGATTTTGGACTGGAGATGACATCATCAGAGGTAATAGTGGTCAATAGCCCGCCGATAGTGAATAATGTGATAATAGAACCAAATAATCCTTCAGAAGGACAAGTTTTGAATTGCATATATGAATATATAGATTTAGATGGAGATGCGGAGTCAGGGACAAGTATAAGATGGTATAAGAATGAGGTTTTGCAGAACAAGTATAATGACCAGAAGGAGATACCATCAGGAGTGATAAAGAAGGGAGAAAGCTGGAAGGTAGTGATCAGACCCAGAGATGGTATAAGTGAGGGGAGATACGTAACATCGCCGGTAATAATAGTAGGCAATAGTCCACCATTTGTGGAGGGATTACATATAGAGATACTTTCGACAGGAGATTTAGTTGTAAGATATGATTACAGAGATTTAAATGGTGATAAGGAATATGGGACAGAGATAAGATGGTATAGAAATAAATCATTAGAGCCTGCCTTTAATGACCAGATATTAGTTCCTAACAGTTATATGACGAGAGGTGATAAGTGGTATGTAACAGTGAGACCGAGTGATGGTATGGATTATGGAGGTATTATAGAGTCAACAGAGGTGACAATAGGCAATTTTCCGCCGATGGCAAGTGAGCTGACAATAGAACCTTCAAATCCTTATATAGATGACACATTGAAGATCAGTTATGTATATTCGGACATAGACGGGGATGCGGAGTCAGGGACAGAGATAAGATGGTATAGGAATGGGACAGAGGAGGTTGAATACAGAGATTGTAGAGAGATACCATCAATAGCGTTGAGAAGATTTGACAGATGGTATTTTACGGTAAGACCGAGAGATGGTATAGATTTTGGTTTATTGCAGGTATCGCCAGAAGTAACAATAGGCAACAGGTTGCCGGTGGTGAATGGGCTTATGATAAGTCCGGCGAATCCCAAGACTGGAGATCAATTGATATGTAGTTATGTTTACACAGATTTAGATGGAGATGCGGAGTCAGGGACAGAGATAAGATGGTATAAGGATGAAGTATATCAGAGTTATTACAAGAATAAGACGACAATATCATCAAGTTCAGTGAAGAAAGGACAGACATGGTATGTGACAGTCAAACCAAAAGATGGTTACGAATATGGCGAATTAGCGAGATCAGCATCAGTTGTGATAGCTAATAAGCCTCCTGTTGCCGAAAGCCCGAGAATATTGCCATCAGAGCCACTTACCGAAGATGACCTGATCTGTAGCTATGGTTACGAAGATGCAGATAAAGACCCCGAAAATGGGACGGAGATAAAATGGTATAAGAATAACTTACACCAAATTAACCTTGATAATTTTAAAACAGTTCCATTCAATAATACCAGAAAAAATGAAAAATGGTATTTTACAGTTAAACCAAAGGATGGAGTAGATTTTGGAGAAATGGTAACCTCTCCGGAGATATTAATAGGCAATTCACCACCTGTGGTATCAAACGTCGTCTTATCACCCTCTGAGCCTTATGATGTTGATAAATTGGTTTGCACCTATGATTATTATGATGCAGATGGCGATAAGGAAATGGGAACAACGTTAAGATGGTATAAAAATGACTCATTGCAGGAGAAATATAACGATCAAAAAATAATCCCGAATGGTGTCTTGAAGAAAGGCGATAAATGGAGAGTTGTTGTAAGACCCAGCGACGGAATAGATCGCGGAAAGTACCTATCATCTCAAATAGTAGAAGTATTGAACACTCCACCAATCGTGACAGACCTTTTCATCCAGATTGCCCCAAACGGCGATCTTATAGCTAAATATACATATTCAGACGCAAGTAAAGACCCTGAAGAGGGCACAGAGATAAAATGGTATAGAAACGGGCAAGTCCAGAATAAGTTTGAGAATATGACGACTATCCCAGCTGATGAGACCTCCAAAGGCGAAAGATGGTATTTCACCGTTAGACCCAAAGATGGCTCCGAATTTGGCAAACAAAAAACATCACCAGAAATATTGATAGGCAATAAACCACCAACAGTTAGCAAACTTTCTATTAATCCATCTAATCCGGTAACCATAGATGATCTGATGGGCAAATATGAATATGCAGACGAAGATGGCGATTTGGAAAAGGGAACAGAAATAAGATGGTATAAAAACGGAGAGGAACAATTACAATTCTTTGGGCAATTGATAATTCCATCAACTGCGACAAATAAAGGCGAAAAATGGCATTTTACTGTTAAACCCAAAGATGGGACAGATTTTGGGGAGGTCAAAAAATCGCAAGATGTGATCATAGGAAATACCCCTCCAATAGTTAAGGATATAATCATAACACCAACAATACCTGTAAGAGGCGATTTTCTAGAATGCAAATATAGCTATTTTGATATAGACGGCGATATTGAAAACGGAACAGAGATAAAGTGGTATAAGGACGATATATATCAGAGCAATCATAAAGATAAAACTACTGTGACGTCAGATTCAATAAGAAAAGGTCAGGTTTGGTATGTTGTGGTTAGACCTAAAGATGGATCAGATTTTGGAGAACAATTGAAGTCGTCAACGGTAACTGTCGCAAATACACCTCCAATAGCGGGTGATCTGATGCTAAAGCCGTCAAGTCCTAAAATTGATGATGATCTCATAAGTGAATATTCATATACGGATTTAGATGATGATCCCGAGTTAGGCACAGAAATAAAATGGTATAAAAATGGTATACTCCAAGAAAACCTCAACAACCAAAGGAAAGTTTCTTCTAATTTGACGTCAAAAGGCGAGAAATGGTATTTCACAGTCAAACCCAAAGATGGCGAAAACTTTGGGGAATTGAAGACATCATCAACAATCACTATAGCAAACTCTGCACCGATCGCAGACAAGCTAATAATAATCCCCATCAATCCTAAGGCAGGCGAACCGTTAGAATGCAAATGGACATTTATAGACGAAGACGCAGATGAAGAAGATGGATCGGAGATAAGATGGTTTAAAGATGGTATAGAACAAAAAGAATATTACGGACAGACGATCATCCCATCAAATATTACCAACAAAGGCGAAAGATGGCATTTTACCGTCAAACCCAAAGACGGGACAGATTTTGGAGAATTGAAAACATCTCCATCTTTAATTATTGGGAATACTCCGCCTGTTGCGGATTCGCTTTTTATTATAACAACAAACCCCAAAGCAGGGGACCCCTTGGAATGTAGATATGAATATTATGACGCAGACGGAGATATAGAATCTGAAACCGAATTGAAATGGTATAAAGATGGGATAGAACAGACACTTTATTCTGGACAAAGATTTATACCTTCCAATGTTATATTGAAAAATGAACACTGGTATTTCACTGTAAGACCTAATGACGGAAAAGATTTCGGCGAATTGAAAAAATCCCCAACAATAATAGTCGGAAATACCCCGCCGATTGCAGTTAAAATTAGGATTTCACCTATAAATCCATTAAAATCTGATGCTTTGGTATGTGAGTATGAATATATTGATAAAGACGGCGATCAAGAAAATGGAACAGAGATAAAATGGTATAAAAACGGATTAGAACAAGAAAGATATTTAAATGAAATGATTATTCCAGCATACACTATATCGAAAGATGAGAGATGGTATTTCACAGTTAGACCAAAAGATGGGACTGACTTTGGAGATATAAAAACATCATCGGAAATAATAATAGTCAATAGTCCCCCTATTATCAGCAATTTGAATATAATACCATCAAATCCGAAAGCAAGTGACTCATTAAGATGTACATATACATATTTTGATCTGGATGACGATATCGAATCTGGAACAGAGATCAAATGGTATAAGGACGATATATATCAAAGTAGCTATAAGAACAGGATTTCCATACCAACTGGGGCAATAAAGAAAGGACAAACTTGGTATGTTACAGTTCAGGTGAAAGATAATTATGAATTTGGGGAGATACAACGATCACCATCAGTGATAATAGCCAATTCAGCACCTATCGTAAGCGATTTGAAAATAGATCCGCCAAACCCATTGACCAACAACGATCTGAAGTGTAATTATTCATACAACGATATTGACGACGACCCTGAGAATGGGACAGAAATAAGATGGTATAAAAACGGTATTCTTCAAGAATCATTCGTTAATCAAATGAAAATTCCAAGTGCTAAAACATCAAAAGGCGAGAAATGGCACTTCACTGTTAGACCGAAAGATGGATTTGATTACGGAGAGTTCAGCACATCACCAGTTGTTATAATAGGAAATACCCCACCTTATGTTGATAAATTATCGATAACCCCAGATAAGCCGACACCGGATGATGACCTTGTATGTTCTTATCAGTATAATGATGTAGACAATGATCCAGAAGGCGAAACTCAAATAAGATGGTTCAAGGACGATCAATTACAATCAAAGTATGACAATAGCTACATAATCCCATCAACGGAGCTTAATGCAGGTCAGACTTGGTATTTCACAGTCCAACCAAGCGATGGGGCTCAATTCGGAAATATAAAAAGATCGGATTCAATAAAAATTTTCGAAAAACCTGTTATTCCTATGGTAAACTTGAATTTGCCAATGGTAACTAATCTTAAAATCTTGCCAAATGAACCTTACACAAATGATGACCTAAAAGCAAATTACGAATATTTTGATCTTGACGGCGATCCAGAGAATGGAACTGAATTGAAATGGTATAAGAATGGTATTCATCAAAAGGACCGTGATAATTATAGGATAATACCATCAAGCGAAGTGACCAAAGGGGATAGATGGTATTTCACGGTTAGACCGAAGGATGGCAAGGATTTCGGGGAAATTAAGTCATCTGAAGAGGTCATTGTAAGGAATAGCCCGCCGAAAGCCAAAAATCTGGTCATAATACCATCTGTGCCGAAAAAAACAGATAATCTTGTGTGTAATTATGTTTATATTGATTTGGACAACGATATTGAGATGGGGACAGAGATAAGATGGTTTAAAGACGGTCAATTACAACCTTTATATAACGATCAGAGAATCATTCCTCCCAATGAATTGTCAAAGGGTCAGAAATGGTATTATACAGTTAAGCCCTATGATGGAACAGATTTTGGCGAACTGGTTTTCTCTAATGAAGTTACCATTGTAAACTCTGCTCCTGTCGCTAGGAATTTAGCGATCGCACCGAAACTTCCACTGACAGATGATGATATTCTATGTATCTATGAATATTCAGATGTAGACAACGATATTGAGATGGGAACAGAGATAAGGTGGTTTAAGGATGATCAAATTATGGAGAAATATAATGATCAACTTAAAATACCATCATCAGATACAATCAAAGGTCAAAAATGGTATTTTACTGTAAGACCGAGAGATGGCTACTTGTATGGCGACGTTCAAAAGTCTGAGACCGTAACAATAAGAGATTCTAAGCCGATAATAACAGACCTAAAAATAATCCCATCATCACCGAGAAAAAGTGACAGTCTCTCGTGTCATTACAATTATAGCGATCCAGATTTTGATATTGAAAATGGCACAGAGATCAAATGGATTAAAAATGGCGAATTACAGACTGAATATGACAATAAAACAACTATTCCGTCATCGGCGATCAAAAAAGGCGATAAATGGCAATTTAAAGTCAGAACCAGATATGAAAATGGTTTTACGGATTGGCAAGAGTCTCTGCCTGTAATTGTCCGAAATACTCCCCCCGTTGCAGTTATTGAGTCTGATAAACGGATAGTTGCTGTTGGGTCTCCGGTCAGATTTATAGGTTCTAACTCTTACGATATTGATGGCGATTTACTTTCTTATAATTGGGATATCGACGCTAGCGATGGTATTAATATTGATTCAATAGAGAGGGATTTTGTCCATATCTATAAAAAATCGGGAGATTATATAATAACACTGATCGTAAGCGATGGCGAAGCATATTCTATGATGGAAGTTTATAATTTGAAGGTAGAAGACAGAAGCTTTTTGGTCGGAGCATACTATAATATCCCAGATGAAAAGCTCGTTCTAAAATTTGACAAACCTATGAAACTGGATATAACAGAAATTGATGGTAGCAAGATTTGTATGGAAATTGCTGATAGTGGAAAACCAGACATCCAAATACAAGGAAAATGTAAGCGGGTAGTCAATTGGTCTTCTGCTTCCGATGTGATAATTGATCTGAGCAATGATCCTTCTACTGCTTTTGCCCTTGTGTTAGAAAGCATTATAAAACATCATAAAATTGATCTGATCTTGCCTGAGGACTTGATAATGGATGTGTATGGAATAGGAAATCAAGCGGTGCTTTGTTCTGATGATATAATGATTGAGATGATCAGTGATAGATTTAAGATCGGCGTCACTGGTGACGTAAATGGGAGTGGAACTGTCACAAATTATGATGCGGAATTGATACTTAATGCAGTGGTCAACGGAATAGATACATTGCCGATATACAACTCTGCAATGGAGGTAAATAGATGGCTTGCAAAACACGAATATTCCTTTAACGTTATTATGGACATTGCTGATATTGACAGGGATGGTTCATTATCGTCTTATGACGCATCATTAATAATGCAGAATTCTATAAAATTGATACCCGAAAATCTGTTAAATAACAAGCAATTATATAGAAGGGCTTTTTTGAAAGTTAATAGATATGAACATCAAAATATTGATATGTCAGTTGTGTTAAACAATGTCACTGACGTTTATTCAGTTGACATTGTAATGTCTTATGATCCGCAGAAATTAGCAGTTAAGCAAGTTTTTAGATCAAATGAGACTTCACAATGGTTATTAGCTTATGCGGATTCTGTTTTGGGGAAATTGAAGATATCTATGGCAGGAGCTTCGCAACCTGACAATGGAAATACAATGGTTAATATATGTTTTAACTCTATTACTGGCGATGTAGACATGCCAAAAATTGACAGTATCCAGATAAATGGGCAAAAATTTGGCACAATTATTGAGGAAATTCCTAAACAAACGCTTTTATTACAGAATTATCCCAATCCGTGTAAAAATGGAACTTGGATACCATATCAAATCTCGTCAGAGTCAGAAATATCAATAGAAATATATGATCAATTTGGAAAACTGGTAAAAAGATTGTTCTCTGGTCAAAAATCGCCCGGAAGTTATATAGATGAAGAAAGGTCTATATATTGGGATTGCAGAAATGAAATAGGTGAAAAGGTGACCAGTGGTATATATTTTTATAAGCTTAAAGCTGGAAACATTGTTTTGATAAGAAAAATGGTAGTGATCAACTAATTTCTGAGCTTCGTATGTTCAGTTTATAAAGAAGATGGCTAAAGCTGGCAGATTTTAATTTGTGCTGTTACTGATGATAGAGGACTGAATGAAGTTCGGACGAAAGATCGGATATTTGGTGTTTCAGAGTTAGAAATAGCAAACATTTAGCAAATCATCGAGAGATTCTTTTTCCAAATATGTTGATATTTATTTTTGTTCAATAAAGACAATATATTACGGAAACTTTGTCAGAACTTCAGACAGAAATTCCCCAAGTGCTCAGAATAAGCAAAGCCTTAAAAAGAAAGCTAAAAAGTGATGGAAAAGGTTTGGATACGCTT
>FWPV01016243.1_pt1 | contig 10515 bp, 10 predicted proteins | sample 2228371 | NCBI WGS metagenome assembly FWPV01 (sample SAMEA103939776, study PRJEB20133) | metagenome
AACGACGACGTGCCCGGCTCCGCTCCCGGGGACGCCGCCGGCGCCCGGGAGGTTGCCACGGTACAGGTCCGCGGTGCCGTCCTCAAGACGCTCGGCGGGGAGTCCCCGTGACTGGCCTCGACGCCGCCCCCGGCGGCCGCCGGCCCATCCGGCGCGGTCGTCGTGGCCAGCACCCCGTCCGGCGGGGGCCCCATCCCGTTTGTCCGTGGGCCGCACCCCGCCGGGCCGTCGCTATGGCCGGTCCTCGAGCGTCGCGCCGCGCAGCGCCCACAGCAGGCTCGCCGAGGCGAAGATCGCGCCGGCCGCAAGGATCGCGAGAGCGACCACGTACGCCAGCGGGGCCTCGAGCGCCTCCGCCAGCGAGCCCGAGCCCGCGCGCGACAGCCAGGCCCAGGCGAGGACCACCACGGCGACGAGGAAGATCCCCAGCGCTCCCCCGAGCAGGAGCCGGGTCGCGAGGCGGCTCGAGCCGCGGTGCCACGTGTGACGGGGCATCGAGCCCCGCCAGGTCACCACGACGGCGGCCACGAGCCCGGCCCAGGCCAGCGCGACGAGGATCGCCCCGATCGCGTCGGCGAGCCGGTGCCAGCCGGCGGTCAGCGTGCTCATCCCCACGACGCTGACGTACGCGGCGCCGGCGAGCGCGACGAGCGAGCGCAGCCGCCGCGGCGCCACGAGCAGGGCAGCGAGGGCGAGCGACGCCGCCAGCGTCACGTGCCCGCTCGGGAAGCTGTTGCCGTACGCATAGGCCTCCGACCCGACGAGGTTAGGTCGCTCGAGGATGACCTCCTTGAGCAGCTGGGTCGTGACGTTCGCGCCCGCGATGATGACGACCACGCCGGCGGCGAGGACGGGGCGGCCGACGACGAGGGCGATCCCCGCGAGGCCCGCGGTGGCGACGGCGACGACGGCGAGGTTCAGCGTCGCGAGCGCCCGCCAGGCGAGCTCGACCGCATCGGCGTCGGCCGGCGGCCGGCCCCACAGGACGAGGTCGTCCAGCGCCTGACCGAGCGGCGTCCGGACGGCGACCACGTAGAGCAGCGCGGTCGCGACCGCGGCGGCGAGCCCGACGAGCAGCAGGCGCCGGACGGCCTGGCTCGTCGTGGCCACCGGGGTGGTGTCGCCGCGGAAGCGCGGGCGCCGGAGTCGGAGGCGGAAGCGGCGGGCCATGAGGGCGCCATCGTAGGTCGGGCGCGCCGCAGACGCCGTGCGCGGAGCCGGCGGAGGTCCGATCGGCCCACCGTGGTCGGGTGCCCCGGACGATCGCCGGACGGCATCCGGCCCTTGCCGGAGACGATGATCCTCCAGCCGATCTTCCTCGGGACGGGCCTGCTCATGGGCTTCGTCGCCCTCTTCTGGCTCCGCCGGACCGGCCAGCTCCGCCTCTGGTAGCGCACCGGCCCGCCGGGCCGCGTTCAGCGGGCCCGCACCCGGTTGTTGCGTGGCTGGTGCTCCAGCTCCGCCAGGCCGAGCCGCTCCAGGAGCGGCGGGACGTACATCCCGAAGCGGCCGCGGTAGCCCTTGCGGAGCCCGTACCAGCCGCCCACCGGGTTCGCCGGTGATCGGCCCCAGGCCTCGACCGTCCCCTCGGCCGCCGGCTTCTGCTCGTCGGCCGCGCCGAGCGGCACCCAGTCGCCCTGCTCGACGAGCCACGCGTGCAGGTCCTCGATGCAGCGAAGGTGGTAGCGCAGCTGCGTCGAGCCCACCTGACAGACGAGCGCCGGCGGATCGGCCGCCGCGTCGCGCCACATCTGGTAAGTCCCGCCGCCGCTCGCGGTCTGCAGGATCCACGGGTCCTCGCGGGTCCCGGTTCCGTGCGTCGCATCGGTCATGCCGAGCCCCCCGTGCGGCCAGATTGGTGGGCCCAGTGAACCACGCCCGTCCAGCCCGGGGTGACCGCCTGCGCGCGGGAGACGTCAGGCCGTCGCCCTGCCCGCCACCCAGATCTCGGGCCGTTCGGCCGTCGGCAGGGCGGAGCCGGCGCGCTACCTTGATGTCGACGGAGGTGCGCGATGTCGACCCAGCACGACCCCGCCACGGCGATCGGGACCGTCACGCATTACTTCGGCCACCTCAACGTGGCCGCGGTGAGCCTGACCGAGCCCCTCGACGTCGGCGACCTCATCCACATCCACGGGCACACGACCGACCTCATCGAGACGGTCCGCTCGATGGAGATCGACCACCGCCCGGTGACCCACGCGGAGCCCGGCGACGACGTGGCGATCAACGTCACGCAGCACGTCCGGGAGCACGACCGGATCTACCGCGAAGGCTGACCGGCGCGCGTCGCGGCCGCGGGGCCGGGCGTGACGGCCGGGCGGCCGCGGCGGCCGCCCGTGCACCGTGGCGATGGCGACCGCGCTGCGGCTCCCTACCGCATGTCGCGGTCGAGACGGACGGGGAGCGTCCGGCCGCGGATGGTCGCGCCACGGAGCGCCGGGATCACGCGATCCACCACGTCGCCGGCCACGTCCACGAGCGAGAAGCTGTCGGCGACCTGGATCGCGCCGATCGCCGAGCCGGGAACGCCGGCCTCGGCCGTGATCGCGCCGACGAGGTCCGCCGGCCGCATCCCCATCCGCCGGCCGCCGCCGACGAAGATGCGAACCCACGCGCTGCCAGGCGGAGCGCCACGCGGCACGGGTCTCGCCGCGACGCCCGTTCGCGAGCCTCGGTCGCGCGGTGCCTGCGGGCCCGAACCCACGGGCCTGCTCGGCCGCGCGGGCCGTGCCGGCCGGTCCTGCGGGAGGAACGCCGGGGCGATCTCGGCTTCGGCGTCGCCACCGGCCATGCGCTCGTCGAGGAGCGCCAGCGCCGCGGCCGCGACGTCGGCGGCCGAATGCTCCGGCTCGAGCCCGTCCACGATGGCCCGGTAGCGGTCGAGGTCCGCGGGAGCCGGCTGGCCTGGCGCCCCGGCCGCCTCCGAGGGCGAGGCCAGGCGCTCCCGCAGGCTCGCCTCGAGCGCCTCGAGACGCCGCTCCCGGAGGTCGGCCATCGAGGGGACCGTCGCCCGCTCGAGCCGCGTCCGGGTCGCCGCCTCGATGTTCGCGAGCAGCCGTGCCTCGCGCGGCTCCACGAGCGTGATCGCGGCCCCCTCGCGCCCTGCGCGGCCTGTCCGGCCGATCCGGTGGATGTACACGTCGGGCGACGACGGGACGTCGAAGTTCACGACGTGGGTGACATGCTCGATGTCGAGGCCGCGCGCCGCGACGTCCGTGGCCACGAGCACGTCGAGCGCCCCGTCGCGGAAGCGGCCCATGACCCGGTCACGCTGCTCCTGGCTCATCCCGCCGTGGAGCGCGGCGGCATCGTGGCCGCGCCCGCTCAGCGCCTCGGCGAGGTCGTCCACCTCGCCCCGAGTCCGTCCGAAGACGAGGGCGGCCGCCGGATCCTCGACATCGAGGATCCTCCCGAGCGCCGCCAGCTTGTCGGCGCGTCGCACCACGTAGACGACCTGGCGGACCTTCGCCGGAGTCTCGTCGGTCGGTCGCTCGGCGCGCACCGAGACGCGGACGGGATCGCGAAGGTGGCGCGCCGCGATCCGGGCGATCGAAGGGCTGATCGTGGCCGAGAAGAGGGCCGTCTGGCGGGCAGCCGGGGTCGCCGCCAGGATGGCGTCGAGGTCCTCCGCGAAGCCCATGTCGAGCATCTCGTCGGCCTCGTCGAGAACGACGGCCTCGACCGCGTCGAGGCGCAGGCTGCCCCGGTTCAGGTGGTCGACGGCACGGCCCGGCGTCGCGACCACGACATCGAGGCCTGCCCGCAGCCCCCGGAGCTGCAGTCCGATCGGCTGGCCGCCGTAGACCGGCAGGACGCGGGCGCCGAGGCCGCGGCCGTAGCGGTGCGTCGCCTCGGCGACCTGCATCGCGAGCTCGCGGGTGGGCGCGAGGACGAGCGCGAGCGCGGCTCCCTGCGGGGCGCGCCCGAGCCCGCCGCCCTCCACAAGGCGCTGGAGGATCGGCAGGGCGAACGCGGCCGTCTTGCCGGTCCCGGTCGGCGCCTCGGCGAGGAGGTCGCGGCCGACGAGGAGCGGCGGGATCGCCTCGACCTGGATTGGCGTCGGCTCCTCGTAGCCGAGCCCGGCCAGGGTCTCGAGCAGGGCGGGACCGAGGCCGAGGGCCTCGAAGGTCGGCCCGGTCGCGTCGCCGGCCAGCGGGCGAGCGCCTGGCGCGTAGGCACAGGGACACCGAGCGCGGACGCGCGGGGGCGGCGGCTGCCACGGCAGCCGCCGCCCCCGCGCGTTGTGGTGGCTGCGAGCCCGCCGGCGACACCGGTCGGCTCAGGCGTCCTTCGCGTACCTCGCGCGTCCCTCCTCGTAGAGATCGCCGCCGTGGCAGTCGTTGACGACGATGGCGGGGAAGTCGACGACCTCGAGACGGGCGACAGCCTCGGCGCCCAGCTCCGGCCAGGCGATGACCTCGTTGCCGATGATGCGCTGGGCGAGCAGCGCGCCCGCGCCGCCGGTCGCGGCGAAGTACACCGCCGTCTCGTCGACCATCGCCTGCTTGACCTCGGCACTGCGCAGACCCTTGCCGATCATCCCCTTCAGGCCGTGCTTCATGAGAAGCGGGGCGTAGGCGTCCATACGACCGCTGGTCGTCGGCCCGGCCGAGCCGATCGGCTTGCCGGGCTTGGCCGGGCTCGGCCCCATGTAGTAGACGACGGCGCCCTGCAGCTCGAAGGGCAGCTCCTCGCCGGCCTCGATCAGCGCGACGAGCTTCTTGTGGGCGGCGTCACGGGCCTGGTAGATGACGCCCGTGATCTCGACCGCGTCGCCGGCCCTGAGGTCTCTGACAGCCTCGTCGGTGAGGGGCGTGGTGAGCTTCTTGACGGCCATCTCTCCTCCCCTCCTCAGAGCTCGACGGACTTGTGCCGCTGGGCGTGGCATTGCACGTTCACGGCCATCGGCATGCTGGCGATATGGCAGGGCATCTCCTCGATGAAGACGGCCAGCGCGGTCGTGCGTCCCCCGAGGCCCTGGGGGCCGATGCCGAGCGCGTTGATGCGCTCGAGCAGCTCGGCCTCCATCTCGGCGATGCGCGGATCGGGATGCACCGAGCCGATCTCGCGCAGCAGCGCTCTCTTGGCGAGCACGGTGACCGCGTCGATGGTGCCGCCGATGCCGATGCCGACGACGACCGGCGGACACGGGTTGGAGCCGGCGCGGCTGATCGTGTCGACCACCGCCTGGCTCATGCCGGCCCAGCCCTGGGACGGCTTGAGCATGTTGAGGCTCGACATGTTCTCCGCGCCGCCACCCTTCGGCATCATCACGATGCGCACCCTGTCGCCGGGGACGATGCTCGTGTGGATGATGGCCGGTGTGTTGTCCTTGGTGTTGCGACGGGCGTGAGCCGGCTCCTCGGCGGCGGACTTGCGCAGGTAGCCGTCGATGTACCCCTGGCGCACGCCCTCGTTGACCGCCGTCTCGAAGTCGCCGCCGACCAGGTGGACGTCCTGGCCGACGTCGACGAAGAACACGGCGAGGCCGGTGTCCTGACAGATCGGCACCCGGTCGCGGGCAGCGATGTCGGCGTTCTCGACCAGCTGGCCGAGGACCTCGCGCCCGACAGGCGACTCCTCGGTCTCTCGCGCCCTCTTCAAGGCCTCGTAGACGTCGTCCGGCAGGTCGTAGTTGGCCGAGATGCAGAGCTCCTTCACGGCCGCGGTGACCTCGGCGACGTCGAGCTCACGAACGGGCATGACGCCCCCTCAGTCCTTCTTGCGGTCGGTGGCCTTCTTGAGCGCCTCGGCCGCCTTGTCGGCCGCCTCGCGGGCGAGCTCGGCCGCCTTCTCGGCGTACGGGCCGGCCTTGTCGGCCGCCTCGCGGGCGAGCTCGGCCGCCTTGTCGGCGACGGGGGCGAGCTTGTCGACCGCCTTCTCGGCGTAGCCCGCGGCGACGTCGCCGGCGCCCCTGGCGACGGCCTTCAACGCCTGCGTCGTGGGCGCCGGCACGCGGCTGCCCTCGGGCATCGCGATGTACCCGAGAGCCATCGCATCCTGCACGAGACCGCGCGCCCGGGCGATCATCGCCGTCGCCTCCTCGATCTCCTGGTCGTACGTCAGGTCGGTCCGCAGGGCGATGCCCTGCTCGATGGCCTTCATCGCCACCGCCGCGGCCTCGCGCGGGAAGACCTCCCAGTCGTCCATGGTCGGCATGATGTAGTCGGGGCGCAGACCCCGGTCCTCGGCGACCTTGGCGAGCTCCTCGGCGGCGGCGATGCACATCTCGTCGGTGATCGTCCTCGCACGCACGTCGAGGGTGCCGCGGAAGATGCCCGGGAAGCCGAGCGAGTTGTTGACCTGGTTCTCGAAGTCCGAGCGTCCCGTGGCCACCACGGCGGCGCCGGCCTCCTTCGCGTCCCAAGGCCACATCTCGGGGATCGGGTTGGCGCAGAGGAAGACGATCGGGTCGGGCGCCATCGCCGCGATCCACTCTTTCTCGATGGTGTCGGGGCCCTGCTTCGAGAGCGCGATGCAGACGTCGGCGCCCTTCAGCGCGTCGGCGATGCCACCCTGGCGCTGCTCCTCGTTCGTGATCTGGCAGTACTTCCACTTGTCGGCCCACTCGTCCTTGACGGCCTCGATGTCGGCGCGGCCCTTGTGGAGGATGCCCTTGCTGTCGACCACGGTGCAGAGCGCCGGCGTGGCGCCGTACGCGAAGATCAGGCGGCTGATGGCCACGTTGGCGGCGCCCGAGCCGATGAACGCGATGCGTGCGTCCTCGATCCTGCGGCCCACGACCTTGAGCGCGTTGATGAGGCCTGCCAGGGTGACGCAGGCGGTGCCCTGCTGGTCGTCGTGCCACACCGGGATCTCGCACTCCTCGCGCAGCGTGTCGAGGATACGGAAGCACTTGGGCTGGGCGATGTCCTCGAGGTTCACACCGCCGAGTCCCGGCTGCACGAGCTTGACGAACTCGATGAACTTGTCCGGGTCCTTGGTGTCGACCATGAGCGGGAAGCCGTCGACGCCGCCGAGGTACTTGTAGAGCAGGCTCTTGCCCTCCATGACCGGCATCCCGGCCTTGGGGCCGATGTCGCCCATGCCGAGCACCCTGGTGCCGTCGCTGATCACGGCCACCGTGTTCCACTTGTTGGTGTGCTCGTAGACCTTCTCGGGGTCGTCCTTGATCTCGAGGCAGGGCTTGCTGACGCCCGGCGTGTACCAGATGCCGAAGTCGTTGAAGTCGCGCACGCAGCACTTCAGCGTGGTCTCGATCTTGCCGCGGTAGAAGGGGTGGAGGACCTTCGCATCCTCCATGGGCTGATAGGCCTTGGCCTTCAGCTCTTCGACGGTGGGCTGACGGTCCTGCTCCGGCATGAGGGCCTCCTGAGCGATCGACGGACGAGCCGGGCGACGGCGCGGTCAGCACGCGCTCGGCGAGCGCGCCCCCCGGGACCGCGTCGCGGCTGCCGGCCAGTGGCCTCGAACGCTAGCACGGGCCGTTGGAGGCGGCAACGAGACGGCCGTGGACCCGGCGACCAAGAGGCGTCGCGGCGGCGGGACGGGATGGCGAGTGGGGAGCAGCGCGCGCTCCGCGTGAGTGGCGCGGCGGCGAGGGCGGGCGGCCGTGGGCTCTTCGCCGCCGACCGCCCCCCCGACCGGGCCGGTGAAGCACCGGCCTCAGCTGCCGGAGTCGTCCGACGGCGGTGCGCGCGCGCCGGGCAGCTGCGGCAACGCTCCGGCCGCCGCCGCTGAGATCACCTCCGCTTGGGCCGTCGTCAGGGTGCCGTCCTCGACGAGGGGATCGAGCACGGGGCCGAGCACGTCCCGGCCACCGGGCGCCTTCTGCGGCGGCGGCGCCTGTACCTGCCCCGAGGCGGAAGCGGGCGGCAGCGGACTGGCCTGCGGCGGTCCGCCGCCCTCGAACTCACCGAGCGCGGCCACGACGGTCTCCTGCTGCGCGGCGCTGATGATCCCGTCCGCGACCAGGCCGTCGAGCGCGTCGTCGACCACGGCGGCGAGATCGAGCGGTTCTCCGCCTGAGCCGGGGAGCGCCGGCGCGGAGGTGAGCGAGCTGGGCGCGCCGGCGTCCGCGCCGCAGGCCTGGAGTGCGAGACCCGCGAGGGCGGCCGGCAGCAGCACGACGGTGAAGACGACGGTCACTCTGCGCACCACGCACCTCGCTCGGTCGCGCCGCGGTGGCTCCGCGGACGGACCGACCCTCTCACGGCGGTCTTGGGAGCGACTGGGGATCGGCTGTCGCCTCGCTGAGAGTCCGGCTCGAGGCGGGTCCGGGTCGCAAGGGTCGTGGCGGCGGGCAGGAGAACGGCCGCGCGGGTGAGGCGGTCACGAAGGTGGCCGCGCGGGTGAGGCGGTCAGCGGGGTGAGGCGCTCAGCGCGACGAGCCCTTGCCGGGCTTCGCCGTGACCACCTCGGGCGGGCGCGAGACGACCATGACGGCGGCCACGGCCGTGGCGAAGAACAGGCCAAAGAAGACGAGCAAGAACCCGGACGCGCCAAGTGAGGTGCGGTAGAACAACCACAGACCGCCGGCCCACACTGCCAGCAGAGCGACGAGCTCGACCGTCCAGAGACGGCCGCGGCGGTCGAGGAGCACGAGCACCGTCACCCCGACCATGGCGACGAAAGCGACGAGGAAACCGAGGCCGATGACCAGCAGACCCGTTGAATCGACGGCGTCGCCACGGATCGGCACACGGCTGTCGCCGTCGATGACTGCCGGCAGAGCCTTCGCGATGAACCACCCGCCCAGCACCGCGTAGAACGCGGTCCAGGGCAGCGGCACGAGCGCCAGGACGAGCCGCCCCAGCGGCCGGCGCCTCACGGGACCTCACCACCGCGACGTGTGCGTGTGCTCATCGTCCCCCTCCGCGGACCGTTCGCCGCATTCTAGACCGAGCCTTCGAGGGCGGCCACCACGAGGGGGGCGACCTCGCTGGGGCGCCGCGCGACGGCGACGCCCGCGGCCTCGAGCGCCTCAGCCTTGGCCGCCGCCGTGCCGGAGCCGCCGCTGATGATCGCCCCGGCGTGCCCCATGCGCTTGCCGGGAGGCGCGGTGAACCCGGCGAGGTAGGCGACCACCGGCGTGCTCATGCGCTCGGCGGCGAAGCGCGCGGCGCGCTCCTCGTCGTCGCCGCCGATCTCGCCGACGAGCACCACGGCCGCGGTCCGGGGGTCGGCGGCGAACAGGTCGAGGCACTCGATGAAGCCGACCCCGTGCACGGGGTCGCCGCCCATGCCGACGCACGTCGACTGGCCGAGGCCGGCGCCGGTCAGACCGTGCACGATCTCGTAGGTCAGCGTCCCCGAGCGCGAGACGACGCCGACCTCGCCGGGCGCGAAGACCTCGGCCGGCATGATGCCCGCGCTGCAGGCGCCCGGCGTGATCACCCCCGGGCAGTTGGGTCCGACCAGCGTGGCGCCACGCCGCGCGAGGTGCGCGGCGACCTCAGTCATGTCGCGCACCGGGACGCCCTCGGTGATGCAGACGACCGTCGCCAGGCCCGCGTCCGCGGCCTCCAACAGGGCGTCGCGGGCGAAACGGGCCGGCACGAAGACGACCGCCGTGTCGGCGCCGGTGGCGTCCACGGCGTCGGCCACGGCGTCGAAGACGGGGACGCCCTCCACCTCCTGCCCACCCTTGCCCGGGGAGGTGCCGGCCACGACCCGGGTGCCCGCCGCCAGCATGCGCCGCGTGTGAAAGCTCCCCTCGCGGCCGGTGATGCCCTGGACGAGCACACGCGTCGCGGCGTCGACGAGCACCGCCATCAGGCGCCGCCCTCCGCCGGCGCCGCACGGGCCGCCGTCGGCTCCGCCGCCGCACGCGCCGCCGCGACGAGGCGCACGAGCTCGCCCACGTCGCCGGCGACGCGCAGACCGGGCAGCCCCGCCTCGGCCAGGATGGCGCGGCCTTCCTGCGCGGCCGTGCCTTCGAGCCGGACGACCACCGGCATGCGCGTCCGGCCCAGGGCCGCGACCAGCCCCCGCGCCACCCGGTCGCCGCGCGTGATGCCGCCGAAGATGTTGACCGCCAGCGCGCGCACCCCTTCGGTCGAGAGGATCAGCTCGAGGGCGAGCGCGACGGCCTCGGCCGAGGCGCCGCCGCCGACGTCGCAGAAGTCCGCCGGACGCAGTCCGGCGGCGGCGAGCTGGTCCAGCGTGCTCATGACCAGACCGGCGCCGTTGCCGATGACGCCGACGTCCCCCTCCAGGCTGACGTAGCTCAGGCCGGCCTCGCGGGCGCGCCGCTCGCGCTCGTCGGGCACGGGCCCCAGACCGGCGAGGTCGGGGTGGCGCCAGAGGGCGTTGTCGTCGACGGTCACCTTGCTGTCGAGGCAGACCACCTCGCCCCCCGTCGTGACGGCCAGCGGGTTCACCTCGACGAGCGTCGCGTCGCGATCGTGATACACGCGCCAGAGGGCGCGCACCGTGGCGGCGAGACGCTGCGCCGTCGCCGCCCCCTCCCGCGCGCCGCCGGCAGCCGTGACCGCGTGCGCCCCCTCCCGCGCGCCGCCGGCAGCCGTGGCCGCGTGCGCCCCGTCCCCC
>FWPV01016246.1_pt1 | contig 10514 bp, 11 predicted proteins | sample 2228371 | NCBI WGS metagenome assembly FWPV01 (sample SAMEA103939776, study PRJEB20133) | metagenome
CGACGTTGCGCCACGGTATCTCGAGCGCAACGGTGGCTACCTGCGCATCTTGAAGCTCGGCCCGCGCCAGGGCGACAACGCTCCGATGGCCCGCATCGAGCTGGTCTGACCGGCGAGCCGGTGGCAGCCCGGCGATGAGCCGCCCCACCGAGCCCACCACTTTCGACGAGCCCGCCGCGATGCGGCGGGCTCGTCTCGTCGTGGCCTACGACGGAGCTGCGTTCCACGGGTTCGCCGTCAACCCCGGGGTGACGACCGTCGCCGGTCGGCTGAACGAGGCGCTGAGCCGCATCACTGGCGCAGCCGTCACCGTCACCGGAGCAGGTCGCACCGATGCCGGGGTGCACGCCTGGGGGCAGGTGGTCAGCGCCGACCTGCCGGTCGAGGTCGACATCGGTTCGCTGGCCCGCCGGCTCACCCGCATGTGCGCGCCGTCGATCGTCGTGCGCGAGTCGGCGTGGGCCGAGCCCGATTTCGACGCGCGCTTCAGCGCGATGTGGCGGCACTATCGCTACACGGTGCTCAACGAGCCCCTGCCCGACCCGTTCCTCGCTGCGACCTCCTGGCACGTGCCCGCCCCGCTGGATCTGCGTCTGATGCAGCTCGGCTGCGATCCGCTCATCGGTGAGCACGACTTCTCCAGCTTCTGCCGCGCCCCCAAGGTGCCCGCCGGCCAGGCCGTGCCGTCAGCGGTGCGGCGCATCATCGTCGCCCGCTGGTCGCAGTCGCGCAGCGAGCGCGGCGGCCGCCTGCTGCACTTCGACGTCCGGGCGAACGCGTTCTGCCATCAAATGGTGCGCTCGATCGTGGGCACCCTCGTCGACGTCGGGCTCGGCCGCATCCACGCAGGCGAGTTGCGCGGGCGGTTGCAGGCCCGCGACCGTCGAGCCGCTGGCCAGGTGGCCCCACCCCACGGGCTGTGCCTCTGGGAGGTCGGCTACCCCGACGTCGGCCAGCCGCGCTGAGGCTCAGGCGCTGAGCGGTTGGAGCACCGAGCGAAGGAACGCCATCGCGTCCCGCCGCGACTGGGGCATCGGCGTCAGGTGGTCGAGGTCCGCCGACACCAACGCCTGACGCACGTCGAGCGCGCAAGCCACCACCACGACATGGGTTGCCCGGCTGACGGCACGCTCGATGCTGGCCCGCACGGAGGGGATCCGAGCCGGGTCGATGGTCTCGAGGTCTGCGAGATCGACCACGACCGTGGCGCCGGGGCCAGCTCGGTCGATCTCCGCGACGACGACGGCGGCGGTCTCGGGGCGGTCCTCGTCGAGCGTGACCCAGGCTGCGTGGCGTCCCCACCGCCGCGTGCGCACCCCGTCGCAGCCGCTGCCGACGCTGGGCAGGTCGACCTCGAGGCGCTCGAGTGTCAAAGCGCTGTCGGAAGACGTCGTGTGGTCCATGGAGGGCCTTTCGATCGGGCCACGCGGCGTCGAGCGTGGCCGATAGGGTCGTGTCGGCCACTGTGTCGGTGGAGTTCGACAGGATGGGTCCCGCTGTGTGGCGACTTCGCGACGAGATCGTGACGTCGGCGGCCGGGCCCTCCGAGTGCCGCCGAGGAGGTTCCGACGATGGCACGGTTGCTACTGGTCGAAGACGATGACGCCCTGCGGCTCGGGCTGCGCTACGCGCTCGAGGACGAGGGGCACGTGGTGGTCGAGGCCCCCGATGCCGCCACGGCTCTGGCCGAGTTCGAGCTCGAGGCCCCCGACCTCGTGTTGCTCGATCTCCGGCTCCCCGACCGCTCGGGGTTCGAGGTGTGTCGCGAGCTCCGGCGAACCAGCTTCGTGCCGATCGTGATCGTGACCGCGCAGGACGACACCCACGACCTGGTGGCCGGCCTCGAGGCGGGAGCCGACGACTACGTCACCAAGCCGGTCACCGCCAAGGCACTCGCGGCGCGAGTGCGCGCACACCTGCGCCGGGCCGCCTGGCAGGGCACGTCACCGCGGGGGTCGACCGGGATCGACGCGGAGATGCTGGCGCTGGTGGGCCTCGAGATCCGCGAGGACGAAGCGGTGGTGCTCCGCCATGGTCGGCGGGTCCCGCTGACCAAGACCGAGTTCCGCCTGTTGTGCGAGTTCGCTCGCCACCCCAACCAGCTGCTCAGCCGGGACCAGCTGCTCGAGTCCGTGTGGGGCTACGACTACGTGGGCGACGGCCGGCTCGTCGACACCCACGTGCGGCGCCTGCGCGGCAAGATCGAAGACGAACCCGATCACCCGAGCCTCATCGTCACGGCTCGTGGGCTCGGGTACCGGCTGGAGGTGGCCCGGCCGGCGTGAGCGGCCGCTCGCCCGCCTGAGCAAGCGCTACTCGGTGTCTCGGATCAGGTCCGACACGTCGTCGGCGGTGATCGTTCCCTGCCCGACGCTGCCATCGGGGAGGGGGACGACGGCGTTGGCGCCGGCCACCGTGAACGAGACTCCGTCGATGCCGCTCAGGCTGGTCAGCGTGAGCACCAGCTGACCGACCGCGAACGACTGCTCCGCGGTCGGGAGCTCGAGGACGGTGTCGAGCAGCTCGATCGTGACCACCGTGCCCTGGCGGCTCGCTGCCACGACGTCGCCGGGGCGCAGCACGGTGCGACCCGGGGTGCCGCGCGGAGGTGACTCGACCAGGCCGACCACGTCGGCGATCGTGGCCGGGGTCCCGAGGGCCACCCGAGTGCCCACGAGCCGACCCTCCACCACCGTGTGGACGTCCACGACCCGGTCCACCAGGGGCTCGTCCAGAACCGTGCCGGGAAGCTCGGTGGTGGTGGTGAGGCTCGGCGATCCGAGGCCGTAGGGGAGCTCGTCGGCCGGGATCCGCCGAGCTTCGCGATCGCGGGGGACACCGCAACTGGCACCGCCGACCACCAGGGCGACCACGGCGAGCCCCACCACGGTCGACCGTCTCATGCGGCCACCGCCGGGAAGCTGACGACGAAACGTGCACCACCGCCGGGTCGGTCGGTGACCGTCAGGCTGCCGCCGATGGCACGGGCGTGCTCGAGCGCGATCGCCAGGCCGAGCCCCGAACCTGGCTGACCGCGTGCGTCGTCGCCGCGGGCGAAGCGCTCGAACACGCGCCGACGGGCCGGTACCGGGATGCCGGGGCCGGCGTCGTCGACGACGATCAAGACGGTGTCGGGCGAGCGGTCGAGGTGCACGGCCACGACCCCCCCAGCGTGCACCTCGGCGTTGCGGATCAAGTTGCCGAGCACCCGCTCGAGCCGGCGCCGGTCGACCATCACGGGCTCGTTGAGGGTCTCTTCGAGCACGTGGACCGGCGTCTGCGGCCGACCGTGGAGCGCGACGAGGCGGCGGATCACCTCCGGGAGGACCACGGCCTCGGGGTGACCCGTCTCGACACCGGCGTCGAGACGGGAGATCTCCAGCAGGTCCACCACCAGCCGGTCGAAGTCATCCACCTCGGCAGCCAGCAGATCGAGTGCTTCGCGGCCCCGTTCGCTCAGTTCGTCACGGCGCCGTTGGAGCACGTCGGTCGCCGCTCGAATGGTTGCGAGCGGCGTGCGGAGCTCGTGGCTCACGTCGGACGCGAAGCGGGTCTCCTGGGCGATGCGCCGGGTCAGGGCGTCGGCCATGTCGTTGAAGGCGGAGATCAACCGATCGAGGTCCGGGTCGAGATCGGGTGGCAAACGGGCCTCGAGATCACCCGCCGCCAGCCGCTGTGCGGCCTGGGAGGTGGCGCGCAGCGGGCGCAAGGCCCGTCGGGTCGACCACACCCCGAGTGCGGCACCGCTCAGGGCGACCAGCGCAGCCCCGCCGACCAGGTTCCGGCGCAGTGCCGCCAACGTCGAATCCAGTCGGTCGAGCGGGAAGATCTCGACATAGGCCAGGGCTGGCTCACCGAGCGGCACCGCGACCACCGCCAGGGGGCGGCCCTGGCTGGCGAAGCGCATCAGCGCCCCGTCGCCGTCGTCGAGTGCTTCGAGCACCGAGGCGGGCAGGGCATCAGGCCCGGCACCGATGGCCGAGCTGACCCACCGGTCGCCGACGCGCAGCAGCACCACGGCTCCCGCCTCGCTGCGAAGCGAGGCGGCCAGCTGGTCCGCCTGCGAGGGGTCTCGTCGCAGCTCGTCGGCGATCGCTCGGACATTGGCGAAGGCCTCGCGCTCGATGGTCGCGTCGCGCTGTACGATCAGGAACGACCGGATCGACACATAGGTCACCACCGCCAAGGTGGTCGCGATCAGCGTGGCGACGACGGCGCTCGACAGCGCCGCTCGGGCTTGCATGCCCAGTCGGGCGGGGGGCCGGTCACCGCTCGTCACCGGATCGTCACCTTTCCGACGCGGACGCACATCCGGAGCGTCACGCCGCAGCGACAACCTAGCGGCGGAGGTGAGAGCCAGATGCCGCACACCATGACGTCGCACGATCTGTTGCAAGGTGCCTCGTCGGACCGCCCGCTCGTGGTCGACGAGGCGGTCGAGTCCTCGGGAATCGTCTCGCGGGTCGGCGCCTTGTTGCGCTGCCAGGTGATCGGTGGGTGGTGGCTGCTCGACGGCCAGCACCGCCGCCTGTGTCGAAGCATCGGCGAGCTCGACCCGGTCTTCATCGCGGACGAGCACTGGGAGCCGTTCCGCCGCGCAGCGGTGAGCGCCGAGTGGGCCGTCGCCGAGCTGCTCGACGGCAGGGTGCTCCGGGCGACCCTCGCCGGAGCACCAGCGACGGCGTGAGCGCGCTCGGCGCGGGCCCGACCCCCCGCCAGTTCGTGCTGGCGGCCAACCGCCTGCCCGTGCGGCGTGTCCGGTCCGAGCAGCGGTGGGAGACGAGCCCTGGCGGGCTCGTGAGCGCCCTCGCCAGCGTGGTCGCCCAGCGCGACGTGGCATGGGTGGGCTGGCCGGGTGAGCGCAGCAAGCGGCTGGAGCCGTTCGTGCACCGTGGCACGTTGCTCGTGCCCGTGTCGATCGACGAGGGCGAGCTCGCCGGCTTCTACGACGGGTTCTCCAACGCGACCTTGTGGCCGCTGTTCCACGATCTGCCGGTGCGGCCCCGCTATCACCGGCACTGGTGGCACCCGTATCGGGCCGTGAACGAGCGCTTCGCCGCCGCCATCGCCGCCGTCGCCGACGACGGTGCGCTGGTCTGGGTGCACGACTACCACCTCATGCTCGTCCCGCGCCGCCTGCGCACCTTGCGTCCCGACCTTCGCATCGGCTTCTTCTTGCACATCCCGTTCCCCTCCCCGGACCTGTACGTGCAGCTGCCGTGGCGTTGCGAACTGATGGACGGCGTGTCCGGGGCCGACCTGATCGGGGTCCAGACCTCGTCCGACGCGGTCAACCTGGCGGCGGCGGCACGTCTCACCGGCGCCTTGCAGTGCACGGGCTCGGGCTGGAGCGACGGCGCACGCCCGGTCGAGATCGATGCGTTCCCGATCTCGGTCGACACCGCAGCGATCGAGGCCGCCGCTCGTCGGGAGACCACCGCAGCTCGGGCGGCCCAGCTGCGGGCCGACCTGGGAGACCCCCGGGCGGTCCTGCTCGGTGTGGATCGGCTCGACTACACCAAGGGGATCACGGTCCGGCTCCGGGCGCTGCTCGAGCTGCTCGACGAGGGCGTGCTCTCCGGTCCCGACGAGGTGGTGTTCGTGCAAGTGGCCGTGCCCAGCCGGGAGCGCCTGGGCACTTACGCGCACGAGCGCCGTCAGATCAGCTCGCTCGTCGGGGAGATCAACGGCCGTCATGGCCGCATCGGGCAGCCGGTGGTCCACTACGTCTCCCGCAACCTGCCCTTCGACGAGCTCGTCGGCCTCTACCGGGCGGCCGACGTGATGCTCGTGACGCCCCTCAAGGACGGCATGAACCTGGTGGCCAAGGAGTTCGTCGCCGCCAGCATCGACGGTCGCGGCGCCCTGGTGCTCAGCGAGCTCGCCGGGGCAGCCCGCGAGCTGGACCGCGCGCTCATCGTGAACCCGTACGACGTCGAGGCGGTCAAGCGGGCGATCTTCCAGGCGGTGCGGATGCCCCCCGAGGAGCAAGCCGAGCGGCTCGAGGTGATGCGCCGGTACCTGGAGGTCGCGAATGTGCACTGCTGGGCCAACGGCTTCGTGGAGCGCCTTCGGGGAGTGGGCCGTTCCCGACCGGCCGCGCCGGCATGACCGAGTCCCTCGCGTCGGCGCTGGCGCGCATCGCCCGCACCGAGGTGCTGCTCGTCGGGCTGGACTTCGACGGCACCCTCGCGCCCATCGTCGAGCACCCTGATCAGGCGCAGGCCGACCGCACGGCGCTCACGGCGCTGCGGGAGCTCGCCGGCGCGCCGGACTGTCACGTCGCTGTGATCTCCGGGCGGCCGCTCGCAGACTTGCGGGTCCGCTGTCCCGTACCGTCCGCGGTGCACCTCGTGGGCAGCCACGGTGCCGAGGCGGACGGAGACGAGCAGCCGGTGCTCTCGGACTCCCGCCGCCAGCTCGCCGCCGTGGTGCACGATCGGCTCGCCGAGCTCGCGTCGCACTGGCCGGGCACTCTCGTCGAGCGCAAGCCGCTCGGTGCGTCGTTCCACACGAGAACCGCCCGTGACCGACAGGTGGCCAGCCAGGCACCCGAGCTGGTCCGCGCCGCCCTCGCCGACCTGACTGACGTGCACCTGCTGCTCGGTCACGAGGTGGTCGAGGTGACCGTGGTCCCGGTCGACAAAGGGCGTGCGCTGGAGCGGCTGCGCGCCGAGGTGCGCGCCACGGCGGTCTGCTTCGTCGGCGACGACATGACCGACGAGCGGGCTTTTGCGCGCCTGGGCATCCACGACGTGGGCGTGAAGGTCGGACCCGGCGCCACGGCGGCGGCGTTCCGCATCTCGGGCCAGCACGAGGTCGCCCCGCTGCTCGGCGAGCTCGCCGCGCTGCGGCGGGCCGGCCGGGGTGAGCCCTGAGCGACGCGCCCGGGTGTGCGCTTGCCGGTTTTCCCCCGATCCCCGTATCCTTTCCCGGTTCCCCGGCGGCAGCCCTCGGCGGGATGCCTGCGACGAAGGAAAGCCGAATGCCCACGTACTCCCCGAAAGCCAGCGAGATCCAGCGCGCCTGGCACGTGATCGATGCCGAGGGTCTCGTCCTCGGCCGTCTGTGCACCGAGGCCGCGCGCATCCTGCGCGGCAAGCACAAGCCGATCTTCGCCCCCCACCTCGACACCGGCGATCACGTCATCATCGTGAACGCCGACAAGGTGGTGCTCACCTCCGGCAAGGCGGACCGCCACCTCGTGCATCGGCACAGCGGCTACCCGGGTGGGCTGAAGACCGAGACCTACGCCCAGCTGCTGGCCCGCAAGCCCGAAGAGGCCATCCGCCGCTCGGTGCGCGGGATGCTCCCCAAGGGCCGGCTCGGCCGCCAGATGATCAAGAAGCTGAAGGTGTACTCCGGCCCCGACCACCCGCACGGTGCCCAGCAGCCGACCGTGCTCCACCTGCCGCACGCCGCGGCCCGCTGAGCTGCCACTGACGGAGACGACGATGACCAAGCCGCTCACCCAGACCACTGGCCGCCGCAAGGAGGCCGTCGCCCGTGTCCGGTTGCGTGCCGGCTCGGGGAAGATCACCATCAACGGCAAGCCGATCGAGGTCTACTTCCCGACCGCGCTGCAGCGGATGACGGCCACCGAGCCGCTCCGCATCACCGAGACGGCCGAGGTGTACGACGTCGACGCCACGATCACCGGCGGCGGCGTGACGGGTCAGGCCGGTGCGATGCGCATGGGGTTGGCCCGGTCGCTCGCCGAGCTCGACCCTGAGCAGCGCCCGCTGCTCAAGAAGGCCGGCCTGCTCACGCGCGACGCGCGGAAGAAGGAGAGCAAGAAGTACGGCCTGAAGAAGGCCCGCAAGGCGCCGCAGTACACCAAGCGCTGATCGTAGGTCCGGCCCAACCACGGACTCTGCTCGCGGTCGATGACCCTGCGCTTCGGCACCGATGGCGTCCGGGGGCGCGCCGGGTCGGAGCTCACCCCGGCCGACGTCCTCGCCCTCGGACGGGCCGTGGCGCGCGTGCTCTGCGCCGATCGGTTGCTCGTGGCGCGCGACCCGCGCCGTTCGGGTTCGGTGCTCGAGGCGGCGCTGTCGGCTGGTGCCGCCGCCGAGGGCGCACGGGTGGAGCGCCTGGGTGTGCTGCCGACGCCGGGCCTGGCTGTGGTCGCGGCCGCCGAGGGTGTGCCAGCGGCGATGGTCACGGCTTCCCACAACCCGTTCGACGACAACGGGGTCAAGCTCTTCGGGCCCGGTGGCAGCAAGCTCGACGAGGGACTCGAGCGGGAGATCGAGAGCCTGGTCGCCAACCTCCCCGTCCCGACGGCGAGCGGGGTCGAGGTGGGCGAGATCGTCGAGCGCACCGACGCCGTGAGCACCTACGTGGGTCGGCTGCTGGCGCGATTTCCCGCAGGGTTGTTCGCGGGGCTCCGGGTGGTGGTCGACGCCGCGAACGGGGCGATGAGCCAGGTGGCCCCGATGGTGCTGGCGCGCCTCGGGGCTGACGTCGTCCCGATCCACGCTGCGCCGGACGGGTGCAACATCAACGCCGGCTGCGGCGCGACGGCGCCCGGTTCGCTGGCTGCCGCCGTGCGCCAGCACCGGGCCGAGGTCGGACTGGCCTTCGACGGCGACGGTGACCGGGTGATCGCGGTCGATCACACCGGCGCCGTCGTCGACGGTGACCGGCTGATCGCGCTGTCGGCGATCGACCGTCGGGAACGGGGCGAGCTCGCCCACGACACCGTCGTGGTGACCGTCATGACCAACCTCGGCTTCCATCGGGCGATGGCCGAGCGCGGCATCTCCGTCGTCACGACCCCGGTCGGGGACCGGGCGGTGCTCCAGGCGATGCTCGAGGGTGGTTACGTGGTCGGCGGCGAGCAGAGCGGCCACATCATCCACCTCGACGAAGCTCCGACCGGCGATGGCCTGCTGGCCGGCCTGGTGGTGCTGGATCTGGTGTGCCGCTCCGGTCAGTCGCTCGCCGACCTGGCGCGAGACGTGATGGTCTCCTACCCGCAGGTGCTGGTGAACGTTCGCGTCGCCGAGCGCCGCCCGGACGTCGCCGAGCTGTTGGCCGCCGAGATCGCCGAGTTGGAGGCGGAGCTGGGGCCTGAAGGTCGCGTCCTGGTGCGTGCGAGCGGCACCGAGCCGCTGGTGCGCGTGATGGTGGAGGCGCCGACCGAGGTCCAGGCATCGTCGGTCGCCGACCGGCTGGCCCAGGTCATCGCCGAGCGCTGGTGAGCGGCGACCGACGGCCGCCGGGGCCCCAGCCTCGGTAGCCTTGGCCGACATGTGCGGCATCATCGGCATCGTCGCCCGTCGCTCCGACCGGCCGGTGCCGTCGGCCGCCGAGATCCTCACGGGCCTCGACGCAGCGATCTCACTCGCCGACGACCTGCCTGCGGCCGCGGCCCGCTTGACCGAGGTCGACGCACTGCTCCGGGGGGTTCCCGGGGTTCGCGCCCTCGCCGGTCGGCACGAGCTGGTCGCCGGGATCACGGCTCGACTGGACCACCTCGACACGGTGGTGGCCAGCGCCGAGGCGGCGTTGGAGCACCTCGATGGCCTCGGACCCGACGACGTGGAGCGGCGCAGCGCGGAGCTGATCGCCCTGCGCGATGTGCTGTGGGCGCTGCGCCACGACCGGCTGCGGACTGCGCAGGAGGTGGCCGAGCTCGCCGGCCGCGACGCCGGCGAGGCGGCACTGGCCGGCTACCTGGCCGTCCAACAGGCGCTCAGCGCGCTCGACCGTCTCGAGGTTCGGGGTCGGGACTCGGCGGGCATCCACCTCTACGTGTGGGACCACGGGCTCGACCTTGCGGACCCGGGGGTGGTCACCCTGCTCGCCGGTCGTGACCGCGATCCGTTGTTCCAGAACCGCTCGGTCAGGGTGGTGCCCGGCCCGGGGGGGCGCCCGGTGCTCAGCTTCGTGTACAAGGCTGCAGCCGAGATCGGCGAACTCGGCGACAACACCCGGGCCCTTCGGGCGGCGGTGTCCACCGATCAGCTGCTGCGGCTCGCCTTGGCTGCCCCGTCGGCTCGGGTGAGCCTCCTCGGGCACACGCGCTGGGCCAGTGTCGGCATCATCTCCGAGCCCAACGCCCACCCGGTCAACAGTGAAGAGGTCGAGCGCGCTGGGGGTGAGGCCACGCCGTACGTGGTGGCCGCTCTCAACGGCGACGTCGACAACCACGCCGATCTGAAGGCCGACCACGGCTTGCACTTCCCCGGTCCGATCACCACCGACGCCAAGGTGATCCCCGCCCTCGTGGCCCGCCACTGCTCCCAGACGGGCGGCGACCTCGTCGAGTCGTTCCGACGCGCCGTGACCTCCTTCGAGGGTTCGGTGGCCATCGCCGTGGCGTCAGCGACCGAGCCGGAACGGCTCCTGCTCGCCCAGCGCGGCAGCGGCCAGGCCCTCTACGTCGGCCTTGCCGAGGACTGCTTCGTCGTCGCCAGCGAGCCGTACGGCGTGGTCGAGGAGACCGCGAGGTACCTGCGCCTCGACGGTGACACCCCGGTCGAGGCGGATCGTCCGCAGAGCCGGGG
>FWPV01016247.1_pt1 | contig 10514 bp, 17 predicted proteins | sample 2228371 | NCBI WGS metagenome assembly FWPV01 (sample SAMEA103939776, study PRJEB20133) | metagenome
GAAGAGGTGTATGTGTGAGGGTCTATACCACTACACCCAAGAAACCAAACTCTGCGTTGAGAAAGGTGGCAAGGGTCAGATTGACCAATAAATATGAGGTGACTTCCTACATACCGGGTGAAGGGCACAATCTTCAGGAGCATTCAGTTGTTCTCGTGAGAGGAGGAAGGGTAAAGGATTTACCGGGTGTTCGTTATCATATAGTAAGAGGAGCTCTTGATTCAGGTGGAGTTCAGAACAGAAAGAAAAGTCGTTCAAAATACGGCACCAAGAAACCAAAGGCTTAAAAGGGAGTAGATTATGGCAAGAAGAAGAAAGGCTGAAATCAGGAAGATACTGCCCGATCCAGTTTACAACGATTACACCGTTGCTAAATTCATTAACTGTATGATGGAAAAAGGCAAGAAAAATATATCCCAGCACATTTTCTATACCGCTGTTGAGAATGTAGGGAAAAAACTGAACATAGACGGATTGCAGGCCTTCAGGCAGGCGTTGGAAAATGTTAAGCCTTTAATAGAGGTAAGACCGAGAAGGGTTGGGGGTGCCACTTATCAGGTGCCAATGGAAGTGAGGAGCAACAGAAAGCTCTCATTAGCTATAAGGTGGATTATAAATGCTGCACGCTCACGTAACGAAAGAGGTATGATAAATAAGTTGACGGCAGAACTGCTGGATGCATATAACAATAAAGGCGGAGCGGTTAAAAAAAGAGAAGATGTGCACAAGATGGCAGAAGCAAACAAGGCTTTTGCCCATTTTCGCTGGTAATTTTTAGGAAGGAGAGACGGTTTTGGCAAGGACGGTACCATTAGAAAGATGTAGAAACATAGGCATCATGGCTCACATAGATGCCGGAAAAACGACGGTTACGGAGAGGATCCTGTACTATACAGGTGTGTCATACAAAATTGGTGAGGTTCATGAAGGAACCGCAACAATGGACTGGATGGAGCAGGAACAGGAAAGAGGAATCACCATTACTTCCGCAACAACTACCTGTTTCTGGAAAAATCACCGCATCAACATTATTGATACCCCGGGTCATGTTGACTTCACAATAGAAGTTGAACGTTCCTTAAAGGTTCTTGACGGTGCCGTAGCGGTTTTTGACGCTGTGGCAGGTGTTCAGCCTCAATCAGAAACGGTATGGCGTCAGGCAGATAAATACCGTGTTCCGAGAATAGCCTTTATAAACAAAATGGACAGGGTTGGTGCTGACTTCTTTAAATCAACCAACTCAATATATGAAAGACTTGGAACAATTCCTGTGCCAATACAGATTCCCTATGGTGCAGAAGACAAGTTTGTCGGTATTATTGATCTTGTTAAGATGAAAGCCTATGTGTGGGAAGATGAGACACTGGGTGCAAAATTCCACGAAGAGGAAATACCCGCCGAGTTAAAGTCTCAGGCTGAAGAATGGCGGGAAAAGATGATAGAAAGAATCTCCGATGTTGACGAAGTGATAATGGAGAAGTTTCTGGAAGGTCAGGATGTTTCCGAAGAGGAGATTCTGGCAGCCATAAGAAAGGGAGTTCTTGAGTTAAAACTTGTTCCTGTTCTTTGTGGTTCTGCTTTCAAAAATAAAGGTGTTCAGCCTCTTCTGGACGCCGTGGTTAATTTTCTCCCTTCACCAACAGACGTACCACCTGTGAAAGGTGTTACTCCCGATGGCGTTGAGGCGGAAAGGAAGCCTTCAGATGATGTACCTTTTTCAGCCCTTGCATTTAAAATCATGACCGATCCTTTTGTGGGGCAGCTCACTTATTTCAGAGTATATTCCGGCAAGATGGAGTCAGGCAGCTACGTTTACAACTCCTCAAAAGACAAAAAGGAGAGGATCGGAAGACTCTTAAAGATGCACGCCAACAAAAGAGAAGACATAAAAGAGGTTCTGGCAGGAGATATTGCTGCTGCTGTAGGACTTAAATTTACCATGACAGGCGATACACTTTGTGATGAAGCAAACCCAATAATACTTGAGGCGATGGAGTTTCCGGAGCCCGTTATTTCTATTGCTGTTGAACCTAAATCAAAGGCTGATCAGGAAAAACTTGGCACAGCACTGCAGAAACTGGCGATGGAAGACCCATCTTTCAGGGTAAAAACTGACGAGGAAACTGGTCAGACTATTATCTCTGGTATGGGTGAACTACATCTGGAAATAATTATCGACAGAATGATGAGGGAGTTTAAGGTTGAGGCTAATGTTGGTAAGCCTCAGGTTGCATATAAAGAAACAATTACACAAAAAGCCACAGCCGAAGGCAAGTATATCAGACAGACAGGTGGACGCGGACAGTATGGACACTGTTGGATTGATATAGAGCCTCTTGAGCCGGGTAGTGGCTTCATTTTTGAGAATAAAATTGTTGGCGGTGTTATTCCGAAGGAATATATACCAGCGATAGAAAAGGGTATAAGAGAGGCTTTGGAACTTGGCGTGCTTGCCGGGTATCCTGTTGCAGATGTTAAGGTTACGTTATTTGACGGTTCCTATCATGAAGTTGACTCTTCTGAAATGGCTTTTAAAATAGCTGGGTCAATGGCGTTTAAAGAGGCTTTCAGCAAGGCAAAACCTATACTTCTTGAGCCCATTATGAAGGTTGAGGTTGTAACACCTGAAAATTTTATGGGTGATGTGATGGGTGACTTAAACTCAAGACGTGGCAAAATACATGGCATGGAGATGAGGGGTACAGCCCAGGTTATTACAGCTTTTGTCCCTCTTTCCGACATGTTTGGTTATGCAACAGATTTACGTTCTATGACACAGGGAAGGGCTACATACACCATGCATTTTTCACATTATGAGCCTGTCCCGAACAATATAGCTGAACAAATTTTAAAATTAAGAGCAGGTAAGTAGGAGGCAGATATGGCTAAGGCTAAATTTGAGAGGAAGAAGCCCCATGTTAACATTGGGACGATAGGACATGTTGATCATGGGAAGACGACATTAACGGCGGCGATAACGAGGGTGTTATCGACGAAGGGTTTAGCGAATTTTGTGGCTTTTGATCAGATTGACAAGGCGCCGGAGGAGAGGGAGAGGGGAATAACGATAGCAACGGCGCATGTTGAGTATGAGAGTGAGAAGAGGCATTATGCCCATGTTGACTGTCCTGGGCATGCGGACTATATAAAGAACATGATAACAGGTGCGGCGCAGATGGATGGTGCGATACTGGTGGTTAGTGCGGCAGATGGGCCTATGCCGCAGACGAGGGAGCATGTATTATTGGCGAGGCAGGTTAATGTTCCTTATATAGTGGTATTTTTGAACAAGTGTGACATGGTGGATGATCCTGAGTTACTGGATTTGGTTGAGTTAGAGGTTAGGGAGTTATTGAGCAAGTATAATTTTCCTGGGGACGAGATACCGATAATAAGGGGCAGTGCGTTGAAGGCGTTGGAGAATCCAGAGGATCCCAAGTGGGCGCAGGCGATATTTGATTTAATGAAGGCGTGTGATGAGTATATACCGGAGCCGGTTAGAGACATAGACAAGCCGTTTTTGATGCCGATAGAGGATGTGTTTAGTATATCTGGACGTGGTACGGTTGTGACTGGAAGGGTAGAGAGAGGGATAATAAAGGTAGGCGATGAGGTGGAGATAGTGGGTTTAGGCGAGACGAAGAAGACGGTTGTGACTGGTGTTGAGATGTTCAGGAAGCTGTTGGACGAAGGAAGGGCAGGAGACAACATAGGGTGTTTATTGAGGGGCACGAAGAAGGAGGAAGTTGAGAGGGGGATGGTGTTAGCGAAACCTGGCAGTATAACACCGCACAGGAAGTTCAAGGGGGAGGCGTATATATTGACGAAGGAAGAAGGTGGAAGGCACACGCCGTTCTTTAACGGATACAGGCCACAGTTTTACTTCAGGACGACGGACGTGACGGGAGTGGTTACATTACCAGAGGGGGTTGAGATGGTGATGCCTGGGGACAATGTGACGGTGAGTGTGGAGTTAATAACGCCTGTTGCATTGGAGAAGGAGTTACGTTTTGCTATCCGTGAAGGTGGCAGAACCATAGGTGCAGGTGTTGTTACAGAAGTAATAGAGTAAAAATAAAGAAGGCGGAAAAATATGAACAGTCAAAAAATCAGGATAAAACTGAAAGCCTTTGATTACAGGTTACTTGATCAGTCGGTTAGCGAGATTGTTGATACAGCTAAGAAAACCGGGGCGAAGGTGGTGGGTCCTATACCTCTGCCAACAAGAGTGAGCAGGTTTACTGTTTTGAGGTCGCCCCATGTTGATAAAAAATCAAGGGAACAGTTTGAAACAAGGGTACACATGAGATTGATGGATATAATACATCCCACACAGCAGACAGTGGATGCGTTAATGAAGCTGGAGTTAGCTGCCGGTGTGGATGTAGAAGTCAAATTAAGCTAAGAGGAATAAAAAATGAAGGGCATTCTCGGTAAAAAGATTGGAATGACGCAGATTTACACAGAGGCAGGTGAACTGATACCTGTTACAGTTGTGGAAGCCACACCTTCTGTTGTTGTGCAGAAGAAAACCGTTGAAAAAGACGGATACGCCGCTCTGCAACTGGGTTTTCTGGAGAAAAAAGTTGCCAGGGTAAACAAACCTTTACAGGGACATTTTAAAAAGGTTGGAGAAAAGGCATTCAGGTATTTGAAAGAAATAGCCTTTGACGATATTGATAAGTATGAGGTGGGACAGGAGATAAAGGTTACCGATATTTTTTCTGAAGGCGACTATATTGATGTTACAGGCAAGTCAAAGGGTAAAGGATTTCAGGGCGTAATGAAAAGGCACAATTTCAAAGGTGGTCGTGCAACTCACGGTTCCATGTTTCACAGAGCCCCCGGATCTGCAGGTTCAAGTGCATATCCTTCAAGAGTCTGGAAAGGAAAAAGGTATCCCGGACACATGGGTGATGAAACAGTTACCGTTCAGAATTTAAAGATAGCAAAGATTATTGAAGATAAAAACCTTATACTGATTAAAGGTGCTGTTCCCGGAGCAGTTAACTCGCTTGTTGTTATTAAAAATGCTAAAAAGAAAAGCGCCTAATTTTTAAGGAGAATTAAAATGGCAAAATTGCCTTTGTATGATCAGAACTTTAACGTGATTGGTGATATTGAGCTAAAAGATGAGATTTTCTTCTCACCAGTAAAAGATTATCTGATTCACGATGTGGTAAAAATGCAGCTTGCCAATAAAAGGCAGGGTACTGCATCCACCAAACTTAGAGGTGAAGTTTCCGGAGGCGGCAGGAAACCCTGGAAACAAAAAGGTACCGGAAGGGCAAGAGCGGGTTCTATACGCTCTCCTTTGTGGAGAAAAGGTGCCATTATCTTTGGACCCAAGCCGAGAGACTACAGCTATTCACTGCCAAAAAAGGTTAAGAAGGCAGCTATGAAGTCTGCTTTAAGCCTTAAAGTAAGTGAGAATAAATGTTTTGTTCTTGACAGTCTAACCCTGCCGGAGATAAAAACAAAAAATCTCTACAATGTGGTTAAGAACAATTTTAAATTAAATAAAGCACTCATTGTGTTGCCAGCTAAGGATAAAAATGTGGAGTTGTCTGCCAGGAACATTCCCGATGTAAGGGTTGTTTGGGCAGAAAATCTTAATGTTTATGACATTATGAAATATGAGAATCTGATGATTGTGAAAGATTCCATTGAAAAAATAGAAGGGGCTTTTAGCTTATGAAAACCTTATATGATGTGATTAAAAGACCTGTCATTACGGAGAAATCAACGGGACTAAAAGAAACACAGAGAGTTGTTGTCTTTGAAGTCGCTAAGGCTGCCACTAAAAAAGAGATAAAAGATGCCGTTGAAAAACTCTTTAAGGTTAAGGTTGAAGATGTTAAGACAGCCGTTTTACCGGGCAAGTGGAAACGTATAGGAAGAAGCATGGGAAAAACGTCTTCCTGGAAAAAAGCCTATGTAACCCTCAAAGAGGGCGAAAAAATGGATTTTATAGAGAGCTAAGGGGTTAAAAAATGGGGATCAAAACGTATAAACCAACATCACCAGGCAGAAGATTTGTTACGGGATTTACTTTTGAGGAGATTACCAAAGATAAACCAGAAAAGTCGCTGGTAGTGTCTTTAAAAAGGTCAAAAGGCAGGAATAACCAGGGTGTTGTTACCGCATGGCAGAGAGGTGGTGGACACAAAAAGCTCTATAGGGTCATTGATTTTAAAAGAGATAAATTTGGTGTTCCCGGTACGGTCGCCTCAATAGAATACGATCCTAACAGGTCTGCAAGGATTGCCCTGATTAATTACAAAGATGGTGAGAAACGTTATATTGTGGCTCCTGCAGGGCTTAAGGTGGGCGATGAAATAATGTCCGGACCAGATGCAGAAATCAAGCCAGGCAATGCACTGCCGCTTAAAAACATTCCTGTTGGAACGATGGTTTACAACATTGAGTTTAAAGTCGGCAAAGGCGGTCAGATAGCGAGAAGTGCCGGCGCTTTTGCTCAGATAATGGGTAAGGAAAGTGATTATGCACTTTTAAAGATGCCATCAGGTGAGTTAAGAAAAATACTTATAAACTGTATGGCAACGGTTGGTCAGGTTGGCAATCTTGAGCATGAAAACATATCAGTTGGTAAAGCAGGTCGTTCCAGATGGATGGGTAAAAGACCCCATGTCAGAGGTGTGGCGATGAACCCAATTGACCATCCGCTTGGCGGGGGTGAAGGAAAATCCTCTGGTGGAAGACATCCCTGTTCACCTTGGGGCCAGCTTGCGAAAGGTTTAAAAACGAGAAAGAACAAACGTACAGGTTCAATGATAGTAAAAAGAAGAAAATAAGTGAGGTTTTAATATGGCACGTTCAAGTAAAAAGGGACCCTTTGTAGATGACCATCTTTTAAAGAAGGTAGAGACAGCGATTTCTACCAACGACAAGAAGGTAATTAAAACCTGGTCAAGAAGGTCAACTATACTACCTGAGTTTGTAGGGTTTACCTTTGCTGTTCACAATGGAAAAAAGTTTATACCAGTCTATGTGACCGAAAACATGGTGGGACATAAGCTCGGTGAGTTTGCACCGACAAGAACTTTTCATGGCCATGCCGGTGACAAGAAGGCAAAAGTGGGTAAATAGGGGGGATAAATGGAGATCAGAGCAAAAGCAAAATATGTTAAAATATCTCCTCAAAAGGCAAAGCTAATTGCAGACCTTATCAGGGGAAAAAATGTTAACGATGCAATACAGATACTGTCATATGTGCCCCGTAACGGTGCAAGGCTTTTTCTGAAAGTTCTGGAGTCTGCAATTGCAAATGCTGAACAGAAAAAGGTAGTTGACATAGACACCCTTTATGTAAAAAATGCCTATGCCGATAAGTCTTTTATGTTAAAAAGGGTTATGCCAAAGGCAATGGGCAGAGCAGATATAATTCAGAAAAGATACAGCCACCTTACAGTGGTATTAGACGAGAAATAAGGAGGGATACTTTGGGACAAAAGGTAAATCCTATAGGTTTAAGATTGGGTATAAACAAAACATGGACATCTCGCTGGTATTCCAGAAGAGATTATGTTAAGTTTCTGCACGAAGATCTGAAAATAAAGAAACACCTGAAAAAATTGCTGGGTCATGCAGGTGTTGCACAGATTGATATAGAACGTTCTCCTGAAAAGGTGAAGGTTATCATCCACACGGCACGTCCCGGTATCATTATTGGCAAAAAGGGTGCAGAGCTTGAAAATATAAAGAAAGAGGTGGCTAAATTTACAAAAAGCGACATATATATACAGGCTGAAGAAGTCAGAAGACCTGAGCTTAATGCGGTTCTTGTTGCTGAAAATGTCGCCCTGCAGCTGGAGAGAAGAATAGCCTTTAGAAGGGCAATGAAAAAGGCGGTAACCGCTGCAATGAGGCTCGGTGCAAAGGGTATAAAAGTTTCCTGTGCTGGTAGACTGGCTGGTGCAGAAATAGCAAGAACCGAATGGTACAGGGAAGGCAGGGTGCCTCTTCAGACATTAAGAGCAGATATTGACTACGGCAGGGCTATCGCAAGGACAAAATACGGCGTTATCGGTATCAAGGTTTGGATTTTTAAAGGTGAAGTTGGTCAGTACGCTGAATTTAGAAGTTTTGAATAATTTATCATAAGGGGATAGGCAATGTTAGCTCCGAAAAAAGTTAAATACAGAAAACAACAGAAAGGCAGGCTTCGTGGTCAGGCTACGAGGGGCACAACAGTTGCGTTCGGTAATTTTGGACTGCAGGCGGTTGAAGCCGGTTTTATAACAACACGTCAGATAGAGGCTGCAAGAATAGCAATTTCAAGGTTTATCAAAAAAACAGGAAAGATGTGGATCAGAATTTTTCCTGATAAACCAATAACTGCTAAACCTGCAGAAACAAGAATGGGTAAAGGTAAAGGTTCGCCTGTGGACTGGGTTTGCCCTGTAAAACCTGGCAGGATATTATACGAAGTGGAAGGTTTATCAGAAGAGGATGCAAAGGAAGCATTCAGACTGGCTGCTAATAAGCTGCCGGTGAAGGCAAGATTTGTTGCGAGAGAGGTTAAATAACTATGAAATATTCAGAAATTAAAGATTTAGCTCTGGCTGAGCTGAATGAGAAGGCAAAAGAGTTAAGGGAAGAGATTTTCAGGCTCAGGTGGCAGAAGAGCATGAGGCAGCTTGAAAATTCTGCCCGTATAAAGAATATGCGCAAGGATCTTGCAAGAGTTTTAACAGCAATCAATGAAAAAAATAAGTAGGGGAAGGTATCATGGTTAAAAAGAAACATGCTAAAACAATGGTAGGCACGGTAGTCAGCAACAAAATGGATAAAACGGTTGTGGTATCTGTTGAGAGAATGATTCTTCACCCTGTTTATCATAAATATGTTCGCATGAGAAAAAAATACAAAGCACATGATGAGAATAACGAATGCGGAATTGGTGACAGGGTTCTTGTTATCCAGTCAAAGCCCATAAGCAAAGAAAAAAGATGGCGTGTCAAGAAAATATTAGAAAAAATGCAGACACTTGAAGGTTAACATAAGGAGTATTCCATGATTCAAATGCAGACAAATTTGGAAGTTGCAGATAATTCGGGAGCCAAAAAGGTTCAGTGCATAAAGGTTGTGGGCAGCACTCACAGACGTTATGCATCTGTTGGAGATTTGATAATGGTGTCGGTAAAAGAGGCTATCCCTGAAGGGAAAGTTAAGAAGGGTGATGTTTTAAAGGCTGTTGTTGTAAGGACAAGTAAGGCTGTAAGAAGAAGCGATGGTTCTTACATACGTTTTGATGATAACGCTGCGGTTCTGTTAAATAATCAGCTGGAACCAATAGGAACAAGAATTTTCGGACCTGTTGCGAGAGAGTTAAGGGCAAGGAAGTTTATGAAAATTATTTCTCTTGCACCAGAAGTGTTATAGGAGTTAACAATGAAGACTTTTTTGAAAAAGAACGATATGGTTATAGCCCTTACAGGCAAAGACAAAGGCAAGCAGGGCAAGGTGCTTAAGATACTGAAAGATGACGGGAAAGTGCTTGTTGAGAAGCTGAATATTGTTAAAAAGCATTTAAGACCGACACAGGCTAATCCTCAGGGTGGTATTATAGAAAAGGAAATGCCCATTTCCATTTCAAATGTGGCTCTATTTTGCAAGAAATGCGAAAGGGGTGTAAGGATTGGTAAAAAGATACTTGAGGACGGCTCCAAGGTCAGATATTGCAAAAAATGCGGTGAAATTTTATAAGAGGTGGCACATGTCTATTTTGTCAGAATTGTACAAAAACGAAATCAAAGCAAAGCTTCAGAAAGAGTTGGAACTGAAAAATATAATGCAGGTTCCAAAACTGGAGAAGATTGTTATCAATATGGGGCTTGGAGAGGCAACAAGTAACATAAAGCTGATAGACAAAGGTGTAGAGGAACTTGCTCAGATAACAGGCCAAAAACCTGTGGTAACAAAAGCTAAAAAGGCTATTTCAAATTTTAAGCTGAGAAAAGGCTTACCTATCGGTGTAATGGTTACCTTAAGAAAGGAAAGAATGTATGAGTTTTTAGAGAGGTTTCTAACCGTTACTTTGCCGAGGGTGAGGGATTTTAAGGGCGTATCACCAAAGGCTTTTGACGGTAAAGGTAATTACACCATAGGTATAAGAGAGCAGTTAATATTCCCTGAAATTGATTATGACAAGGTTGAAAAGGTGAAAGGAATGAATATAACCTTTGTAACAACCGCAAAAAATGATAAGGAAGCCCGTGCACTGCTTACGGCACTGGGTTTTCCCTTTAGAGACTAAGGAGGTTTTTTCGTGGCTAAGACGTGTATGATGGTTAAGGCTTCCCGTAAGCCAAAATTTAAAGTGAGAGCATACAATAGATGCCCTTTATGTGGCAGGGCTAAGGCATTTATAAGAAAATTCAGTATGTGCCGTCTCTGTTTTAGAGACCTTGCTTCAAGAGGCGAATTACCCGGTGTAATTAAGGCAAGCTGGTAAGAGGAGATAAAATATGGATGTTATAGCAAATATGCTG
>FWPV01013789.1_pt1 | contig 10512 bp, 8 predicted proteins | sample 2228371 | NCBI WGS metagenome assembly FWPV01 (sample SAMEA103939776, study PRJEB20133) | metagenome
ACAGCTCTACGACCTCGTGATCAACACGCGCAGGATCAGCCCCGCCGCCGCGGCCGAACACATCGTCAAAGCCGCCACGGAGATCGTGCCCGCCCCGGCAGCCGCTGCGTAGGGCACACCGGGAACGACAGCCGCAACCGCAAGCCCCCGGCGGGTGCAGGGCGTGCCCAGTCTGGGAGGGCCTGCCGCATGGCCGTGGCCCTCCCTTACCTGGCAACTGCTGGCGATGAATGCCGATGCCCGTGGCCAGGCAGCGGCCCCAGCAGTCGGCACGCAGGCTGCTGCGCAGAGCCGGCAGGCAGCTCGCTCACTCTGCGATGCCGAGGAGCACCTTGAGTGCTCCCGGGCGCGCCGCGTGCGCAAAGGCCACCACGGCGTCGCGCAACGGGTAGCAGGCCTCGATCATCCACGCCACATTCACGTCGCCGTTGACCAGCAGGCGCAGCGCCGGCTCGAACGGGCCACAGCGAGATCCGACCAGCGTGACCTCGTTCACCACCAGTGCACTCATATCCACCTGGGTGGGCCCGTAGTAGGTGGACTTGAGCACCAACGCGCCTCGCGGTCTGAGCAGACTCAGCGCCCTCCCAAGCCCCGATGGCGAGCCGGTTGCCTCTATCACGATGTCAGCGCCGCCCTCGACCGGCTCGTCAGACAATGCCGTTGCGATCCCGCGCTGGGCCAGCGGCTCGAGGTGCGCACGATGATGGCCCACCAATGACACATGGCTGCCGGTCAGCGCGAGCACCTGCGCGCAGAGTAAGCCCAGCTTGCCATCACCGATGACGATCGCGCGCGCGCCTGGCTGCACGTGCACTTGCTGCAGGACCTGGCACGCGGCCGCCAGCGGTTCGGCGAACACCGCCGAGGTGTCCGGCAGGGCCTCGGGCACCGCGTGGAGGTTGGGGACGGGCAGCGTCAGGTACTCGGCAAACGCGCCATCGTGACCGGAGATGCCAAGCGTGCGGCGATTGGGGCAGTGGCTTCGCCGTCCCGCGCGGCAGGTGGGGCACGTACCGCACGCCAGGTTGATCTCGCCGACGACCCGTCTCCCCTCCCACTCTTCTGCACCGGGCGCACGCTCGACGGTGCCCACGAACTCGTGGCCCGGCACACCCTGGAAGTGCAGATAGCCCCGCAGGAGTTCCAGATCCGTGTTGCAGATGCCTGCCACCTGTACGCGGATAAGCGCCTCGCCCGGCAACGGCCGGGGCTGGGGGTAGTCTTCGATGACGCGCAGCGCCTCGCCCAGGTACAAGGCTCGCATCGCGCCCTTGCCCGCCTATGCTGTGGCGCGGGCAGCCGTGCCCCGCGCGACGCCCCTCTCCCACACCACCAGCAGCGGCACCGCGATGAAGATCGCCGAATAGGTCTCGCTCACCATCCCCACCAGCATCGTCGCAATGAACGGTTTGATCGTCACACCGCCAAACAGCAGCAGCGCCACCATCACGAACATCGCGCACAGCTGCGTCGCCAGCGAGCGATGCAGCGTCTCCAGGATCGAGCGATTGACGACGATCTCGAACGGCTCCCTGCGGTGGCGTGGAATGTTCTCGCGGATACGGTCGAACACCACGATCACGTCCTGTACAGAGAAGCCGATGACCGTCAGCACCGCGGTCAGGAACAGCGCATCCACTTCCCAACCGGCGAGGATGCCCATAAGGGCATAGAACCCAAACGTCAGCAGGAGATTGTGCAGCATGCCCGCCACCGTGCAGACACCGTAGCGGAAGGCGTTCGGCACGCGCCGGAATGAGAACCACATAAAGGCCACGATCACCAACGAGGCCACCAGAATCGCCAGGCCCGCCGCCTGCGTCACCTCGCCGCCCACTGCGGGCTCTACCGTGTCGAACTCGAGCGCGCCACGATCAATCGGCGATAGGTCGCTCTCCAGTGCCGACAGCAGGCCGCTCACCTCATTTGCTGTCACCTCGCGGGTACGGACCTGCCAGGCGTTGTCGGCCGGGTCGCCGCGCCGCTGCACAATTGGGTTCTCGATCCCCTGCCGCGCAAATGCGGCGCGCAGGTCGTCCTCGGCCACCGGCTGTGCAAAGCGCAACACAAACCGGCTACCGCCCGTGAAGTCAATCCCCAACCGCAGCGGAGAGCCAAACCGCACAGCGGAGCCCACCATCGCCACGATGCTCAATGCGATCAGGATGCCAGAGAAGGCGAAATACCAGCGGCGTTTCTCGACGATGTTGAACATCCTACACCCCCAGCAGCCATGCCCGCTTGGAGAGCCACTCGCCGGCCGAGGCGGCCACCTGCCGCACAAAGGCCCGTGTGGCAAAGACCGCAGTGAACAGGTTGATCACGGTGCCAATGGCGAGCGTGATGGCGAAGCCTTTGACGATGCTGGCCCCGAAGTTGGTGCCGAACAGGAACAGGATCGCACAGATGATCAGGGTGGAAGCCTGCGCATCCCGGATGGAGGGCCAGGCGCGGCTGAAGCCGATCTCAATCGCCATCGTCAGGCTACGCCCACGACGTAGCTCCTCCTTCATCCGCTCGAAGATGAGGATGTTGGCATCCACAGCCATTCCCGCCGAGAGCAGGAAACCGGCGATGCCCGGCAGTGTGAGCGTAACGGGCGCCAGCTTATACAGCGCAAGGTTGAGCAGCACGTAGATGACGAGCGCCAGGTCAGCGAGTGCGCCCGGCAGCCGGTAGTAGACCAGCATGAACGCCAGCACGATGACCAAGCCAATGACTCCTGCCCGCACCGACTTCTCCACGGACTCGGCACCCAACGTGGCCCCAACGCGGTTGAAACTCTCCACGCGCAGCGGTACTGGCAGGGCGCCATAGCGCAGCTGAATGGAGAGCTGGCGCGCCTCGTCATAGGTGAACTCACCCGTAATCATGGCCCGCCCGCCGACGATCGGGCCGTTGACCCGCGGACACGAGATCACCTGTTTGTCCAGCACAATGCACAAGAAGTCATTGACGTGGGCGCTTGTGTACGCCGCGAAGATCTCGGCAGCGTCGGCGTTGAGCTCGAACGGCACATTGTAGCTGCCCTGCTGCACGTCCAGACCCACCTGCTTGATGCCAGCGCCCGTGAGGATCGTCTCGTAGACCCCGCTTGCGCGCGGCGCCTCTGCGGTTGGCTCGGCGGGCGCCAAGGGCTCGATCGGCGTGATCTCGGTGGGGCTGAACGCCTCGGCAGCCGTGATCGGCACCTGCTCGGACGGAGGCGTTGCCGTGGGGGAAGCGCTGCCTTCCGCAATCGGGATGGGAGACGTCACAGCCTCGGTCGCGGTGCTCGACGTGACAGGCGACGTCGTTGCGGGGCCTCCCAGTGTCGTCGTGATGAGCGTTCCAGGCGCCAGCGGCACCGACCCGGCGTGGACGAACTCTAGCAGCGCAGTGCCACGGATCGTCTCCACGGCCTGCTCCGGGTTCTCGATGCCGGGGAGCTCGACGATGATCCGCCGCTCCCCCAAGGCCTGCACAATCGGCTCGGTCAACCCAAGTCCATTGACGCGGTTCTCCACCACTCGCCGCGCAGTCTCCATCGAGAGGGCATCCAGCTCCTGGCCGGCGGGAACGTCGGCAGCGAGCAGGATTTGGAGGCCACCCTGCAGGTCAAGCCCAAGACGGATGTCCATCCTGCGGCCGCTTGGGGGCTGCCAGAACAGGAGCGTCTTGACCCACTCGGGGCGTGGAATGTCCAACACCACGTAAAGGGCGAACAGAGTCACCAGAATGATCACCGCCAGCTGCCAGTTCGACCGTCTCCGCATGCAGTTCCCCCCACCTGGACGATGGTGCGACCGCGCGATTATACCCCCAAGCCCGCGCCTGTCAATCGCCCGCTTGACAGGTGGGTCTCCGGCGCTACAATCACGCCCGCACCGACCACACCCGTTCCCTGGAGGCCGTATGGAGACTATGGGGGGCGCTGCCACGCGCCGGGCTGCTTTGCTTGTGGCCACCCTGAGCTCGTTCCTGACGCCGTTCATGGCCTCAGCGATCAACGTCGCGCTCCCCAGCGTAGCCAGGGAGCTGCGCCTGAGCACTGTCGCCATGGGCTGGGTGGCCACCATCTATCTCCTGGCAACTGCCATCGTCCTGCTCCCGTCCGGCCGCATCGCCGATATGACCGGCCGCAAGCGCGTCTTCGCGATCGGTATCTCCATCTTCACACTGGCTACGCTGGCGTGCGGCCTGTCGCCGTCTGCGGCAGCACTGCTGGTGGCGCGCGTCGCTCAGGGCATCGGAAGCGCGATGATCTTCAGCACGGGTGTCGCTATCCTGACGCTGGTCTTCCAGCCCAGCGAGCGAGGCCAGGTGATGGGACTCAACGTGGCCGCCACGTACACCGGCCTGAGCGCGGGCCCCTACGCCGGTGGGCTGCTGGTGAACTACCTCGGTTGGCGCAGCGTCTTCTTCGCCACGGTCCCGCTCGGTCTGCTGGCGCTGGTCGTGCTGCTCAGGAGCCTGCGCGGCGAGTGGGCCGAAGCGCGCGGTGAGCGGCTGGATGGCGTCGGTGGCGCGGTATACAGCCTCGCGCTGCTGGCGGGCATGCTGGGGCTGTCCCTCCTCCCCGGCTGGCCTGGCTGGGTGCTGCTGGTTGCGGGCGGCCTGGGGATCGTGGGGTTCATCGGCTGGGAGCGTCGCACCCCCTGCCCGCTCCTGGACGTGCGCCTCTTCCAGTACAACCGACCGTTCGCCTACTCCAACCTGGCCGCCCTCATCAACTACAGCGCGACCTCCGCAGTTGGGTACATGCTCAGCCTGTACCTCCAAACTGTGCGCGGGCTAAGCCCGCAGCGCGCAGGCCTGGTCCTTGTCTCGCAGCCGGTGATGATGGCATTGTTCTCGCCGCTCGCCGGTCGGCTCGCAGATCGGATCGAGCCGCGTATGGTAGCATCGGCGGGCATGGGCCTGACCGCCGCGGGACTCGCGATGTTGATCCCGCTGGGCGTCGGCTCGCCGCTGGCGTACGTGATCCTCTGCCAGCTCGCCCTGGGCATCGGGTTCGCCTTCTTCTCCTCGCCCAACGTCAGCGCCATCATGGGTTCGGTCGCGCGGCGGCACTACGGGGTGGCCTCGGCGGCGCTCGCCACGATGCGCTTGCTGGGGCAGATGCTGAGCATTGGGCTGGCCACGCTCTTCCTGGCGCTGATGGTGGGTCGGGGCGAGATCCAGCCCGAGCATCACGGCTCCTTCATGGTGGCGCTGCGCGTCACCTTCACCGTGTTCGCAGCCCTCTGCGGCGCCGGGGTGCTGGCATCGCTGGCACGTGGGAACCTGCGGCCCGCAGAGGCAGCCGCGAATTGCCGAGTGGAGACCGACGATGGCGGGGCTGATTGACAAACGCACCGCGCACGATATGATTCCCCGTGGTAGACACACGTTCGTGCGGAGGGGACTGTGCCACTCTATGAATTCCGCTGTGAGACGTGCGGCGAGCGCTTCGAGAGGCTCTTTCGCTCGAGCACCGAGGCGATCAGTTTGCCCGAGTGCCCCGCTTGCCACGGCCAGAACGTGCGTCGGCTGATCTCGGCTCCCGCCGTGCTGGTGGGCGATGGCATGGGCAAGGCCGCCTCGGCCGAGGCGGCGGAGCCACAGCGTCCCAAGATGGAGCTGTTCGGCCGCAAGGAACTCAACGAGGCACTGAAGAACCGCCAGAAGGCAGCCTACGATGACTGACGATCGCGCGGAGACCTTGGAGCCGCGCTGGGTGGAGCTCACGGTGGACCTGCAAGAGGGCTTCGAGAACGACACCGTGGTCGTCCGCCTCAATGGCGAAGAGGTCTACCACGAAAGCCAGGTCACCACGCTGCGTCTCCTGGGCCTGGCCGACACCTTCATTGCTGATAGCGAACCGGGCCCTGCGAGGCTGGACGTCGAGGTCGAATCGCGGGGATTGACCCACCAGATTCCGCTCGAGCTCACGGATCGTACCTACGTAGGCATCTCGCTCATCGAGGGCAGGATCGAGGCCATCGTCTCCCATGAGGCGTTTGGCTACATGTGAAGTGGCATCGGGCAGCCCGGCGCGAGGCCCTGGCGGGGCGCAGGCGAGAAGGAGGGCGGCAATGGACTCAGCATACACATCGCGTGACGCGGACCCAGCCGGCGCGACCGCCGCCGGCGACACGACCGCAGAAACCGTCAGCCGCCCTGGCCCGGTCAGTGGCCGCTACTACGGCACCACGACCAGGCCTCGTGTGGGCCGCTACGCGCTCGACCTGCGCGTGGACATTGACCCGTGCCGTGCGCATTCGCCTGTTCTGGGGCGCATCAGCGGAGATCTCTATCAGGTCTATCGCTGGCCCCGCGCCGGCGGCAGCGCCACGTGGCGAACGTACCGCGAGTCGTGGATCGTGGACCACCCTCACGTCACGTGGGGACCCTCCACCGTCACCGTCACCGGCACGGTGCGCTACTGGCGGGGCACCCACCCCCCGATGGAGATCGCGGTCATCATTCCGTGGTCCTCGAGCCAGGTGGGCCCGGCCAGCGTCACGTTCACCGGCGCCGACGGAACCGAGCGCGTGTACGAGTGTGCGCGTGCGTCGGACACCTTCCGCGACCTGACGCTCGAGGTGGATGTCTGCACATCGGTCAACTCGCCGCCGCTCCTGCCCGCCTACGACACACACGCGCACCCCAACCGTCCAGCGGATCTTGCCAGGCGACAGTTGACGCTCGAAGCCGCCTATGCCGAGGCCGGCGTCAACCTGACCGTCAATCCGGCCCACTCGGTCGTCGCCGATGACGTCCCGGAGTTCGACACGTGGTCGGCCGCTGAGCTGCACGACGCGATGGAGAGCCATTTCAGCCAGTACCGCGGCGTGTGGCCCAAGTGGCACCTCTGGTGCCTGGTCGCGGGGGCATTCGAGAACCCTGCCGTTGGGGGGATCATGTTCGACGTAGCCGCGGCCTATGGCGGGGCAGGCATCCCTCCGGAGCGCCAGGGGTGCGCCATCTTTCGCCGCCACGAATGGTTCCGCGACTTGGTTGCGGACCCCTCCGGTGAGGCGCAGGCCGCAGCCGCTCGCAAGTACCTCTACACCTTTGTGCACGAGATCGGCCACGCCTTCAACTTCCTCCACTCGTGGGACAAGGGCCGCCCCGACGCCGAGTCGTGGATGAACTACGACTGGAGGTATGACCGGCGCAACGGCACAGGCCGGTTCTGGTCACGCTTCCAGATGCGGTTCGATGAGGAAGAGCTGTTGCATCTGCGTCACGGCGATCGCGCCGCAGTGATCGTGGGCGGTGACCCCTGGGCGTCGGGCTCGCACGCCGAGACTCCCCCGGGGGCGTTCGTGGACCTGCTGGGCGAGGCCCCAATCGAGCTTCTGCTGCGCTCCAAGGGGTACTTCCACTTCATGGAGCCAGTCATCATTGAGCTGCGCATCCGCAACGTCGGCACGGAGCCGCTCGAGGCGGACACCGAGCTGAATCCGGAGTTCGGCGGGGTGGCCATCTACGTGCGCCGCCCCAGTGGCGAGATCGTGCCATACGCCCCGGTGATGTGCAAACAGGCCTCCGCAACGCTGCGCGTCCTCAAACCCACCGGGGAAGGCCGCGAAGGCGAGGATCGCTACAGCCAGAACGTGTTCCTCTCCTTCGGGAGCACCGGTTTCTGCTTCGGCGATCCGGGCGAGTATCTGGTGCGTGCCGTCTACCTGGGCGCTGGCGATGCGGAGATCCCCTCGAATATGCTGCGGCTGCGGGTAGGAACGCCAGCATCGCGTGAGGACGAGCGCATCGCGCAGGACTACTTCACCTACGAGACCGGCATGGCGCTCTACCTGGGCGGCTCAGCCTCTCCCTACCTGGCCAAAGGGATGGAGACGTTGCGGGCTCTCGCGGAGCGCTACGAGCAGAGCCCGGTCGGGGCACACGTGTCGCTCGTGTTGGGTCAGAGCCTGGCCCAGCCATTCTTCCGCCTGTCCGAAGGCAAGCTGGTCAAGGTGCGCGACGCCGAGCCCCAGGCAGCCCTGCAATGGGCAGCCCGAGCGCTCCAGCAGCAGCAACGCGACAGCAGCACGTTCACCAACATCACCTATCACCAGCTGCGCCGGGCGCGCGCTGACCTGCTGGCCGAGATGGGCGAGCCGGCCGAAGCACGCAAGGAATTGCGTGCACTTGTCCGCGACCTGGCCCAGCGCGGCGTCAACCAGCCGGTGCTGGACGAGATCCGGGCTTACGCCAGGTCGCTGTAGGCGACGGGAATAGGCGCTGGTTACGCCGTGCCGGCCGCCGCGGCTGTCACGGCGGCAACCCCAACCATCCCGGCGCCCGAGTGCACCGAGAGGCCCGGGGTCAGCTCGGTGATCAGCACCTCGTGCGGACAGGCGATGCGCGTGCGTACGAGCTGCTCGAAGTCGCGCGCCATCTCCGGCGCCGCAACGTGGAAGATCGCCATGCGCTCGATCGGCGCTCCATCCACCGCCTGCGCCAGCAGCTCGACCACCCGCCCCCACGCCTTGCTCTGCGTCCGCACGCGCTCGAGCAACTCCAGTTTGCCATCGCGTATCGTCAGGATGGGCTTCACGTTCAGAAGGCCCGCCACACCTGCTGCCAGGTGCCCCACCCTGCCACTCATTGCCAGATACTTGAGGGTGGCCAGTGCCGCGTAGAGATGCGTGCGCTCGCGCACCGCTTGGGCAGCCGCCACGACCTGCTCAGTGGTGGCCCCTGCCCGCGCCGCCTCCGCGGCGGCCAGCGCCATAAACCCCTGCGCGATGGACAGGGTATAGGAGTCGATCACCTGGATCTCCCGGCCCGGGAAGAGATCGCGGGCATTCACCGCCGCCGCATACGTGGCACTGACCTGGCTGCTGACACACACGCACACGATGCTCTCCGCCCCGGCCTCGAACGCCTGCTCGTAGGCCTCGGCGAACATCCCCGGCGCGGGCGCGGAGGTCGTCGGCAGGACTCCCTCGCGGTCAACGCGCGCGAATAGCGCCGCATCGTCAATGTCCACCCCGGTCTTGTACATCTCCGCGCCGAAGTGCACGGTAATGGGCACCAGCCGGATGCCATGCTCCGCGGCCACCTGCGGCGAGAGGCTCGAATCAGTATCCGTGATCACGGCCACGCGCGACATGTTTGCCTCCTCAAGGTAGATACACTGCCAGGTGTGTCACCAACAACACTCAACCAGAGCTGTAGGTACGATCGGCCGGGGTTCCCTACCCTCGCGCTCCTCCCGGCCCCCCATTGGGCCGGCTCACGGGGCAGCCTCGTCGTCCCAGATCGAGGCCAGCCGGTGCACCGCCAAGCGCTGCACCTCCGCCTCTCCGCCTCCAACGGCCAGCACCAGATCGGTCTCCGGGGTCGGCGGCACGAAACACGCGGATATCGAGACAGCGCCACCATTGCCAAACACCTCGAGCGAAGTGCGGTCCACCAGGATGCGCAGCGTGAGCGTGCCCTCTCGCCCCAACCGCAGCGGCGCCTGGCACCCCGCGCACGACAGCACGCCCTCTCGTGCATCATAGCGCACCTCCTGGTCATAGACGCGCAGCACCAGCCCATCCGCAGTACCCAGACCGACCGTGCACTCGAGGTCGAACAGCTCACCCCGCAGGCCCGAGAGCGGGTTTCGCCCCGGCGCAAGCCCGAATCCGCCCTCGAACGCGAGCTCCCGCCGCAGCCGCTCTACCTCCGCAACCGGATAGCGGAATAGCCGAACCCCTTCAGGCGTGCGCCGGAGGGTTAACTCGCACGGACAGGACATCTGCTGGTTGAATGGCATGCCCGGGTACGCCCCGCCGCGCATCCAGGCGATCTGAACCCGGCGCCCCGGCGTCCCATCCCACGTCTGGGCCGCGTAGAAGTGTGGCCCGTGCTCGACCCGTAGTGGCCCCTCCTCCGCACGGAAGGCGCGCCCATCGAACTCGCCCACCCAATAGCGGAAGGCAGCATCATAGAGCACCCATTTCCGTTCGTGCTCCTGACCATCCACCCGTAGCTCGAAGAGATCAGGGCACTCATAGAAACCGGACGCCTCGAAATCGGATGCCCACTCCCAATGTACAAGGTCCCACGACACGAAGAAGCGGGCACAACCGTGACGCACCCACAGGACCATCACCCACTGCCGGGTCGGCTCGTGCCACAGGACCTGCGGATCGCGCTCATCTTCGCTCAGTCCCTGATTGGGCACCACGTGCGCGCCATCCGCGAACAGCCGAAACGAGCGGCCACGATCGGTGCTGTAGGCCATCGCCTGGCCGAACGGTGGGCGCGCGTGAGTGAAGAAGGCCACTAGCGGCGGCTCGGCCCCTGCAGCCAGCCCCGAGGTGTTCTCCGCGTCTACCACCGCAGACCCGGAATAGATCGTCCCCCCGCCATAGGGTTCGATCGCGTTGGGGAGCTGCTGCCAGTGCACCAAGTCGGGGCTGACCGCGTGACCCCACGTCATGTTCCCCCATTCGGTCCCCAGCGGGTTATGCTGGAAGAAGAGGTGGTATTCGCCCGCATGGAACACCAGCCCGTTGGGGTCGTTGATCCAGCCCTGTCGAGCGG
>FWPV01014136.1_pt1 | contig 10512 bp, 7 predicted proteins | sample 2228371 | NCBI WGS metagenome assembly FWPV01 (sample SAMEA103939776, study PRJEB20133) | metagenome
TGGGGTGCGTGTTTTTGAAATTGCGGCGCAAAGCTTAAGTGATGAAGAGATTTTTGATCAGATCCATCGCTGGATTGAGGAAGAAAAAGCAAGTTTTCTGGTTAAAGCAATTGACAACATGCACTCTTCGGTGAGTGATGTTATTGAGGCTTTAAATCGCTTCCGGTTAATTTCTGATTCCATTTCCAATCTTCCCGAACCTGTGGAAAAGGGATTGATCGTTTCTTTAATTCGCCGTTTTCTTTCTGAACAGCTTGATTTTATAAATATTGCTAAAAATTATTTACATTTGAATGATTTCTATGAAATAATTGATAAAATAATTTTTTGCAGCGGTAGCTACGGTAGTTTAGGCGGAAAGAGCGCCGGTCTTTTTCTTGCTTATAAGACATTGAAGCAGGCGACAGAATATGAGGAAATTTTTAGAGACCTGAAAGTGCCGCGAACATGGTTTATTGCTGCTGATACAATTATAAATTTTTTGCATTATAACAATATGGAGGAACTGACAGAGCAGAAATATAAAGATTTACAGCAGGTCAGGATTGAGTATAATAATGTTATTCAGCTTTTAAAAAATGCCCATTTTCCGCCGGAAATCGTTAAAGGGCTGGAAAATGCCCTTGATGATTTTGGTCCGGTTCCGCTTATTGTCAGAAGCTCAAGCTTACTGGAGGATCGCTTTGGAACTTCTTTTTCCGGGAAATATAAAAGTCTGTTTCTGGCAAATCAGGGAACCAAAGAAGAACGACTCAGCGCTTTAATTGATGCCATTGCCGAGGTTTACGCTTCGGTGTTTGGTCCTGATCCGATTGAGTATCGGGCGGAACGCGGTTTGTTAGATTTTCATGAAGAAATGGGAATAATCATTCAGGAAGTTGTCGGAGTCAGATTGGGAGATTATTTTTTGCCTTATTATGCCGGAGTTGCATTTAGTAACAATGAATTCCGCTGGTCACCACGAATTAAAAGAGAAGATGGTCTGGTTCGCCTTGTTTTTGGTCTCGGCACCAGGGCAGTTGACAGAACCAGTGATGATTATCCGGTGCTCGTGGCTCCGGCTCAGCCTAACCTTCGGGCAAATGTGTCTCTGGACGAGCTTCTTCGTTATTCCCCACGCTATGTTGATGTGATTAATTTAAAAAAGAATTGTTTTGAAACGATTCCGATAAAGGATTTTCTTGAATCTCTTGAGCTGATGCCTAACTTTTTTGGCAATATCTTTTCAGTTATTGCCGGTGACTTTATCCGTCCGGTTTCACCACTCGATCTGGAGCAGGAGCGCAGGAATATGATCGTTACTTTTGAAGAATTATTAAGAAAGTCAAATTTTTTAAAAAAAATCCATTCCATGCTTCGTTATCTTCAGGAAAAGTTAAAGACGCCGGTTGATATTGAATTTGCATCTGATGGCAGGAATTTTTATCTTTTGCAATGCCGTCCCCAGAGTCAGAGCCGGGAAAGTATTGCTGCCCAAATTCCGCGGGACATTCCTTCCGAAAACATTATTTTTAATGCGCGCAAATATGTTTCCAATGGCTGGGTTCCTGATATTACGCATATAGTTTATGTTGATCCACTGGCTTACGCCTCTCTGGAAAAGCTTGAAGATATGCTTGCTGTAGGCCGGGCAATTTCGATTTTAAATAAAATCTTGCCTAAGAAGCAATTTATTTTAATCGGACCTGGACGCTGGGGAAGCAGAGGAGACATAAAACTGGGAGTATCAGTGACCTATTCCGATTTTAATAACTGTTCAATGCTGATCGAAGTTGCCCGGAAAAGAGGCAGTTATACACCGGAACTTTCTTTCGGAACTCATTTTTTTCAGGATCTTGTTGAATCGGCAATTCGTTATCTGCCGCTTTATCCGGATGAAGAAGGGATTATTTTCCGGGAGGATTTTTTAAAAAGCAAGAAAAATCTTTTTCCGGAGCTTGTTCCCGATCTGCAGCATCTGGCCACTGTAGTTTACGTTATTGATGTAATCAGTGATTCAGGCGGCAAGATCCTCAAGGTTTTGATGAATGGAGACCTGAATGAAGCCGTGGCTTTTCTGACAGATCGTGATAAAAATTCAGTTCCCAGGCAATTAACACCGACGCCGGTTCAGAAGCCGGAAGAGCACTCATTCTTGGGTCAAAACGAAGATTGCTGGCGCTGGAGATTGTATATGGCTGAGCGTATTGCTCAGAATCTTGACGGTAAAAAATATGGTGTTAAAGGCTTTTATGTTTTTGGCAGCACAAAAAACGCAACTGCTAAACCATCCAGCGACATTGATCTGATCGTTCACTTTGTCGGTAATGATCAGCAGAAATCTGATCTGCTTAACTGGTTGCAGGGATGGAGCCAGGCTCTGAGTGAGATGAATTTTCAGAAAACCGGGGTAAGAGTTTCCGGAATTCTTGATATTCATTTTGTTTCTGATCAGGATGTAAAGGAAAAATTTGGTTTTGCGGCAAAAATTGGTGCTGTTACCGATCCGGCACGGCCTTTGCCGCTTCTCTCAACTGTCTAAGCGGGGATTCGGAAAAAGTTTTAATCCGGAATCAATTATTTTCTGATGCTGGTGCTGATTTTTAAACTATTAAAAAAGGATTGCTTCAGGCAAAAGACGAGGCTGATTTAGTCAGCAGGAAAAAAGAGATTCCGTTTCCTGTTAAATTCTTCTGCTGCAGGCGAATCAATGTAATGTGGATTTCAGTCAGACAATGTGTCTATTTGCCAAGAAGAGCTATTTTTTTTATAATTTAGCTATAGGAGGTAAAAATAAGAGCCGTTCCGTTTTCTGAACCATATCTGGATAAAGATGAGCTTAGAGAGCTGCGGCGGGCACTTTATAAAAACCGCTGGCTGACTTCCGGACCGCTTGTTCAAGAGTTTGAAGAAGGTGTGAAGAGTTATCTGGGAGTAAAGTCGGCAATTGCCGTGAATACAGCAGCAATTGAATTGCTGTTAAGTATCTTTGATGTAAGAGGCTGTGAAGTAATTGCCCCGGCTTATACCTTTGTCTCTACCGTTAACTCAATAATCCATCTTGGTGGCGTTCCGCGTCTTGTGGATAGCAGTGAAAATGATTTTAACCTTGACCCTGATGAATTATCTGAAATACTTCATCGTGACTATGTTTTAACTGAAAAAGGATTAACAAACAGGAAAAACCGGCGTTTATTAAAAGGAATTATTGTTGTTCACTTCGCCGGAAATCCTGCTGATTTGAATAAGATTAATGATTGTGCCCGTCGAAATAATCTGTTTGTGATCGAGGATGCGGCGCATGCTTTTGGTGCTTTTTATTCAGGAAAACCGATAGGCAAAACCTCTAACTTTGTTTGCTTCAGTTTTTATTCCAATAAAAATATTACCACCGGTGAAGGCGGAATGATTGTTTCAGATAATTGCTGCCATGAAGCAGATTTGCGCTCGCGGATGCTCCACGGTCTTACCGCTGACAATCTGACGCGTTATAAAAAAGGCTCGGTTTTTTACGATGTGATTTATCCCGGTTATAAATATAATATGAGTGATCTGAATGCTGCCGTGGGAGTCGCTCAGTTAAGGAAAATAACAAAACTAACAGCACTACGCCGCCAGGCTGCTCAATATTATCAGACTTTGCTGAAAGAAGTTGCTGAAATCCAGCTGCTGCAAATTAAACCGGAAAATGAGTGCTGCTGGCATCTTTTTCCCGTCCTTGTTCCTCCTGAAAAAAGAGATGCGCTGCTTGTCTATTTAAGAGAGAACGAGATTCAGACTTCGGTTCATTTTAAGCCGGTTCACCTTTTTAGCTTTTATCAGCAATATTTTTCTGAAAGTATAAGTCTTCCAGTTGCTGAAATGCTTTTTAAGCGGGAAGTTTCGCTGCCGCTTTTTCCTTCGATATCCGAGGCACAGATAAAAAAAGTTGTCCGGTATTTGAAGAAATTTTTTTTGCAAAAGCGATGAGATTTGCTCAGCCTGGTTTTTTTTATTTGCTCTTTATCATCCCTGTATGCTGGCTTTTTTTCTGGTTTGATTACTCAAGAAGGCTGAAAATAATCAATCTGCTCTTTTCGAAAAGAGCACAAAAACAGATTGTCAACCTTGCCGGACCAAAAAAGCAGGTTCTGAAACTGATTCTTTTTTCCCTTTTTCTGGGTATGCTTATAACCGCATTAGCCCGTCCTCAGTGGGGCGAAAAAATTGAATTACTTCCGCAAAGAAATCTGAATGCATATTTTTTGCTTGATACCTCTTCTTCGATGCTGGCTGAAGATATTTATCCCAGCAGGTTTCAGGCCGCTCAAAGATTAGCCGGGCTGATTGCCGAAAGTTTAAAGCCGGATCAGATAGCGCTGGTCAATTTTGCGGCTACTGCCTATCTGCAATGTCCGTTAACTTTTGACCGCGAAGCGTTTAAAATTATGCTGGAAGTAAGTTCCATAAGCCCTTCTTCTGAGCAGGGAACAGATTTCACTAAATTGTTGGAATTCTGCCTGCAGTTAATTGAGGTTGACAGCGAAGCGGTTAATCTGTTCATCCTGCTTTCAGATGGAGAAGATCATAGTAACCGCTGGCAGAAAATTGCTGCTGAGTTTAAAAAGCGGAATCTGCCGGTTTTTTCGGTTGGCATCGGTAAGAGTTCGCCGGCAAAAATTCCCTTGCGCAACACTGCCGGAGTTGTCACCGGTTTCAAGAAAGATAGTCAGGGGGCAGAAGTGGAAACAGCTCTGCAGTCATTGAATTTAAAGATGATCAGTGATCTGAGCGGGGGAAGTTATTTCTATTTTGATAGCGATAATCAGATTTTAAAAATCAGTGCCGGAATTAAAAAAATAGTTAGCCAGAAAATCAATCAGAAGTTTCGCAAAGTTCCGGTTGAGCGCTACTCTTTTCCTCTTGTGCTGGCAGTGATTTTTTTAACGGCCTATCTCTTTAGCGGAGAAGTCAGAAAGTGAAAATTTTTATTTTATTTCTTCTCTCTTTTTTACTTTTCTGGCACTGGTTTGATCCGGTTGTCAGGAAAAATGAGCTCGGAATTCAATATTACAATCAAAAAATGTGGCAGGAGGCTCTGAATGCTTTCCTGGAAGCAAAGGCAATTGACCGGAAGCGGGGAGAAATTTATTTTAATGTCGCTGCGGTTTTATATCAGCAGAAAAAGTTTGTTCAATCAAGAGAAGAGCTGCAGAAAGGAATTGTCTATCTTCCCGCACAGCTGAAAGCTTCTGCCTTTTATAATATTGCCAATTGCTATTTTCAGGAGAATAATTTTGTCCAGGCTGCTTTCTGGTATCGGCGGGCTTTGATTTCAGATCAGCAGGACATTCAGGCAAAAATAAATCTTGAACTTGCTTTGCAGAAGATGCAGAAAGAGCAGGAACCGCCGGAGGAAAAAGAACAGCAGTATGAAATGGAAAAAAAACATCAGCCTTTAATGGATTATCTTAATCAGAATGAAAAAGAGTTACAGAAAAAACAGCAGCGGCCCACACAGATCAGTCAGAATGAAAAAGATTGGTAATTTTCTGCTTCTTTTTTTACTGTCAGCTTTTGTATGTGCTCAGATTGAAGTCAGTTCTTCGGTTAATAAAGAGAGAGTGCGTTTCGGAGAGTTGATTATTCTTCAGATCAGTGTTCAGGGTGTGGAGAATCCGCCTCAGCCGGAATTGCCTCGGTTAGATGATTTTGATCTTGTATATCAGAGTCGTTATAATGAATATTTGATTGCTGACGGGAAGGCTACCTATCAGGTCAATTTTGTTTATTATCTGAAGCCTCTGAAAAGAGGAATGCTGAATATTCCGCAGATCGATTATCAGCTTCTGGGAAATAATTTTCAATTAAATGGCTTTCAAATTGCTGTCGGTTCTGAAAAGGAAATTAATAAAAAAGAATCAGCTAAAACACTCATTGATCGAAGCTTGATCAATGAGCAGGCATTTCTTGTTCTGAATGTTTCAACGCAAAAAGCCTATCTTAATCAGGGAATTGAACTTAAAATTCTGCTCTACAGCCAGGAACCTGTGGAAAGTGTTTCATTGCTGAAAGAGCCTGACTTTAAAGGTTTTTATCAAATCTGGAAAAACAGCAACAAGTTACAGTATGAGTTAAAAGATATTTCTGGGAGACGTTTTCGAATTTATGAGGTTAAGCGTGGGGTTTTATTTCCCCTTCAGGCGGGACAAATAACCATTTCAGAGTTCGAATTCGAAGTTAATCTGCAGGGCAGAACGATAATTAAAAAAATTCTGACTACCGGCGGGCAGGTTCTGGAAATCATTGCAGCGGGGAATGAAAAGGGGTTTTTGTTACCTGCCGGAAATCTTCAGTTCAGTGTATCCTGCCCTCAGAAAAAAGCGTTTTCAGGAAAGCCTTTTGAAGTAAATTATCGTCTGGAGGGAAACTGTAATTTTAATTTCTTTTCTCTGCCTGTTGTCAGGAGCAATAACGAAGTTGAACTGATTGAAATTAAAGAACAGCGCGAAACACTCTTTTTTGAAAAAGAGGGTTTTATATCTTTTTATAAAGCAAGTTGTTTTTATAATATTAAGAGAAGAGGCAAAGTTTTTCTTCCGCCTCTGCAGGTGGAATATTTTGACTTGGAACGAGAAAAACTGGCAATGGTCAGTAGTGCGGCAATAGAACTGGAAACAGTTGCTTCTGATGATGAACCGGAAGTCACAAAGATTCTACACAGTGAAAAGAGATTTGAATTCAAAAACCGGATTGTCTATAACCAGAGCAGCCTATTCCTGAAAAATAAGCTGTTCTGGATTTTGCTTTTTCTTCCTTTTGCCTTTAATTTGATCTTTTTTTCGGTTCTGGTGGTCAGAAGCAGAATCAGCTCAGATAGAAAGTCAATTATAAAAAAGCAGATTAAAAAAAAGCTGAAAACTTTCGGCAAAAGCGATGATGCCGCTTTCTGCAGTAAATTACTCGAAGAGCAGATAATGCTGATTACTTCTCTTTATAACAGCGGAAGAGGAAGCTCAGAATTATTTGCTGAGATTTTAAAAAAATCTTTATCTGCTGAAGAAGCTAAAACTTTAACTGAAAATCGCAACCTGCTTCTTAATCTGAACTATTCCGGCAAAAAAACCGATCTGCAGCTGAGTCAGATTAAAAAGCAAACCATGCGTTTGTTAAAAAAAGTAATTGAAAATGAGTAAGCTAAGCTTTTTTTTACTCTTTATTATTCTTTCATTCAGCATGTTCTCAGCTGTTTTGACTCAGCTAACCGCAGCAGAAAAGCTATATAATGAGAAAGATTATTCCGGGGCGATAAAAATTTTAAATGAAATTGAAGTCAAAAAACCGCATTACCTTGTTTATTACAACCTTGGCTTATGCTACTGGCAGCTAAATGATTATTATTCTGCGCGAAAGTATTTTTTGAAATCGTTTTTCCTGAATAACAATAATCAGGAACTACGATTAATGCTGAACTTGCTCGACCAGAAAATGAATTTGCAGAGCAATTATGAATTCCTTGCGGGAAGCAACCCTATCTGGCAGAGCATTAAACTGGTTTTCAGCGGAACAGTTCTCTGCTCATTAATTTTAATAACATTTTATTTATTGAATTTTTTCATTTTTCTGTTGCTAAAATGGAAAAAAAGAGTTCATAAAACCATTGCCCTGCTCTTGATTCTTTTCCTTTTGCAGTTGATTATCGGACTGATCGAATTCAGGGAGCAGGTTGTGCTGAAAAAAGCTCTTATTAGAGAAGAGAGCCGGCTCTTTTCCGGTCCGGGCAAAAGCGAAGTAGAGCTTGATACCGTCCGCAGGGGAATGGCGTTAAGAGTAATTCAGTATCATCGGGAGTGGGCGCAGGTTCTTGTTGAAAACAGATATGCCGGCTGGATTTTAAAGACAAAAATTGAAGAATTATAGAGAAGAAGTAGCTCTTTACTGGCATTTTCCTTTTTGCAGGAACTTCTGCTATTACTGTCACTTTTTTAAGCTGCCTTACGACAGAGATCTGGTTACGGGTTATCTGAATCTGTTTCAGAAAGAACTTTTGCTTTATCCTGCAGATGATTATTATGTAAAGACCATCTATTTTGGCGGAGGTTCACCGTCTCTGCTGACAGCAGACCAGATAATCGTGCTGAAAAATTCACTGGCGAATTCCGGAGTTGCCGATCAGATTGAAGAGTGGACAATTGAGTGTAATGCTCAGGATATTAATGAAGAAAAGCTGGAAGCATTTATAAAGGCGGGTATTAACAGAATCAGTCTCGGAGTGCAATCTTTCCTGGATGATGATTTAAAAATCTTAGCCCGTTCAGGAACCGGAGATGAAATATTAAAAAAGATTGAGCTTATCAGATCAGCGGGATTTTCCAACCTTAGCCTTGATTTGCTTTTAGGGTTTAGAAAACAGAACTTTAAAAGTATTGAACAAAATTTACAGGCAATTGCTCAGGTAAAGCCGGAACATGTGTCTGTCTATCTTTTTAGCCGCAAAAACGATTCTCATTTGGCGGAAAAAGAGCAATTCATAATTGAAGGTTATCACTATTACCGGCTGCAACTTAAGCAGCTTGGTTATCATCATTATGAGGTATCAAACTATGCTTTTCCCGGATATGAATGCCGCCATAACCTTTTTTACTGGCGCAACAAGCCCTATATCGGAACTGGAGCCGGCGCCAGCGGCTATCTTAAAGGAATCGATTATAAAAATTATAAAAATTTCCGGATTTACAGATCAGCAGTTGAAAAAGGAAAGCTTCCCCGGGCAAGCAAAAGTAAGCTGAATGATTTGTCAAGAGAGCTGATCTGTCGGATGCGGCTGCTGGAAGGAATTGAATTAGAGAAGCTGCTTCCCCTTAAAAATGAGATTGAAAAATTAATTCAGGCTGATTTTTTAATAAGAGAAGTGGACAGAATAAAGATTAATCCGGAAAAAATATTGCTGTTAAATGAAATTTTAAAAGATCTTGTTTGTTTTAAAGAGAATTAAAATTTTAACTCTGTTTATCAATATCTTTTGTCAGCCGGGTGAGGAATTCGAATTCCTTTTGCGGTAAATATTTCTGCAGTCGTTGCAGCAACTGCTCGACAATGCCGGAATTCTTTTGCAGGATTGCTATTTTTAGCCGCTGAAGATCGATGTGAGGATGAGCTATATTTTCGGGAATTTTTTCGGCTACAGCAATTGCCTCCTGATATCTGCCTGCTTCCAGATAACAATTGACTAATTGAGCGAGAAGAGTAATAGTTTCTCCGCTGAGCTTTATTGCTTTTGATAAGTAGCTGATTGCCCGTTTCCATTGCTTTAATTCAGCTGCAGACTGAGCCATTATTTCATAAAACTGAAAATATTGCGGGTATTTTTTGCTTATCTGCCAGGCAGTCTGAAGCCGCTGAAGCGGATCACGAATGATATGCAGATAATAGAGGGCACTCTGGGGCGTCTGTTCCTGTTCCCAGTTTTTTCTGATCAGTTGAAAATATTTGTCGCTTTTTGACTTTAATTCAGATGTTACCCAGCCGAAATGGAGAATCGGAATATTGAGTAGCTCTGATTCAGTCTGGTAATTGTCAATGGCAATGTATTCGTGAATAATTCCGCGGAATTTTGTTTGCCGGTCATTTTTAAACAGCCTGATCAGCGGATATCTCTCGTAACCGGAAGCTATATTCCGGTAGGCAGAAAATTTGTCGTCCAGAGGTTGCCAGTTCAGGCTCTGATAATCATTGGAAAAATTTATTAACTGTAACCAGTAGGCTCTTTTTTTTGTTTTGCTGACGATTTGCTGCAGCTCGTGAAAGTCTTTTTTTTCAATTTTCTCATCGATATCCAGAACAAGAATATAATCTTTTGTTGCTCTGGAAATCGCATAGTTTCGGGCTGCTGCAAAGTCATCCTGCCATTCAAAAAAATGTACTTTCAATCCAAATGATTTTATGATATCAACACTTTTGTCTTTTGAACCGGTATCAACCAGAACAATTTCCGGGAAGAGTTCCTGATGGTGTTTTAAGAAGTGCGGCAGAAGTTTTTCTTCATCTCTGAGGATCGCCGCTAAAGTTATTTCAATCATCATCGCCTTTTCAAGCAGAAAAATCTGCTATAATATATTATCTGAGTAAAAAAAAAATGCAAGCGAGGGCAGATGTTTGAAAATTTATCTTCTAAGCTGACAGGAATAATTAAGGCAATTCGGGGCGAAGTTCGCCTGACAGAAGAAAACATGCAGGAAATCCTTCGGCAGATCCGCATTTCTCTGCTCGAAGCAGATGTAAATTTTAAGGTTGTTAAGAATTTCCTGGAAAAAATAAAAGAGCAGGCAAAGGGAGTTGATGTTCATCAAAGCCTCAATCCTTCCCAGCAGGTTGTAAAAATAGTGCATCAGGAATTGATTAATCTTCTGGGAAGCAGTCAGAAGGGGTTAAAATTTTCCAATCAGAAACCGAGCTTTATTATGCTCACCGGATTGCAGGGCAGCGGTAAAACGACAACTGCCGCCAAACTTGGAGTCCATCTCAAAGCAAAAGGAATGTCAGTGCTTTTAACAT
>FWPV01016253.1_pt1 | contig 10511 bp, 11 predicted proteins | sample 2228371 | NCBI WGS metagenome assembly FWPV01 (sample SAMEA103939776, study PRJEB20133) | metagenome
TCGAGCAGCGCCGCCGGCACGTGCGCGTTCGCGAGCCAGTAGCGCGGCGGCAGGCGCTCGGGCCAGCGCGAGGGGTCGAAGGGCGACATCGTCACGGTCGGGGGTGGCGGCACGCGTGGACGGGCCGTGCGAGCGGCAGGGGCATCGGCGCCCCTTCAGCGCCAGGCCGGCGCGTTGTCGAGGCGCTTCAGGTCGTAGCGGTCGATCTCGTGCAGCAGTTCGACGAAGCGGTCCGACACGTGGTCGAGCACGGCGCGGCCCTTCTCGGCGGTGGCGCGCGTCGCGTCGCCGCACGCGCCCTCGGGGTTCAGGTCCTGCGTCTGCCAGCCGAGCTTGCCGCTCGGCGTGATCGACAGGAACCGGTTCTCCTCCGCCAGGCGCTCGGTCAGCGAGCGGAAGGGCTTGGCCTTGTCCATGTGCACGTGGCGCGGCGCGAGCGCGAGCATCACCGAGGTCTCGAGGTCGCCGGCGTGGATGCCGTGGCGGATCTCGTGCTCGTCGAACATCCCGGGCGGCAGCCCGAGCGTGTACCAGTTGGCGGCGACGACCATCATCGAATGCTTCTCGCGCAGGTCGCGCGCGACGATGTCCATCACGTTCATCTGCCCGCCGTGCGCGTTGAAGAACACGAGCTTCCGCACGCCCGAGCGCGCGACGCTGGCGCCGATGTCCATCCAGAAGTTGATGAGCGTGTGCACCGACAGCGTGATCGTGCCCGGGTAGAGCGCGTGCTCGTTGCTCTTGCCGTACGGCGCGGTCGGCAGGAACAGCACCGGCAGGTCGTCGGGCAGCTTCGGGATCGTCGCCGCGACGACGCCGTCGATCGTCGCGTGGTCGGTCGAGATCGGCATGTGCGGGCCGTGCTGCTCGACGGCGCCCACCGGCAGCACGGCGATCAGCCGCTCGCGCGGCAGGCGGGCGAGCTGTTCGCTCGTGTGGTCGGACCAGAAGCGGCTGTGCAGGAGCGTCATGGCGGTGTCGCGTGGGGCGTGTCGACCGGGATCGGCGCGACGGAGTACCTTGTGGCCGAGGCGGCGGATGCCGCCGCCGTGGGCGCCGGGATTCTTGCAGCTTCCGTGCCAGACCCGCGTGGTGGCCAGGGGATCGGCCCGGGGAAGAGAAGGCCGCGCGCCGCGTGCGTACGATACGGGTCTCCCGAACGCCCTCGGCAGCGTCCCATGCATACGTTCTGGCATCACCTCGTCGTCCCGATCGTCGCGGCGCTCGTGGCGTTCGGCGCCTTCGCCGCCGACGACGCGCCGCCGGCACCCGCCGGCGATCCGCTCGGCAAGGCGCGCGAGCAGATCGCGGCCAAGCAGTGGCCGCAGGCGGTCGCCGAACTCAAGCGCGTGAACCAGACGCGCAGCGCCGACTGGAACAACCTGATGGGCTACGCGCTGCGCAAGCAGACGCCGCCCGATCTCGCCGGCGCGCGCAAGCACTACGACGCCGCACTGCGCCTCGACCCGAAGCACAAGGGGGCGCTCGAGTACGCCGGCGAGCTCGACCTGATGACGGGCGACCTCGCCGCCGCCGAGCAGCGGCTGCAGCGGCTCGAAGCCGTCTGCGGCACGACCTGCGAGGAATACGCCGACCTCAAGGCGGCGATCGAGCGCTTCAAGGCTGCCGGCAACCGCTACGTGCCCGCGTCCTGATCGCCCCGACGGCGGCGGCTACCATCGCGGCCTTCATGGCCGTCCCGCCCGCCGCCTCCACGCTGCCCGCTTCGCCCCCTGCGCCGTCGCCCTGGCCCGGCCTGCTGCTCGCCGCCGGCGGCGCGGTCGCGTTCTCGGGCAAGGCGATCATCGTCAAGCTCGCGTACCGCCACGGTGTCGACGCGGTGACGCTGATCATGCTGCGCATGCTGTTCGCGCTGCCGCTGTTCGTCGCGCTCGCGTGGTGGGCCGGGCGCGGCAAGCCGCCGCTGACGGCGCGCGACTGGCGCGTCGTGATCGGGCTCGGCTTCTGCGGCTACTACCTCGCGAGCTTCCTCGACTTCGCCGGCCTGCAGTACATCAGCGCGAGCTTCGAGCGCCTGATCCTGTACCTGAACCCGACGCTCGTGCTGCTGCTCGGCGCGCTGCTGTTCAAGCGCCGGTTCGGTGCGCGCGAGCTCGTCGCGCTGGCCGTGAGCTACGCCGGCGTCGCGATCGTGTTCGGCCACGAGGCGAGGCTCGAGGGGCCGAACGTCATGCTGGGTGCGGCGCTCGTCTTCGGCAGCGCGATCAGCTACGCGATCTACCTCGTCTACAGCGGCGAGGAGGTGCGCCGCCTGGGTTCGCTGCGGCTGACGGGGCTCGCGACGACGGTGGCCTGCCTGCTGTGCATCGGCCAGTACCTGCTGCTGCGGCCGTGGGACAGCGTGCTGTCGGTCGCGCCGCAGGTGATCTGGCTGTCGGTCCTCAACGCGACGCTGTGCACGTTCGCCCCGGTGATCATGGTGATGATGGCGATCGAGCGCATCGGCGCGACGATGGCGGCGCAGACCGGCATGATCGGGCCGATGAGCACGATCCTGATGGGCGTGCTGATCCTCGGCGAGCCGTTCACCGCCTGGGTGGCGGCAGGCACCATGCTGGTGCTGACGGGCGTGTGGCTGCTGACCCGCGCGCGCTGAGCCACCGAATCGAAACGACGAAGGAACGACGACGATGGACCTGGGACTGCAGGGCAAGTGGGCGCTGGTGTGCGCGGCGAGCAGGGGGCTCGGCAAGGGCTGCGCGGCCGCGCTCGTCGGCGAAGGGGTGAACGTCGTGATCACCGCGCGCGGCGCCGAGGCGCTCGAGGCGACGGCCGCCGAGCTGCGGCGGCTGCACCCGGGGGCCGAGGTGCGCGCGGTCGCGGGCGACATCACGACGCCCGCCGGCCGCGAGCAGGCGCTCGCGGCGTGCCCGCAGGTCGACATCCTCGTCAACAACGCCGGCGGCCCGCCGCCCGGCGACTTCCGCGACTGGACGCGCGAGACGTGGATCGCCGCGCTCGACGCCAACATGCTCACCCCGATCGAGCTGATCAAGGCCACCGTCGACGCGATGGCCGAGCGCGGCTTCGGGCGCATCGTCAACATCACGTCGGGCGCGGTGAAGGCGCCGATCGACATCCTCGGCCTGTCCAACGGCGCGAGGAGCGGGCTGACGGGCTTCGTCGCCGGCCTGGCGCGCCAGCCGCGTCTGGCGTCGCGCAACGTGACGATCAACAACCTGCTGCCGGGCCCGTTCGACACCGACCGCCTGCGCGCGACGATGGTCGGCGCGGCGGCGAAGAGCGGGCGCAGCGTCGACGACGTGATGGACGAGCGCCGGCAGCTGAACCCGACGCGCCGCTTCGGCACGCCGCAGGAGTTCGGCGCCTTCTGCGCCTTCGTCTGCAGCGTCCACGCCGGCTACCTCACCGGCCAGAACCTGCTGCTCGACGGCGGCGCCTACCCGGGGACGTTCTGACGCCCCCAGGCGCGCGCGCCGGGCCGCTCAGCGCGCCGGCTCGGCGATGCCGATGCCCGGCGCCGCGGCCATGCTGGCGGCGGCCGCGACCTGGTTCTCGTGCTTGCAGTCGTCGACGACCCGCTTGCCGGCCTTCGTGTCCATCATCATCGACTTGGTCGCGATCTGCACGACGAGCATCTGGCCGCGCACGTCCTCGAGGCGCAGCGCGCCGGTCGACGACAGCACGGGCTTCATCGTGTAGAGGCGGTTGCCGAACCGCACGTCGAGGTAGCCGTCGTGCTTCGGGTTCATGCTGACGACGAGCTTCTGGCTGAACTCGCACTGGTAGTCGCCGTAGTGCGCCATCGCGGCGGCGGCGTTCTGCTCGCCTTCGGCGGGCGGCAGGTCGATCTCGGCCGGCACGGGCGGCGGCGCCGCCTGGCGGGTCGGCCGGTCGGCGCTGCGCTGGGCCTGCGGCTTCGCGCCGGCCTTCGGTGCCGACGACGAGGCTTGCTGGGCGAACGAGGCGGCGGGCAGCGCGAGCGGGACGGCGACCAGCGTGGCGAGCAGCAGACGGTTCATGGGGGGCACCCGGCAACGAGATGGCGCGATTGTCGCGCCTCGGGCGGGTGCAGGTGAATCCGGATGTTGCCCGACGGGCACATTTCTCGGCCCGGGCCCGCCGCCGACGGGCTCAGCGCGCGGGCCCGGCGGCGTCGCCCGGCTCGAAGAAGGCCTGCCGCACCTCGCCCGGCAGCTGCGGGCCGCCGGCGTACGAGGTGCGCCAGGCGCGCTCGAGCACCTGCCAGAAGTAGCGGTAGCTCGCGCGGTCGTGCAGCGTGTCGCGGTGGCTGATCGGCGCCCAGTTCGCGGCCTGCGCCGCGGTGATGATCTCGATCGCGAGGTCGACCTCGGCCACCGTCGGCGTGAAGGCGTCGACGATCGGGCGGATCTGGCTCGGGTGGATGCTCCACATCCGCGTGTAGCCGAGCTGCCGCGCGGCGCGCGTCGCCGCCTCCTGCAGCTTGGCCGGGTGCCTGAACTCGGTGACGACGCAGTGCGACGGCACCTTGCCGTGGGCGTGGCAGGCCGCGGCGACCTCGAGCTTGGCCCGCAGCACGAGCGGATGCTCGAACTGGCCCTCGGCGCTCATTGCCGACTGCGGGATCGCGCCGCGGTGCGCCGAGACGAAGTCCATCAGCCCGAACGACAGCGACTCGAGGCGCGGATGCGCCGCGAGCGCGAACGCCTCGTGCAGCGCGCCGTGCGTCTCGACGAGGGCGTGCAGCGGGATCGGCCGCTCGAGCCCGGCCGACGCGGCGACGCGGTCGACCTCGGAGGCGGCGGCCTGCAGGTCGGCCAGCCCGTCGACCTTCGGCAGCATCAGGTAGGCGAGCCGGTGTCCGGCGCGGCGCACGATCGTCTCGACCATCGGCGCGAATGCGGCGTGCGACAGCGGCACCACGCGGGCCCCGACGCGGCCGTGCGCGTTCGCCGGCGAGTCGACGAGCTCGGCGATCAGGTGCGCGTGCTCGACCTCGCCGCCGACGGGGGCGCCGTCCTCGCCGTCGAGCGTGACGTCGAACACCGGGCCGAGCTCGGCCTGCAGCTCGAGCGCCTTGCGCATGCGCGCCTCGACGCCGGCGTAGTGGTCGCACACGGGCAGCGCCGGCGGCAGGTCGTCGGCGCCGAACAGCGCCACGCGCGGATGCAGGGCGGGGCGGGCGGTCATCGGCAGGCTCCGGCGGACGGAAAGACAAGCGGCCGGCGGGCATGCACCCGCCGGCCGCGACGTCGGGCGGGGCGCGTCAGAGCAGGTGCTTGACGCCGTCCTGCTCGCTCAGCAGCTCGGCCAGCGTCTTGTCGATGCACGCCTGCGAGAACTCGTCGATCGGCAGGCCCTCGACGATCTGGTAGTCGCCGTTCGCGCAGGTGACGGGGTAGCCGAACATCACGTCCTTCGGGATGCCGTACTCGCCGTTGCTCGGCACGCCCATCGTCACCCACTCGCCGCCCGTGCCCAGCGCCCAGTCGTGCATGTGGTCGATCGCCGCGTTGGCCGCCGAGGCCGCCGAGCTCAGGCCGCGCGCCTCGATGATCGCCGCGCCGCGCTTGCCCACCGTCGGCAGGAACACGTCCTTGTTCCAGACGGGGTCGTTGATCATCTCCTTGACGCTCGCGCCGTCGATCGTCGCGAAGCGGTAGTCGGCGTACATCGTCGGGCTGTGGTTGCCCCACACGCACAGCTTGCGGATGCTCGCCACCGGCTTGCCGGTCTTGGCCGCCACCTGGCTGAGGGCGCGGTTGTGGTCGAGGCGCAGCATGGCGGTGAAGTTGCGCCGGTCGAGGTCGGGCGCCGACTTCATCGCGATGTAGGCGTTGGTGTTGGCGGGGTTGCCGACGACGAGCACCTTGACGTTCCGCGACGCCGACGCGTTGAGCGCCTTGCCCTGCGCGGTGAAGATCTGCGCGTTGGCGGCGAGCAGGTCGGCGCGCTCCATGCCGGGGCCGCGCGGGCGCGCGCCCACGAGCAGCGCGTAGTCGGTGTCCTTGAACGCCTTCGTGGCGTCGCTGTGCGCCTCCATGCCGGCGAGCAGCGGGAACGCGCAGTCCTCGAGCTCCATCATCACGCCCTTGAGCGCCTTCTGCGCCTTCTCGTCGGGGATCTCGAGCAGCTGCAGGATCACCGGCTGGTCCTTGCCGAGCATCTCGCCGGAGGCGATGCGAAACAGCAGGGCGTAGCCGATCTGGCCGGCGGCGCCGGTGACCGCCACGCGGACGGGCTTCTTGCTCATGACGGGACTCCGTGTCGTCAAAGGGGGGAGGGTTGCCCGCCGACGCACGGCGGGCGCGGGGTGCGAAAGTGTAGGCGATGGCACCTTACGCGCACCCTTACAGCGCGCCGCCGTCCGGGGAGATTCGCCCTATCAGTCATCTTATATAAGACATCCCTTTGTGGACGGCGCCGCGGCTCTGTGCTGCAATCGCGCCCATGCCGCCGCCCGCCACGCCCGCCGATGCCGGCGCCGCGCCGTCGTTCAGCCCGCTGTACCGCCAGATCAAGGCGCTGATCACGCGCAGCCTCGAGGCCGGCGCCTGGAAGCCCGGCGAGGCGATCCCGAGCGAAGTCGAGCTCGCGCAGCGCTTCAAGGTGAGCCAGGGCACGGTGCGCAAGGCGATCGACGAGCTCGCCACCGACAACCTGCTCGTGCGCCGCCAGGGCAAGGGCACGTTCGTCGCCACGCACGCCGAGGCGCGCGTGCAGTACCGCTTCCTGCGCCTCGTGCCCGACGACGGCAGCGCCGAGCGCATGACGCGCCGCTTCCTCGACTGCCGCCGCCTGCGCGCGCCGGCCGAGGTGGCGCGCGCGCTCGACCTCAAGAGCGGCGACGCCGTCGTGCACGTGCGGCGGCTGCTGCACTTTCGCGAGCGCCCGGTCGTGCTCGACGACATCTGGCTGCCCGGCGCGCTGTTTCGCGGCCTGACGGCCGAGCGCCTCGCCGAGTGGCGCGGGCCGCTGTACGGGCTGTTCGAGAGCGAGTTCGGCGTGAGCATGATCCGCGCCGAGGAGAAGATCCGCGCCGTCGCCGCCGACGAGGCCAGCGCCGCGCTGCTCGGCGTCGCGGCGGGCACACCGCTGCTCAGCGTCGAGCGCGTGGCGTTCACCTACGGCGACCGCCCGGTCGAGCTGCGGCGCGGCCTGTACGACACGCGCGACCAGTACTACCGCAACGAGCTGAGCTAGCGGGCCCGTCAGGCCCATGTCGGGCAGGGCGTCTACCCTGCTGCATTGCAATAAACTTGATCGGTTACGGACCCGTCACCAGCGCGCGAAACGCTGCACCTTCTGCGCCATGCCCAACGTCGCCAAACCCCGTCCCGTGTACCGCAACATCCACGTGACGGAGATCCTCCGCTACCGCCTGCCGCCGGCCGGCATCGTGTCGATCCTGCACCGCGTCAGCGGCGCGCTGATGTTCGTGCTGATGCCGTTCGTGATCTGGATGTTCGACGCCAGCGTCACCTCCGAGATCTCGTACGACGCCTTCACGAGCGCGTTCACCGCCGGCGTCGGCCCCTTCGCCGGCTGGTTCCTCAAGCTCGTCGTGCTCGCGCTGATCTGGGCCTACCTGCACCACTTCATCGCCGGCGTGCGGCACCTGTGGATGGACGTCACCCACAGCGTCACCAAGGCCCAGGGCCACAGCTCGGCGCTGTTCACGCTGGCCGCCGCCGTCGTGCTGACGCTGCTGCTCGGCGCCAAGCTGTTCGGCCTGTACTGAGGACATCGCGATGGCTGTCAACTACGGTTCGAAGCGCCTCGTCGTCGGCGCGCACTACGGCTTTCGCGACTGGCTGAGCCAGCGCGTCACCGCGGCGCTGATGGCGCTGTTCACGATCGTGCTGCTGGTGCAGGTGCTGCTGCCCGGCGAGCTGAACTACGACCGCTGGAGCGGCATCTTCGCCGCGCAGTGGATGAAGGTGCTGACCTTCGTCGTCATCGTCGCGCTGCTGTACCACGCCTGGGTCGGCGTGCGCGACATCTGGATGGATTACGTCAAGCCGGTCGGCGTGCGGCTGGTCTTGCAGGTGTTCACCATCGCGTGGCTGCTCGGCTGCGCCGGGTGGGCGGTTCAAGTGCTGTGGAGGCTGTAATGCACATCGGAACGTCTCTTCCCCGGCGCCGGTTCGACGTCGTCATCGTCGGCGCCGGCGGCTCGGGCATGCGCGCATCGCTGCAACTCGCGCTCGCGGGGCTCAACGTCGCCGTCCTGTCCAAGGTGTTTCCCACCCGCTCGCACACGGTGGCGGCGCAGGGCGGCATCGGCGCGTCGCTCGGCAACATGAGCGAGGACAACTGGCACTACCACTTCTACGACACCGTCAAGGGCAGCGACTGGCTCGGCGACCAGGACGCGATCGAGTTCATGTGCCGCGAGGCGCCGAAGGTCGTCTACGAGCTCGAGCACTTCGGCATGCCGTTCGACCGCAACCCCGACGGCACGATCTACCAGCGCCCGTTCGGCGGCCACACCGCCAACTACGGCGAGAAGCCGGTGCAGCGCGCCTGCGCCGCCGCCGACCGCACCGGCCACGCGATGCTGCACACGCTGTACCAGCAGAACGTGAAGGCGCGCACGACGTTCTTCGTCGAGTGGATGGCGCTCGACCTGATCCGCGACGCCGACGGCGACGTGCTCGGCGTCACCGCGCTCGAGATGGAGACCGGCGAGGTCTACATCCTGGAGGCGAAGACGACGCTGCTGGCCACCGGCGGCGCCGGGCGCATCTATGCCGCGAGCACCAACGCCTTCATCAACACCGGCGACGGTCTGGGCATGGCCGCGCGCGCGGGCATCCCGCTCGAGGACATGGAGTTCTGGCAGTTCCACCCCACCGGCGTGGCCGGCGCCGGCGTGCTGCTGACCGAGGGCTGCCGCGGGGAGGGTGCGATCCTGCGCAACGACAAGGGCGAGCGCTTCATGGAGCGCTACGCGCCGACGCTGAAGGACCTCGCACCGCGCGACTTCGTCAGCCGCTGCATGGACCAGGAGATCAAGGAAGGGCGCGGCTGCGGTCCGAACAAGGACTACATCCACCTCGACATGACGCACCTGGGCGCCGAGACGATCATGAAGCGCCTGCCCAGCGTCTACGAGATCGGCCACAACTTCGCCAACGTCGACATCACGAAGGAGCCGATCCCCGTGGTGCCGACGATCCACTACCAGATGGGCGGCATCCCGACCAACATCCACGGCCAGGTCGTCGTGCCGAAGGGCGGGCAGCCGAACGCGGTCGTCAACGGCCTGTACGCGGTCGGCGAGTGCTCGTGCGTCAGCGTGCACGGCGCGAACCGCCTCGGCACCAACTCGCTGCTCGACCTGCTGGTGTTCGGGCGCGCCGCGGGCAACCACATCGTCGACAGCTTCCGCAAGGCCGACAAGACGCACAAGCCGCTGCCGAAGGACGCCGCCGACGCGTCGCTCGCGCGGCTGGCGCGGCTGGACGCGAGCACCTCGGGCGAGTACGCGCAGGACGTCGCCAACGACCTGCGCAAGACGATGCAGCAGCACGCCGGCGTGTTCCGCACGCAGGCGAGCATGGACGAGGGCGTCGTCAAGGTCGCGGCGCTGCGCGAGCGCGTCGCGGCGATCACGCTGAAGGACAAGAGCAAGGTCTTCAACACCGCGCGCGTGGAGGCGCTCGAGGTCGAGAACCTGATCGAGTCGGCGCAGGCGACGATGGTGTCGGCCGCCGCGCGCAAGGAGTGCCGCGGCGCGCACACGGTGAAGGACTACGAGCGCGGCGCCGACGACCCCGACTGCCCGCTCGGCCGCAACGACCGCGAGTGGATGAAGCACACGCTGTGGTACGCCGAGGGCAGCCGCCTCGAGTACAAGCCGGTGCAGCTCAAGCCGCTGACCGTCGAGTCGGTGCCGCCCAAGGTCCGCACGTTCTGACCCCGCGCAAGGAAGAGAAGTCATGGCCCAGCGCACGTTCCAGATCTACCGCTACGACCCCGACAAGGACGCCAAGCCCTACATGCAGACGCTGCAGGTCGACCTCGACGGCAGCGAACGCATGCTGCTCGACGCGCTGATGAAGCTCAAGTCGGTCGACCCGACGCTGAGCTTCCGCCGCAGCTGCCGCGAGGGCGTGTGCGGGTCGGACGCGATGAACATCAACGGCAAGAACGGGTTGGCGTGCCTGACCAACCTGCGCAGCCTGCCGGACACGATCGTGCTCAAGCCGCTGCCCGGGCTGCCGGTGATCCGCGATCTGATCGTGGACATGACGCAGTTCTTCAAGCAGTACCACTCGATCAAGCCGTACCTCGTCAACGACACGCCGCCGCCGGAGAAGGAGCGCCTGCAGTCGCCCGAGGAGCGCGACGAGCTCAACGGGCTGTACGAGTGCATCCTGTGCGCGAGCTGCAGCACGTCGTGCCCGAGCTTCTGGTGGAACCCCGACAAGTTCGTCGGCCCGGCCGGCCTGCTGCAGGCCTACCGCTTCATCGCCGACAGCCGCGACCAGGCCACCGCCGAGCGCCTCGACAACCTCGAGGATCCGTACCGGCTGTTCCGC
>FWPV01016254.1_pt1 | contig 10510 bp, 5 predicted proteins | sample 2228371 | NCBI WGS metagenome assembly FWPV01 (sample SAMEA103939776, study PRJEB20133) | metagenome
ACTTTCAAGTTAGTATTTTTTACTTTTATCTTTTTTTTATTTTCTTCCATCAAATAATTTAATTTAATAAAAAATGAAAGATAAAAAGAAAAAATTAAGTATAACTTTTTAGAAAGGCAATAATGCTTTTTTAGCTAAAACAGTACTTTCGCTAATTAAATCTTTGTATATAGTTATTTAAAATTTAGCTTTGTTAAGTTCTTATAAATCTCTTGACAAAATTTTAGTTTCTGTTAGAATATAACAATACCTACTCAAGGTTGTTTGACAATGAGTTTGTTTTTTTGTTTTAATCTGTAGACAAAGGGGTGCTCAACTCCCTCATTCGGGACTTTCTCCTAGCCAAAGGATGGAAAGGTTTCGGCTTTTCCACTCCTCGGAACTGTCCTTGCCTTGCTCTTTCTAGGAGCAAGATCTTGTCTACAGTTTAGAATAAAAAATCATTCTCTTTTTCTTAATTTAATTTTAAATCCCAATTCAATCCCAATTCCCGAAAGGGAACTTTTTTAATTTCCACTAATTTCTCTTGTTATTCTAGCAACTTCACTAAAAGTAGTTTCTCCTCGCAAAACTCTAATAATTCCATCTTGAGCCATAGAAAGCATTCCTTTTTCTATTGATTTTTGATTAAGATCAGCAGTTGTCGGCATTTGATTGATAAATTTTTCCATTTCACTATCTACAACCAACACTTCCACAACAGGAAATCTTCCCTTAAAACCAATAAAATTACATTCTTGACAGCCAGTTCCTTCAAAAACCTTAAAATTACCTCTTTGAACCAGTTCAATTTCTCTATTAAATTTCTCTTTCAAAACAGGAGAAATTCCTTTCATTATTTGATTAACATTATTTTTTTCTTCTTCTGTTGCCCACCTTTCTTTCTTGCAAAAAGGACAAATTTTTCTTACCAATCTTTGTGCTATAAAACAATTTGTTCCAGCAGCAATATTAGAAATATCTACTCCCATACTGAACAATCGCTGAAACGATCCTGCTGCATCGTTGGTATGCAAAGTAGCCAAAACTAAGTGACCAGTAAGAGCAGCTTGATAAGCAATTTGAGCGGTTTCATTATCTCTGATCTCTCCTATCATTATTACATCCGGATTTTGTCTTAATAAAGATCTAAGAGCAGTAGCAAAAGTGTAGTTTTCCTTCGTATCTACTTGAGTTTGCATTACTCCATCTAGTTGATATTCTATAGGATCTTCTACAGTTATTATCTTTTTTTCTGGGGTATTAATGTGATTAATAATTCCATACAAAGTGGTAGTTTTTCCACTTCCAGTCGGCCCTGTAATGGCAATTAAGCCATTCGGTTTTCGAATTTCATTTTTGATTAATTCTAAATTAAGTGAACTAATTTCAAGATCATCAATAGTTGACACCTTTTTAAGTTGACCAAGTAATCTCAAAACTGCCACTTCCCCAAATCCTCCTTGAATTATGGAAACTCTCACGTCAGTTTCTTTTTTATTTAAACCTTCAATTTCTTCCCTTTCATTTTCTATCTTCATTTTAAATCGTCCCTCCAAAATTCCTTGACGAGATTCAGTCTTGAAACCAGCAAAATTCTTAACTTCATTAAGAAGAGGCAAAAAGTTATTTGTTGGAAGAGAAAGAACATCTTGCAAAACTCCATCAATTCTAAATCTTACTTTCATTTCTTTTTGTCCCGGCTCAATGTGTATATCACTAGCTCGCATTAGGACTGCCATTGCAAAAATCAAAAAAATTCTTCTTTTGGCAGGAAGTTCTTTAAAAAAGTTCTTTGTCTTTTCTTTTTGAAAAATTATCTCTTTTGCTTCTTCCAGAACATCTTTTTTTATAAAAAGCCCTTGTGCCAAAAACTGATTTAATAATCGTTCATAAAGATCAATTAAATAATCTCCTTTGCCCAAAACCCGATGTACTTCTTCCAAAGAAGTAATTCCCTGAAGAGCTTTTAAAATTCCATCTTGTTCAACAGTAATCATACCATTTTCAAGTGCCGTATTAAGAATTTTCCATTCAGGCGCAAGTTTTTCAACTAAATTGCGAATATCTTCGTCTATTCTTAGCACTTCAAAAACTCCTACTCTACCTTTATAACCAAGTCCATGACATTTGGAACAACCTTTGGACCGCCATAAATAATTGATTTCTTGTGGAATTTCAATTTTTGCCTTAGGAGAAATAATAGAAAGTATTTTTCTGATCAATTCAATCGTTTCGCTAGCAGGTTCATATTTTTCCTTGCAATAAGGACAAAGTCTTCTTAAGAGACGCTGTGCAATCAAAAGATTAACAGCCGGAGCAATCAATCCTGGCTTGGCTCCCAAATCAATCAAACGAGGAATAACTCCTGCAGCACTATTAGCATGAACAGAAGTTAAAACTAAATGTCCTGTCAAAGCAGCATGAATAGCAATTTCTGTGGTTTCTTCATCTCTAATTTCTCCAACTAAAATAATATCAGGATCTTGACGAACAATAGAGCGCAATCCAGTGGCAAAAGTATAATGACCTTTTTTGTCAACTTGAGTTTGATTTATCCCTTTAATTTGATATTCAATTGGATCTTCAATAGTAATTATTTTTTTATCAGAAGTATTAAGTTTATTAATAATTGAATAAAGTGTGGTAGTTTTTCCACTACCTGTAGGACCAGAATTAATAATCATTCCTTGTTTTTTTTCAGTTTCCTCTCGAACAATTTCCAAATTTAGACCCTCTAGACCAAGTTTTTCCAATTGCAAATTCTCCATCTTTTGATTCAAGAGCCTCAAAACAATATATTCACCAAAATTTCCCGGAAGTACTGAAGCTCTAATATCCATTTCGTTTCCATCTTCAAATTTAATAGAAAATCTACCATCTTGAGCAGTATTACGAATATTCAAAATCATTTGGCTAAGCATCTTGATTCGAGAAAGTATCATAGGATAAGCTTGCATAGGTAATTCAGCTACTGTTTGCAAAACTCCATCAATTCTATAACGTAGTCTTATTTTATTATCTCTTAGAGGCTCAAAATGAATGTCTGAAGCATCCATCTTTATTGCTCCAGCAATAATAATATTTAACACTTCCGTTACTGGGATTTCTCTTATTCGCCTTTCTAAATCAATCAAATCTTTGAGATCTTTTTCAAAATCTAAAAGATCTTCACCTTTAAGTTTTATTCTCATAAAATCAAAAACTTCCACTAATTTTATCTTTTCGTATTGACTCCAAGCTCTTTCTAAAGAAGACTGAGACGCTACAAAAACCTTCGCCTTATAGCCTTCTCTTTCTTCAAATCTTCTAATTATCTCTTTGGTTTTTTCTAATTGAGGATTAAAACAAGCTATTTTCAAGTCTTTTTCTTTACGACCAATAACAGCCATTTTACCTGCCCGAGCTTCTTCCTGAGAGATAAGTCTTAAATTTTCCTGATCAATAGGATAAATTCCCAAATCAATATAAGGATAACCCAGTTGACTAGCCCGCTGACAAGCATCTTCTTCTTCTGATCTCCTCCTCATACTAGCAATCACTCTTTGTAATTCTTCTTCTTTTAAAAAGTTTTCATTGACTATTTTTTTATTTTCTGACATTATTTTCTAAATTAGTGGTTTTAATTCATTTGTTAATTTTTTCCATTCTTCAATAGTAAGATCTTGAGCTCTAGCATTAACTTCTATTCCTACATTATCAAATATTTGATCCAATTCCTTTTTTGTAATTCTAAGACCTCCTGATAAATTATTGATCAATTTTTTTCTTTTTCTAGAAAAACCAATCTTTACTACTCTAAAAAATAATTTAGTATTTTCCTCCCTTGGTTTTTTTCCTTTTGGTTTAATCTTTAAAATAGCTGAATCAACCTTAGGTTTAGGGAAAAAATTATTCCTTGAAACATAGCCTACAACTTGAGAATTAGAAAAATATTGAATCGAAACAGAAAGCAAATTCATCTGTGGAGAAACAGCACAAATTCTTTCTGCTACTTCTTTTTGAACCATTAAAACAATTAATTGAGGAGTTTGGAGAAATTCTGTTTCAAAAATTAATCTTAAAAATTGACCAGTAATATAATAAGGAATATTGGCAACAATTTTGTATTGAGCAAAACCAGTTTCTTTTAATATCAAAGGAAGATTAACTTTTAGAATATCTCCTTCAATAATTGTAATTGGTTGATTTCTGAATTTTTCTTTCAAAAACAACTTCAATCGCTTATCTTTTTCAATTGCTACTACTTTTGCACCTTTTTTGATCAGAATTTGAGTAAGAACTCCAGTGCCCGGACCAATTTCAAGAACTTTGTCTCCTTCTTTTATTTCTGCTTCTTTAACTATCTTTTCAGAAATCTGAGAATTTTTTAAAAAATTTTGTCCTAAACTTTTTTTGGGAAAAAAATCCACTTTAAACGAATCAGCTTTTTTGTTTTTCTGAATTTTTGATTGATTTTCCGAGATCTTTTTCTTATTTTTTTGATTTTTTCCTTGTATCATTAACAAATTTTTTGATTTAGAATTATTCTTAAAACTACTTTTCTGAAAATTTTTATCTTCTTTTATTTTTAAAACCTTTTGTATACTCAGTTCAAAATTTCTTCTATCTTCACTTCAATTATTCCCTGAGAAAGACTAGCTAATTTTTCAAAAGCAACTTTATCCAAATCAATTATCTTTCCAGTTTCTCTAATAGGGCCATAGTCATTAACAACAACAATGACCTGTTTCTTATTTTGCAAATTGGTTACCCTAAGCCATGTTCCTTTAGAGAATAATCGTGAAGCACAAGCCATTTCTCCAGTAAAACTATACCAACTAGCTAATCCTTTTTTCACACTACCAACCTTAATCTTAGTTCCCACTTCAACAATTTCTGGCACTGGTTCTTTAACAATCATAGAAGATATTTTCTGTCTCTCTTTTTCTTTTCCATTTAAATAAGTAACTTCATAAATCACTTCTCTAATTCCTTGTTCTCCCTTTTGCTTTATTTTTCTTTTCCTCCAATCCAATTCATCATTTTTTTCTTCTATTACTTTAAAATCAATTTTTTCTTCCACCTTTATTCCTCCTTTATTAATTCGAGTTACTTTTATTTTCATTCCTGAAAAAATTGGCTGATCTAATTGAGGCTCAATTTTATCCAATTGGTTCAAAATAATTTTTTCTTCTTCTAAAACTTGCTTTACTTTTTGGCTAAGTGTTTTAATTGGCCACTCTTGATTATCAACGAATATTTCAACTGGAATTGCTCGTCTTATAATTAATTTCATACCAGGAAAAATAGTTTTATATTCTTCAGGAAAAATGAAATCTTCTTTTTTAATTTCAATTTGATTTCTTTTTAAAAATTCTGCTACTGTTTCATTAAAAGCTAAAGCAGTTTGACTAATTCCATTTTCTTCCACCAGAATTGGAAACGGTTCTTCGATATTTTTCCAATTATTACCAGAAAACCAACCCGCTTTAGTTTTTCCAAAAATAACAAAAGAAATTGAAAGAATCAAAACCAATAGAATAATTAGCTTATTTTTGGCATTTATCTTCAAAAATTTTGTATCTTTAGTCATTTTAGTTTTTAGTCTTTTCGATCTATTTTCTTAATAAAATTTACCACAAGTTTTGCTAAAATACAATTACAGAAATAATTTACAATTTTATAATTCTATTTTTTGATTTTTTAATACAACTATAAAAATTTTAAAAAACATTAATTTTCTGTTCTTATTAATTTTGGTCTAATCTTGTTGATTTTGATTTTAATTTTTTTAAAATCTTTTTTATTTTTCTATTTTAGTTTTATTTTTTCGTTGACTTTTAGAACTTTGAATGTTATCTTGAATCAAGATAAATATCCACATTTAAAATTAATCTAAACCATATAAGTACTTATTTATTATAATAATTACTTATTTATTTTTAACCTCCTGCTGCGTAAACATTTAGGACAAAGAAGTTTCTTCTTTTTTCTTGTCTTATTGTTTGCGAAACAGGAGACTAAAAAATATGAAAAAAATTGAACTTACAACAAAAATTGCCGGCAGAGAATTAAAAGCTGAAACTGGTCTTTTGGCAAAACAAGCCAATGGATCAGTTACTTTATCCTATGGAGAAACAACCGTTCTAGCTACAGCCACTATGAGTTCCCAAAAAGCTAGTCAATTGGACTACTTTCCTTTGATGGTTGATTATGAAGAAAAATATTACGCCAGTGGAAAAATTAAAGGATCTCGCTTCATAAAAAGAGAAGGAAGACCTTCCGACGAAGCAATCTTAAAAGCTCGACTAATTGATAGAACAATTCGTCCTCTTTTTGATGAAAGAATTCGCAACGAAGTTCAGGTAATAGTAACAGTGCTCTCTATTGATCAAGAAAATGATCCCTCTGTTTTAGGAATAATTGCTGCTTCTTTAGCACTAGGAATTTCAGATATTCCGTGGAATGGTCCTGTGGGAGCAATTCGTGCTGGTTTTGTAAATAATCATCCCGTTATCAATCCTCATAATGGAGAAATAAAAGAGTCAAAACTTGATTTAGTAGTATCGGGAACAAAAGATAAAATAAACATGATTGAAGCTGGAGCTAATGAAATAAAAAATTCAGAATTAATTGAAGTTTTGCAGATAAGTTTTGAAGAAATCAAAAAAATTATTCAATTTGAAGAAGAATTTATTGCCAAGGCAGGAAAAGAAAAATCTCAATTAGAAATGATTGAACCAACTGAAGATTTTGTTCAAGAAATTACTAATTTTCTTTTAAAAAGAAATTTAAAAGAAGCTCTTTATACAAAAGAGAAAACTTTTCAATCTGAAAAAATGGCTAAAATAAAGGAAGAATTAGAAAATTTATTAAAAGAAAAATTTAATCAAGATGAGGAACTCTTTTTTCAAAGAAAAAATGAGGCTACTTTTATTTTTGAAAATCTCTTAAATAAAATTTTACATCAAGAAATTTTAGAAAATAAAAAAAGACCAGATGGAAGAAGGTTAGATGAAATAAGAACTGTTAGTTGTAAGGTGGGAATTCTACCTCGCACTCATGGATCCGCTCTTTTCAATCGAGGTGATACCCAAGCTTTAACAATTGCCACTTTGGGTTCTCCAGAAAAACAACAAATAATTGAAACCATGGAAGTTGAAGAAAAAAAACGTTATATGCATCACTACAACTTCCCTCCTTTTAGTGTTGGTGAGGTACGTCCTTTACGAGGACCAGGACGAAGAGAGATTGGTCATGGTGCTCTAGCTGAAAAAGCCTTAGAACCCATGATTCCTTCTAAAGAAGAATTTCCTTATACTATTCGTCTAGTAAGTGAAATTCTTTCTTCAAATGGTTCTTCTTCTATGGCTTCGGTTTGTGGTTCTACTCTCGCTTTAATGGATGCCGGGGTTCCTATTAAAAAACCTGTCAGTGGAATTGCAATGGGAATAGTAATTGATGAAAAAGGTCATTATGAGATTCTTTCCGACATTCAAGGACCCGAAGATCATTGGGGAGATATGGATTTTAAGGTAGCGGGCACTACAGATGGAATAACCGCTATTCAATTAGATGTAAAAATTCAAGGTCTAACTATAAAAATGATTGCTGATGTCTTAGAAAGGGCCTATCAAAGTCGAATGGAAATAATGGAAATAATGCTAAAAGAAATTTCAGCTCCACGCAAAGAACTTTCTCCCTATGCTCCTCGAATTATTAGCTTTAAAATTAATCCAGATAAAATTAGAGAAGTTATTGGACCTGGAGGAAAAATGATTAATGAAATCATTGATGAAACTGGAGTAGAAATAAGTATTGAAGATGATGGAACTGTCTTCATTACTTCAGAAAATGCTCAAGCTGGAGAAAAAGCTCAGGAATGGATCAAGAACATCACTTATGAGATTAAACCTGGAGAGATTTTTAAAGGAAAGATAACTAGAATTATGAATTTTGGCGCTTTTGTAGAAATTCTTCCTGGCAAAGAAGGTTTAGTTCACATTTCTGAGATGGCTAATTATCGAGTAAATAAAGTGGATGATATTGTTAAGATGGGTCAAATTATTTCTGTTAAAGTAAAAGAAATTGACGCTCAAGGAAGAATCAATCTTACTATGAAAAATATCACAAAAAAAAATAACTAAAAAAGTTTTTTTATTAAATTGCCCTCCAAGTTGGCGATCTCAATTTTGATTATTTTTTAAAAAATTTTTTTGTGATATAATTATTTCTAGACCAAAGTAGTTTTTTGGAATTTTATTTTTTATCTATTTGTCTCTTTTTGTCTCTTTAATTTATTTATTTTTTGTTTATTTCTTTAGTGCTTTTTTTACACTCTATTCAAAAACAAAATGTTTAATTTTGGAAAAACCAACAAAAAAGAAAAAGAGGATTATCTTTTTACCGTAAGAACGCTGGAAGATGATATAAAAAAATTATCTAAAGAAAAAAAAGAGAAGTCAACTTCTCAGGAAATAATTATTCAACCACAAAAAGAAAAGCAATCCTTACCTAAAAAAGAAGAGGCTGCTTCTGTTTCTAAATTTTCATTTAAGCCACAACGCTCTTCTTTTACAACAGCTCAAAAATTTTCTCCTTTTGCTAAAGCTACCAAACCTGTTGATGTTTTTGATGAAACGTCTCTAAAAGAAAAAAAGAATAATTTTTCTTATGCTCAAAAAAATCAAGAATCTTTTAATGAAAAGTGGCTAGAAAAAGAATTTGAACAAGAAAATCCTACTCCTCTATTGGAAAAAGTATTATCAGAAAAAAAATCTGCCCCTTCTCAAGAAAAAGCCTCTTATTCACAGACTAAAGAAAAAACTTTTCAAGAAGAAAAAGCCACTTTCTCTCCTTATTTTACAAAAAAAACTCCTCTCGCTTCAAAATCTTCTTCCAAAGTTAGCTTTAACAAAAAAATTCTTAATGGTCCTTTTTTTGAGAAAGATTCTTCTCTAGAATCATTATCTACTACCAGAAAAAAAGAAAATATTTCTTCTCAAAAAATTACCAAGGATAAAAAAGAAAAAAAAGACTGGTTGAACAAATTTAAAAAATCACAAGAAAAATTTCCTTTTGAAAAACTTGATTCTTCAAAATCTTTTTCTAAAAAAGTATTAATAAATGCTTCCCAAAAAGAAACTCCTTCTTCTCAAACTATTTCCTTAGAACAAGAAACAACCAATAAAAATCCCTATCAATTTTTAGAAGACAAAATTAAAAAAGCACAATTTCAAAATTCTGTTTCTCAAATTAAACCCCAGCCTCAAGTTAATAAATTTTTGCTTTCCTTTGCTATTTTTATTTTCACTCTTTCAGCTACTTTTGGTTTTTCTTATTATTTTAAAGTTATTGAAAACAAACCTATTCCCCTCTTAGAACCAATTCTAGGAAAACTATTTGAGACAGAAATACTACCTTCAATAAAAAATAAACCTTCTTCTCACAATCAAGAAGAAATTCTTCCAGAAAAACTTCTTAATTCTCAAAATTTATCTTTACAAAATGGTAATTTTAAAAAAGAACTATTTACTTATCTCGAAAATCAAACCATAAAACCAAATTCGGGAATTTTAATTCTTCCTGAAGACAAAAATGGTCAAAAATTCTCTCTTGCAGAAATTGTTCAGTCTTTTGAACTTGATTTTAGTGATTTAGGCGATATAGAAAATAAAGAAGGCTGGATTTTTGCCCAAAAAGATCCTCAAAAATCAGTTTGGCTTTTGGGTTTAGTTATAAAAATGAATCCCGAAGAAAAAAATGAATTTGAAGCTAATTTTAGAAAAATGGAAAAGTATCTTCCTCAAAAAATGAAGGGTCTCTATTTAGAACCTTTGCCTTCTATTGATCAAGAAGTAATTTTTAGGAAAAGTTCTTTTGATACAAGAAATCGATATTTTAATTTCAAAAATGATTCTCTTAAAAGATCTCTTGACTATGCTTTTATAAATAGAGGAAATAGCTTTTTCCTTTGCATTGCTACTTCTCAAGATTCTATAAAAAATTTAATAGAAATTATTGAAAACACTAATCGTTAAGAATAGCCTATTTTCAATTTTTCTTTCACTAAAGCCTTTTTTGAAACTTGAACTAACATTTTTGTGGAAAAAATGTGGAAAACTTTTTCAAATATTTTTTATTAATTGGATTATAATCTCAAAAAACTATCTTCTCACCAGATTTTATCCCTTTAAGAAAGCAAAAAATAAGCTTTTTGAGAAAATATGTTTGACCCTTTTTTTAAAAAATGCTATAATATTATTAGAAAGTTAAATAAAGTTCTTTCAAATATAAATTCTTTCTCATTCCATTAATTTTTGGGCGGCGAAAGAATTCCAATCGCGATTTCCCCCTATTCGCGATTGGAATTCTTTCGCTGACCCATAGGCCTGTTCAACAAACAGGCAAAAAAACAAAAACAAAATAATAAAAAATAAAAAATAAAAAGGGTAAAAGCCCATGGGATGGCGAAAGAAATAGAGCTTAACACAGCTCCTCTCCCGACGAAAACCTAAAATACCAAAATTCTTCTCAAAAAAGAATCACC
>FWPV01014338.1_pt1 | contig 10509 bp, 7 predicted proteins | sample 2228371 | NCBI WGS metagenome assembly FWPV01 (sample SAMEA103939776, study PRJEB20133) | metagenome
ACCCGGGTGGTGGTGCGCAGCATTACCGGCAGCCCCAACTCCTCGGAGAGCCCGAAGGCGGAAATGGTCATCTCCTTGGCTTCCTGGGGATTTTCCGGCTCCAGCAGGGGGAGGCCGGCCATCCGGGCGTAAAAGCGGTTGTCCTGCTCGTTCTGGCTGGAAAACAGGGAGGGGTCGTCGGCGCTGACGATGACCAGGCCGCCCTTGACCCCCACATAGGGGAGGGTCATCAGGGCATCGGCCGCCACGTTCAGGCCCACGTGTTTCATGGAGGCCATGGCCCGCCAGCCCGCGGCCGCGGCGCCGGCGGCCACCTCCAGGGCCACCTTTTCGTTGGTGGAGTATTCAAAGACCAGGACGCCGGTGCGGGAGATTTCGTAGAACCGGTCGCCGATTTCCGAGGCCGGGGTGCCGGGGTAGGTGGCGGCCAGGGCCACGCCGGCCTCCAGGGCCCCCCGGACGATGGCTTCGTTGCCCAAAAAAAGCCGGCGCTCGCCCGGCTGTCCCAAAAGGAGTTCAGACATGGGGTGAATCACCTCTCGCCGCCGGGGTGGGCCCGGGGAGGTTTGCTGCAAAAAAACTCGCCTTCGCTCCGGCGGGCGGCAAGGAAGAGCCCGCCACCGCCGTCTGGGGCGACTGTCTATTTTATCTGATTTCCGCAAATTGCCAAGCAATTCCTCTCTCAAGCCATTCAGGGAATCCCTGAGGGAAATAAGCATTTGTGCTTAGGGAAAATTAGTAGTTTTTGCTTATATTCTTTTTCCTGTTTTTAGCTTATCTCTATACACAAAATAAGTACCAGGTCCATCGCCGCCTGCGCTTCTGTCCTGCCCAAGTAGAGAGGGGACGCTTCAGGAGGGGGAGGAAGAGCCGGATGATGAGGAGCAGCGGGGCGAAGACGGCAGCTCAACGACCAGGGAAGACCTGGCGCAATCGGCAAGCCGGGATTTCCGGCCAGGCCGTGAACCTCTCAACCATAACCCGAAAGGGGAGGAGCAACCCATGAAAAGACGAGATTTCGTAAAGTATAGCGTCTGCGGCCTGGTGGGGGTGGCACTCGGTTCCCGCCTGCGCCTGCCGCCCCTCTTCCAGACGGAGGCCTACGCCGCCACTCTGGACGTCAACCTGGGCATGGCTGTAGCCGACGTGGAGATGGTGGACACCAACCGGGTGCCCCACTGGGTCTTCACCTTCGAGGGACAGCCCACCCTGCCGGGGCCGGTCATCTTTCACTTTGCCGGGGACACCCTCAATATCAATGTCACCAACAACCTGGTGGAGCCGGACGGCGCCAACCGGGCCCGGGAGGTGGTCATCGTGGGCACCGCCAAGACCACCGGCAGCATCCCCAAGGGGCAGGCAAGAACCCTGACCGTGGCCCCCAACGAACTGCCGCCCGGCACTTACCTGTACAAAGACGCCACCCTGGACCCCTTGAGCCGGGTTCTGGGGTTGCATGGCTGCCTGGTCATTTTACCGTCGCCCACGGCCACCAACCCCTATGGGGCCTCCTCCACCCCCCGGGTCACGGCGCTGTTCAACGCCCTGGGAGTGGGGACGCCCTATGACCCCGAGGCGATTTTTCCGGGCCAGCCCTGGTTCGCCACCACCGACGCCAACCCGGCTTACGAGACCAATAGGCATGTGGAAGGCACCTCGGATTTCGAACACCATGAAGTGTTCTTCCATCATCTCAATTCTCCGGTGCTTGAGCGCTTTCTCTACCGCACCCGCATCTGGCTGCACAGCTCCATTGACCCGGAACTCAACCGGGCGGTGATCCCTCCTCCCGGACAAGTCTCCATACTTCCTGACCTCAACCCGGCTACCATCAAAGACACCTTTAACCCGCATTACTACAGCGTCAACGGCCGGCAGGGCGCCTTCGCCCACCATGCGGCGGACATCATGCCCAGCAGCACCGTGGGCGAGCCCCATGTCATCCGCCTGCTGAACGCCGGATTGGTTACGCACTCGCCCCACCTGCACGGCAACCACTTCTACGTCATTGCGGTGAACAACGTGGTGGGCGCCGCCAGCGTCTATTTCGGCAATACCGTGGGGGACAACCTCTTCTTTCTGGACACCATCACCCTGGCCCCCGAGGACCGCATCGACTGGGTGCATCCCTACATCCGGCCGCCGGACATCCCCCGGGTGCTGCGGGACGGCACTATTTTACGGCCAGGGGAGGCCGCCAACGGCAGGCTGCTGAAACCCCTGGAGGAGCTTATCCCCCAGGAGCTGAACCTGGTGCTCGGCGGCGTCCCCCAGAATCCCCTGGAGTACCCCATGCACAGCCACATGGAGCTGGATCAGACCGCGGCGGGGGGCAATTACCCCCAGGGCGCGGTCCTGGGCTGGGCCATCACCGGGGAGTTCGGCAGGCTTTTCTTTCACTGAGCCGGGGCGGTCCCCGTAACCGGCAGGTTTTACTTGGCGGCCTCTTCAGGGCCAATGCAGGAGGAAACTATCATGGCTGATAATGTCCAAGCTTTCGGCATAGACCGGGACGTCTTTTTCCATGTCCACGCAAACGACGACGTCAACGCGGTGCTCTTGAAGCACGTCTGCCCCCCCACCTTCGGCGGCGGGCCGGTGGATCCGGTGCCCGCGGACCGGCAGCTGGAACACAGTTTAATGACCCGCTTCGAACTGGCCCTGCCGCCCAATGTGGCGGCCCGCTTCGGCCGGGACCGGCTGCCCATGTGGATCATCCGGGAAAACCGGCTCCGCAACCCCCGGGAGGCTTACCCTTCCCCTCTCATCCGCATGGTGCAGGGGGAAGTCATCCACGCCGAGGTGGGGGCCTCCACCAACACCCACACCATCCACTGGCACGGCATTGAGCCCACCCCCATGAACGACGGCGTGGGCAAGCACTCCTTCGAGATCTCCGGCAACTTCACCTACCAGTTTCAGACCAACGAAGCCGGGACCTACTTCTACCACTGCCACAAAAACACGGTGCTGCACTTCAATATGGGGCTCTGGGGCGGGCTCATCGTGGACCCCAAAAATCCCAACCTCCCGGCGGACAACAACCTGAATCTGCCCAACTCCCCCAACCCCATTAACTTCCCGGGGCTGACCCCGCCGTACCAAACCTTCGGTCCCGGCTACGCCCACGGCAACCGGCAAGCCTTCGGCCTCTCGCCGGGGAGCGCCATCCCCTACCACCGGGAGCGCATCTGGGCGGTGGACTCCCTGCAGTTCAACTGGCATTTCCCGGAGCCCCACCACAACCACAACATGCAGGATTGCGACCAAAACGACCCGGCCGGCGCCGACACGTTCTATAAATTCGGCACCGCCACCGATATGGGCGAATTCGAAATGAACAACTTCAGCCCGGACATCTTTTCGGTCACCGGCGTGGTGCTGGACGTGGCAACCGGGCCGCCCTTCATCGGGGAAATCAACCACCCGAACCTCGCCATCAACGCCACCGCCGGGGAGCTGGTGCTCCTGCGCTATATCAACGCCAGCTACACCATCCAGGAGCTCCGGCTGCCGGTGCCCGCCACGGTCACTGCCTGGGACGGCCATCCCCTGGGCCTGCCCGGCTTCCACGAGTTTTCCTCCCCCTACGTGGTGCCGGCCAATACCCCCATCCGCACCACCAGCGCCCGGCGCCCGGACATTATCCTTGACACCCGGGGCATGCCGTCGTTTCAGGGCTTTGCCACCATTCGGGTGTACGACTGGATCAAGGGCGTCAACGCCCAGGGGTTTCTCGCCGAAATCCGGATCCCGGTGAACATCCAGGGCGTGGAACCGCCGCCGGGCCATGATACGGTGCGCATCACCCGGGCCAGGTTCAATTTCAATCGCAACCGGGAGGTCGGCACCCTGGATCTCCGGGCCGCCTCCGATCGGGAGGGCGTTACTCTGACGGCCAAGTCCACCGCCTTCCCTGACACCACCCTTGTCCGGAACCGGGCAAGAATTTCAGGGATTACCCAGCGGTCCTTCACGGTAAGGGTGGAATCCTCCGGCGGTGGTTTCGACGAGGTGTTTGTCCAGGGATAAGCTTACCGACCAGCCATACGCTGAGCAGAACCAGGCTGCGTGGCTGAAGTCGGCCATGACCCAAAAGGCGGGCGGCGCGCATTCGAGCGTCCCCCGCCTTTTTACCGCAGGTTGCGGCCAGACCGCGGCTTGGCAGCCTCGCGGCCCAGGGTTTCCGGAGGAATTCCCGGCGCCTTCACTTCCGGGCCGTGGCCCAGATGAGGTCGTAGGTGGCGGGGACGGAGCCGTTGCCGAAGGTCCCCTGGTAGGCCGCCAGCAGGCGCCGGTAGAGGCGGGGGGAAAAAGGACGGGGCGCCGGGTTTACCGCCCCGGTCCCCTGGATGCTCTTGAGGAGCTCCTGGACGGAAGGGTAGGAGGCCACCACCGGGGCCTGGGCCAGCCGCACCTCCCGGTAGCCGCCCTGTTCCAGCAGGTCGGCCCAGGCCTGCCAGTCCAGGAAGTCGGCGGCGGCGGGGCGGGGCCAGGACTCCAGCCCCAAATCCCGGGCCGCCTCCTGCCAGGCCAGCTTGAGTTCCCGGAAGGTCCCGGGGCCCATGGCGGAAAAGGCCAGGCAGCCGCCGGGCGCCAGCAGGCTCAGGTAATTTCTCAGGGTCTCGGCCGGCCGCGCGAACCACTGGAAGACCGAGTTGGCCACGATGAGGTGGAACCTGCCCCGGGTCAGCTCTTCGGCGTCCGCCGCCAGCCAGGCCACCCCGGGGTCATCCCCCAGGCGCGCCCGGGCCCGGGCCAGCAGCCCCGGGTCCAGGTCCACGGCCAGGAGCCAGGCCCGGGGGTTGCGGCGGCGCAGCTCCCGGGTGAGGTGGCCGGTGCCGCAGCCCACCTCCAGGATCCGTTCCGCGGCGGCCAGGGCCGGCTGGCAGCGGGCCAGGAGTTCCCCGGCCATATAGCGCTGCACCCGGGCGTGGGCGTCGGCCCTTCGGGCAAAATTCCGTCGAATGCTTGGCTTGACGTTCATGGTTCCGCTAAGGAAAATCCTCCTTGGGGCCGCCTTCCCTGGCCGCCGCCTCCCGGATAAGTTCCCCAAAAGCCGCCGCCCGGGTAAGGAAGGGCAGGTGGCCGGCGCCGGGCAGGGCCGCCAGCCGGGACTCGGGCAGGTGCGCCGCCAGGAACCGGGCCTGCGCCGGGGCGACGATGGCGTCGGCCTCGCCCTGGACCAGGGTTATGGGGCTGCAAACCCGGGGCAAAAGGGGCCTCAGGTCGGCGTGCAAGAGATAGTCCAACCCGGCGGCCAGGAAATCGGCCTCCTGGTCCGCCGGGAAGAGCTCCCGAACCGCCGGCCAGAACCCCTCTTCTTCCGGGGCTAGGCAGCGCCGGGCAAAATCGCCCAGGACCGCGGCCGCGTCCCGCCTCAGCCGCTGGCGCATGGCCCGCACCATCGCCGGGGGCTGGCCCTGGGGGAAGTCCGGGCGGCGGCAGAAGACCGCAGGCGCGGCCACCAGCACCACGGCCGCGGGCTTCAGGCCGGATGCCGCCAGGGCTTCCAGGAGCAACATGCCGCCCAGGGACCAGCCCACCACCAGGGTATCCCTGAGCGGCAGGGCCGTCAGCCAGTGGGCCAGCCAGTCCCACCGCCAACCCTCCAGGGTGGGGGCCAGGACCCGCATCTTCCCGGCCAACTGGGCCGCCAGCGGGTCCCAGACAGCGCCGGTGGCGCCCCAGCCATGCAGCAGGGCCAGGGTGTTCACCGGGCCAGCCCCAGCTTCCGGGCTACCCGGATAATGGTCTCCCGGGCCCGGACCAGGTCCGGGGGAGCATGGGCCGCCGACAGGGAAAACCGCACCCGGGCCTTCCCCGCCGGCACCGTGGGCGGCCGCAGGGCCACGGCCATGAGGCCGGCTTCCCGCAAAGCCGCAGCAAAGCTGAGCGCGGTGGCGTTGTCCCCGGCCAGCACCGGGATGATCTGGGTCTGGCTCCCCAGGGTGTCCAGTCCCGCGGCCTCCAGGGCATGGCGGAAGGCCGCGGCCTCTGCCCCGAGGCGTTCCCGCGGTTGCGGCTCCTGGCGGACGATTTCCAGGGCCCGCCCGATGGCCCCCAGCACCGGCGGCGGCAGGGCCGTGGAATAAATGAAAGACCGGGCCTTGTTGTGCAGGTAGTCAATGAGCCGCCGGTCTCCGGCCACATAGCCCCCCAGGGAGCCCAGGGCCTTGGAGAAGGTGCCCATATGGACCTCCACCCGGTCCGTCAGCCCCAGGGCCTGGGCCAACCCGGCGCCCCCGGGCCCCAGGACCCCGGTGGCATGGGCTTCATCGATCATCAGGCGGGCGCCGTAGCGGTCCTTCAGCGCCGCCAGCTCCGTCAGGGGAGCCAGGTCGCCGTCCACGGAAAAGACCGAGTCGGTGACGATGAGCCGCCGCCCCCTGGCGGGCGCCTGCTTCAGGAGCTCTTCCAGCCGGTCCAGGTCCCGGTGGGGATAGCGGGCCAGAGCGGCCCCGGAAAGCCGGATGCCGTCGTAGATGGAAGCATGGTTGAGGCGGTCGCAAAAGACCGTGTCTCCCGGCCCCACCAGGGCGGCGATGGTCCCCACATTGGCCATGTAGCCGGTGCTGAAGATGACCGCGGCCTCCACCCCTTTGAAGGCCGCCAGCCGCTCCTCCACCTCCTGGTGCAGCTGAAAGTGGCCCACCACCAACCGGGAGGCGCCGGCGCCGGTGCCCCAGCGGTGGGCCGCCGCCGCGGCCGCGGCCGCCAGCCGGGGGTCGTGGGCCAGTCCCAGGTAGTCGTTGGCGGAGAGGTTGAGGAGAACCCGGCCCGCCACCCGCACCCGGCCGCCGGGCAGCACCTCCTCCACTACCTGCAGGCGGCGCCGGAGGTCCCGGGCCTCCAGGGCGGCCAATGCTTGCGCAAACTCATCCATCATCGCTGGGGGTGGCACTGCTTACGGCGGCGGGGGAAGGAGCCGCCCGGCCGTTCAGCCCTTCCGCCTTTCACTCCATCAGCATGCATTCCAGGAAAGCCCGGGCGGCGCAGGCCTGGGCGAGCTCCCGGGCCACCCGGTCCATGGCGGCCAGGAAGGTCTCCCGATCCGCTGGCCGGGAGAGGTCGCCGACCTCGGGGACCCGGCCCAGCAGAGGCAGGTCCGTCAGCGCCGCAATCACCTCAGGATTGGTGGCCTCGGCCAGCGAGGGTTGGGCCGGGAAGCGGTTGAGCACAATCCCCGCCACGGGCAGTCCGGCCTGATGGGCCGCCAGGATGGTGAGCACCGTGTGGTTGATGGTGCCCAGACCGGGTCGGGCCACCACTAGAAGCGGCAGCTTCAGCCAGGCCACCATATGGAGAACCAGGAATTTCAGGTCCACCAGGGGCACCATGAGGCCGCCCGCGCCCTCCACCACAAAGAAGTCGTAGCGCCCGGCCAAGGCCTCCAGGCTCTCGGCCACCCTGGCCAAATCCACCGGCCCCCCTTCCCGGGAGGCCGCCACCCCTGGCGCCAGGGGCAGCCTCATGGTCACCGGGGTGAGCACCTCCAGGGGTTCGTCCAGGCCGGCCACCTCCCGGGCCAGACGGGCGTCGGTGGGCACCAGCCGGCCGGCCTCCTCCGGGCAGCCGCTCTGCACCGGCTTGAAATACACCGCCTTGAGGCCCCAGCGGCGCAGCACCGCGGTGAGTCCCGCCGCCACCCAGGTCTTCCCCACGTCGGTGTCCGTGCCGGTGACGAACACCCCTTTCATCTTCGGCAAGCGCGGCAGTTCCATGTGTCTCCCCGATGATGGGGGGGGCCGGGGGAACAGTGGCTCCCCGCCCTCCTCTCCAGCTCCCCTCCCGACCCCCTTTAAAGCGTCGGGGAGGGGGCAGAGGTCTGTGACCCCTGGCCGCCTCCCCCAATCTCCACTTCCAGTCCCAGGTCCGCCAGCATCTGCCGGTCATCGGCCGGCAGGCGCCCCTGGGTGGTGAGATAATCCCCGGTCATCAAGCCGTTGGCGCCCGCCGCGAAGACCAGGGGGGCCAGCGACCTCAGGGTGGGCACTCTGCCGCCGCAGATGATGAGGGACTGCTGCGGCAGGGTCAGGCGCAGGGCCAGGACGGTCTTGAGGGCCTCCAGGGGGGAGAGCAGCGGCCGGCGGGCCAGGCCGGTGCCCGGCAGCGGATGCAGGAAATTTACCGGCACCGCCTCCACCTTAAGTTCCTTCAGGGCCTGGGCCAGCTCATAGCGCTGCGCCAGGGTTTCCCCCAGGCCGAAGATGCCTCCGGCGCACACCTCCAGGCCGGCCTCCTGGGCCGCCCGGATGGTGGCCAGCCGTTCGGCGTAGGTGTGGGTGGTGCAGATCCGGGGAAAGTGGGAGGCTGCGGTCTCCAGATTATGATGGTAGCGGGAGACTCCCGCCGCCTTGAGCTCTTCCAGAAAGGGGCGGTCCACGATGCCCAGGGAGGCGCACAGCCGCACCGGGGTCTGGGCCCGGATGGCCGCCGCGGCCCGGAGAATGGCTTCCCGCTCCTTGGCAGTGCTCACCCCCCGACCGGAGGTCACCAGGGAAAACCGGGCGGCGCCCTGGGCGTGGGCAGCCTGGGCGGCCTGCGCCAGTTTTTCCACCGGCAGCAGGGCATATTTGGGCACCGGGGCCGAGGCGGCGGCAGCCTGGGAGCAGAAGGCGCAGTCCTCGGAACAGAGCCCGCTCTTGGCGTTGATGATGACGCAGAGGCTGATCCGGCGGCCGAAGCGGGTCTCCCTGAGGCGGCTGGCCTCCTGAAACAAAGGCCACAGCTCCGGCCAGGTCAGGCGAAAAATCTTTTCCCAGGCGGCAAGCTCCATGACAAGCTAAAGCATCACCCGAGACGGCGCTATTGTCAACCTTGAACCGGGCCACAGTTTACCATTTTCGGGTGGCGCCTGTCATCGGCGGAGGTGGCCTCAAGGAATGAAGGGGAGGTCCTGGAAAGAGGGCGCGGCTTGACCGGCCGGGAACCGGCGCAGCCGGCGGGGCGGCGTTTCCGGCTCACTCCCGGAAAAGACGGGATAATCTCCCCGCATGGGGGCAGGTTCGGAGCCTCGGGTTGGCCGCTTAGGCAGGGCCAGGTTCAGATTTCTGCTGCTCCTGCAACAGTCGCCGCAGTTCGTCCCCCTCCAGGACTTCCTTTTCCAGGAGGACCTTGGCGACGCGCTCCAGGACCTCCTGCCTGGCGGTGAGAATTTCCTTGGCCCGCTGGTGAGCCCGCTCCACCAAGGCCTTGACCTCGGCGTCGATTTCCTGGGCCGTGGCCTCGCTGTAGTCCCGGGGGGCGGTGGGCAGAATCCCTTCCAGGAACAGGGGGCGGCGCTCCCGCTCGAAGGTCAGCGGCCCCAGCTTGTCGCTCATGCCGTATTCCCTGACCATGGAGCGGGCGATGTCAGTGGCCCGGTAGAGGTCGTTGTGGGCGCCGGTGGAGATTTCGCGGAAGTGCAGCTCCTCGGCCACCCGGCCGCCCAGCATGACGGCCATGCGGTCCTCCAGCTCGGTCTTGGTCATGAGGTAGCGGTCCTCGGTGGGGAGCTGCATGGTGTAGCCCAGGGCGCCGATGCCCCGGGGGATGATGGAGACCCGGTGCACCGGGTCCACGTTGGGCGCCAAAGCCTCGGCCACCAGGGCGTGGCCGGACTCGTGGTAGGCGACGATCTCCTTCTCCCGGGGGTTCATCATGCGGTTGCGCTTCTCGAGGCCCGCCACCACCCGGTCGATGGCCTCCTCGAAGTCGCCCATCTCCACCGCGCTCTTGTTCTTGCGGGCCGCCAGGAGCGCCGCCTCGTTGACGATGTTGGCCAGATCCGAGCCCACCATCCCCGGGGTGCGGGCCGCCAGCTTGGCCAGGTCCACGTCCGGGGCCAGCTTGACGTTTTTCGTGTGGATTTTCAGGATGTCCTCCCGGCCCTTGAGGCTGGGGCGGTCCACCAGGATGTGGCGGTCGAAGCGGCCGGGGCGGATGAGGGCCGGGTCCAGGATCTCCGGCCGGTTGGTGGCCGCCATGATGATGACCCCTTTGCGGGTGTCGAAGCCGTCCATTTCAGAGAGGAGCTGGTTCAGGGTGTTTTCCCGCTCTTCGTGGCCGGCCAGGGGGCTCAGGCCCCGGGCCTTGCCCAGGGCGTCCAGCTCGTCGATGAAGATGATGCAGGGGGCTTTCTCCTGGGCGGTGGCGAAGAGGTCCCGCACCCGGGCGGCGCCCACGCCCACGAACATCTCCACGAAATCGGAGCCGGTGAGGCTCATGAAAGGCACCCCGGCCTCGCCGGCCACGGCCCGGGCCAGGAGGGTCTTGCCGGTGCCGGGGGGGCCCACCAGGAGCACGCCCTTGGGGATCTTGCCGCCCAGCAGCTGAAACTTGCCGGGATTTTTCAAAAATTCGATGATCTCCTTGAGCTCCTCCTCGGCCTCCTCCACCCCGGCCACGTCGTTGAAGGTGACCTTGGTCTCATCCTCCATGTAGATGCGGGCCTTGCTCTTGCCGACGCTCATCAGGCCGCCGGCCCCGGTGCCGATTTTCTGGAAGAAGTACACCCAGATGGCCACC
>FWPV01016255.1_pt1 | contig 10508 bp, 10 predicted proteins | sample 2228371 | NCBI WGS metagenome assembly FWPV01 (sample SAMEA103939776, study PRJEB20133) | metagenome
TGAACTTCGTCGGCAATCGTGGGGGCACGGCATGCCGTGCCCCCACAACGGTAAGGAGTCAGGCTTGTCTGACAAGATAGGCGAGGTTATCGAGTCGAGCACGGGACAGTTTGTGGCGGAATGCTATAAACTGCATTCTTTTCCGCCGCTGGGCAGCCTGGTCAAGACCAGCGATGGCGATGTCGAGATTTACGACGTGGTCTGCAACGCCTCCACGGAAAGCGTTGACCCAGGACGCCGTCCCATCGCCCGTGGGAGAGAGGAAGCTACAGAAGAAGGCATCTATCGCCAGAACCCCCAGCTTGCCAAGTTGCTGCGCAGCACCTTCGATGCCCTAGTCGTAGGACATTGCGTCGGCAAAGCTACCTTGCCCCTGCATTACCTGCCTCCGCGTCCGCCCCGTGTCCACAGCTTTGTCCACCTCTGTCCAGAGGATGAGGTGCGCCGTTTCACCCAGTCGCTGGATTTCCTGCACATTTTGCTCTCTGCAAGAATGAACTCGGTGGACGAGATAGTCTCCGCCTGCCTGAGGCAGGCGAGTTCAGCCCACACCGACAGGCGTGCCTTCCTGGTGAAGGCAGGTAAGGAGCTTGCCATCTTGCTGGGCGCCGAACTCAACCGTCTCAACGCCATCCTGAGGAGGATCAAGCAGTGAACGAAGCAGCGTCCCAGGGAAGACGCCTGGGCATCGTGGTTGGCGGCTCGCTGACCGAAGGGATAGATGTGAAGCTGGACAGCTCTACGCCCATCGAGGAGATGGCAGTGGGTCGCTATGTGGTGATCGAGGGACAGAAAAGCCGCTTCTTCGGCATGATTACGGATGTCAGGCTGGGAGCCACCAATCCCCAGCTTGCTATCACGCCGCCCGATGTTTCCGACCCCTTCATCGCCGAGGTCATCGCCGGAACCGGCACCTATGGCAGCATCCACGTATCGCCCATGCTCACCCTCAGCGGCGATGCTGCGACCATCATTGAGGGACCCCAGCCGGTCAAGACTGTGCCTGCACATTTCTCCCTGGTGCGCGAGGCATCGGAAGCGGATGTGCAGAGGGTGTTCGGCGAGGAGGATGAGAGGCACTTCTATGTGGGCACGCCGCTGGATATGGAGACTCGCGTCTGCCTCAATATCAACGAGTTCGTGAAACGCTCCAACGGAGTGTTCGGCAAGAGCGGTACGGGCAAGACCTTCTTTACCCGATTACTTCTCATCGGCATGGTGCAGAAGCAGTGTGCAGCCAATCTGATTTTCGATATGCACAACGAGTACGGCTGGGAAGGCACCAGCGAAGGCGGTCGAAAGGTCAAAGGCTTGAAGCAGCTCTTTCCCTCAAGAGTGGCGGTGTTCACCCTCGATGAGAAGAGCGCCCGGCTCCGCGGTGTGAGTACCGACTCCATAGTGGAGATTGGGTACGACGAAATTGAGCCTGAGGATGTCGAGCTCCTTAAGGATACCCTGAACCTGACCCAGCCTGCCATCGAGGCTGTTTACCAGTTCTCCCGCCAGTTCGGCGAAGGGCGCTGGCTGGAGGGCTTCTTCAAGCTTGGCGGCGGCGAGGAGACCAGGGAGCTATTGCAAAAACTTAGCATACATGAGAGCAGCTACCGCAACCTGCGCCGTGGCCTGGAGAGGTTGCGCAGGCTGCCCTTCCTGGTGCCGCGTGCCCGGGAAAGCTCGGTGCAGCAGATACTGGCATATCTCGACCGCGGCATGAATGTGGTGCTCGAGTTCGGTAGGTACACCGATGTCACCGCGTATGTTTTGGTGGCAAATATCCTCACCCGCCGCATCTATGACCAGTACCGCGAACGCAAAGAGGCAGCCATGGGTGAGAGGCGAGCCGAGCCGACGCCGCTGGTGATAACCATCGAGGAGGCTCACAAGTTCCTCAACCCGGAGGTGGCGGAGCAGACCATCTTCGGCACCATCGCGCGTGAGATGCGGAAGTACAATGTCACCCTGCTAATAATAGACCAGCGGCCCAGCGGCATAGACGACGAGGTGATGTCCCAGCTCGGCACCAAGGCGACCTATCTGCTGGACAACGAGAGGGACATAGACAGCGTGCTCATGGGCGTCTCGGGAAAAAGCGAGCTCAAGACAGTGCTGGCCAAGCTGGAGTCAAGGCAGCAGGCGCTTATCTTCGGGCATGCGCTCCCCATGCCTGTAGTGGTCAAGACCAGGGAGTACGGCTCGCCCGAGTCCTACAAGGAGTTCGGCTTTAGAGAGGCAGCGGAGTTCAAGCGGAAAGCGGAGAAAGACATAAAAGACCTGTTTTAGTCCTCGCGCGGTTCAGCAGAGGCGAAATTCAGGATACAGTGCTTCGAACCAGTACAGATCTGCTCTTTCAATTCGAACTCTATATCTGAGCCAAACTCAGATGCCCACGCACGATTTTCCGTATTGCAGATGAGGGTCCCCACCCTGCCGGAGAGCGCCTCTCTTTTCGATTTAATCATCAGGTTATGCCAGGGACAGTTCTTGATTGTTATCCTGAAACCGCGGTCAGTCTTTTCGGCATTGAATTCAGAGCCTTCCAGCTTCAGCCTGGTGGTCAGGGCTTCATAGAGCGCATCTATGCCGCTTCCCAGCTTTCCCGTAGACTTGAGGAAACGCGCCTGTATCTTGGGGAAGACCTTCCAGACTTCGTTATCGATGTCCAGGGCGACATCGAAGCCGTACTTCTCCTCGACCTTCATGAACCACAGCCCGTCCACGGCTGTGTAGCTGCGATGAAAAAACTCGGCAATCTGCTTCTGGGTCAATTCAATCATCTTTAACCTTCCCTACAATTTGCACTTTGCATTTTGCACTTTTCAATTTGTCCTTTGCACCCGTCCTCTTGCCAGCGAGGCAAATATGCCTCCGAAGCAAAGACAGGCAAAGATGATAAACGCCACGCGCATGCTGATCAAGAACTCATCGTAGTATTCAGGCGTGATTTGCACCCTCCCAATATACACAGCGAACAGCAGCATGGCAACGCCCATGCTGAGCATCATCCCCACCTGTCTCATCGTAGCAAGGGTTGCCGAGGCAACGCCGTACAACCTGTTCTCCACGGAGCTCATCACAGCATTCGTATTGGGCGACGAGAACAGGGCAAAGCCGAAGCCGAGTATCACCAGACTGACGACGACATACGCCAGATGGGCATCATGCCCCAGGAAGATGAACATGACCAGCCCCACAGCCGATAGACCCATACCTGCCGAAGCCAGCACACGTGGCTCTATCGCGTCGGAAAGCCTGCCCGCAAGGGGCGAAAAGATGGCCTGCATAACCGGAGCCGCTATCAGAACCGAACCCGCTATGTCGGGCGAGAATCCCTTGATGTACTGAAGGTAGAGGCTGAGCAGAAAGCTCACCGCGAATGTAGCGCTGTAATTAATCAGCGCCGCCAGATTGGATAGGGCAAAGACAACGTTCTTTCTGAACAGGTTTATATTCAGAACAGGGCTCTTAACTCTGGTCTCCCACCAGACGAATACAGCCAGAGCTATTACACCTAACAGGATCAGCCATCCCCCCAGCATCTCCGGTAGTCTTGAGAAGCCATACATTATGGCCACCAGCATAATGCCGTAGATTATCGAGCCGGGAATGTCGAATTTCTCACCCCTCGCCGTAGCCCACTCGCCTTTCATCTTCCAGACTATCAGCGCCAGAACGAGCAGCCCTAGAGGCACGTTGGCATAGAAAACGCTCCTCCAGCCGAAGTGTTCGGTGAGGAAGCCCCCGGCAAACGGTCCCACGGAAAGACCGATATAGACCGCAGCAACATTTATCCCCAGCGCCCTGCCCCTCTCCCCAACCGGGAAAACCGAGGTGATAATCGCCACGCTGGTGCCAAAAATCATGGCTCCACCGATTCCCTGTAAGACGCGGAAGGCGATAAGCATAGACGCCGAAGAGGAGAACCCACAGAGGAGCGAGGCTATGGTATACATGAGTATGCCGACGGTGAAGACTTTCTTTCTGCCGTGTATGTCTGCTACCCTGCCGAAGGGAACGAGGAACATCGCAGCCGCTATGAGGTACGCGGTGGCGACCCAGCCCAGCAGCACCGCATCCATCTCGAGCTCACCCCCGATGGTGGGCAGTGCTATGTTGATAGACGAGCCCATGAAGGGCGTTAAAAATGAGCCCAGCGTAGCCGCAATGAGGACGAACCTTTTACTGGTGCTATTATTCATTACCTTACCAGGCACTTCTCGTAATCGGCCACAACGTAGTTTTTGCCCTTGGGGACTACCCTGTGGCCCTCTTTCTCAAGCAGCTTCTTCTGGTCCTGCACCCCGCCGGGGTATTTCTCATTTATGATGCCGCCGCTTTTCAGGGTCCGCCAGTAGGGCGTGGTATTCCTCTTTCCCTACAGGGTCGCCTCTACTGCGGCGTGAGCCGCCACCCAGGCGAAGATTCCCGTGGTCATGGGACATGCGATAGAAGCGCCGTGCTTCTCAGCCAGAATTTCGCGAATTTCGTTTATCGTGATGAGCTTGCCTCTCGGGACTTTCCTCATAATCTCGTCCACCTCTATCGGCGCCGGGATAACGCACGTCCCCGTACCCCACCTTTTGCTCATCCTCTCGGTTATTTCTACGACCTTGGGAAAATCTTTGTTATCTGCCAGCTTCTCCCGCCAGGACTTTGACCTTTTAGCACTCATGGCTTCCTCCTCAAAGACGGGTTGCAGCTAATATACGTCCAAAACCCCGTTTATTCAAGTAGCCTTCATGGAAAAGCGGGCAGCTTTCACTTTGCACTCTTCAATTTGTATTTCTTGCCTTCCCGCCCACTCGTTCCTCTGTTATACTAACGGCTGTTATGGACCTGCTCTCCGTCGTGCTGGTAGCCGTGGGTCTCTCCATGGACTGCCTCGCAGTCGCCATCGCCGGCAGCATCTCAATGCAGACAATCTACCTCCGCCAGTTGCTGCGCATCTCCTTCGCCTTCGGGCTGTTCCAGTTCGGCATGCTGGTCGGCGGCTGGTACGCCGGGCAGACCGTGGTGGACATAGTTGAGGACTACGACCACTGGATAGCCTTCGGGCTGCTCCTGGCGGTCGGGGGCAGGATGATCTGGGAGTCGTTTGAATCCGAGGAGAAACAGCGCAAGGCAAGGGACATCACCAAAGGGCTGGCGCTGCTTACGCTGGCTATAGCCACCAGCATAGACTCGCTGGGCGTGGGCTTGAGCCTGGCTTTCGTTGAGTCAAGAATATGGCTCAGCGCTGTCATAGTGGGGTCCGTCGCATTTCTTATTACGGGCGCCGGGTTCTTCGCAGGCAGGAGAATCGGGGCGTGGTTGGGTCGCTGGGCCGACCTAGTGGGCGGCCTTATTCTCATAGGTATAGGGGTGCGGATTATCCTGGAACACCTGCTATGAGATCCGTAGGGGGCACGGCATGCCGTGCCCCCTACCGAAGAACAGAGGAGAGCTTCTGTTCTACGGACACAAAACGACAGCTTTACACCGATCCCTCAACTTTCTTTTTCAGTGCCTGCACTATCTCCTCGGAGAGCTTCTGGCCGCTGCGGCGCACCAGAAACGCCAGCAGCCCTGTGACCTGTCCACCTGCAGCAAGTCTGGTCTTGTTCTTATTGACGGGCGATAGCTCGTAGAAACGCGTCATTCTCACACCCAGCACCCTGCCCTCCATCACCACGCGCTGCTGCGGGATGAACTCGGTGATGCTCATAAACAGGTTGACCTTGATGATGGATTTCGCTACCACCAGGACCCGCGAGCCTTTCCCCAACGGCCCATCCGAAAGCTTCTCTATCTTTTTCAGGGATGGTATCCATTTGGGCCAGTCTTCAATCTCGTTGACCAGCGCCCACACCCTTCCCACAGGGGCATTGATTTCCGTAGCTGCGCTGAATTCCATTTGCTAACCCTCCTTGCCCCCTCCCTCTTTTCCCTCCCTCACGGGGAGGGAAAAATATAAACTCCTCTCCCTCGATGGGAGAGGTAGGGTGAGAGTGAATCTCCTTTTTCCCTCTAAATTCCAGCCTCCAGCCTCTGACTCACTATGCCCCCTCCCTCTAACTCCCTCCTCAAGGGGAGGGAGGATTTCATATCCCTCTCCCTTGACGGGAGAGGTTAGGTGAGAGTGAAAATTTGAATCGAGCACGGATTACAGTTGCCATTTTCACCATCGCTGACTGCTGATAGCTGAACGCTGACAGCCGTACAATCGACCTTGTGCCTCACTGCTCAAATCGCATATAATCTAGGCGAGTTGACAGTAAAAAGCAACCCTTTACTCAGCCCATGAACAGTCTCAGCAAGAATCACCAGCACCTGCCTCTGGTACAGGAAATCCCGAACCCGCCTGCGGCGTCGCAGGCATTTGAGGCATTCAAAGACAGGCCTTTCAGCTTCTTCCTCGACAGCGGGATGGATCCGGTGAGGCTGGGGCGCTATTCCTTCATGGGCAGCGATCCCTTCCTTGTGCTGAGAAGCCGCGGTAGGAAGATAACCCTTATCCGCCCCGAGGGTACACAGGTCGTCTCAGGGAATCCTTTCGATGTTCTGGGCGAATTACTCCGTGGATATAGAATTGAAAACACTTACAAGCTGCCTTTCATCGGCGGCGCTGCGGGCTATCTCAGCTATGACCTGGGTCATTTCATCGAAAAACTGCCATCTCACGCCATAGACGACCTAGACTTGCCTGAATGTTACTTCGGCTTCTACGATTCTATTGTTGCCTTCGACCACCTCGAGGGCAGGGCTTACATAGTATCCACCGGGCTTCCGGAGGTCGGCAGCAAGAGGCAGAATAAAGCAGAGGCGCAACTCGAAGAGATGAAACGGGCGGTAGCCCGGGCGCCTCGCCTGGAGCAAACCTTTCCCCAGCAGCCATTCACCAAACAGGTCAATCTGCGCTCCAACTTCAGCCGTGAAGCCTATCTCGCTGCCGTCCAGAAAGCCAGAGACTATATCATCGCGGGCGACATCTTCCAGGTTAACATCTCCCAGCGGTTCGAGGCGGACATGCCCATCCCGCCCTATGAACTCTACCGCCGCCTGCGAAAGATAAACCCCGCCCCCTTCGCCGGCTACCTCAACTTCGACGGTGTCACGGTAGTCAGCGCCTCACCTGAAAGATTCCTGAAGCTTGTGGGCGACGTGGTGGAGACGCGACCCATCAAGGGCACACGACCCAGAGGCATAGATTCCGCAGCCGACGAGAAACTTGCCCGAGAGCTGCTGAACAGCTTCAAGGACAGGGCTGAGCATGTGATGATTGTCGATTTGGAGAGAAACGATATTGGCCGTGTCTGCCGCTTCGGTTCGGTGCATGTCAGCGAGCTGATGGCGCTGGAGAAATATGCCACCGTGTTCCACCTCACCTCCACCGTGAGGGGACAACTGCGCCCTGGCAAAGACGCCATGGACCTGCTCAAAGCCACCTTCCCCGGTGGCTCCATAACCGGCGCGCCAAAAGTGAGGGCTATGCAGATTATCGACGAGCTCGAGCCGACCCGAAGGAGCGTCTATATCGGCTCCATAGGCTATCTAAGCTTTGATGGCAATCTCGACCTCAACATAGTCATCCGCACCATTTTGGTCAAAGGACAAAAAGCTTATTTCCAAGTGGGCGGGGCGGTGGTGTACGACTCCGACCCTGAAGCTGAATATGTCGAGACGCTGGACAAAGCAAAGGCTCTGATTCAAGCGCTGAGCATGGCGCCGCAGATTGTCACGGAGGCTGCCCGATGATTCTGCTCATAGATAATTACGATTCCTTCGTGTATAACCTGGCTCAGTATATCGGAGAGCTGGGATGGCAGCCGGTGGTATATCGCAACGACGCCATTACTCTTGAGGAGATAGAGAAGCTGGCGCCGAGCCATATCGTCATCTCGCCGGGACCATGCACGCCCCTCGAGGCGGGTATTTCAAACGATGTAGTGCGCCATTTCAGCGGCAAAATCCCCATCCTCGGCGTCTGCCTGGGGCACCAGTGCATTGGTCATGTCTTCGGAGGCATAGTGGGCAGAGCAAAACTGCCCATGCACGGCAAGACCTCCATTATTCACCACGACGGCAAGACCATCTATAAAGACCTGCCGAACCCCTTCCGGGGAGGGCGCTACCACTCCCTGGTCGTCCAGCACGAGTCTTTCCCGGACACGCTGGAAATCTCCGCATGGACCGATGACAGGGTGATTATGGGCGTGCGACACAGGAAATATGTCGTGGAGGGCGTTCAGTTCCACCCCGAGTCCATCCTCACCGATGTCGGACATAACGTGCTGAGGAATTTTCTGAATTTCACCAGGCCGACATGGAGCAAGTAGTCTATCTCAACGGCAGCCTTCTGCCCCGCAGCCAGGCAAGGATTTCCCCTTTCGACCTCGGCTTTCTCTACGGCTACGGTCTTTTCGAGACCATGCGCGCCTACTCAGGGCGCATATTCCGGCTTCATAGACATATGGAACGCCTTCGGGAATCGGCAGCGCTCATCGGGCTGCCTCTGGATACTCTCGATATGGAGGGTGCCTGCTACGAGACGCTTAAAGCCAATATGCTCGATGATGCCCGCATCAGGTTGACACTGTCAATGGGCGAAGGCGAGGCAACCCCAGACCTACCCGCCAGCCCGAAACCTACCGTTCTGGTCATAGCCACAGGGTACACGCCCCCTCCGGCGTGGGTCTATCAACAGGGCTTCAAGGCTATCGTGTCTTCAACCAGGCAGAACAGCCGGTCGCCCCTTTCGCGTCTCAAGACCGCAAACTATTTGAACAATCTGCTCGCCAGAAAAGAGGCTAAGGAGAAAGGCGCTGACGAAGCGCTTCTGCTCAACGAGCGTGGCTTGCTCTGCGAAGCAAGCACCAGCAATATCTTTCTGGTATACCGGGAAAGCCTGATAACGCCGGGTGTGGAAAGCGGCTGCCTTCCGGGGATAACCCGCCGGGTTGTCATGGAAATCGCCCGGGAAATGGGCATAGGTGTAGCTGAACGAGATGTTCAGCTGGAGGAACTAGAGGCCGCCGACGAAGCTTTCCTCACCAACTCGTTAATTGAGTTGATGCCCCTTACAGGGGTCAACGACAGAACCGTTGGAGCTGGGAAAAGGGGTAAGGTTACAGACAAATTGATGTCAGCATATAAGGAGTCTGTAGCAAGGGAAATCACACGAAAATGAAGCAGGAGCGCAAAGCTTTGCGCCCTGCACATATCATGCTGAAACCGATATATTCAGGCTTCATCCAATCAGCTGACTGACCCTCTCCCAGATTATCTCGCTGACTTTCTCCGGGGGCAGGCTGCCGTCAACCACCAGCCAGCGCGCCGGGTCAGAGGCAGCCATCTGAAGATATCCCTCCCGCACCCTGTAGTGAAATGGAAATTCCTCGCGTTCGAAGCAGTCTATTCTCATCCTCTTGCGCTCCAGCCCTTTTTCGGCATCCACGTCAAGCAGTATTATTAAGTCGGGGCGCAAACCGTCGGTAACGAAGCTATTCAAATTGTTCAGAAAGGTTAAGTCCATCCCTCGACCGTATCCCTGATAGGCGAGAGTTGAGGCATCGAAGCGGTCGCAGATAACAATCTGGCCCCTCTCCAGAGCAGGACGGATGACCCTGGTCACCAGTTGACTGCGGGAAGCCAGGAAGAGGAAAAGCTCGCTCTGTGTAGTGACACCTCTGCCCCATTTGAGCCAACGGCGTAACTTGTTGCCCAGGAGGGTGCCCCCAGGCTCATGGGTCAGCACGATTCGATAGCCGAGTTTACGCAGCCTGTTGGCAAGCGCCTTGGCTTGAGTGGTCTTGCCGCTGCCTTCGCCACCCTCGAAGACTATGAATACGCTATTCGGCATACCGCCCTCTGGTACGGTTTCATACTATACTTGTTCATACTCAAATGTGTCAATACTCCTTCAGGTGCATGTCAGCCGTTCGGCTCTGAGGAATTGCCCGAGAGTATTCTCACCCTGCGGTAAGGCGCTCTGCCCGTGCTTCTGGTGACAAGGTTATATTTCTCAGCCAGTTGATGCTGCAACCGGCGAATGAAGGCGTTCTGGGGACTGAGTTCAACCGGTTGCCCGGTGCGCCTGATCTCCTCTATAGCCTCCTCCGCTTCCTTGAGCGCCTTCGCTATGGAATCATCATGTTTCTCAACCCGGAAGATATCCGCCAGGCCCTGCTCTATGTGGGCTACCTTGTCGCTCCTCACCACATATATGGGCACACCCCTTTGTTCGGCTTCTCTAAGCAGTTGAGACTTTTTGCGATAGTGCCTTTTCGAGGTTATCACCAGGTTGGCTTCTTTCAGATCACTGACCACATCCACCTGAAGGTTGAGTCTCCTGATGCCCTCTTCGAGTCGAGTCCGGTTAATGCCATAAGGCAATACGCTCTGTTGTTCTTTCTTCCTGAAAGGCTTCTTCCCCGCTGCAGGTACAGGGGCAGACGCAGAGAAAGGCAACATCCTCTCCTTTTTCACCTCGCCGTTCTCAAACCAGCGCACTTCTACAGGGACAACTTGACCGC
>FWPV01015504.1_pt1 | contig 10507 bp, 1 predicted proteins | sample 2228371 | NCBI WGS metagenome assembly FWPV01 (sample SAMEA103939776, study PRJEB20133) | metagenome
GTCGGGGCCAGCACCTGATAGGGGTCGGGCCCCGGCCCCTCTGCCTCCGCCTCGACGCGCGCGGTGGCGGCCGGCCCTTCGACCCTGACGGCGGCATCGCCTGGGACTGGGCAGACGTTTTCGCAGAATCCGCAGCCGACGCAGAGGTCCTCGACCACGTAGGGGCGGTCGATGACGATTTCCTTGTCGCCGACCTTGCCGACGAAGCGGTTGTAGTGGATGGCCTTCCCTGGCACCGGGCAGGCCTCCTCGCAGGTGCCGCAGTTGCAGTCCTTCCACTCGCTCAACCCCTCCTGGAACCTCGCGTAGCCGCGCCAGGGGATGCAGCGGCTGGTGTCGAACTTCGCCTTGCCGAGCGCCCGCGTGCGCTTCTGCTCGAAGGTGAGCTTCTCGATGGCCTGGGACGGGCACACGGCGCCGCAGGAGGTGCACTTGTAGACGCAGTAGCCCATCCTGGGGACGAGCCGCGGCGCCCAGAGTCCCTCAATTCCGGCCTCGAAAGCGGAGGGCTGGAGGGCGCGCGTTGGGCACACGCGCATGCACTCGCCGCAGCGCATGCAGCGGGCGAGGAACTCGTCCTCCGGCCGCGCTCCCGGCGGCCGCAGGACCGGCAAGCGGTCCTTCGTGCGGTGGCGGGCGGGGTTGATGCGCAGGAAGGGGAGCGCCGCCACCGTCGCGCCCAGCGTGGCCAGGAAGCCGCGCTTCGTGAGGTCCAACGGCAGGTCCTGCTCCCTCGGCTGCCGCCGCGCGAACCGAATGGCATCCACAGGGCAGGCATCCTGGCAGCGCAGACACAAGATGCACTCCCCGCTCCGCGTCCCCTTGCCGTCGTTCGTAACGCAGCCCATCGGGCACACCCGCTCGCACTTGTGGCAGGAGATGCACTCCTCGCTGACGGAGCGGCGCAGGAGGGGCTTGAGGCCGACAGCGCCAAGCAGTGCGCCGAGGGGGCACAGGTTGCGGCACCAGTAGCGCCGATACCACACCCCCAGCCCGATCAGCGCGAGGAGGATGAGAGCAAAGACGGCCTGCTGCTGGTAGACCGGCACGCTGGCGTCGGCAAGGACGGCGCGCGAGCCGCGTCCCCACGCATCGCCCAGCGGGCCGGCTGGCAGGTCCTTGAGCGTGAGGCCCACCCCGCCGCTGAGCCAGACAACATAGGGGACGGCAACGAGGCCGTAGCTTCGGGTGGCGATGCTCAGGGGGTCGAGCCATCCGGCGGCGCTGATGCCGAGCGCCGCGCCGACGAGGACGAAGGCCAGGGCATAGTATTTCGGGCGGCGGGCGTCGTAGAACGTCGGCTTGCGCCCCTTTCGCGCACCCGCCAGCAGGCTATCGGTGGCGTCGAGCGTGCTCCCCAGCGGGCACACCCAGCCACAGAAGAAGCGCCCAAAGGCCGCGGCGAGGGCCAAGAGCACCAGGGCGGGGACATAGCGGGCGACGAATGCCTTTGCGCCCAGCATCGTGGCGAGCGCCGCAAGCGGGCTGAGGCGCAGCACGGCATCGGGCGGAGCCACCACGCTGCCCACAAGCGCCGCGGCATGCAGCAGGAGCGCGATAAAGACCAGAAACGTGATGAGTTGCGCGACCCAGCGAAGCCTGTTCAACGGTTTTCCTCTGACCCGCGACTCGTGACGCGTGACAATTGTAGCGGCAAGCGTCCCGCTTGCCGTCCCCAACCGGGACGGTCGCGGCTACTCTGGTCACGCGGCACGCGGCACGCGGCAGGCATCATGCTTCCCTCACCGTGAACTTGAGGTCGCCAAGGCCGGCTTCGGCTCCGAGGCGGATGAAGCCGACGTCGGCGGGGTCGCGCCCGAAGAGCTCCCCCGCAGCGTAGGCGTCCACCGCCACCGGGTCGGTGCCGATGACGATCCGCTGCGCGTGCTCGGCGTCGTCGTGCACGTCCGAGCGTCGCGGGCTGTTCGGCCCGCCCCGGAACATCACCCGCGTGGCGTCCAGGATGGTCAAGTCCACCTTCACCACGCGGTTGAGGTCGGCAATCTTCTCGTGGATTTGCTGGTGGAGCTGGCCCCGCTCGCCGCCGACCATGCCAAAGACGTTCTTCATCGCCAGGGTGAGGCCCGACGTGCTGTGGGTCTTCGCCGCAGGGATGTTGATGAGCACGTCCACCTGGTCCTGGAACAGCACCAGCTCGTAGAACGACCAGTGCTGGAGCGCGAAGGGGTCTGGGATGGGCACCTCGTGGAAGCGGCCGGCATCGGCGAAGTGGACGATTGCGCCGGCCTTCCGTGCGGCCTCGGCCACCCCGCTCGTGCGGTACGGGCCGGCCGGGTCGCGCGACATCGTGCGGTCGAAGACGATGATGCGTGCGGCAGGGCTGGCCTCGCGGCACAACCTCACCACTTCCGCAACCGTGGCGGGATTCGCATTCGCACCCGTCTCCGGCGGCAGGTCCCAAGCCATGTTGGGCTTGATGACCACCGTCTGGCGGCCGGTGACAAGGGCCTTCATGCCGCCGGCCGCGTCGAGCGCCCGGCGCACGTTTTGGGCGGGGTCCGGCCCCTTTGCCACGATGACCTCGCCCGGGTTGAGCCGAAGCTCTGAGGGCGCCTTGGCCTTCAGCGCGCGGGCGCCCTGCCGCGAGCGGCGCCAGAGGCCCAGGCCGAAGGCGCTCCCGGCCACCACCGCCGTGCCTATCACGAAGCTGCGCCGCGTCATCTCGGCTCTCATCGCCGCCTCCATACGGGGGCACCCTTCGGGTGGCACAGCCGCCCTCGGCTGTGTGGGAGGGCGCGCATGTGGTCCCTGGGCACAGGCGGGGGCGCCTGTGCCACACGGCTGACTGGCACACGATAGCAGAAGGCATCGTCACCTGTCAAGGGCTGCGGGCCTTCTCTGTAGGCAGCGTTCACTGAGACCGGATGCCCCCACCGGGCCTGCCCCGGTGGGGGCATCGCCCCCACGGCGCGGCGCCTCTTAGCGGCACTACTTGAGTCACGTCCATAGCCCACTATCCATTATTGCACCCCTTCTTGACAATCCCGAGCCGGCGCGATAAACTAAATGAGGTTGCCGGCGCCGAAGTGGCGGAACTGGCAGACGCGCTAGGTTCAGGACCTAGTGGCCGCTAAGGCCTTGGGGGTTCGAGTCCCCCCTTCGGCACCACCTCAACGCCTCATCGTCCAAACGGCTCCTGCAAGCGCTTCTGGTGCAGGGTTCTCCCCCACTCAAACCGCTGCTGGCTGGCCGCCTGTGGCTGCATCAAGCGAGGATCGTGGCGGGTCATTCGGTTCCTGCGCCGGAGAGCTCTTGGTCCCGCACGTCCAAAGAAGTTTGGGCGTGGCACCCCAGGATTCCCCTTGGGAAACGAGGGATGCCACGCCCAGACTGAGCTTGGGCGTGGTCTCGGCAACAGAAGCTATTCAGCCCCTGCGGCGGCGGCGGGCGAGAGCGAGCAGCCCAAGCGCCACAAGCGCCAGCGTGCCAGGCTCTGGCACCGCAGTGGCCTCAAGCCCGGTCAGGTAGAGGCCCTGGCCGGCGTAGCCGAGCATGTTCTCGATCCGCGCCTCGCTCCAGTCCCAGATGTAGGCGTTGAATGGGTCGCTGAGGTTGGCGATCTCGATTGCGTACTGTAGGCCTTCCGGTGGAAGCATGAGCTCGCCGTTGTAGAGGATGAGGGGGAAGACGTCGGTCGGCTGGGCGTCGCCCCCGGCGCCGAAGATGCGCAGGGTGAACGACTTGTCAATGCGCAGGTTCTCCATCACCTGCACAAGGTCGCTGAGGCCGTCCTTGCGGAGGTCCCATTCGTAGACCATCCCCTCGCTTATTGTGAGTGAGCCGTCAACAGTGAAGGTGTCCTGGACGTTCAGGCGCTGGTCAACGGTGAGGTTGCCGTTGACGGCGGCGCCGCCGGCGGCGGTGACGGAGGAGAATGCCACTGAGCCACCGCCGCCCACGATGATGGCGGTGTTGGGGGCCATGACCAGGTTGCCGAGGCGCGGGGCGTAGTTGCCGCTGAAGCCGGCCTTGTAGAGGCCGGCGATGGCGTCGGCGCTCAGGGCGTGGTTGTAGACGACGAATTCGTCAATGGTCTGGGCGAAGGGCTGGCCGCCGGTGAGGTAGTTGCCGATGGTGGAAATCTCGGTTGTGCTGCTGCGGTCGGTCGTGCCGACGTAGACGCCGTCAATGTAGAAGTCAATCGTGTCGTTTGGCTTGCCCACGGCGGCGATGTGGTGCCAACCTTGGGTAGCGAGGAGGTCTGCGCCGCTGTCGCGGAAGTCGCCCCTGCCGTTGGCGTAGGTGCCCAGGTCGTTGTTGCTGTCGCGCACGATCACCTGGTGGTCGTTCAGGGCGCCGCGGCACAGGGTGCGCCACTGGCCGACGGGGTGGAGGTTGTTGAACCAGGAGGCGATGGTCCACTCCGTGCCCAGGTCAATGCCCTGGCCGCCCGTGTTTGCGCCGATGATGAGGCGCTGGTTGGAGTCGTCGGCGATGCTCATGCCTCGGCCGCCGAAGCGCCCGCCACCGGGGGCGGTGATGGCCGCGCCGTCGGTGAGCACGCCATCCTTGGTGCTGCCGAGGGTGCCCTGGTTGAACACCGTCGTGCCGCTGTAGCTGTCGAAGGAGTAGTATGCGGCGGCGCCGGCCGGGCCGGTGGTGGTTGGGACGTTGAGGGTGAGGGTGCCGCTGCCGACGCTGATCGTGCCTGCGACGACGGGCGCGGCCTGGGTGATGTCAACGGTCACGTTGCCCTGGGTGCCCAGGGTGTTGGCGGCGGGAATCTTGAACGTGCCGCTGGAGCCGACGGTGAGGCTGCTGCCGTCGAGCAGGGTGACGCCGCCTGGCCCGCTGAGCTCAAAGGTGCGAGCGTCAACGGTGCCGCGGATGGCGAGGCCCTCGGGATAGCCCTGGACGTTGGCAGGGCTTGTGGTTGGGCCGAGGGTGAGGCCGCCGGTGACGGAGAGGCCGCCAGTGACGCCCATCGTGTTGAAGTGGCCCACGCCTGCTCCGCCAAGGGTGAGCTGCGTGCCGGGGTCGAGTTGGAGGTTGCCGAGCCTGGGGGTGAGCGCGCTGCCCATCTTGACGTCAATGTTGTCCACCTGGAACATGCTGGAGGTGCCGCCGGTGCGGGCGCCGAAGATTGCGCGGGCCTCGTAAGGGGTCATGCCGGGAATGAACTGCCCGGAGAAGATGGGCCTGCCCGCAATGTCAACGTAGGCGTAGGCGCCGCCAGTGACGAACTGGAGGTCAACATCCACCGGCACCCAGCCCTTGTCGCGGAAGTCAAAGCCCGAACCTGTGGCGACGTGGGCGACCATGGCGCCGTTCCAGTGGAGCGAGACCTGGTAGAAACTGCTTCCGGTCCCGAACTGAGGCGGGTCGTTGGTGTTGTTGTTGCCGTAGTTGTCGAAGCCGATGCCGAAGGAGTTGGTGAGGTTCGGCTCTTCCGAGACCAGGGGGCCAACGCCGCTGGTGCCGTAGTTGGCGGTGTTGAGGAGAGCGAATGCCCCGCCATCGGCGCCATAGCCGGCAAAGAGGTCAAAGTGGGCGCTGATGGCCGTCTGCGCGCCGGTCACTGTGCGATCGAAAGCAATGGAGCTGGAGTGGCTCCCCACATTGGACTGTGCGAGGCGCATGCTGTTGCCGTGGGTGCCGCCGCCGGGGACAAGGTAAGGGCACGGGCCAGTGCCGCCTGAGTTAGGCGCGTAGGGGGTGCCTGGGGCGTCGAAGTTCTGGGACACGGCGTTCGCCAGGCTTGCGGCGGGGAGGTTGATTGTGAGGTGGCCGGCGGGGGAATCGCCATTGGTGACCCGGAGGGTGCCGCCGAGTGTGACGGCGGAGGCGGCGGTGGCGTCAATGGTCGGCGTGCCAGCGCCAACCAGGGTGCCCGCGCCTGTGCCGCGGAGCGCGCTGGTGATGGTGGTGTTGGCGGCCAGAGTGGTGGTGCCGCCATCGAGCTGGAGGGTGCCGATTGTGGCCTGCTTGGCGCTCACCAGGTTGCCCCCGGTGACGGTGACGTTGTTGGCGATGAGGGGGGCAGCGCTGGCCGCGAAGGCCAGGGTGCCGTCCTCCACGCGGATGTTGTTGAAGTTCGCCAGGCCGCTGAGGATAGCGGTTCCCGCCGTGCTCTTCCGCAGCGAGGTCGCAGGGCCGATGAGGTCGGCACTCGAGGTTCCGCTCTCCACCTCCAGGGCGCAGAAGCCCGGGACGGTGGTGGGGTTGGTGAACTGGAAAGCGCCGGCGAGGTTGCCACCCGCGAGGCGCATGACAGTGGAGTCTGGGAGGGTCGGCGGCGGGTACACGAGGCCAGTCGTCGTGCCGCCGGTGACGGCGATGCAGGGGACGTCGAGCGTGGCGCCAGGCCCGATGATGGTCGTGCCGGCGGTGGTGAGGGTGGGGAGCGACGCAGCGGAGGGGATGCCCTGGTTGAAGACGTCCAGGAGCTCCGCGGGCGACAGCGCGCGGTTCCACACCGCCACGTCGTCAATCAGGCCGGTGAGGTACTCACTGCCGCCGCTGTAGCGACCCATGTTGATGACGTGCTGCGCGTCGATCAGCACGGGGTTCCTGGTGCCCCCGAACGTTCCGTTCCCGGTGGCCACCAGGTTCCCGCTCGTATCGCGCACGTAGATGTCGTAACCGGTCTGCGTGACCACGTAGGCGATATGATACCAGGTGTTGGCGGAGTAGGGCGGCATCGTGAACCAGGCATCGGCGCTTGTGGTGATCCACCCGGCGCCCACCTCCCCGATGTCGCCGTGGATGCGGTTGTTGTCCTGGAACTTCATGTCGAAGCCTTCGTCATCCGGCCGCCGCGTGTCGAAGATGTTCTGGGCGCCGGAGGCGCTCGTGACCTGTGCCCAGGCCGTGACAGTGTAGGTGCCCGTGACAGACAGCGACGAGGGCTGGCTGACGGCGACCCAACTGGCGCCGTTGAGCTGGAGGGACTGGCCGGTGCCAAGCTGCGGGGGGACGTTGGGGCTGTAGGCGATGACGCCGTTGCCCGTGCCGTCGAGGCCGGCGTAGGTCGAGCTGTTGAGCAGGTTGCCATCAAAGGCCCAGTGTGCGATGAGGCCGTTGAGGAGCGAAGTAGGAGCACCGGTGCCCACCCGCAGCGTGCCGTTGACCGTCAGGGTGCCCGCGGGCATGACGTCGGCGTTGTTGGCCACCTCCAGGGTTGCGCCGGGCTGGATGAGGACGTGGCCGCCGTTGTCAACAATGAGGCTGTGGGCAGCCTGCGGCCCCATGGCGGGGGCCACTGTCGCAACCTGGTTGGCAGTGGGGGCCTGGACGATGGCAGGAATGGCCGCCGTGGGCACCACGTTCGGCGTCCAGTTGCTCGCTACGTTCCAGGCAGTGGTCCCGCCGGAGCCGGAGTTGCTGGTCCAGGTGGAGACATCGGCGAGGTCGAGTGTGACGAAGACCCGCGAGGCGTCGGAGCCGACGGTTGCCGAATTGATGAGCTGGGCGTAGGGGTTTTCCTTGATGATGTTGACGGCACCGACGGTGGGCGCGACGCCCATCGTGTGGGTGAAGAGGTTGTACTGGCCGTCGGGGATAACACCGCCGAGCGAGATGCCGAGATTCCAGGCGGAGTTGACGTTCACCGACCCGGTGACAGCCACGAGGTCCTGGTTCACCGTGTCGTGCTCCCAGTGGTAGGTGGAGCCAGGGGCCATGGTGAAGGAGCCTGTGACGTTGAGGGTGCCTGGGCTTCCGCCGACTCGCATGTCGCCTGCGAGGGTGACGGCGCCGAGGATGTTGGCTGTGGGCCCGGTGGTGATGGACTGGAAGGCAGCGGCGCCCGCGCCGGAGACGCCGGCTGCGTTGGCGAGGTCGAGGGTTGTGCCGTTGGCCATCACAAGGTGGCCGAAGTTGGCCGGCCCGAAGCCGCCGGTGCGGCCGGCGTTGTAGACGTTCGCTATGTCTGCCGCGCTGAGGGCGGTGTTCCAGACGATGAACTCGTCAAGCTTGCCGCTGTAGATGTTGCCTCCGCCACCATCGGCCCCGATGCGGAACGCTGTGATCGGCTCCATTGTGTAGGTGAGGCCGGTGCCGGAGTGCCAGAGTGCGCCGTCGCGGTAGATCTGGAGGGTGCCGGCAGTAGCGTTCTTGACAAAGACCCAGTTGTGCCATCCGCCCTCGTATTCGCCGGCGCCTGCGGCCTTGTTGATGCGGTTGTAGGTGCCGCCGGTGTTGCCGGCATCCCAGTAGACCTGGCTGTCGCCCCAGGGGAGGTGGACGTTGAGGACTCGGTTGCCGGCAGCGTTGCGGCCCTCAAAGACCGTGTCGTTGCGTGGCTGGAGCTCGCTACCGTATTGCCAGAGGGATATAGTGACCTGGCCCTGGCCAGCAAGGGAGGTGAATGCAGCGGGTGGGATGATGACGGAGCCTGCGGCAGGGAAGTTGAGGACCCAGCCGCGCTGCGGGTCGTTGACCCAGGTTGCGCCGGTCTGGATTGCGCCGGGGTTGGGGGAGCCGGTGGGCTTGGAGTCGCCGGCGACGGTGCCGCTGCCCTCGTTGAAGCGCCAGTAGCCGATGTTGTTGACTGCGGCAGGCATGGCGATGGGGGCAGGGGTCCTGATGGTGAGGGTGGTGCCTGGGGCGCTTGCGACGTTGATCGTGCCCTGGCAGTCAATGTAGGCGGCCGAGGCGTCGATGGTCAGGTTGTTGAGCGAGGCGATGGTGGCATCGGCGGTGGTGGAGAACCGGCCGCCGGAGGCCACTGTGAGGTTCTGGGTGAGGGCGATGGTGCCGGGGCCGGTGACGTTGAAGGCGGTAGCGGCGGCGGCGGCGTTGAGGGTGAGGGTGTCGCCCGAGGCGTTGGCGGCGACGCTGGTGGGTGCGCCGCCGCTGAGGGTTGTGATGCCGCTGACGGTCGGGCCGACGGTGGTGCCCATGGAGTTGAAGGCGGCGGTGCCGGAGCCCGCGATGTTGGCCTGGGTGCCTGGGGCGAGGCGCAGGTCGCCCAGCACCGGCGTGTTCGTGAACGGGGTGGGGGTGTAGGTGGTGGCGACGCCGTAGCGGGAGGCGAGGTATGAGGCTACGGCGTTGCGCTCGGCAGCGGTCAGCACGTGGTCGAAGATGAGAATATCGGAGACTTCGCCGTTTGACGCCTCGCTGTAGCCGGTGCCCCAGGCGCCGAGCTGGAGGACGCCGGGCCTGTAGTTATAGTCGTGGGAGCCGGTGCCGTTGGTGGTGTTCTGTGTGCCGTTGTCCCAGAAGTTCGCGGCGGGGTTGTAGACGCTGTTGATGTCGCCGGCGAAGATGTCCCAGAGGGTCTCATAGCTGCCGCCCTGTGGGGTGATCCAGGACTCCGCGTGCCAGCGTGCGTCGCCGCTGCCATGGTGGCCGAAGAGCCAGTTGCGGGTGCGGCTGGTGACGAGACGGCCGTTGGAGCCGCCGGTGAGGCGCTCGACAGTGATGACCGAGTAGGCGGCCAGGGCGTCGAAGTTGTAGTCGGTCCACATCGCATCGGTGCCGTCGCTGGCGTAGAAGCGGATGGCTGGGAGGCCGTTGTTGCTGGTGGCGGCGTAGGTTGGGTTGCCGAGGACGTTTGCCATGTCGCGCCCGAAGTCGGAGAGGTCGTAGAGCCTGGTGACGCCCTGGTTTGTGCCGGTGACGGCGCTGGCCATGGCCGAGTAGTAGGCCACAAGGCCGGAGGGGAGGCCGCCGCCGGCCGGGGCGTTGATCGTCAGCGTGCCACTGTCAACGCGGAGGTTGCTGTTGAGGTTGACGATCTGCGCGGCGGAGACGTCGAGGGCGATGTTGCCCTGGGTGACGAGGGTGCCGGCGTTGCCGCCGAGGAGGGAGTTGGTGACCGTGGTGTTGCCGGTGAGGGTGGTGGCGCCTGCGGCGACGATGAGGTCGGCCACCGTGGCGCCGGGTGCGTTGACGGTGCCGGAGGAGGCGAGGGAGCGAGCGACGATGGGTGCGGTGGTGGTGAGAGAGCCGCTTGGGCTGACGTTGAGGGTTGCGCCGGCCGAGGTGAGCGTGCCGCCGCCCGTGAAGTCCATCGCGCTGTTGAGGGTCATTGAGCGTGTGACGGTGACATCGCGCTGGGCGCCGGCGCCGCCGCGCGCGAGATTGCCCTGGATGTTGAGGTTGGCGGCGTTGACGGGCTGGCTGAGGGCAAGTGTGGCGCCGGGGTTGATGTTGACCGTGGCGCCCACCGTTGTAAGGGTTTCATCCGGCCCCATGGTGAGGTTGTTGTAGAGATCGAGGCGCTCCGTGACCAGGATGCTGCGGTCGGCGGGCTGGGCGCCTACGCGGTTCAGGAAGCCGCCTGGGGACAGGATGAGGGTGCCGAGGGCCAGGGGGCCGAGGGTGCGGGTCTCGCCCTGGGCGATGTCGAGCCCGCCGCCGAGGACGGGCATTGACCACAGGCCGGCCTGGGCGGGGTCGGAGGGCTTTATCATGGTGAGCGCGGCCATCCCAGGCGCCTGGAACTGGGCTTCGATCTGGGAGCCGCCGCCGCCCTCACGGTGGGTGAACGCGAACAAGTACTCGCCCGCGGCAAGGTTAATGGTGCGGGTCGCCACAG
>FWPV01016256.1_pt1 | contig 10507 bp, 7 predicted proteins | sample 2228371 | NCBI WGS metagenome assembly FWPV01 (sample SAMEA103939776, study PRJEB20133) | metagenome
AATGTGCGGCTTTCTTCGTCGTACTGAACCGCTTCGAGAATCGATGAGTTGACCTCAAGCCATTCCAAATCGCTCTGTTTTTTGTCTTTAACATTTCCGGAGGAGCAATGGAAGTAGAAAAATCAAGAGTTGACGCATTAAAACAATTTCTGATAGACCGCTATGGTAATGAAGAGCATTTTCGTATCGATCGCGGCATTGATCAGGTTGTGAATTTCTGGCAGGAAGAAGACGGTTCATTTGAAGAATTGCAGAAATTCTGCAAGGAAAACTTTATTCCTAAATCCGAAAAGCTTGATAAGCTGTTTTCACGACTGGAAAGAAATTTTGAAATCCTTTACGGCTATTTCAACAAAATTTCTCTGGAATTAAAAAAACCTCTGCACCTTAACTGGGGAGATATTTTACCCATTGACCAGAGCTTCGGAGCTTTCGAACCTTCAGCACATCTCTTTGACGACCTTTTTAAAACAAAAATTGCTTTTTTAGTGCTCTTAAATTTCCCGAGTTATTCTCTGGAAGAAAAAATAAAGAATGCCGAACAATGGAGCCGAAAAGAATGGGCTTTTGTCCGCATGGGGGATATTTTTCTGTCCCGGGTGCCGGCAAAGCTTAATCAGGAAATCTCAGAAGCTCTGACTGCAGCCGAAACCTATATTTCAGAATACAATATTTACGCCTCAAATCTGATTAATAACTCAGGGAAAAAAATGTTTCCGCCGGATCTGGTGCTTCTTTCTCACTGGAATATCCGCGATGAAATTAAATCTCTTTATAAAGAAAAAGATGGACTGGAAAAGCAGGAGCTACTCTATGCAGTAATTAAAAGAATTGTTAACCAGGATATTCCAGTAAAAGTAATTAACAATGGCGATTTCCTCTGGAATCCGGTTAAAAATAAGGTTTTTAAAGGCAACAAAGAGGAAAGATGGACTCCTGAACCAAATACCCGCTACCTTCACTTAAAAAATATTTTCAATGTCTTAAAAAAACTTGATGCCTATTATCCCCTTTATCCTTCCCATATTCACCGCTCATTTGAGCTGCAGAGAGAAATACCGGAAAAAGAAGTTGAAGAGTTATTCTTAAAGGTTTTAACCAGCCAGGAAATCCGCAGATTAGGAAAATATATTCAAAAAAAGCTCAAACGCAATCTGCATCCGTTTGATATCTGGTATAATGGTTTAAAAAGCAGTGAAAGTCTGAATGAAGAGCAACTGAATAAAATCGTCCAAAAGAGATATCCCACAGTCGGCGATTTTCAAAGAGAAATCAAATCAATTCTTCTGAAACTGGGGTTCGGAGAAAAAAATTCTGAAACGATAAGTTCAAGAATCTATGTCGAAGCCGCACGAGGCTCAGGGCATGCCTGGGGTCCGGAGCGCAAGGGAGAGAAAGCTTATCTGCGGACAAGAATTCCTGAAAACGGAATGAACTACAAAGGTTACAACATTGCCATTCATGAACTTGGGCATAATGTTGAACAGGTTCTGACTATATACAATGTTGATTATTATATGCTGCGGGGAGTTCCCAACACCGCATTTACTGAAGCTTTTGCCTTTTCCTTTCAAAAAAGGGATCTTGAATTGCTGGGAGTCGGCAATCAGCGTAAAGACAACGAAGATTTGGAAGTGCTTGATTCGCTCTGGCAAACTTACGAAATTATGGGCGTAGCACTTGTTGACATGTATGTCTGGCGCTGGATGTACCAGAACCCTGCTGCTTCTATCAAAGAGCTGCGCAACGCAGTTCTGAATATTGCCTGTGATGTCTGGAACAAATATTATAGTGATGTGTTCAACCTTAAAGATGAGCCGATCCTGGCAATTTACTCTCATATGATCGATGCCGCTCTCTATCTTCCCGACTATCCGCTCGGCCATCTGATCGAATTCCAGATCAACCAGTTTTTAAAAAACAGAGTTCTGGGAGAAGAGATGATGAGAATGTGTCAGACAGGAAAAGTAATTCCTCAGCTCTGGATGAAAAAAGCGGTGGGCAAAGAAATTTCTGCTGAAAACCTTTTAAACAGGGCTGCTGAAGTTCTGGAAAAGCTTAACCATTAAGCTGACCAACCTTAAATCAGCTCTGTTTTTTGGAGCAAATAGAAAGCAAAGCTTAATCTTTGCTTGTTATTCTTGTTCCTTCAAGGCCATCAAGCGCCTTTAAAATATTTTCCGCATCAGTTATAACTGAAGTTCCTGCCGAATTCATGGCAAAGTCAATAGCCGCCTCTATTTTAGGACCCATTGAACCAGGAGGAAAGTGTCCTTCCTGATAGTATTGCTGAATTTCCTTCACCGAAACATCAAACAATGGTTTCTGATCAGGTTTTCCAAAATTAATGGAAACATGGGGAACCCCGGTAAGAAGGAAAAAATGTGAAGCCTGAACAGATCTTGCCAGAAGCGCAGAAGTTCTGTCTTTATCAATAACTGCATCAATAAGTTCAAAAGTATTGTCTGCTTTACGGACAACAGGAACACCTCCGCCGCCGCCGGCAATGATTACATCTGCTTTACGAAAGGCATCCGGAATGATATCGGCGGCAAAAATTTTTATCGGCACCGGACTGGGAACTACTCTCCTGTAACCACGATTAGCATCAGGTTTTATGACCCAGTCAGGAAATTGCTTCTGAATCTCTTTAACCTCATTTTCATTGTAAAAAGGACCAACAAACTTAGTGGGATTGTTAAATGCCGGATCATCAGCTCTAACCTCAACCTGAGAGACAATAGTCAAAACCTCAAGATCGCTCTTTTCGCGATTTATGGTATTGATTATTGCCAGCTCGAGCATCGTCCCAATCTGAGCCTGAGTTAAGGCATCACACATTGCCAGATTGAGCGGAGGAATATTCTCTTTTAAACCTGCCAGCTGCTGCAAATATGCCATACCAACCTGCGGACCGTTGCCATGAACTACGACAATTTTTAAACCTCGAAGAACCAGGTTTCTGATCAGCTGGGCCGCCTGATAGGCTCTGTTCATCTGCTCCTGCAGAGATGAACGTCCATCAGAAAGGGCATTACCACCAATAGCAACAATAGCAATATTTTGTTTCATTTTCTCCTCTGCTGAAAAAATGATATTATACAAAATTTTTCCTATCTTTTCAATTTCTTAAACTTTTTGCGGAGAGATTTTTTTTTAATTGTTTGCAAACAGAAAAAGATGATTTATAATATTCTATGCCTATTTATGAATATCAATGTTTAAACTGTAATAATCTATTTGAAAAGAGGCAAAACAGTTATTTGCCGGAGAGAATAAACTGTCCTGCCTGTAACAGCGACAGGGTAAATAAACTCATTTCTCTTCCTCAGTTTCAGGTTAAATCCGGCGCTGACTCTTCAAATGCAGCACTGAAGACAAAGAAAAACTGCAGTTGCTGCTCTTCGCACAATTGCAACAACTGTTAATCTTTACTTTTTTTTTTCTTTTTTTATAATAAGTAATTCAAAAAAATAAAGGAGGTCTTATGTTCAAGAGCCACCCGCGCGGGTTGATCGTTGCATTTTTTGCCAATATGGGCGAGAGATTTGGCTTCTATACAATGATGGCCATTCTTGTTCTTTTCTTACAGGCAAGATTTGGATTAACTGCAGAAACTGCCAGCAGCTATTATGGCTGGTTCTATTTTGGTATCTATGCTCTGGCATTAGTTGGCGGAATGATTGCCGATGCCACAAATAAGTACAAATTAGTAATCGGTATTGGCCTTGTAATTATGTTTTCCGGATATGTGCTGATGGCTTTACCAGGAATGTCTTTAACCTTTACTTTGCTCGGATTATTTATCATCGCCTTTGGAAACGGACTGTTCAAAGGAAATTTGCAGGCTGTCGTCGGTCAGATGTATGATAATCCCCAGTATTCAAGAGTCAGAGACACAGCCTATATGATTTTTTATATGGGAATTAACATTGGAGCATTTTTCGCTCCATTTGCGGCAACCGGAATCAGAAACTGGTTTCTTAAAACTCAGGGATTTGCTCACGACGGCTCACTTCCTGCTCTTTGCCACTCTTTCCTGAAAGGAAATATTACAAGCGAAGAGGCAATTCAGAGCTTTGCTCAAATAGCAAATAAAGTTTCGCAACAAACATTCTCAACAGTTGACCAGCTCAAAGAATTTGCCAGCAACTACTTAAACGCATTTTCCAGAGGCTATAACTATGCCTTTGGAATCGCGGCGCTGGCTATGATTATATCCCTGCTGGTTTTTGTCTTTTTTAACAGGCTTCTTCCGAATAAACAAAAGACAAAGCCTTCTGCAGAAAAGAAGACCAACCTTTTTAAAAAAGAAAATATCAATGCCCTGATTGTCTCCATTCTGACAATTGTTCTTACCTCTTTTGCATTTAAAGCTCTGTTTAACAATCAGATGCTCGGGCTGGTAATGGGACTGTTTATCGCCTTTGCCGCTTCAATGGTGATTATTGCTGAACGAGAAGAATTACCAAGAATTCTTTCCTTAATAATGGTTTTTATTGTGGTTGTCTTTTTCTGGATGTCTTTCCATCAGAACGGATTAACCTTAACTTTTTTTGCCCGTGATTTTACGGTAAAAGAAGTAGGTCGCTTTACAAACATCTTTTTCAATCTGAAATCAATTTTATCTTTTATTATTGCCATTGCCGGTTTAATTATTCTGCTTTTCAGAAAAGCCATTAAAGAAAAAACAGTTGGCTTGATCGCTTTTGCTGCAGGCAGTGCCGCCACCTATTTTTTTGCCAGAAGTTTTCAGAGCCTGAATCCAATTGCTCCGGAAGTTTTTCAGTCCTTTAATCCGCTGTTTATAGTCGCACTTACTTTCCCGATTATGGGAATTTTCAGCTGGCTGCGAAGTAAAAATATGGAGCCTTCAACACCAAGAAAAATAGGTATCGGCATGATCATTGCGGCAATAGGTTTTGTTATTATCTTAATCGGCTCACTAAACTTAATCTCGCCAAAAGAGGCTGCTGAAGCTGCAAAAAATGGAATCCAGTGGCACAGAATTTCTCCTTACTGGCTGATCTCCACTTACCTGATTTTAACTATTGCTGAGCTATTCTTAAGTCCAATGGGATTATCTTTTGTCTCAAAAGTTGCTCCGGAACGTTTTCAGGGTATAATGCAGGGCGGCTGGCTGCTGGCAACCGGAACCGGAAACAGTTTACTCTTTATCGGAGGTTATTTCTGGGATCGCATCGCTCTCTGGCAGCTATGGGCAATCTTTGTAATCTGCTGCCTGCTCTCTGCTGCTTTTATCTTTTCCATTATGAAACGACTGGAAAAAGCGACAGCCTGAAACTTTTTCTGATTTAAAAGAATTGATTGAGTTTTCAGAAAAGAAAAGAGAAATTTTTATATTTAAAAGCCGCTTTACGCAACCTTTCCATAATTGCAATTCCCAAACCTGTTTCCGGAACCGGCTGGACAACGGTATAGGAAACATCAAGCTGCTCGATTTTATGAAGAGCCGAAAATAAATTCGCAGCATACTCTTTCAGGCTCTCATTTGTTGTGAGCAGAAGCACTTTTTTATAATCTTGATCATTCTGAGCCGAAAAAGCAAGAAGTGCCGCTTCTGGCTTTATCTTCTGCAGATTTTCAGCGGTTATCGTCTCGTTAATAATAAAGAGTGGTTTCGAAGGGCAGTAATGCGACTCAAGCATTCCCGGAGCCAAAAGCTCTGCTTTATCAGTCCCGGGATGATAGGGTATAATCTCCTGCAGTTCATCTTTAGTAATAAAACCGTTTCTGACAATCTCAAAACCCTGTCCATTCAGCTTAATAATCGTTGATTCAATGCCGATTTCCGTCTTTCCGCCATCAAGAATAAAATCTGCTCCGGCAAGGTGTTTTCTGACATGGACTGCTTCTGTCGGACTGAGATAGCCAAATTTATTCGCACTGGGAGCAGCAATCGGACATCCGGAAAGTTTGATTAATTCAAGGGCAATTTTATTATTCGGCATACGGATACCGACTGTGGATAAACCAGCAGTAACAATATCCGGAACAATCTCACTTTTGGGCAATATTATGGTTAAAGGACCAGGCCAGAATCTTGCTGCCAGCGCATTTACCCGCCGGTCAAGATCAGTCGTTAACCTTTGCAGATCGGAAAGATCAGCAATATGCACAATCAGGGGGTCAAATTTCGGCCGCTGTTTTAACTCAAATATCCTTAACACAGCAAGAGGATTCAGGGCATCTGCTCCTAATCCGTAAACGGTATCTGTGGGAAAAGCAACTACTTTTCCCTGTTGAATAAGCCTTGCCGCTTTTAAGATTTGTTCTTTGCTAACCATTTACTTTGAATTATTTTCTCTTATTTTATCATAAACTTTTAAAAGAATTATAATCTTGAGTTTAATTCATTTATTTATCTGCCACGCTGTTTATTATCCATCGGAAAAAATTTTAAAAGAATTAACCTTAGCTAACTATACCCTTCTGATAATCATAAACAACTCTTCCGTCAACAATTGTATAAGCAACAACCCCTTTACCCTGCCAGCCATTAAACGGGCAATTGCGGGCAAGTGAATAGAAGTTCTGGGAATCAATTAAAAATTCTTTTTCCAGATCCAGAATAGTTAAATCTGCACAATTTCCCGTTTTTAACGAACCGCGATCCTGAAGGTTTAAAATTCTTGCCGGATTTGTTGCCAGTAATTCAACCAGACGGGAAAGAGAAATGATTTCTGTGCGTACGAGCCGGTCATAAATGACAGAAAAGGTTGTTTCCAGACCAATGACTCCGAATGGCGCATATTCAAATTCTTTATCTTTTTCATCACGGGTATGAGGAGCATGATCAGAAGCAATACAATCGATTGTGCCGTCAGCAATTGCCTCAAGCAGGGCAATCCGATCTTCTTCAGTGCGCAGAGGTGGCTTAACTTTATAAACAGGATTATAATCTTTTAAATACTCTTCATTCAGCAGAAGATGATGGGGAGTAGCATCACATGTTATTCCGGAACCGTTTTTTTTGGCATGGCGAATCAATTCCACTGAGCCGCGAGTTGAAATATGAGTAAGGTGCAGCTTGGCCTGAATCCGATTCATTAAAATAATATCCCGGGCAACGATTACCTCTTCAGCAGCATTTAAAATTCCCCGCAGGCCGTATTTATATGAAATAAATCCTTCATTCACCTGCCCCTCAGCAGAAATTGAATGATCTTCCGGATGCTCAATAATCGGAACATTAAACATTCTTGAATATTCAAGAGCTTTTCGAATCAAATCTGCTTTCATCACACAGTTGCCATCATCAGAAAAGGCGACTGCTCCTCCGGCTACAAGATCAGCCATTTCAACCAGATTATCGCCCTGCATTCCTTTGGAAACGGCAGCGACCGGCATGATCTTTGCAAGATTAGCGCTCCCGGCACGGGCAATGATGTATTCGGTAACCGAACGATTATCATTCACCGGATTTGTATTTGCCATACAGGCAATAGAAGTGAAACCTCCGTGGACTGCTGCCCGTGAACCGGAAAGAATCGTCTCTTTGTTTTCAAATCCAGGTTCTCTTAAATGTGTATGCAGATCAATAAAGCCGGGAGAAATATAGAGACCGCTGAGATCAATTATCTGGACATTCTGATCTGTTTTAATATCTTTTTCAATAGCCTTTATTCTTCCTTTTTCAATTAACAGATCATATTTTCCCTGAAGATTCTGGCCAGGATCAACGATATATCCGTTTTTAAGCAGTAATTTCATTGTTTTCTCCTTTTAAAAGATATAAAACTGCCATACGAACAGCAATACCGTTAGTAACCTGCTGTAAAATCACCGATTTTTCACTATCAGCCATGGAAGTGTCAATCTCCAGATCACGATTAATTGGTCCGGGATGCATCAAAATCGCATGCGGTTTTGCCAGCGAAAAGATTTCCGGATTAATGGCAAAAAGCTGGCGATACTCACGAGCAGAAGGGAAATAGTTCCGGGCACCTCTCTCTTCCTGAACCCGCAGCATCATAACAATATCACTCTCTTTCACTGCTGCTTCTAAATCATACATGACCTGCGCGCCCATTTTTTCAAATTCTTTTGGAACAAGAGATGGCGGACCAGCAAGAATAATCTTATTGCCCATTTTCTGATGCAGATGAATATTGGATCGGGCAACCCGGGAGTGTAAAATATCGCCAACAATTGTTATTTTCAATTTCTTCAGCGTTCCGAATTTCTGTTTTATTGTAAGAGCATCAAGCAATGCCTGCGTAGGATGTTCATGAAATCCATCGCCGGCATTGACAATTGAAGAGCGCGCAAATGTCGTCAGGTAATGAGGAGCCCCGGAAGCAGAATGTCTGATAACAATGATATGCGGATTCATTGCTTCAAGAGTCAAAACCGTATCTTTCAAAGTTTCACCTTTCTTTAAACTGGAAGTAGAAGTGTTAAAATTAATCAAATCAGCACTCAATCTTTTTGCTGCAATCTCAAAAGAGGAGCGTGTGCGGGTTGAATTTTCAATAAAAAGATTTACTACGGTTTTCCCGCGTAAAGCCGGGACTTTTTTAACATCCCTTGTCGAAACCTCAATAAACTCTTCGGCAACTTCCAGAATCGTTTCAATTTCTTCAGCGCTAAGTTGCTCAATTCCAAGCAGATGCTCCTGCTTAAAAATTTTTTTTCTCATAAACTCTCCTTTATTCACAAATTAAAACGGCATCTTCCTGATCTATTTCTTTAAAAAGTACTTTTACTTTTTCATTACGGGCGGTAGGAAGGAATTTCCCCTTATAATCAGCTGCAATAGGCAATTCACGATGTCCGCGGTCAATTAAAACAGCCAGCTGCACCGAAGCCGGACGACCAAGGTCAAAAAGTGAATCAAGTGCTGCCCGCACTGTACGACCGGTAAAAAGAACATCATCAAAAAGAACGATATGCCTGCCTTCAATGTTAAATCTAATCTCTGTCTTTTTAACAGCCGGCTGCTTTTCAGACAGATGTAAATCGTCGCGGAAAAAAGTGATATCAAGGCTACCAATCTCCAGTGCAATTCCTTCTATCTTTTGTAAAATCTTCTGAATGCGATTAGCCAGAAAAACTCCTCTCGTCTGAATACCTACAAGAGAGACCATTTCGAGCTCACGGTTACGTTCGATAATTTCTGTTGCCATACGCAATAGAGTGCGCTCTATTTTTTTTTCGTCCATAATCCGGGCTTTAATTTTTTCAGTCATCCTGCCTCCGTTTTATAGAATTATTATAACAAAAAAGAATTTATTCTGCCAGATAAATTGAGCCGGATAAAAATTTTTATTCCAAATTTCTGAAGCAATCATAAAACAGGCAATAAATAAAGGCCTTTTATTATTTTTCCTTTATTATAGGTCTTAACGGTTAAATAATAATATGCATTTTAAAACAATTTCGGTAGTTTATAAACTTTAACAGAAGATTAACAGATTTTTCACATTTATTGCTAATAACTCCAAAACATTTGATAATAAACATTTTTTATCGCTCATTCCCCTATAATCATTTTATATCAACCATTTTTGCTCTTCCGAACCTTATTGTTATTATAGATAAAGAATTTCCGCTATTTGAGAATTAATTCAAAATTCTGTTCGGTTATATTGCCGGCATAATCCTCAACATAAACCCAGACCTGATTTTTTCCGGACTGAAAATTTGTTAAATCTTCAATGGTTAAGAGCTTACGTTCCAGATCATAATCGCTGAAATCCTGTTTTTTCCCGTTAACCATGATCTTCAGGCTATTCAGGTTTAATCCCAAACCGGCATCAAAAATACGCAAAAAGATGTTCTTCAAGAATGTCAGGTTTCGTTTTGCAGGCTGCAAAATCCGGACCTGAGGCGGACTATTATCCTGAAGAAGCAAAAATTCACCACTGCGAAATATATCAGCCGAGAAACTTTTTTCTGTCGGGTGATATTGAGTTTTTAAAGGTATCCAGCGCTGATCGCTGTTATACCTTATAAAAACGGCAAAACTTTCCGGATTATCAACGGCATAGTTTAAATAATATTTCAGAGAGGCGTTTTCCTGAAATATTAATCCCTGCGGAGCAATTATTACTTTTTGACCTGCTATTCCGAGAATTGTATTTTCTCTATTGACCTGTTCACAATCAATAAAAAGAGCTTTCGGACTATAAAAAGAAAAAGCCGGAACACTGATTTCTATGGCTGGCGAAGGTCTGATTTTATAATCTTTTGATGGAGACAGAAAATAGAGCGGAAGTCGCATCACATCTACCTGCTGAAAACCGCCGGTCATTTTTTTTACTATCAGCTCAGGTGACTGATCATTCTCCTGAAGGTCAAAGCAGAAATAGTTGCCGGTTTTATCCTGCAATAATTTTAATTCTCTCTCTTCTCCGTTTTTTCTATCTCTGATCATAGCTTTATTGCCATCCGTCAACTCCCTGGGGCGCAACCAGACAGTCTTTCCGTTCAGGTTAAGCAGAAAATTATTATATGATAAAAGTGCGCTTGCTTTTGCTTTTCC
>FWPV01016257.1_pt1 | contig 10507 bp, 11 predicted proteins | sample 2228371 | NCBI WGS metagenome assembly FWPV01 (sample SAMEA103939776, study PRJEB20133) | metagenome
AAGATAAATTATACTCTTTTAAAAATCTACAGGATAATGGATGAGCAGGCTTGAAAAACATTCTCATTACCGGCGGCGCCCGCAGTGGCAGCAACTACGCCGTCTACTGCGAGCCGTGGTCATTGTCGCCGACGATTACCCTTGCCCCAGGCACCGTCATTTCCGGCGCGTACATCACCAACACGTTGGCCACGTTCGGGTCCTTCGCCAGAATCTTGATGGCCTTGCCATAGAGCTCGGGCGCCCGGTCGAGGATCGTGACATTGGCGAACGTCGACGACAGGTACGGGTCCTTCTCGAGGCGCCACATGAGGCCCTCGGCGTCGCTCATCTTGCGGTCGTGGTGCACGTCGCCCGACATGGGCGGCGAGGTTAGGCGCGCCCGAGTTCGGGCCGACGACGCGTCAGTGCGGGACCGAGGTGTGCTTGAGCTCGTTCAGGATCGGCCACTCGATCTGGTCGAGCAAGCGCTCGATGGTGGTGACAGCGAGCTCAGCGTCACCACGGGCAGGCGCGAGCAGGCGCACGAACGCCGCCCGCTCCTCGACCAGGAACGTCGGCACCCCCCACACGTCGTGACTGGCGGCGTAGGAGGTGTGCTGGTCCTTGATCGTGGCGAGCGGGCGGCCGCTGTCGACCTCGGCGAACACGTCGCCGGGGTCGAGGCCCACCGACGCCACGAGGCCCGTCAAGACGGCACGGTCCCGCAGGCTGCCGGCCTCGGCGTGGCGGTGTTCGAACAGGCGGTGGTGGAGCTCGACGAAGCGCTCGGCCCAGTGGTCGCGCACGGCGATGGCCACCTGGAGCGCCAGCAGCCCGCTGTCGGACTCCGGTGCGTCCCACACGTCGGGCATCCCGTGCTCGACGTGCACCTGACCGAGCGAAAAGGGCAGGAAGAGCACGTCCCAGTCGGCACCGGCCCGCAGCCCGGTCACCACATGGTCGTGCGCGATGCGGGCGTAGGGGCAGCGGTAGTCGAAGGTCACGGCGAAGCGACGGGTCACGGTGGGCCACAACCCGGCCGTGTCGGTGTGCATTCCCACGACGTTCATCGGAACCGGCGCACGACCGGTCGGGCGGCCAGGCCCAGGGCGAGCCCCACGGCCGCGCCGCCGACGACGTCGGAGGCGTGGTGGATCCGGACATACGCCCGGCTGGTGGCCACCACCGCCGCCAGCGCCACGTACAGCGGGGCCCGACGCGGCGACCAGGTCGACAGCACCACGGCCGCGAACACCGCCGAGCTGGCGTGGCCGCTGGGGAACGCGGTGGTGGACGGCGTGCGGACCGAATAGCGGTCGTCGCCGGACTCGGTCGGGCGTTCACGGCGGAACAGCCGCTTGATGCCCTGGTTGACGAGCAGGCTCTCGGCGCCGAGCAGACCGGCGAGCACGACTGCCTGCCGCGTCGAGCGACCCCCGGCGGCGGCCCGGGCCAGGCCGATGGCGTGCCACACCAGGCTGAAGTCGCCCACGTGGCTCGCCGTCGTGAACACGGCATCGGCGACGGGGTGGCCGCGCAAGCGTTCGAGGGCGGCGTCGGCGCGTGCGTCGAACGCGGCGATGCGCCCACCGAGGTGGCCGGCGCCGGGGGGCGCGGTGGTCGAGCTCACACTGGAAGCCCTCGGCCCAGCACGAGGGGCGCCTCGTCAGCGGCGCGGGTGGGATCACCGCCGAAGCTCGGGCACCACGGCTGGAACGCGCACGAGCTACACAGCCGGCTCGGACGGGGGCGGAACTCGCCGGTGCGGCAGGCGGTCTCGACGGCGCGCCACACCGCCGTGGCCTTCGTCGTGACGAAGCGGACGGACTGCTCCGTCGGCGTGGTCTCGATCACTTCGCCGTCGCGCAGGTACAGCAGACGGATGCGGGCCGGGCGGCGGCCGAGCACCTGTTCGCACAGCAGGGAGTAGAAGTGCACGCCCCCCAGGCGCTGTTGCTCGTAGGCCCGTGGCGGAGTGCGGCCGGTCTTGTAGTCGGTCACCACCAGCTCGCCGTCTGCGTCGAGCTCGAGTCGATCGATGATGCCACGCAGGGTGAGCGCGCCGACCTGGGCTTCGAGGCGCAGCTCGAGGCCGACCTCGCGCACCGTGGACGGGTCCTCCATGGCGAGGTACGACTCGACCAGGGTTCGGGCGTCGAGGTGGAACGCGTCGCGCTCGTCGGCGGCCAGCCCGAGATCGACGAAGTCGGGATGCTCGTCGTACTCGGCGATCGCCTGGTCGAGCGAGGCGTGCGCCGCGGCGCGGTCACGCTCGTTGGCGGGTCGGGTGAAGAGCAGCTCGAGGGCGCGGTGCACGAGCGAGCCCTTCGTGGTGTGAGGACTCGGTGGCTCGGGCAGCTTCTGGATGCTGGAGAAGCGGAACGCGAGCGGACAGGTGGTGAAGGCCTCGACCCGCGACGGCGACAAGCTCGTGGGCACCGGGTAGGCGGGCTCGGTCATGCCGCCATCGTAGGGAGCAGGTGTGGCACGGCTCGGCCATCCCTGGCGGGGTCAGGGGTGCGGGGTCAGACTTCCAAGGTGTCGGCGAAGGTCTCGACGATGCGAGCCATGCGGGCGGGGTCGGTCATCGGTCCGAAGTGGTCGAGGTCCGAGTACTGGATGTAGTTGCCCTTCGGGAGCCGCTCCGCGATCTGCTCGGCCAGGCTGGAGGGCTGGAAGGGCTCGGCGATGCCCGAGATCACCCACACCGGGATCTCGATCTCCGGCAGGACGTCCCAGGTGCGGTGGCGGCCGCCGGACTCGAACGTGGCGGCTTCGTGCTCGGGCGCGCACTTCAGGTGGACATGCCCGGAGTCGTCGAGGCGGAACCCCCCGTGGACGTAAGCGTGCAGGGCCTCCTCGGCGAAGGAGGCCATCGGCGCCTTGGCGGCGTAGTTGGCGATCGCCTCCTCGAAGCTCGGGAACGACCGACGGCGCTTGCGCGCCCCTTCGGCCAACGAGCGCGGGCGCCCGGTGGGCAGCAGCCCGGTCGGCGGGAACACGATCGGCTCGTAGAGGACCAGGCCGCGGAAGAGCTCGGGCCGGCGGTGGGCCGCCATGAGCAGACAGGCTCCGCCCATGGAGTGGCCGACTCCCAAGATGGGGGCGGCGTCCTTGCCGTGGCCGTACAGCTCGGTGGCGACCGCCGTGGCGTCGTCGCCGTAGCCCTGCCAGTCGACGTCCCAGCCCTCGGGTGCCGCGGTGTCGCCGTGGCCGCGGTAGTCGAGGGCGTAGCAGTGGAACCGGTGGGTGAGGTGGGCCGCGACGGGGACCCAGACGCGGCCGTGGAAGCCGGTCGCGTGCGACAGGAGGAGGACCGGACCGACACCGCCGAGGTCGTGCACCTCGACGGCGACACCATCACTGGAGAGCACCTGCACACGTGCATCCTCGCCGCTGCGGCTCGGCCCGTGCCAGCCCGTCAGGGCCCCACCGCCACCGACCGGCGTACACATGGTGTCAGACACCATGTGTACGCCGTGGACCCGTCCGGCGCGGCGTCAGTCGCGGTCGCGAGCCGAGCGGCGTCGCCGACGCCAGCCGATGAAGAGTCGGTCGAGCACGACGCCGAGCCCGATGGCCACCGCGATGTTGACCCACTGGCGGCTGTTGATCTCGAAGAACAAGAAGTCGACGGGCATCCGCTCGCGGTTCTGGAGCACGAAGAGCGCAGCGACGACCACGACGGTGGCCAGGCCGATCAACCGCCAGGGCGGGCCGCTCTGGCCGGCTCCCTCGAACCCCTGGGTGCGGTCGGGATCGGGCCGGCGCATGGCACTCATGCCTTCGGTTCCCGGGGCAGGCCGAGCAAGCGCTCGCCGATGATGTTGCGCTGCACCTGGCTGGTGCCGCCAGCGATCCGCCCGCCCGGTGCAGCGAGCATGCCGAGCGCGTCGGGGCCGTCGAGGGTGGCGTCCATCCCGGCGAGGTCGCCCCGCAGCATCGCCACGTCGAACATCATCTCGGTGATGCCGAGCTTCATGAGTGAGGCGGCGGTCGACGCCACGGCGCCTTGACGCTGGGCGAGCGCCTTGTACGCCGTGCCGGCACTCAGCAGCCTGATGAGGCGTTGCCGTTCGATCGCCGACAGGTCCCGCCCCTCGGCCAGCCGGGCCATCGAGTCCAACCGGCGCTCCAGGGAGATGACGCTGGTTCCGATGTGGCCCCGCTCGCTGGTCAACACCGCCATGCCGACCCCCCATCCCCCGTGCAGCGGGCCGAGCAAGGCGTCGGCGGGCAGCTCGACATCGGTGAAGAACACTTCGTCGAACTCGCTCTCGCCGGTCATCTGGCGCAGAGGTCTCACCTCGATGCCCGGCAGCGTCATGTCGAGCAGGAAGAACGAGATGCCCTCGTGCTTGGGGGCTGCGGGATCGGTGCGGGCCATCAAGATGCCCCAGTTGCTGTAGCGACCGCCGGAGCACCACACCTTCTGGCCGTTGACGACGAAGCGGTCGCCGTCGCGCTCGGCCCGTGTGGTGAGCGAGCCGAGGTCGCTCCCGGCGCCGGGCTCGCTGAACAGCTGGCACCACACCTGCTCGGCCCGCAGGGTGGGGTGCAGGTGCCGGGCCTGCTGCTCGGCCGTGCCGAACCGCAAGATCGCGCCTCCGGCGAGCACGAGGCCGACCATGTTGAACACCGGGGGCACGCCCGCGATGGCGCACTCGAGCATCCAGATGCTGGTGTGCTCGGGGCTGAGACCCCGGCCGCCGTGCTCGACCGGCCAGTGAATGCCGGCGAAACCCGCGTCGTGGAGGAGGCGCTGCCAAGCGAGGCCCTGCTCCACCAGATCGGGGGGACAGATGGCGCCGTAGTCGCGGGGCGCGTGCTGGCGGTTCGCCGCCAGCCACGTCCGGGCGGCGACCTGGAACTCGTCGACGGAGATGCTCACCGGCCGGAACGTACACAAGGTGTCTGACACCATTCGTACGCGCCGTGTGCCACACCCCGCTCGCATCATGTCCCGCATGGGTCGAGCACCACGGATCGACGTCGAAGGCGGCTGGCACCACGTGATGAACCGGGGCGCCGGTCGTCAGGCGGTGTTCTTCGACGACGAGGACCGGCGTCTGTTCGGCCGGCTCCTCACCCTCGCCCACGAACGCTTCGGTGTCGAGGTGCACGCCTACTGCTTGATGACCAACCACGTCCATCTGCTGGTGCACTGCCCGCAGGGTCGCCTCTCCGAAGCGATGCAGCTCGTCGGGTCCGTGTACACCCGAGCAACCAACGAGCGGGTCGGGCGCGACGGTCCGCTGTTCCGGGGGCGCTTCCACTCGTTGCCGGTGACCAGCGATGACCACCTGCTGTCGGCGGTGCGCTACATCCACCGCAACCCCCTCGACATCGCAGGCGTGAGCCACCCGGTCGACTACCGGTGGTCGAGTCATCGCACCTACCTCGGTCAGCGACCGTGCCCGCCGTTCGTGCGCACCGACGAGGTGCTGGCACGCTTCGGCGGCGACCGGGCGTTGTTCGACCGGTTCGTGTCGGCCGACCCGGGCGCACCGGAGCGCAGCGCAGCATCGGCGGTCGATGTGTCCAGCCTGGCGGCGATGGTCCAGCTCGTCCTCGATGAGCTGCTCGACGACGACCGTCCCGCTCGTCTCCATCGCACCGTGCTGGCCCTGGTGCTCGACCGGCTCGAGCCCGCCGCGGCCGAGCAGCTCCGCCGAACACTGGGCTACTCAGGTCGACAGGCGGAAGCTGTGGCCCGCCGCCGGGCTCGCCGACGGCTTTGTGAGGTCCCCGCGCTCGGCCACGTGGTGGAGCGAGCCCTCGACCTCAGCCGACGTACACATGGTGTCTGACACCATGTGTACGTCGGGTGCTCAGCTGAGGAAGGGGAGGAACATCGCCGTCTCGTCGCCCAAGTTGGCCGGAACGCCGTAGCCCTCCCGGTCGGTGATCGTCGACCAGTTGTCTCGCACGGCCTCGGGCGTGAGGTCGGCCTGGTAATAGCCCTGGGTCTCGCCGATGAACACCTGGGCGACCCGGCCGCCTCCCACGGAGAACACCTGCCCGGTGACCGGGCAGTCCTCGTGCACGAGGTACGCCACCAGGGGCGAGACCAGGGCAGGGTCGAGCTTGTCGCCGAGCGGCCCCATGATGTCCTGGGTCATCCGAGTGAGCGCGAGCGGGGCGATCGCATTCGCCTTGATGTTGTACTTGGCGCCCTCCACCGCCAGCACGCGGGTGAAGCCCACCAACCCCATCTTGGCGGCGCCGTAGTTCGTCTGGCCGAAGTTGCCGAACAGCCCTGCCGCCGACGACGTCGACACGACCCGGCCGTAGCCCTGCTCGCGCATGCGCACCCACGCCGGCTTGGTCACGTGGAACGCGCCTTTGAGGTGCACGTCGAGCACCGGGTTCAACAGGTCGGGCTCCATGTTGTGGAAGGCCTTGTCACGCAGGATGCCGGCGTTGTTGATCACGATGTCGACCCGGCCGAAGGCGTCGATCGCTGTCTGGACGATCGCTTCGCCCCCCTCGGGCGTGGCCACCGAGTGGTGGTCGGCGACGGCCTCACCGCCGGCGGCTTTGATCTCGTCGACGACGGCCTGGGCGGCGCTCGCGCTCTCGCCCTCGCCCGACACCGACCCGCCGAGGTCGTTCACGACCACCAGCGCACCTCGGGATGCCAGTAGCAGGGCATGCTGGCGACCGAGGCCGCCTCCGGCTCCGGTGATGATCGCGACCTTGCCGTCGTACCCGAGATCAGCCATGGACGTTGCTCCTCTGCGCACTGGGGGGATGGGGCGTGACCGACGCTACCGGTGGCGGTGGCGGCCGGTCCAAGCCCGCAGACGGGCCCCCCGGCCCGCCAGCCCCGCACGGGTCGCCGGCCCCGGACGGGTCGCCGGCCCCGGACGGGTCACGATCCCGTCGGGCAGTGCGATCGCCGCCACCACGAGGAGCAGGCCGTTCAAGGCGAACTGGTAGCGGCTGGCCGAATCGCCGAGCGCCACGGTGAGCACCCCGCCACTGGCGAGCAGCCCGGCGAGCACGGCGCCGAGCGGTGTGGCGATGCCGGCCAGGTACGTGATGGCCAGCACCACGATCGCCGACAGCGACTCGAACGAGCTGACCGAGAGTGTCTGGCGCTGGTAAGCGAGCAAAGTGCCGGCCAGCCCGGCCAAGAAGGCACTGCACGCGAACGCCCCGAGCTTGACCTGCGCCGCCGGGATGCCGAGCGCGGCCGCCGCTCGCTCGTTGCCGCGCACGGCGAGCCACCGCCGCACGGTCGCGCCGCGCCGCAGCCTCACCAGCGCCGCGGTCGCCAGGCCGGCGACGAGCACGACCATCACGACGAAGGCCCGACGCGGGTAGGCGTCACCGAGTGCGGCGATGCCGAGGTCGAGTCCGCCGAGGCGCGGTGGCTCGACCGTGGTGCCCTCCACCCCGCCGGTGAACCACGACCACTGGAACACCAGCTGCTCGACGGCGAGTGCACCAGCAAGCGTGGCCATGGCGAGGGTCAGGCCGCGCACCCGCACCGCCGGGAGCCCGATCAGCACCCCGAAGCCCACGGCGACGAGCGACGCCACGAGCGGTCCGAGGGGGAACGGCAGGCCCCAGCCGTTGGTCAGCTTCACCAGGCTGAACGCCGCCAGGCCCGCGAACGCCGACGTGGCGAGGGAGATCTGGCCCACGAAACCCGTGGCCACGACCACCGACAACGACATCACGACCGCGATCGCCGAGATCGCCACGCCGCTGCGCCACGGGGACGATCCCCACCAGGCGACGACGAGACCGGCCGCGACGACGGCCCCCACGAACCACTCGGCCCGCTCGGTCAGGCGCGCCGACGGCAGCTGCACCGAACCCAGGTCACCCCGCGCCGGCAGCCCGCCGGCCCCGATCGCCAGCGCCACGATGATGACCAGGATCGGCACGCCCTGCTGCAGACCCACGTCGGGCAGCCAGTCCCATCGCAGGCGGAGGTTCTGGAGCTCGGACTGAGCCATGCCGATCGCGATGGCCGCGCCGGCTGCCCCCCACAGGTTGGTGAACCGGGCCACCAGCGCCGCTGCGATGGCGGGCACGATCAACAGGCTGGTGCTGGTCGCCCCGAGTCGGGTGACCGGGGCGGCGAGGATCACCGCGAGTGCGGCGAGCACACTCGCGATCACCCAGTTCCCCACGCTGACCGGGTCGGCGCGCACGCCGAGCATCACGGCCGCCCGTTCGTTCTCGGCCACGGCCCGGGTGGCGATCCCGAAGCGGGTGTGCCGGTACAGCGCCCACAGCACCAAGGTGGTCAGGCCGACCAGGCCGGCCAGCCAGAACCGATCGGCCGGGATCCGCAGGCTCCCGAGCTGGACGATCCGGGTCGGCAGGATCGGCTCGATGGCCACCCCGGTGGCGCCCTGGCTCGGGAAGCGCAGGTCGATCATGGCGATGAGGTAGAGCAGCACGCCGAGCGAGGCCACCATGCGGGCGAGCGGGGACGACCGGCGAAGGGGTCGGTACACCACCAGAGCGAGGAAGGCTCCCATCGCCGCAGCGAGCACGAGCACGACGGCGAGCGCCGCCGCCACCGTCGGGCGCGGCAGCCCGGGAACGCGCACCGACGACGGCAGCCCGAGCACCGGGAGCACGAGCTCGCCCGTCGCGCGGAACCGGAAGTACGCCAACGCGCTGTAGGTGCCGAGCGCGGCATGAGCGAAGTTGACGACCCCGCTCGACTGGTAGGTGACGACCAACCCGATCGCGAGTGCCGCTACCACGGCCCCACCGCCGAGACCGAGCAGGAGGAACGACAGATGGTCGGTGATGGCAGCCTGCCTGTGCAGTCAGCCGAGGTCGGCCACGAGTGCGGGCACGTCGATCCAGTCGGGGGTGACCGACTCCGGGTCGGCGCCGTCGGCGGTGAACCGCATCAGCCGCTGCTGGGGGGCGCACAGCGCAGGCAGGCCCGGGACCTGCGCGCCGTCACAGGTGTACGGATGACCCCAAAAGCTCGGTGCTGCGGACGACGTCTGGAGTGCTGCTTTCACGTCGGCAGCGGTCGCTCCGTCGGGCAACGAGCGCAGCAGCTGCCAGAGGTTGAGTGCAGCTCGGAAGGTCACCGTGCCGGCGCCGCCGGCCTCCTCGGTCGCGTAGCGGTCGACGACCTCTTGGTACAGCTGCCCCTCGACGGTCTCGTCGACCGGCCCTTCGGTGTTGAAGATCACCCGGGCCTGCACGTCGTCGGGCACCTGGTTGAGGATCTCCTCGGCGGCGCAGGCGCCGGTGAGGTACAGCTGGCCGTCGAAGCCGAGGTCCTGCAGGATGGTCATGATCGGGACGCACGCCGTGTCCGCAGCGCCGACCGTGATGGCGTCGGCACCCGACTGGACGGCTGCGGTCAGGACCGGCAAGAAGTCGGTGGTCGTGATCGGGAACGGGATGAGCTGCACGTCGAGTCCGAGCGATCGGGCGACAGCGGCCCCGTACTGCTCGGCCGGCACCTGGAAGCTCTCGAACTCGCCGAAGGCGATGGCGAGCTTCGAGCGACCCTGGTCGTGGGCGTGGGCGGCGAACGCGACGTACGCCCCTGCGATACCCCCGGAGAAGAAGTAGGCGTTCGTGCTGCGCATCTCGGCCAAGGTGGCCGGCACCCCGCCCACGAGCGGCACGCCGTTCTGCTCCAGCACGGGCATGGAGCCGTTCGCCGTGATGTCGATCCCGGACATCACGGCGATGGCACCGGCCTGCACGAGGCGCTGGGCGCACGCCTGGCTCTGCTCCACGCTGAAGCTGGTGATGCAGGTCTCGAGCCGCAGGGGTCGTCCGTTGACCCCGCCGAGCTCGGCGTTGATCCAGGCGAAGGCGGCTTCGACGGCGGCCCGCATCTCGGGGAAGGACCCCACCGGCGAGTTCTCCTGGTTGATCATCCCGATCACGACGGGCTCGAGGCTGGGATCGGCCGGCGTGGCTCGCTCGGGCACCACGCCGGCGAACCACGCCTCGCCGGCGAACGCGGACACGACCGAACCGTCTGCGGGTGCGGCGGAGTCGGTCGGCCCGGTTCCGTCGGTGCCGGTGGTCGGTGAGCCGTCGGTCGCCGGCCCGGTGTCCGCCGTGGTGGTGGTCGCCCCGCCCGGGGTCGACGTCGCCGTGGACGCTGGCTCCGACTCGTTGCAGGCCGTCAGCGCGAGCAGTCCCGCGGCCGCGACGGCCCAGATGCGACGCACGTGCATGTGTCCCCCTTCGACGTACGTTGCCGACCGACGCTAGTGGCTCGGTGGACCGGCCGAGGACGACGCTTAGCCGAGCCCGAGCCGGTCCAACGCTTCGGAGGTGAGCCGCCGGTAGTCGAGCTTGCCGTTCGCGGCCCGGCCGACGGTGCTGAGCGCGAGCACGCGCTTGGGTGCCTTGTAGTGCGCGAGGTGGGCTTTCACGTGGGCGATCAGCGCCTGCTCGTCGAGGTCGTGGCCCGGTTGGAGCTCGACGAGTGCGGTGATGGCCTGCCCGAAGCGGTCGTCGGGCACCCCGACCACGGCCGCGTCGGCGACGGCCGGATGGCGCTTCAGGACCT
>FWPV01016258.1_pt1 | contig 10506 bp, 10 predicted proteins | sample 2228371 | NCBI WGS metagenome assembly FWPV01 (sample SAMEA103939776, study PRJEB20133) | metagenome
GGGTGATCTTGGAATCGGTGATGCTTTCTGCCACCTTAACGAGGAAGTTCAGGATGGCCTCGGCGTTGTTGTTCCCGGTGAGAAAGGCCTGCTGGATGCGCTCGACGGCCTCGGCCTGGTCGGCGGGGATTTTGCCGGTCTTGAGCAGGCCGGGGATAAGGTGGTAGGAAAAGCGGGTGACCCAGGTCGAGAAGGGCTCCTGCCCTACCTCCTTCCATACTGCGGGAAGGGGTTTGCTGAGCAGATAGGCAACGGACAGACTGATGTAGGCCTCCTCGTCCTTGAGAATCAAAGGAAAGCCGCTGACCCGGGCCTGGGCGTTGACGCGCAGGCTGTGGCTGACCACCTGGACGGCCTTGGCCATCTCCACCTCGGCGTTGTCGCCGCTCAGGTATTTGGAAGCGTCGGCCAGGAAGGTCTTGAGCGGGGTGATGGCGGTAGGCCCCACCGCCGAGGGGGGCCAGTATTGCGCCTCCAGGCATTTGATCGGTATCAGTTTCAATGCTTCACTCATGGGGGGCCTCTGCACGCTCGCTCGGTTGATAGAACAGGTAGCTTTCCCCCAGCGCCCGCAGACGGGCCACTGCGGCGGCGTCCTCCGCGCTGGCCCGCACGATCAGGGCCATGAGCTGTGCCTTATCCAGGTTCTCCATCTGCAATAGCTGGAGCAGGCTCTTGTCCCCGGCCAGCAGGGCCCGGGCCAGGTGGGCCTGGGGGGAGCTGCGGCGGCGGGGCAGGGCAGGGGGATAGGCCTGCTCCCCGGTCTGCCAGGCCGGGCCGATTGCCCTGCCCTCGGGCGGGCGGCCCTCCAGGATGGCGTCAATGGCCGCGGCCAGGTTTTCGATCAGGTAGAGCTTGCCCTTGCCCCGTACCTCGATGGCCGCCTGGAAGGTGGGCCGGTAGAGGCGCCGTCCCTCCTTGACCTGGGGGTGGCCCAGGAGGGGGTGGTACTTGGGGTTCTCGATCACGTCGGTCAGGTCAAAGCCGTGGGTGGAGGCCATGACCCGGATGCCCCGCCGGGCGGCGGCTTCCACCTCCTCCACGTCCTCGTTGTAACCCACCTCGTCCAGCACCAGCACCTGGGGGGAGTGGTTGGCGATGGCCCGGCGGATGATATGGGCCTGGTTGCGGGGGTCGTCCACCTGGTGCCAGCGGGCGGTACCGAGCGAGGGGTGGGGGATCTGGCCCAGGCCGCCGATCTCGTTGGAGGTGTCCACCACTGAGAGGTTGGGGCCGTACTCCTGCGCCAGGATGGCCACGATGTGGCGCAGCAGGGTGGTCTTGCCCGACTCCGGCGCCCCCACGATGAGCACGCTGCCGCCGCTCTCCCGGATGAAGGCCTGGCCTTCCGGCGGGAGCACCGGCAGGAAGCGGGCGATGCGGATGGTCAGCCCAATGATGTTGCCCAGGCGGTCGGCGATGACCGAGATGCGGTGGGCAGCCCCGTTGATGCCGGCCCTGCCGTCTTTCTTGAGGCCGGACAGGTTGGCCGCCACGTATTCCAGATCCTTGGGGGTGATGATTAGATCCTTGTGCTCGGTGAAGTTGCCCTTGCCGCCAAAGCTCAGCACCAGGGGACGGCCCAGCAGCAGGCTGATCTCGCTGACCTGGGGATGCTCGGCGGCAAGTTCCTGCACCGGGCCCGGGAGGCGCTCGAGCAGGAGCTCGAGGTCGGGGGATAGCGGTTCTTTGATCATGCGGCCCTCCAGGCGGTGCCATCAAAGATGACCCGTCCTTCTTCTTCCAGACGGCTTAGGGTTTGCAGGATGGTGGCCCGGGCGTAGCCAGTCTTCTCCTCGATCTCCCGCAGGCTGCCGGGGACTGCCAGCAGGATCTGCTCCGGCAGGGTCAGGGCTTTGGGCGGGGCCGGGGCGGACTCCACCACCGGGGTGGGCTGGGGCTCCAGAGCGTACAGCAGGAGCTCGCCCACCACCTTGCCGGTGACCAGGGTGCCGATGGGGATGAAGGCCGAGGAGAGGGCGATCTCCCAGGCGGGCATGGCCGGGGCGGCCCGGGTCATGGAGAGGTAGTTGCCCACCCAGACCAGCAGCAACGCCCCCAACGCCCCCGGCCCGGCCCAGCGGCTCTTGCCGGGCAGCACGTTGGAGGTGAGGGAGAGCAGGAAGGCGGAGGCCTCGAGGGAGGCCGCCAGCCCGATGGCAAAGAAGCCGGGCAGCGTGCCCAGGCTGAGCTGATACCACAGATACAGGTGGCCGGCGCTCATCACCAGGGTGGCCAGGTATGTGAGCGTCAAGGCAACCGCGCTGAACACGGCGAAGCGTTTCATTTCACCTCCTTTTGGGTTTTCTGCGCCTGCCGACGAGCTTCCTTGTCCACCCGCCGGTTCTCCGCGCAATCGGCGTGGCCTTTGATCCAGTGGAAATGCACCTGGTGCCGCTGGCTCAGTTGAAGCAGCCGATCCCATAGATCCCGGTTCTTGACCGGCGTTCTATTCCGTGTGACCCAGCCGTTTTTTTGCCAGGCCTGCAACCAGCGTTCCTGGAAGGCCTTTTGCAGGTACTGGCTATCGGTGAAGACCTCTACCCGGCAGGGCTCCTTCAGCAGTTCCAGGGCCTGGATCACCGCCAGGAGCTCCATGCGGTTGTTGGTGGTGTCGGGCTGGTTGCCGGAGATGAGCTTCTCGTGGCCCTGATACCGCAACAACGCCGCCCAGCCCCCGGGTCCGGGGTTGCCCAGGCAGGCGCCGTCGGTATAGAGCTCCACCAGCTTCACGGGGCGATAACCTTGCGCAAACTCCTCTGGTACGCGGGGCTCTGCTCCATGCGGGCGTAGAGGCCCAGGACGTCCTGGGCGTAGCGCACCGAGACCGCCGGGGGGTCATAGGCCCGGCCCGGCCCGGCGTTGTAGGCGTATAGGGCCCGGCGCCAGTCGCCGAAGCGCAGGTACTGCTGGCGCAGGTAGCGGGCCGAGGCGTAGAGGTTCCAGTCGGCATGGGTGAGCCGGGCCGGGTGGATGCCCATGGCCCGGGCGGTGTCGGGCATGACCTGGCCCAAGCCCACCGCTCCCTTGGGGCTTACGGCCTGGGGGCAGAAGCGGCTTTCCACCCACACCACCGCCACCAGCAGGTGGGGCGGTAGGCCGAAGGCCTGGGCGGTGCGCACGGTCTTTTCATACAGCGACCAGGGCACCTTCCCGCAGGCCAGGGCCGGGGTCAGGAGGATCAGCAGGGCGAACAGAAGCCTCATGACTGCATGGCCTGGTAGATGCCGTTGAGCAGGGCCCCCACCACGGCCAGGGCCAGTACGGTCACCCCGGCCTGCACCGAGAAGAGGAAGATGGCGGCCAGCCCGTAGAGGGCCATCAAGGCCAGGAGCAGGTCGGCGTAGCGTAGGATCAGGCGGGTCATTCTTTCTCCTGCATGAAGGCGTTTCACCACTGGTTGAGGAAGCCGTTGTTGTAGGGCACGCTCTGGTAGCGGGCGACCTGGAGGCCGGAGGCCAGGCTGCCCTGCAAGATCATCAGGCGGGTCTGCGGCCGGTTGCCTACCGGGGTAAAGGTCGGGTAGATGACCTGGGCGGGGTGGTCATCCAGCTCGAGGGGGTGCAGCTGCAAGAGGCCGTGCTGGCGCAGGAACTGGAGGGTGCCGCCCTCGAGGGTCACCCGCTCGGCCCGCACCATGGGCAGGATGTGCAGGCCGGGCGGGGGGGTGAGGAGGGCGCTGCGCCTTTCCGGGCCGCTCTCCACCCGGACGAACGGCAGGCTGCGCAGCTTCTGCTTCGGGGGCAGGCTGGCGGTGTTGGCCGCCTGCCGGGCCAGCAGGAACTCCTGCCCCCCGGCGCCTAGAGGCTTGTTGAGCACCAGCATCAGGGCCTGCAAGGCGGGCTCGCCGATTTCCTTGGCGGTGATGGCCACCCAGCCGAAGGCGCTGCTGCGCACCCAGTCGTTGTTGCTGACCCAGCCGCCGTAGAGGGCCTCGAGGCGGCGGCGCTCGGCCTGCACCTGGGGCAGACGGCGCTCCATCCAGGCGATGTGGCCCTGCACCTCGGGGATCTGGCGATCCGCCGGCAGCCCCTTGAGCACCCGGATCTGGGTCTTGAGGAAGGCCTCGTACTCCTGGTAGGTGGTCAGGCTACCCTTCTCCTGCTCCACCAGCCCGTTGATGAGCTTGCCTTTGAGCGCGGGATCCACGGCGGGATCCTGAAGTATCTGGCGGATCTTGTTGAGGTTTTCCGCCTCGCTCTTCAGCCGCTCCTCGTAATAGTCCACCTGGGGGGGGCGCTGGCTGCCGGACTGGGCCAGGGCGCCCACGGCGCCGGCGACCAGGATGTGGATGGCGGTGCGTCGCGTCATCATGCCGGGATTCTACCACGAAAAAAGTTGTCATGAAAAGTTTACGCTTTTATAATGCGGGCGTGCAGGTAGGGAACCTACAACAAACCATCGCAGCAGCCAACACCCTGCAAGACGAGCGGTTGCACCGCTTGTTGCACCTTCTGAAGCTGATTGACCAGCACGGCCATGCCACCGCCTCCACGCTGTGGCGGGCCTCTGGCTGGAGCAGCGCCACCTTTTACCGCATCCTGAAATGGGCCATCCAGCAAGGGCTGGTCTCCGGCATCACGGTGGGGGTGCATACCTACTTTGGGCTGGGCTATCCCGCCCATGCCCACCTGGTATGTGAACGGTGCGGCACGGTGCAGGATGTGCCCCTGCCCAGCTTTGAAATCCCCGATACAAAAGGCTGGGTGACCGATAGGGTCACCCTGGTGCTCTATAGCTGTGCTGCGCCCGATGCCTGCCGGGATAGGCTACCTTCGTAGCGCGGGCAGGTTCTTGGTCAGGTTGATCTGGTTCTGCACCTCCCGGTCGTTGAGGGCGATCAGGTCGTTGATGGGGTGCTTCTCCAGCTCGGTGTACTGCGGCGGCACCTTGGCCTTGTAGCTCCAGGGTTTGGCCTGCCGGTACAGATCCACATAGCGCTGGCGCAGGCCGGCGACCCCGGTGGTGCTGACCTGTCCGCGGGCCAGGTTGATGGCCACCCGTTGGTCTACCAGCACGGTGGTGCCCTGGGGCAGCCGGGCCATGAGGCGAACCCGGGCCCCGGCCAGTTGCAGGCCGCCCAGATAGACATAGGGGCTTTCCGCGGTCTCCGCCCCGTGCAGGATATAGACCGGAACGCCCCGCCGGGTCACCGCCTCATGCAGGGCCTTGGCCAGGGTGGCGTTGGTCAGGGCCTCGCTCTGCACCAGGATTTCCGCGCGGGCGTTGGCGATGTGGGTCTCCCAGGGGGCGGCCCATGCGCCCAGCAATGCCAGGAAAAGGGTCAGGACAACGGCTTTCATGCGATTTTTTGCCTCCATTGGTCGCGCACCCGGGCGTAGGCCTGGCCGGTTTCCTTGAGGCTGATGAGGCCGTACATGAACAATCCTCCCTTGAGTATGAGCCATTCGTGGGGCTGGTACTTTTTGGCAAGCTCGCTGGGGAGGTGGTCGGTGGGTTGCAAGCCCTCAAAGTGGGCCTGCTGGCTGGCGTGGATGTAGACGGTCTGCGAGGGCAGATCCACCACCGCCAGGGCCCCTCCGGGCACGGGTTCGTTGGTGAAGCCCAGCAATCCCCGGTTGCGGATGGCCTCGAGGCTGCTGCGGTTCTTGTTGAGCGCGTTGAGCTGGGTCACATGGCGGCTGCCCAGCAGCTTGAGCCCCTTGCCGGTGATGGCCACCTCCTGGGTGTCCGCGGCCTCCTTGACCTTGACGTAGCCCGCTTCGACGACCTCCGGGGGTAGGATCTCGTGGTTGGCCTTGAACAGCACGATCTTGGACCAGCTTCCCTTGGTGTCGGTATAGACCTTGAGGGGGGCGGTTTCCTCTATCAGGCGCTCGACCCACCGGGTGAAGACCTCCGGCTTGCTGGGGGGGAGCTGTTTGATCACCTGTTCGCCGCTGCTGGCCTCAAAGGGGTTGAGGGGCATCATGGCCTTGCGGATCTGCAACAGGCGCACCAGGCGGGGAAGCTGGCGGCGCACCTCCCAGTAGGCCTGGTGGAAGGGGTTGCGCGGGTCTTGCAGGGTCACCGCGCGGAATGCGGTCCAACCCACGTTGGGTAGGCGAACCACGGCGGTGCCCCGGGGGGCCCGGGCCATGACCTGCGGCGAGAGCAGGGCCTTGCGGGCCGCCCGCAGGGAGTAGCTGGTCTTGGGCACCATGTCCAGCATTCCCTCCCGGGATTCGCTGACGCCCTCCTGGAGCACCGTGGTTTCCCCGATGTATTTGGCCAGCTCGGCCTGCACCTTGTCGGACAGGTCGGCCACGTACCAGACCTGCGAGTTGAGGTTGTTCTCCACGATGCGCTGCCACTTGTTCTGCCCGTATACATCTACCCCCTGGGCCATGGATTGCAGGATGATGTGAAACGATACGTTCTGGTCGCGCACCATCGCCAGGTTGGTCTCGATGTTGGGCAGGGGGCCGAAGTTGGCGAACTCGTCCAGCAGGAAGTTGTAGGGGTGCTTGAGCGGGCCCACCTTGTTGATGGCCCGGTCAATCCGCATCTTCAACAGGCGCAGGATGACCCGGCCCGGCTCGGTCTGCACGATGTCCTCGGGAATCCCCACATACAGCAGGCCGGGCTGTTGCAGGAGCCGCTCGAGGTCCAGGTTCTCCTCCGGCATCCCCTTGGTGGTGGCGCGGCGCAGGGCCTTGCTGGTGCTGAAGGGGAGGATCTTGTTGCGCAGGCCGGGGATGGCCTCGGATAGCTTGGCCGGGGGGCGCTCGAAGATTTTGAGAGCCAGGGTGTGGGCCACCGGGTTGATCTCGGTGTAGGCCTTGAGCTGTTCGATGCTGGCATGGGAGAGCAGCTCCACGATCTCGCCCAGGTCGGCGGGCCGGTTCTCGATGCGGGTCTGGGTGCGGTGGGCCATGATCAGGCCTGCCAGCAGGGCCCAGTCGTTTTCCCGGTAGTGCATCACCGCATCGTTGTCGGGCGCGGGGATCACCATCTGGGCGAAGTTGAAGGCGGCGTTGGAGTCGTCCTCCGGGATCTCCTCCAGCAGGGGCAGGCGCAGGGTGGAGTCGCTGAAGGGGGTGAAGACCGAGACCGGCCGGTTGTGCGCCATGTAGATGGCCACCGCCTCCAAGAGCCCCGAGCGCCCGCCCCATTTCTGGTCGAAGACGATGGTGCCCAGCCGGTTGACCGCCGCTGAGAACACCTGGTTCATGGCGTAGGTGGTGGTCTTGCCCGCCCCGGTGCCAGCCACCACCAGGATGTGGCGGTTGCGGATGCGCGAGGGCATCTGCAACAGCTCGTACTTGGGCGGCTCCTCCTCCAGGACGCGCTCGGGCTTCTCCACGTCGAACAGCCCCAGGAAGGTGGACTGGGGGTGGAGCTTCTTCCCCAGGAGCTCCCCCGGCTGTTCCTCACGCTCCTGGAGGTTCTGCTTGCGGGCCCAGAAGCCGTCGGCGGGGGCGGTGGCCTCCTTGGGGCTGCTGCGCATGAAGAAGACCGGCAGCACGGCCAGGCCCAGCAGATACCAGCGCCACAGGGGGGGCGTCTGCGAGCGGCGGTAGAGGTTGAGCGCCTTGGAGCAGGCCCCATCGGGCAGGCAGATGGAGTAGAAGTTGATCAGATCCACCTCTGGGGGGCCTACTTTGGTCTTGAGGTTGCTGACTTTTTGCAGGTAGCGGTTCCAGGCCTGCGCCCTGGCCGGGGTCGAGCCGATCAGGTGGGCCTTCTGGGGGGTGGTCAGTCCCTGGTAGAAGACCAGGAAGGGACGGATGTAGCCGTAAGCGTTCCAGGCCAGCAGCCCCAGCAACAGGAGGAGCATCAGGGCCAGCATGGCCCCGTTCCAGCCGCTAAGCCCTGGCCGCAGGGTGGGTTGTTCAGCGCTCATCGGTTCTGGACTTTTCCTTCAGGCGGGCAAGCTGCCACTGCTGTTCGGTAGGCTGGGTGAGCCCCGCCTCCCGCACCGGGATGTAGCCGCCCCGCTCGTTGGCGTACTGCCGCTCCTGGTAGCCCTTTAGGCTCAGGAGCGACCTATCCGAACCGCGCAGGTAGTCCAGGCTGTGCGGGTTGTAGGGGCGCACCAGGGTGTTGGGGTTGGGCTCGTTTATGGAGCGGTTCTTGGCGATGGCGTCCCGCACGGCGGTGGTGGGGGCGCTGGCGGCAAAGCGGGCGCTGGCGGCGGCCATGCTGCCGACCCCACGGGCCACCTGCTGCGCCCCCTGGCCGATGGTCAGGGCGGGGTTCTTGAGCCGCCCGAGCAGTACCCCGACCCCGCCGGTCTCGGCCAGGCTGCCACCGCCGAAGCTGCCTTCCACCAGCTGGGAGATGTAGCGACCGGCGTTGTTGGTGAGCATGGTGGCGATGATTACGCCCACCACCAGGCCCACGATGGCGACCAGGGTGGCCCCGATCAGGCCGCCGAAGGCGCCCAGGATCTCCGGCATCTTGTTGAAAATGTTGGCGAGGTTGGCGGAATTCAAGGTGGTTTGCAGGCTGTCCCAGGATCGGGAGAGCTCGGCGTTGAGCCGGGCGCTGGGGGCGCCGATGGCAATGGCCGAGGCGATCCCGAAGATCAAAGGGGTGATGAGCACCGTGGCGTAGCTGCCCAGGAAGGCCCGCACCCAGTTGCCGAAATAGGTCAGACCGGTCATGGGGGAGGCCACCATGGTGGCCACCAAGGCCGGGAACAGCAGGTTGGCCAGCATCAGCAGCACCCCGCTGAGCACCACGATGGCGGTGAAGGAGATGATGACCGGGATGAGCAGCAGGCCAAAGACGTTCATGTAGTTCATGGCGTTGAGGCCCTGCTTGAGCGCGGCCTTGGCGGTCTGGTTGGAGGCGGTCTCCCGCACCATCTTTTCACCGGTGGCCAGCAGCCCCTTTTCCGCGGCCTCGGCGGCTACCCCGGTGGCCTTGAAGACGAACTTCCCGGCCAGCCCGGCGATGCCCACCCCGGCGGTGCTGATGCCGACGAGCAGCGCGCCCTCGGCCATGCTGTCGTCGATCAGCCTAGAGCCCAGGGTGGTGGCCCCGGCGTAGGCAGTGCTCCACATGTAGAAGGTGCCGTCGCGGATGTAGGGCGCGGCGCTCAGGGCCGCTCCCACCAGGATGCTGCGCACCACCAGCCCGGCCATCAGGGTCTTTCGCAGGGTGGCGGTGGCGGTGAGCATCTGGTAGGCGGCGATGCCCAGGTACAGCGCCACACCAATGGTGATGGCCAGGGTGTACAGCTTGTACTGCTCAAACTTGGCCCCTAGAAAGGTGAGGATGGCGATGGGGTCGGGCAGGTAGCCCTGGAGGAACTCGAGCATCAGTTACACTCTCCCTTCCACCACTTCTTGCAGGAGGGCTGGCCCATCACGCCGGTAAAGGCGTTGTAGCGGTCTGCGTTCTTGAACAGATCCTCGGCCTTGGCCGCAATCTGGGCGTACTCGATGCTCAGCTCGTTGCTGGTCTGGGCGATGTTCTGGCTGATCTCGGCGGCCAGGCGCTCGTTGAGCTGGGCGAGCTGGTAGTTGGTGTAAAGCTCCTGGGCAGCCAGGCCCGCCAGGCTTTTTTGCAGGGCCGACTGGGAGGCCACCAGGCCGTTGCCCAGGTCGGCAAAGCCCCGGGCCAGCAGCTGCACCGCCGCCCGGGTGCTGGTGGCGTTCTGGGCCTGGGTGACCAGCTTCTGCCCGGCCTCGCCCACCTTGTTGGCCAGCTCTTGCAGGGATTTGTCGGCGGCCAGCCGGGCGGCGTTGCGCTCGGCGGCCGAGAGGATCTCCCCGCTGCGGCTGCGCTCCTTGGCGGAGGCGCTCCAGCTCATGTTCTCGCTGAGGATGTTTTGCAGGGTGGGGATCTCCTTTTTGAGCTTGGCCACCTCGCTTTGATACTGATTGAAGGCGTTGAGCGCGGTTTGCTGCTGCTGCTTGGCCTGTTGCAGCAGGGATTTGACCTTCTGGGAGGTAAAGCCGTCGGTTTTGCTCTGCTGCTGGATCTGTTGCAGGGTTGTGATGTAGTTGGTATGGGCGGTGCGGTAATTGCTTTCCAGATTGTTCAGCTTGCTGAGGGTCTGGTCGTAGTAGCTTTTGGCAAACTTGGCCACCTTGCCGCTGTTTTCTTGCAGCACCTTGCCGATGTCCTGGCGGGCCTGCTCGGGGGTGTAGTTCTCGTCGTCGCGCAGCTTCTTGAGGATCTCGCGGATTTTCTGGTTGGTTTTGTCCTCGGCCTGTTGCAGATCCGCTCGCGTCATACCGGTTTGCTGGAGAACGGTAGTTACCCGCTGCGAGTCGAGCTGGCTGGTGTCAAACTGCTTCAGCACCTCGCTCAGGGGGGCGTTGAAGTTCATCTGGATCAGGTTGGCGCCCAGGCCCTGGGCGTCCTTGACCCCGGCGATGGCCTCCTTCCAGGCCTTCTCGATGCTACAGAAGTCCACCGGCGAGCCGTAGCCTGCGGCGTCGGCGACCTGCTTCATCCGCTCGGGCACCGACCGGTGGGCGATCCGCAGGTTCTCCTCGACGCTGAGACCGCCGAACACGCCCCGCCCCTCGGGCACCAACGTGACGCCCC
>FWPV01012433.1_pt1 | contig 10505 bp, 10 predicted proteins | sample 2228371 | NCBI WGS metagenome assembly FWPV01 (sample SAMEA103939776, study PRJEB20133) | metagenome
TTTTCCCATCTCGTCGTTGTTATCCTGCTGCTCGGATAACAAATCCTTCTTCCCGGTCAGGCTGGATCACTCCAGGCTCTGGTCATCCTTCAGTTCGTCGGGCAGCAAGTCATCCTGAGTGATGCCGTCCTGCAGCGGCTTGTAATAGACCATGTTGCGCTTGGCTTTGGTCGGGTCGGCCACCAGCACACCCTGATCGACCCAGCGCTTCAGTAGCTTCGACGCTCTGAGCGTGTCGAGGCTGGCGATCTGGCACAGATCGGCGTTACCGATCGAACCATGGCGGTCTATCCAGTCGCTCACCTGCTCCCAGACGGGCGGGCTCTCCTCGTTTCGCAGCGTGACCATGATGGCCTCCTGCGCCTGTTCCTTCAGTTCCGCATAGAACGGCGGGTACAGTTTGCTGGCCTTCATTACGCTGAACATCATGCGCACGCCCTCCCCGGCATCGACATTGGGCGGGTCGGGAAATTCGCGCAGGTTGCGCGCCAGCAAGGGGTTGCGTGAGAACGATCCGGCGCGCTGTATGGTGGCGGCGCTGATCTTGCCGGCGAACAGGCCGGGGCTTTCGATCTCGATGCGGTTGTCGAAGATGCGGATCCGGATGTCGCGGTTCAGGTGGTAGTCGCGGTGGATCACCGCGTTGGTGATGGCTTCCTTGATCACCCGCTCCGGGTAGCGGTGCACCGTGCGGAAGCCGGATGCTGCCAGCGTCAGCCCCTCGGCCAGTTCATCCATCAGGTAGGCGTGCGCATGGGTGATCTGCCTATACAGCGGTCCGGAAATTGTTCTCGGTGTCTTCTTCAGGTTCGGTACTTCGCCTTCTTCGATCTTGTTGCCGCGGTAATGGAACACCCGGATGTCCGCCCGCGTGCCCGACGCCGCCAGCAGCGCGCCCGGTTCGTCGGCGAACAGAAGCACGGCGGCACGCAGCGGTTTCAGCTCGTTGCCGACCTTCTTTGCCAGGCCGATGCGGGCCAACTGTTCCGGCAGATCGCTGCCCGACAAGCCGCGCGCCTGCCGGAACAGTCGCCAAGCATCGGTATCGAGCAAGGCGAAGTCGACATCAACCGGTTCCGATTCCGCACTGCGCACACCGCGCCGGTAAGACAGTTCGGTGATTTCGGCCGCATTCATCATCCGGTTGCTTGCCTGGCCGCGCATCCAGGTGCTTCCCTCAAGTATCGAGTGCACCTTGTCGCTGCGGGGCACGATGATGCGCAGCAGGACGCCCCCTGTCCCGTCACGCAATGTGCAGGGCAGGCGCTGCAGCTTTACGTCCTCTACCGCCGGTTGCAGATGGCTCTCCAGCTTGCGCAGCAGCTCGTCCACGGCTTCCGGGTTTTCGCCGATGCCGTAAAGGCGGTCGGCGCCTTTTGCTTTGGCCGGGTCTTCCATGCCCAGCAGCAGCGAGCCACCCTCGGTATTCGCCATCGCACAGATCGTTTCGAGCGCCTTGCCTACCATCTTTCCGGACACGCGCTTGCATTCGAAGCGCTGGGTTTCGGGGGCCTGCAGCATCAACCTGAGCAGGGCTCGGCTCACTCCCTCCGGCAAGGTTTCATGCATGCGCAGATCTCCTTTTGCGTCGGGCTGGGTCGCTCGAGGCACGTCCTTCGCGCTCGGCGCGGATGCGCGCGAGCAGGGCGCTGGCCGGCTCGTCGTTAGGGTCCTGTGGCACGAGCTGGCCGGAGAAGGCGGCTTTGAGGAGGTTCTTGCGTTGGGCGATGGCTTGTCGGAGAGCGTGTTTGATCGCCGTCTCTTGGATTGATATGCGCTCTGATTCTGTCTCAAGCACAGAAACTATCTCTGTCTGCTCGGGCAATGGCGCTATTGGCAGTACAAGCTTTTCGAACTTCGATTTGTTCAAAATCGGGAGAGTGGTTGCAGACGCATTCTCAATGATCTGTCGCTGTCCAGCGCCGCTGACCATCAGCCAATAAACAAACTCAGGAATGACTCCATCGTCCGAAACCGACAGCGCATTGATCTGCTGATTCGTCGCGCAGGAAACACGGGCGAATCCGGTCTTGCCGATGGTTGCGCCAATACATGTCACCAGAACCGACTTCTCGGGAAGCACTCGCCCCATTGCTGCGCCGGCTTCTGAGAGCCTCTCGCGAGATTGTTCAACGTAGTAGCCCGCATCGAGGTCGCCAGGCCTAAAGAAGGGAATAGCGTCGCCAAAGTTCTCCGCATCAGTAGTCGATGGTGTAGAACCTGTCGTGACGTCACCCAACTGCGCCACGCTTGCCCAGGCCCAGCCCTCGGGCAACATCGGCAATTTCTCAGTGTCGTGGCGCACCGGTTCTGGATATTTCGCCTGCCACCCCTTCGGCGGCGTCTTGCCCTGTTCCTTGAATTTCTCCAGTTGTCGCGCTTCCCAGCGGGCGCGGCGTTCGGTGAGGATGCGGGCGAGCAGGTCGGCGCCGGTTTCCAGGGATTCGCCGCGCGCGGCGCGCCGGGCGCGCCAGTCGGCGGAGAGGGCACCTTCGACGGCGGCTTTCAGCAATGACTGCCGGTACAGCGCCAGCTTCTTCTGCGCCGCCTTCAGTTCGGCCACGCCGGCGTCAAGGTCGGACAGCAGTTCTTCGAGTTTTTCGACGATGCGGGTTTGTTCGGCGAAAGGGGGCAGCGGCACACGAATCTGGGCAATACGTTCTTGCCCTATGTTCCGCATCGACTCCTGGTTTCCGGATGACAGTGCCTCAATCTGCCGACGCCCCTGATCGCTGCGCAACAGATAAAGCACCCACCGCTTCATCGAATCTCGTGCCAGCTTCAAGCGAAGAATCTTGTCGCTCAGCATCAGAGGCAAAGTGACATATCGGGCGATGACGCATGCGCCAACTAGCTCGATCGTGTTGGCACGGGAGAAAAGCAGGTCACCCGCCTGAATGAACAAGGCCGGATTGACCATCTCGGTATCCGTGCAAGTCTTGCTTTCGAGCTCTTGGTACTCGCCCCACGTCACAGCGCTGACCTTCACCACCCCAACTTCGTAGGCGTGCGGCGGACGTTCTTGGCATTTGAAGCTTTTGCCTGCTTCGATTCCGATGAGCAGTTCGCCAAGCGATGCCCAAGTCCAACCGGCAGGCAGAGGTGTGCCATCACTCAAGCCACCAACTCCTCATTCATTTCCGTCATCACCTCATCCAGTTGTTCGCCGAACAGCGACCACGCCTTCTGCAGGCCACCGCGTGCGGCGAAGGCAGCGTAGTCGAAGTCGTCGCGTTCGATGCGGCAGCTGCTGGCGATGTGGTCCTTGATCAGGCGCAGCCATTCGGTCTGTTCCGGCGTGAAGGCGGTAGCACGCTTCGCGTTGTGGCGGAATATCCATTCCTGGAAGCGGCGGTCCACCTGTTCGGCGAAAGGTTTCAGTTCGTCGTCCAGCCCGAGGGCGAAGCGCACCAGCGCGATCAGGTCGGTGAGCTGGCGGCGGGTGTCGCCGCCGCTGACACGGGTGCCCTGCACGCGGGCGTAGGCTGCCCACAGTCTTTCGTTGGTGAGCAGCAAGGGCGGTCGCGACAGGGTTTCATGCAGGTCTTCGATCATGTCGAAGGTGAGCGCGCGGCGCTGGTAGGGCTGCTGGTAGAAGAAATTCAGCGCATCGATGTCTTCGCGGTGCGCGGCGATGTAGTCGGCGAAGCGGGCGATCACCGCCTGCGCCTCGCTTTCCGCCTGTGCGCTGTAGCCGGCGAAGGTGACGGTGTCGAGGTTGATGTGGTCGATCAGTTGTTCGCGTTCGCGGCGGGCGGATTCTATCTGTTCGCGCAGTTCGGGCCGGTCGAAGGGCGCGCAGGCGGCGGCCAGGCGCTGTGCGCGGGCGGTCGCCAGTTCCGCTTCGGTGAGCGTGTCGTCGCTGCGTGCGATGTCTTTCGCGCGGGCGCTGGCGAGCGCGGTGTCGACGATGCCGTCCGGGTTCAGCGCGTTGATCAGCGCGCGGCCGAGTTCGCCGACCGATACGCCACCGGATGCCTTTTCGATGCGTGCCTGCGCCTTGTCGTCGAGCTGTTTTGCGAGCCGCACCAGACGGTTGGCCAGCGACAGCACGGTGTCGTCGTCGCGCTGGCCGATGGCGATGCCCTGCAGCAGATCCTTCAGCGCCACGCCCGGCTTCTTTTCGAGCGGGCGGCTATCGGTCTTCAGCGATTTCTCGACGCCGACCGCGTCGATCAGCACGAAGCGGGTTTTGGCGCTGTCGGCGCTGTTGCTCACCCGTCTCAGGTCGTCGAAGCCGAGGCTGCGCACGCCGCGACCCTTCATCTGTTCGTAGTAGCCGCGCGAACGCACGTCGCGCATGAACAGCAGCACTTCGAGCGGCTTCACGTCGGTGCCGGTGGCGATCATGTCGACCGTGACTGCGATGCGCGGGTGGTAGTCGTTGCGGAAGCTGGCGAGCAGGCTGTCCGGGTCTTCGTCGGTGCGGTAGGTGACCTTCTTGCAGAAGGCGTTGCCCTGCCCGTACACCTCGCGCACGATCTGGATGATGTCGTCGGCGTGGCTGTCGGTCTTGGCGAAGATGAGCGTTTTGGGTGTTTCACGCCGGGTCGGGAAGATCTGCGTTTCCACCGCGTGCTTCATGGTTTCGATCACGCGGCGGATCTGGCTCGGGTTCACCACCGAGCGGTCGAGGTCGCGGCCGGTGTAGGCCTCGTCCTCTTCGGTCTGCGCCCAGCGCTTCCGGCGCGTGAGCCGGTCGCGATGGTCGATGAATTCGCGCGCCTTCAGCTCGCCACCCTTCTTCGTGATTTCGGTTTCGATCTCGTACACGTCGTAGCCGACGTTCACGCCGTCGGCGACCGACTGTTCGTAGGTGTACTCGGCGACGATGTTCTCGTTGAAGAAGCCGAAAGTGCGTTTGTCGGGCGTGGCGGTGAGGCCGATCAGGAAGGCGTCGAAGTAGTCGAGTACCTGTTTCCACAGGTTGTAGATCGAGCGGTGGCACTCGTCGATGATGACGAAATCAAAAGTGTCGACCGGGAGGGCGGGGTTGTAGCGCACCAGCCGGGGCTGCTTGCCCGGCTGCCGGTCGGGCTGCAATTCATGCAGCGAAATGTCGTCGGCGCTGTCATCGATGGCTTCGCCGGACAGCACCGAATACATGCGCTGTATGGTCGAGATCACCACTTGGGCATGCGGGTCGACGCGCGGGCCTGCCAGACGCTGGACGTTGTACAGCTCGGTGAAGGTGCGGCCGTCGTCCGGCGGCGTGTAGGCCATGAATTCCTGGTGCGCCTGCTTGCCGAGGTTGCGCGTGTCGACCAGAAAGAGCACGCGCTTGGCGCCGCCGAACTTGAGCAGGCGATACACCGCGGTGATGGCGGTGAAGGTCTTGCCGGCACCGGTCGCCATGTGCACCAGTGCGCGCGGCTTGTTCTGCGCGAGCGACTTTTCCAGCCCGGTGACGGCGGCGATCTGGCAGTCGCGCAGATTGCGCGTCGGCAGCGTAGGCATGCTCGCCGCCAGGCGGGCGCGCAGCGTGTCGGGCTGGCGTAGCCATTCGGCGAGCGCGCCGGGCGAGAAGAAATGGAAGATTTCGCGCGAGCGCGGTGCCGGGTCGCGCAGGTCGGTGAAGCGGACGATCTGGCCGCTGCTTTCGAACAGGAAGGGCAGCGGTTCAGCCTTGACGCGCCACTTCAATGCGCTGGCGGCATAGCGGGCGGTCTGTTCCTCGACGAAGGTCAGTATGGTCGCGTCGGCCTTGGCTTCGATGACGCCCACCGGCTCGCGGTCGACGAACAGTACGTAGTCGGCCGGGCCGGTGTCGGTGGGGTATTCGCGGATGGCGACGCCGCGGGCGGTGCCCAGATCGAGCTGGCGCAGGTCCTGAACGACCCAGCCCGCCTGCTCAAGCTTTTCGTCTATCCGCTGCCGCGCCTTGCCTTCCGGCGTCATGAAGCCCCCGCGCTATCCCGAATCCCGGCCGGGATGGTAGCGCGAAGGGCTTGCCGGCGGCATTCAGAACAGGAAATAGCGCTGCGCCATCGGCAGCTCCTCGGCCGGCTCGCACACCAGCAGTTCGCCGTCGGCGCGCACGGCGTAGGTTTCCGGATCGACGTCGATCTGCGGCTGCCAGCTGTTGAGCACCATGTCGGACTTGCGGATCGTACGCGTGTTGCGCACCGGTTCGAGCCGTTTGGCGAGTCCCAGTGCGGCGACCGCGGGATTGTGCAGCGCCGCCTGCGACACGAAGGTGAGCGAGGTGCGCAGGCCGCCGCCGAAGCTGCCGAACATCGGCCGGTAGTGCACCGGCTGCGGCGTGGGGATCGACGCGTTCGGGTCACCCATCGCGGCCGCGGCAATCATGCCGCCCTTCAGGATCAGGCTGGGCTTGACGCCGAAAAAGGCTGGCTTCCACAGCACCAGATCGGCCAGCTTGCCCGCTTCGATCGAGCCGACGATATGGCCGATGCCGTGCGTGATGGCCGGGTTGATCGTGTACTTGGCGATGTAGCGACGGACGCGGAAGTTGTCGGCCGCCGGCGACGCGCCGGACGCGTCACTCAGGGTGCCGCGCTGCAGCTTCATCTTGTGCGCGGTCTGCCAGGTGCGGATGATCACTTCGCCGACCCGGCCCATGGCCTGCGAGTCGGACGACATCATCGAGAAGGCGCCGAGGTCATGCAGGATGTCTTCGGCGGCGATCGTTTCGCGCCGGATGCGGCTTTCGGCGAAGGCCACGTCTTCGGCGATGGCGGCGTCGAGGTGGTGGCACACCATCAGCATGTCGAGGTGCTCGTCGATGGTGTTGACCGTATAGGGCATCGTCGGGTTGGTCGATGACGGCAGCACGTTGGGCATCGACGCCGCGCGCAGGATGTCCGGCGCATGACCACCGCCCGCGCCTTCGGTGTGGAAGGTATGGATGGTGCGGTCCTTGAACGCGGCGATGGTGGTTTCGACGAAACCGGATTCGTTCAGCGTGTCGGTATGGATGGCGACCTGCACATCCATGTCCTCGGCCACCGACAGGCAGTTGTCGATGGCGGCCGGCGTGGTGCCCCAGTCCTCGTGCAGCTTGAGCCCGATCACGCCTGCTTCGACCTGTTCGCGCAGCGGGCCGGGCAGCGAGGCATTGCCCTTGCCGAGAAAGCCGAGGTTCATCGGAAACGCTTCGGCCGCGGCCAGCATCGAGTGGATGTGCCACGGACCGGGCGTGCATGTGGTGGCATAGGTGCCGGTGGCCGGTCCGGTGCCGCCGCCCAGCATCGTCGTGACACCGGACATCAGCGCCTCCTCGATCTGCTGCGGGCAGATGAAGTGGATGTGGCTGTCGATGCCGCCGGCGGTGACGATCATGCCTTCGCCGGCGATGATTTCGGTGCCCGGGCCGATGACGATGCCGACACCGGGCTGGATGTCCGGATTGCCGGCCTTGCCGATCGCCGCGATGAAGCCGTTCTTCAGCCCGATGTCGGCCTTCACGATGCCCCAGTGGTCGACGATCAGCGCGTTGGTGATGACGGTATCCATCACGTCGGCGCTCAGGCGCTGGCTCTGACCCATGCCGTCGCGGATCACCTTGCCGCCGCCGAACTTCACCTCTTCGCCGTAGATCGTGTAGTCGCGTTCGACCTCGATCCACAGTCCGGTGTCGGCCAGCCGGACGCGGTCGCCGGTGGTCGGGCCGAACATTTCCGCATAGGCCTGCCGGCTGATCCGTGTGCTCATCGGAACGCGATCACCGGCTCACTGCTTGCCGAACATGCGGCGCGCGGCGCGGGCACGCCGGCGCATCACCAGCGCACCGACGCCGCCCAGGATGGCCGCCGCGGAGAGCATCGCGACATGGTCGGGCTGGCTGACCAGATGCATCAGCGTGGCAAGCAGGCTGCCATGATGTTCGCCATCGTGTGCCGAGGCCGCACTGCTCCACAGCGCCGCAAGCGCCACTGTCGTTCTGGTCATGTCCTGTCTCCAAGGGGGTCAAGCGGGCCCTGAACGCGGCCCTGAAATCCGAAAACCCGGCGGTCGCCGGCCAGTGCGACCAGCTGCACGGTGCGCAGCTGGCCGGGTTCGAAACGCACCGCGGTACCGGCTGCGATGTCCAGCCGGAAACCACGCGCCGCGGCCCGGTCGAAATCGAGCCCGTCGTTGGTTTCGGCAAAGTGGTAGTGCGAACCGACCTGTACCGGCCGGTCGCCGGTGTTGCGCACGTCGAGCGTGATCGTCGCGCGGCCGGCGTTGAGTTCGATGTCGCCGTCGGCGACCTGCATCTGTCCGGGAATCATGCGTTGTTCCTGACTGGCTTCATATGGGCTGTGCGCGGTTGTGTGGCGGGAGGATGTCGGGCATCGCTGCGCTCACCCCGAGCGCGCACCAAAACGGTAATCGCGCACGGGCTTGGTGCCTGCTTCGTCGTCCGCGCTGTCGCGCTTCTTCGACAGCAGGTCGCGCACCAGCAGCAGGTTCACCAGCAGTTCTTCGTCGTCGGTCAATTCCTCGATCTCGGACAGGGTTCGGGTGCGGTAGTCGAGATCGACCAGCAGCGCGTCGAGATTGACCGACACGCCGAGCGTACGCCGCACGCTGAGCTTGAAGCGCGCAAGACGACGGGCCAGCTCGACTTCCTCATCGCTCACCGAAGCGCCTCACTGTATGGGTTGGTGGACGGTCACCAGCTTGGTGCCGTCCGGGAATGTGGCTTCCACCTGTATGTCCGGAATCATTTCCGGCACGCCTTCCATGACGTCGTCACGGCTGAGCAGGGTGGTGCCGAAGCTCATCAGTTCGGCGACGCTGCGTCCGTCGCGCGCGCCTTCCATGATGGCGGCAGTGATCAGCGCCACCGCTTCCGGGTAGTTCAGCTTCAGTCCGCGCGCACGCCGGCGTTCGGCGAGCAGGGCCGCGGTGAAGATGAGCAGCTTGTCTTTTTCGCGTGGCGTCAGTTCCATCGTTGTTCTTCTCTTCCGCTTTCAGGGGTGTCGAACAGCTTGTCCATCGACCTTCAGGTCGCCCAGATCCGGGGCGGCTGCGCCGCTCGCCCGGTCATTGCCGGTCGCACCAGCGACCACAGATGCACGAACCATGCCCGGGCCGACTGGCTGCACGCCCCGCGGTAGCGCGCCACCAGCAGACCGGGCAGGCGGGTGACGCCGCCTTCGCCCGGGGCACAGGGCAGCGCACGGCAGGCGGCCAGCAAGGCGTCGTCGGCGTCGAAACCTGCGCACAGCAGCGTTCCGAACACCGGCGCACCGGCCAGTCCGGCGGCCGACTGCAGCAGCGGCGAATCGCCATCGAGCCGCGCCTGTTCAAGCCACAGCGTCTTCCCGGCACGGACGATGCGCGTGTCGAGCTTCAGTTCGCCGCGGGAGAAGCGCTCGCCGCTGGCCGTGCGGCCGAGGCAATACAGATCCAGACCGATGAAATGCGCGCCGGCCTCAAGCTCGATGCGGCTGGCGATGTGCGCCCGCGCGCCGTCGAACACGATGGCTTCCTGCGGCAGCCATTCGACGCAGGCGCCGGCACCGATGTGCATCGACAGGCCGGACTGCGCCGCCGGCCCGGCGCTGCGATACCACTTGGTCGCGCCCGGCGTGGTGATCAGCGCATGCGCGCCTTCGGCGGCGGCGATGTCGGCCTGCAGCGCGTCACCGCCGGCGATGCCGCCTGGCGGATGCAGCAGCAGGGTGTGACACACTGCGTCGCCCTCCGGGTAGAGCGCCTTCTGCACGCGCAGCGGTCCGACGTGCTCGCGCCGTGCGAGCACGCTGCGGCCGCCGGACAGGCGGTAGTCGAGCGCGATGCGGGCCTGCCAGCCGGCCGTGGCGTGCGGCGGTGCGAAAGGGGCCATCGGAGCGGTCATCGGCGTTGCATTCATCGGCCGATGGTAAACGACTGTTCGTACCGGCGGCGGCAACGGAACCGTTGGCCGATTGGCGACACCAAGCAGCGGGTGATCCGAACCTGACTTTCCGGGGGCTCCATGAAGCAATGGTCGGCAGCAATCTTTCTGAGCGCGCTGTGTGCATGGGCCCCGGCCGCTGACACGGCGGTATCGAACGACGCCCTGTACGAGCGCGTACCGGGCGCGGCCCGCACGGTGTTCCAGCTGTACGCGAAAAGCCCGCGCGGCACCTCGAGCGGATCGGCGGTCATGGTCGGCCCGGGTCTGCTGGCAACCAGCTGCCATGTGCTGGGCGACGCGACGCATGGCGTCGTGGTGCAGACCGGCGAGGCGATTACCGTCGATCTGGTCGCGGCCGATTACCGGCGCGACCTGTGCATTCTGAAATCCGACCAGATCGGCACGCGCGCCGCGCCGCTGATTCCGTCCAGCCAGGTCAGCAAGCGCGACGTGGTGTTCAGCCTCGGCTTCACCGCCGGGCGCTTCGCCTACGATGTGGGCGAGGTGAAGCACCTGTATGCGATGGAGGGCAGCCGGGTGCTGCGCGGCAGCGCCGCCTTCGCCGCCGGCGCGTCCGGCGGCGGGCGGTAAAAGGGCATTTCGGCGATTTCCTCGTCGCTGATCGGGATGCCGAAGCGGGTGCGGAACTCGCGCA
>FWPV01016262.1_pt1 | contig 10505 bp, 9 predicted proteins | sample 2228371 | NCBI WGS metagenome assembly FWPV01 (sample SAMEA103939776, study PRJEB20133) | metagenome
TCCGGCCAAGCCAGGAATTCTTTGACCGCTGGGAGCCGGAGAAGCAGTACTGGCGCGTGTACGAAGACTGAGCCGAACGGGTAGCAAAAAGCCGCGCTCGGTTGCCCGGGCGCGGCTTCGCTTTGCAGAAACGCGCGGCGCGTTCTACAGGGGAACGACGTTGGTGGCCTGAGGACCCTTGGGGCCTTGTTCAACGGTGAACTCAACCCGCTGGTTCTCCTCTAGGGTGCGGAAGCCTTGCGACTGAATCGCCGAGAAGTGCACGAACACGTCGCCGCCCCTCTCGCGGGTGATGAACCCGTAGCCCTTGGACCCATTGAACCACTTTACGGTTCCCTTTTCTCGCTCACTCATTGGTGAACTCCTTGTGAAAGATTATAGGAGGTACGAGACAGAAGCGCCGCAAACAAATAACCGCCGGAGCCAAGTGTAACGCTCCAGCGGTCAGCCTTGCTAGTCGTTCCGTACACTTACTCAACCTACAGACGGTTTATAACACACTTTTGGATTTCTGTCAAATATGGGGTTGCGCCGATGAAAGCCGCGTGCTCATGGGGCCTCGGCCGCGCCCGCCCCGGCCACTGCGCCGCTAGTCCACGCCCACTGCAGGTTGTACCCGCCGCACGGCCCCACCACATCCAGCACCTCGCCGGCGAAATGCAAGCGCGGGACAACCCGCGAGGCCATCGTGCTCGGATCCACCTCGCCGACCGGGACGCCGCCGGTGGACACTTGGGCGAACTGGAAGCCGCGCGTGCCCGTAACGGTGGCCTTGAGGCTGGTGAGGGTCTCCATCAGGCGCGCCAGTTCGGCGTCGGACACTTCCGAGAGCCTTGCGTCGGGGCGCATCCCGGCCACGGACATCACGAGCGGGGGAATCTTCTGCGGCAGGACCGCGCCCAGGGCCACGCGCACGGGAAACGGCTCGCGGCGCTTCCGCGCCATGAGTTCCTCCAGGGCCACCCTCACATTGGGCAGCAGGTTGATCTCCAATGTGAGATATGTCCCGGGCCGCGCGCTGACCAGATGGGCCAGGTCCATGGCCGCCGGCCCGCTGAAGCCGTATTCCGTGAACATCATGTTGCCCATCGTGCGCCCAAGCACGCGCTCGCCCTCATAGAGCGTAAGCCCCACGTCCAGCCGCACACCCTGGAGTTTATGAAACCGCCTGATGTCTGCGGTGAGCGGCGCGAGGGCAGGCCGAATGGGCACGATGCGGTGCCCAAGCGATTCCAGGACGGGGAACAGGTCGCCGCGGGAGCCGAGGGCCGGATACGCCTTGCCGCCGCACGCCACGATGACGCGGTCAAAGGTCTGCGTGTGGGGGCCGCCCCCGATGGCGAGCGTGATGCCGCGCCGTTCGGGGCGGATGTCCGCGATCTTCGTCTGCAGGCGCGTCTCCACGCCCGCCAACTCCAGGGCCGCCGCCAGCGTTTCGGCCACATTGGCCGCCGACTCGGACAGGGGATAACACCAGCCGTCGGGGGTAGCGTAGATCAGGATGCCCAGGTCGCGCAGGCGGGCGACGGTCTCCTGGTGCCCGAATCGGGAGAAAGCCACGCGCAGGAATTCGCGGTCGGCGCAGGCGTACTTCTCGGGCGCGGCGTGGACGTTGGTGATGTTGCACCGCCCGTTGCCGGTTACGAGGATTTTGCGCCCGACGACGGCGTTGGTATCAAACAGGGTAACGCGCGCGCCGCGTCGGGCGGCCTCCAGCGCCGCCATGATGCCCGCCGGCCCCGCGCCGACGATGCCGATGTGCATTTGTGCATCTCCCATTGGGTGTGGGGTTGCGTGAATTCGCCGATTTGTCCGGGCTTTCACTCCGCCTGGAAGTAGTAGGCCATAATTTCCCGCGAAAGGGGGGCCGCCGCCGTCGCACCCTCTGTGGCCCGCTTGCCTCCACCGTATAGGAATACCGCCAGCGCGATCTCCGGGTTCTCGTAGGGTGCGTAGGCGATGAACCAGGCATGGGTGGGCAGGTGGCCCTCCTCATCGCGCGGGCCTGGGAACTCCGCAGTGCCGGTCTTGCCCGCCACGTTGATGGTCTTCAGCGCGGCGCGGTGGGCCGTTCCCCATGCCACTGCCGCCCGCATCCCTTCCTGCACCGCGTGCAACGCGTCGGCGTCTATGTCCAGTTTGCGGACAACCTGAGGCACAAACGGCCTCACCACCTTGCCGTCGGCATCCACCACTTCGCGGATGACCTGCGGGCGGTACACGGTCCCGCCGTTGGCGATCGTCGCCGCCACGTTAGCCATCTGGAGCGGCGTCGCCAGCACGAACCCCTGGCCGATGGACATGTTGTACGTATCCCCCAGCACCCACGACTCCGAATAGTTCAGCCGCTTCCAATCGGGCGTCGGCACCAATCCCGCCGACTCGCCCGGCAGGTCAATGCCCGTCGTCTCGCCCAGGCCGAACAGGTTGGCCCACTGGGCCAGTTTCTCCACCCCCAGCCCGGCGCGATCGATGTAGCCACCGCCCGCGTGATAGAAGAAGATGTCGCAGGAGTAAGCCAGCCCACCGATGACGTTCAAGTCGCCGTGACCCCACTTCCACCAACACACAAACCGCTGCGCTAGGCTGGGATCATCCGGGAAGAACTTGTTGGGCACCCACATCTCGCCCTCGCAACGGAACTGGGTTCTTGCCGTGATGACCTTCTCTTGGAGCGCCCCCGCTGCCGTGATCACCTTGAACGTGGAGCCGGGCGGTTGCGCTGCCGAGATGGCGTGATTCACCAGCGGACGGTTCGGGTCTTCCAGCAGCGACTGATAGGCTTTGGCGTCAATTCCACGCGCGAACAGGTTATTGTCGTAGTTGGGCAGGCTCACCAGGGTGAGCACCTCACCCGTCTGCGCGTTCAGCACCACCACCGCACCCTGCGGAATGCCCCAGTCCGCCATAGTGCGGCGCAGCGCCTCTTCGGTGAATCGCTGCAAGTCGGCGTCCAGCGCCAGCACGACCCTGTCGCCGGGGAGGGCGGGCAGGCCCTCGCTCACGGTGCGCACCTCGCGCCCGGCGATGTCCACCTCAATATGCTTACGTCCGGGAATACCGCGCAGGTATTCCTCGGCCACGGCCTCCACGCCCGTCAGACCAACTTGATCCGTGTAGATATTGTAGCCTTTGGCCTCGTAAGCAGCAGCCTCGTCGGGTGGAATGGAGCCGGTGTACCCAACGACATGGGCCGTCGTCGCGCCGGTCGGATACTCGCGCATGGCATCGGCCACCACCTGCACGCCGGGCAGATCCAAGTGTCGCTCCACGATCACGAAGGCCGTGTCGCGGTCCACGTTGCGCTTGATGTAGACGGCCTGAAACGGATTGTAAATCCCCTCGCGCAGCATGTCGGAGATGTTGGTAGGTCTGATCGGCCAGGACATGCGGTCAGGGAGCGTCCGCGCGCCTTCTTCGGGGAATGCCGGGATGCCCAGCAGTTCGCCTACGAGAGCGAGCACGCGGCGGCGCTCCTCCTCATCCTCGGGCAGGTCGGCCGGCGTGATCGTTACGGCATACGTGGCGGCGTTGCGAGCCAGTATCATCCCCCAGCGGTCGGTGATAATGCCCCGTAGCGGAGGGATGGATACCAAGCGGAACCGATTGCGCTCCGCCAGGGCCGTATACTCCTGGCCCTGCACGATCTGCATGCGCCAAAGCCTTGCCGTGAGGGCGACGAAGACGAGCACGATGAGCACGCGAAAGGCGATCAGTTTTCCCCGGTCGTTGGTTTCCGTCATTGCATTCGCATCATAAAACGGTATCGGCCCGTTGCCTACAGGGTGATGCTCCTGTCCTCCACCTTGCGGCTGAGCAGCCCCATCAAGGGGAATAGGACCAGGATGCCGACGATGTTGTACATCATCTCAGGAAGCACCGCCGCCGTCATCACCGCACCGAAGCGGACAGGCCAATCCAGCAGTTTCGCAACCCCCAGCGCGGCCAAGTTCGCTATCAGAGTATTCACCGCGACCATAACGGCAGGCATGAGAAAGTGGGTGCGGAACACCTGGCGCTCTCCCAAGCCGGACACAAGGCCGGCCAGCACCAGCCCGCTGGTGAACATGCCCAGGGGCATCCCCGCGAACAGGTCCAGCGCCAGCCCCGCGCCAAGCCCCCACCAGACACCCTCGCCCGACCCTCGCAGAAGCCCCCACGCGGTTACAATGATGAGGGGCAGGTTCGGGCGCACTCCCAGAACGGCCAGGTGCGGCGCGATCGCCGTCTGCGCCGCCGCCACGCCTACTAGGATTGCCGCCACCGCATAGGGGTTCATCTGTTCCCTCGCGCCGCCATGGATACCACCGAGAAACACCGCCCTCCGCAACACCGCCGAGAGGGCGTAGGCAAAAGAGCCAGAGCCTTGCGCTCTCCGCGCGCTCTGGAGCCTAGGCTAGGTGCAATATTACCGCGGGGGAGCCGTTTGGGCAAACGCCACTACGGCCCCCACCTAGTTTGCGCGAAGAAGTACCACTGTGCTATAATGTCAAGCGTGTTGGGGCGTCGCCAAGCGGAAAGGCAGCGGCCTTTGGAGCCGCGATTCGAAGGTTCGAATCCTTCCGCCCCAGCCTGACCTTCTTGTTCGCCGGTATTTGAGGGATGACCCCGCCGTTCTTTTGATGGACGAGCATTCGTTTGACGACAACTCAAGATGTTCTGGGACAGTCTCTGACGCGGTGGCCCGACCCAAGCCCACGGAGAATGTGGGACTGCGGTTTGGGTCATTGCTGTTCTTGACGTCCTGCTGCATGTTCCCTGCTTGGTCGTCTCCCGCCGCAAATCCCCGTGAGGTGTGCAGATGAGCCTTTCGGTTGTGATTCTGGCTGCCGGCCTGGGCACGCGCATGAAGTCGGCGCTCCCCAAGGTCTTGCACCCTGTGGCCGGGCGGCCCATGGTGCTGTACGGTGTGGAAGCCGCGCGTTCGCTGGAAGCCGAGGCGGTCGTCCTCGTCGTAGGGCACGGGGCCGACCAGGTGCGTTCCGTCGTGGGCGATGGGGTGCTGTATGCCGTGCAGCCCGAACCGCTAGGCACCGGCCACGCAGTGATGCAGGCGGAACCGCTACTGCGGGAACGCCGCGGAACAGTCCTTGTGTACTACGCGGACATGCCGCTTCTGCGCGCGGAGACCCTGCGCCAACTGGTTGCCGCGCACCGTGAAACAGGGGCCACGCTGACGCTGTTGACCCTTGTTGCCGATGACCCGATGGGCTTTGGGCGCATCGTGCGCGACTCTGCGGGGCGCGTGCTGGGCATCGTAGAAGAGGCAGTGGCCACGCCCGAGCAGAAGCAGATCCGCGAGTTGAACTGCGGCGTGTACGCCTTCCGGGGCGACTGGCTCTGGGACAACGTCGCCAGGCTCCGTAGAAGCCCCAAGGGCGAATTCTTCCTTACCGACTTGGTGGAGATGGCCGTCGCCCAGGGGCGGCGAGTGGAGGCCGTTGCCACCGACGACGCGGAGCAAATGCTGGGCATCAACGACCGCACCCACCTGGCGCGCGCCGAGGCCATCGCGCGCAAGCGCATCGCCGAGCGCCTCATGCTGAGCGGCGTCACGTTCCAAGACCCCATGAGCACTTACGTGGATGCCGATGTGCAAGTCGGGGCCGACACGGTCATCTTCCCCAATACGCACCTGCTGGGCAAAACGCGCATTGGCGCGCGCTGTCGCCTTGGGCCGAATACCATCGTGCGCGATTCCACCATCGGCGACGATTGCAAGGTGGAAGCGTCCGTCGTGGAGGAAGCCGTGCTGGAAGACCGCGTGGACATCGGCCCGTTCGCCCATTTGCGCAAGGGTGCACACTTGGCGCAGGGCGTGCACATGGGCAACTTCGGCGAGGTAAAAAACTCGTACCTGGGGCCCGGAACCAAGATGGGGCATTTCAGTTACCTGGGCGACGCCGAAGTGGGAGCCAACGTGAACATCGGCGCGGGGACGATCACCTGCAATTTTGACGGAGAACGCAAGCACAAGACCATCATTGAAGAAGGCGCGTTCATCGGCAGCGACACCATGCTGGTTGCGCCGGTTCGCATCGGCAAGGGCGCGAAGACGGGCGCGGGCTCGGTCGTTACCCATGATGTCCCGCCGGGCGCGGTGGCCTACGGTGTGCCGGCGCGCGTGCGCAAGGGCGACCCTGCCCGCTCGCAGGATTCTGGGGAGTCCTCGTCGGGGTCGGCGGCCGGGTCGGAAGAACGGGAGTCAAATCGGTGAGCGATTCTGCGATTCATGAACTGATCTTGCTGGCCGTGATGATCGCCCTCAACGCTTTCTTCGCGGCGTCGGAGATGGCGATCGTTACGCTGAACAAGGTGCGGCTTCGCCACAAGGTGGAGGAGGGAAACCGGACGGCGCGCGTGGTAGAGCGGCTTGCCACCGATTCCAGCCGCCTGCTGGCCACGATCCAGGTGGGCGTTACGCTGGTGGGCTTTCTGGCCGCGGCCACTGCCGCCGTGAGCCTGTCTGGGCCACTCGGCGAGGCGCTCGCGACGGTTCCTGTGGCCTTTATCCAGGCCAACGCGCTGGGAATTGCGACGGTGCTCATCACTCTGTTCCTGGCCCTCATCATGCTTCTGTTCGGCGAACTGGTGCCGAAAAACCTGGCGCTAAAGCATGCGGATCGCATCGCCTTTGCCGTGGCTCGGCCCATAGACCTGCTGGCCCGCATCTTCTCGCCCATTGTGAGCGCGCTGGTCTTCCTGACCAACAAGATTTCGGCGGCTCTCGGAGCGCAATCGCCCAGCAACATGCCCTTCGTTACGCAGGATGAGATCAAGGCCATGGTGGACGCGGGCGAAGAGGGCGGCGTGATTGAGGAAGACGAGAAGGAGATGATCTACTCCATCTTTGAGTTCGGCGACACGCTGGCCCGCGAGGTCATGGTACCACGGATTGACATCGTCGCTGTGGACGCCGACACGCCCCTCCTGCAGGCGTTGGATGTGGTGATAAAAGAGGGGCACTCGCGCATCCCTGTGTACCAGGACTCCATTGACAACATCATCGGCCTGCTGTACGCGAAGGATTTGCTCGTCTATCTCAAGGAAGGCAAGCACAACGTGCCCTTGACCAGCATTCTCCGCCCCGCCTACTTCGTGCCGGAGACCAAGAAGGTGGATGACCTGTTGCGGGAGTTGCAGACGCGCAGGGTGCACATGGCTATCGTGGTGGACGAGTACGGCGGCACCGCGGGACTGGTTACGGTGGAAGACCTGCTGGAAGAGATCGTGGGCGAAATCCAGGACGAGTACGACACCGAGGAGCCTACCGTGGAGCGGGTGAGCGACAACGAATTCATCTTTGACGCGGGCGTGAACCTGGACGATGTGAATGACCTGCTTCGGGTGGAGTTGCCCGATACAGGCGGAGATACCCTTGGCGGCTTTATCTACACGCAACTCGGAAGGGTGGCCGCCGTCGGAGACGAAATCCACGTGGGCGACCTGACCATCAGCGTGCTGTCGGTCGCCGGACGTCGCATCCGCAAGGTGAGGGTGGTACGCGCAGAGCCGCAGGGGGACAGCGAAGTCCCTGACGACGAATCCGATACTCAGAGGTGAGCCTATCGTGGACGACAAAGAACTGGTGCAAGCCGCATCGCAGGCGCGGGAACACGCCTACGTTCCCTATTCCGGCTATCGCGTAGGCGCTGCACTGCTCACGCGTTCGGGGCGCGTGTTCACGGGCGCGAACGTGGAGAACGCTTCCTACGGGCTTTCGGTGTGCGCCGAGCGCGTGGCCGCGTTCAAGGCCGTGGCCGATGGCGAACGGGAGTTTGACGCCGTTGCCGTCGTTACGGAAAATGGTGTGTTGCCGTGCGGCGCGTGCCGCCAGGTGCTCAACGAGTTCGGCCCCGATATGCGCATCATCGTGGCCGACGCGAACGGCAACGCGCGCGTCTACCGCCTGCCCGACCTGCTCCCTGGCGGCTTTACCCAGGCAGACCTGAAGTAGCCACGGCCCGATCGTCAACGGCCCCCACAGCGAGAAGGAGATGACAACGTTCTTTGACGACCTAGCGCGATTCTACGACCTGGACCACGCGCTTGTCCGCGACGACGTGGAGATGTACCGGCAGTTCGCCGCGCAGTCCGGTTCGCCTATCCTGGAGTTGGGGTGCGGAACGGGGCGCGTGGCGATCCCGCTGGCGCGGGACGGGCACGAGGTAACCGGCGTGGACATCTCTCCGGCCATGCTGGCGGCGCTGCGAGCCAAACTCGCCCAAGAACCGCCGGAGGTCGCCGGCCGAGTCCAGGTCATCCAGGCCGACATGCGGCACCTGGCGTTGGGCAGGGAGTTCGCCCTGGCCCTCTGCCCGCTCAACACGTTCATGCACATGACCACTCAGGCCGACCAACTGGCCGCGCTGGGGAGCGCCTACCGCCACTTGGCCCCGGGCGGACGGCTCATCGTGGACGTGGCGTCGCCGTTGGCACTGCTGCTGATCCCGTCGGGCGAGGCGCTGTCGTTACAAAGCGAGTTGCGGGATGCGGCCAGCGGCCGAGTGGTGCAGAAGTTCACCTCGGCGCGCTTTGACCACGCCCGCCAGTTGCAGTATCTTACGCTCCTCTACGACGAGGTAGGGGCCGACGGCATGGTCAGGCGGAGCACGGTCCGCACGGAGTTGCGCCACGTGTTCCGATTTGAGATGCAACTGCTGCTGGAGCGGGTGGGATTCACGGTGGAGGATGTGTACGGCTCCACCGACCTGGAGCCATACGAGGCGACGTCAGAGAAGATGATCTTCGTTGCGCGGCGGTAGGATACGCTCGGCGCAGAAGCGCAGAGGATGCAGAGACAGAGCAGGAACCGTATCTTTCTCGGCGATCCCAACGGAGCCGATAGGCATGGAGGACGACATGATTGACGGCGTGAAGACTCGGAAGTTGCGGCTGATCCCCGACGAGCGCGGGTATCTCATGGAGATGTTCCGCTCGGACTGGGAGGAGTTTGAGCAGTTTGGCCAGGTGTACGTTACTGCCGTGTATCCGGGCGTCGTCAAGGGCTGGCACTACCACAAGTTGCAGACCGACCACTTCATCTGCGTCAAGGGCATGGCGAAGGTGGTGCTGTACGACAACCGCGAGGGGTCGCCGACGCGCGGCGAGGTCAACGAGTTCTTCATCGGCGAGCAGAACCCCATGCTGCTGACGATTCCGCCCGGCGTGCTTCACGGATTCAAAGGCATCAGCACGGAAATGACGCTTATCGTCAATGTCCCCGACCGGCTGTACAACTACGAACAGCCGGACGAGTACCGCTTCCCCGCCCACTCGCCGGAGATTCCCTACGACTGGGCGCGGAAGGACGGATAGCGGAAGGTGGCGTGGACTACCGCGCGATGCGGCCGATGATGTCCGCCACCATCTCCCCCTTCCCCCACGTCAGTTCGCGCAGGGTGTACGGCCCATCGCGGGAGATGTAGCCCAGACGGTACTGGGCCATGAACAGCGCGTTCCAAAGGGTCAGGGCGACGATGACCCCGAGCACCGCCACCACCGGCCCGGGGCGCGACCGCACGCGTTGCAGAAACGCCGCCAGGCCGATGGCGAAAATCGGGAGCGCCGCCATGAACATGCGCCCGCCGAAGGAGTCCCCCTGCCACCACGCCGACCACGACGCGATCACGTAGGCCTGCATGGCAAACCCTGCCAGCAGTAGCCCGCCCATGCGCGGGTTTTGGCGGGTGAGCCCTGCCAGCCCTGCAACGGCGAACAGCCAGATCGGATGCCACAGGAACAGGCCGTGCCTCGTGGAGAACAGCACCTCCAGCAGGCGCGGCGACAGCCACAGGAAGCCCTGGTCGCCCTTTAGCAGGTAGCCGCTCAAGAACGGGCTTCCGTTCAGAACGTACCACACAGCCATCTGCGCCCAGAATAGCGCGAAGAAGCCCACAACCATCGCGGCGATGCGCCTGCCCCGGTCCCACGCCGTCCCGTGGGCGAGCAGGGCGTCCAGCGCGGGCATGAGCAGCAGTACCGCATCCGGCTGGCGCACCAGGCCCACCAGGCCTCCGGCAAGGCCCACCGCAAGGCACGGCTTCGGCGTCGTGAGCGGCCGAAGGGACAGCCACAGGTACACCATCAGCGACGCGGCGAACACCGAGCACAAGTGCGCCATAGAGGGCTCGGCGACGAGGTAGTAGGCAAAGTTGGTCGTCAGGAAGAGCACGACACACGCGGCCAGCGCCACGCCCCCAAACAGCCGCCGAGCCGTGCGGTGCATGAGAAACAGGGCGCACGAACCGTAGAAGATACTCCCGATGCACACCGCCGCCTGGTACAGATACCCGTACCCATCGGCGGCCACCGGCAAGCCCACAGCGCGGAGGGCCAGCGAAAGCAGGTGCGCCGCGAGGAAGAACGGCAGCCATAGCACTGGCGCGCCGATGGCATACTGATTGGAGATGCGCCCGGTGGGGGTGCGGTAGATGTCTATGTACTTGGCGGCGTTCAGGTGGGCCGCTTCATTGGCAAAGTCCAGGTCGCGATCCAGCGCGATG
>FWPV01016264.1_pt1 | contig 10505 bp, 7 predicted proteins | sample 2228371 | NCBI WGS metagenome assembly FWPV01 (sample SAMEA103939776, study PRJEB20133) | metagenome
TTTTTTTATATTTTCCAAGTAAAAATTTGCCCTTTTAGGAGCATTTTTCTCTTCTGAACGATGATTTACAGCATAATCATAAGCGTTTTTTGCAACTTTAATCCTTTCAGCAGGATTTTTTAATAGAAAATCAAGTATATTTAGCAATTCTGTGGTATCTTTAAACAAAAAGCCCGTTTCAATATTTTTAACAGTTCGCTTATAAGGTTCAACATTACTACATACTGGCACAACTCCTCGTGAAGCGTATTCTATAAATTTAACATCCGAACGAGCAAGATTAAATTCAGTTGGCTCTAAGAATGCAAGCCCTATGTGGAGAGTCTGAAGAAACTCATAATATTTTTTTAAATCACTCGCGGGATAATAAATTATTTGATTTCCAAGACTTGAAAACAAGTTAAATATTTCTTTTGCGCCCATTATAGCAAATTTGACATTTCTGTTTGCTTTAAGCCATTGTATCAGCGCATCTTTAACTAAAAGTATATCCTGAAAATGTCCAATTGAACCTCCCCAGCCTATTATTATATCGTTACTTTCAGCCTTTTCCAAAGAACCAAAATCCAATATCTGATTTTGAAAAACTGTGATATTTTCGTTTAAATGTTTAAATTTGTTGAGTAGTCTGAAAGAAGTTGTTTGAACCACATCAGACTTCATTATTAACTGTTTTAAAATTGCTCTATTATCAAGATTTTGATAAAATTTCGAAGCTGGATTCCAAGGAGGAAAAGCCGTAAAATCATCGGAAATTTCAAAAACTGTAAGTTTTTTATTTTTCTTCCTACTTGTAATTATGGGCAGTAAATCAACATCCCCAAGCATTTGAATAATTAAAACATCTGCGTCATTTATTATTTTATACTTATGTTGTGAGATATTTGACAATGTTACGGTTTGGATGTCATCAAGCCTACCAAGAGCAATAGAAGGGTTAAGGACTCTATAAATATAATCGCCTGTGCTCATTGGCTCGGGCACTGTTAGATGTGCTATTTTCATAATTCACACCATCAAAGTTCTCAGATTAGTGGTAGTCTTTAAAGACAAGGTGTTCAGTTTAGTAGAGTAAGGTGCCATAAACTGTTGGGGTGATGTATTAATTGTGACTCCATGGGAAGGGACCTTGGCAACCGCGTCAAAAGTGTCATTGCGAAGTTGCCGTAAGCGACCGTAACAATCCCGTTTGTATTGGGCTCGTCTCTCCCAAAAGCACACGCAATTGCTTAACTTCGTTCGCAATAACAAGTCAGGTGCAACTCGAGTTTTTGACAAAACAGTGTCTGACTCTGGTTTGTCAAAAAGTGGGAAATGTGGCATATTATTATCGCATAAGTGTGGACATTCCTCATTGAATCTGTGTGGTCTTACACAGAAAGTCAAACCCAAAACTTAATTTTTTGCTCTCATTGCTTGTTCTCAAACCGATTTATAGAACTCATCCGAGATATGTACCATATATACATTGGGTATACCCATTCTATCTGAATTAAATACAACAACTTTTTTATTAGGGCTGAAAGATGGATGTGGATGTGACCATTGTGGGTGTCCATTCGAACTTTCCGAAAGACATAAAGTTTTATATTTGCCTGTTTCAAGGTTGATTAATTTTAGTCCTGTATCTGGCCAATTTGTATCTGAAACAGCCCACTTTCCATCTTGACTAACTCCTGCATGCCAAAAATATAGACAGCCTTTTTCACCCCTCACAACTACTGTCGGTTCTTCATCGCCATCTGAAATTGTCACAATGTTACCCTCAGGATGGGTTGTAGAAAGAATCTTTTTTGATTTCCCAACCCACATAAAATGGCCAGTGCTTCTTGGAAGTTTAAGCAATCGATAGTTAGAACCATTGTCATTAACAAGCCATAATGATATCTGTTTTTCACCTCCATATGAATTAAAAAGAACTGTTCCTGAACCTGATGGTTCATATTGTTCGTGTGCAATAGGATGAGGAAAAGGATGTTCATAAATTATTTTTTCCTCTGAACCATCAGTTGAAAACCGCACCAGAACAAATCTTTCATCTTTTGTCCTACCGCTTGTGATGTAATATTTACCATCTGGGCTAATTGTTCCTCCTCCACCTTTGATAATATCCTTTGACTCTGAAATTAGATTCTCGTCTAAAGATTGCAAGTCAAGAGAATAAAGAGCATTTTCCCTTAGAAAATAAACTTTTTTACCATCAGGTGACATTTGAGCGCCACCTGTTATAAATTTATCTGTAAGTTGAATAAAATTAGTCCCGTCTACATCTACTTTGTAAATGTCAAAACCTGCTCCTCTGGAAGGAGTAGTTTGAGAAAGAAAAATAAATGACTTTGAGTCGGGCGTAAAAGAAGAATCATGAAAGTAAAGTTTTTGATTTATTGTAGGAAAAGAAGTGACTTGTATTACTTTTAATCCACTTTCTTTATCAGTAAAAATTCCTCTTTCCAATTGATGGCTTGTGCCTTTAGACATACAATTAATCTCCTGGGTTTCGTCCCTGTTTGAAGCAATAGGCTGGAAAGCAACAGCCAACAGTGTGTTAATATTCTAACCTCAACACTAAATTCATCGTAACTGGTTTTTATTAGCCGACCAGCAACATCATCGTCTCAAACTTCATCACTATCTTCCCAAAATAAGCCTATAACCTAATTCAACCTTCAAAATCATAAAATTATTCTTTCAACTTTTACAACAGTCGCAAGAAATGCCATATTTAAAAAAACTAATTTTCCTAGAGAGGCTATACAAATACCCTAAAAAACGGAAAACTTCAGGATGTTAATAAATTTATTACAGGAATAAGAAAATATATTAAAAAAGCAATAGATACAGCAAGCATCATCCAATGGACTTCTCTAAACTTGCCCATAACCATTTTAATAAAAGTATAAAAAATAAACCCCAAGCCAATGCCATTTGTGATGCTATAAGTAAAAGGCATCGAGACCATAATCACAAGAGCAGGTAATCCTTCTTCAAGATTTTTAAAAGGAATATCCCTTATAATTTCACACATATAAAAGCCTACAACAATCAATGCAGCAGAAGTTGCCTGAGGTGGCACAACACCTGCAAGTGGAGAAATAAAAAGGCAAAAAATGAACATCAATCCACATACAACAGAGGTCAAACCTGTGCGTCCTCCTTCAGCCACTCCAGCAGCACTTTCTATGTAAGAAGTAACCGATGATGATGAACAAATTCCCCCAAAAACTGCACCAAGTGAATCGATTAGAAGAACTCTTCTTAAAAGAGGCAGGCTCCCGTGTGAATCAAGAAATTTGCCTTCACTTCCCACGCCTATAACTGTTCCCATAGTATCAAAAAAATCAGATAACATTATCGAAAAAATAACAATAATTGCTGAAACCACCCCAAGCCTTGAGAAGACCTCAAAATTTAGTCCTTTACCGATGGTTGAAAAATCTGGCATTTCAAAAACTTTATTTGGAATAATTGCATAAGAGGTATTTTTAAAAACTTTAAGCCCTGTACTGTAATTTAAAAATATTGCAATTAATGTTGTGATGATAATTCCAAGCAAGAGAGAACCTTTTACACGCCAAGCAAGTAAAAAAATAGTGACAAAAATTCCAATAAAAGTTATTAATATTTTGAAATTATCGAAATCACCCAAAGTAACTGGCACTCCAACTCCTTGTTTTACAATTCCACCTTCATACATTCCAATAAATAATATAAATAGCCCTATCCCAACACCAATAGCTTTTTTAAGCGACAATGGAATTGCGTCCATTACTGCCTCGCGTAAACCCGTTAAAACAAAAATTGTAATAATTGAACCTTCTAAAAAAATTACTCCCATAGCCGCCTGCCAGGGGAGTTTCATTCCCACTATTAACTGATATGCAACAACCGCATTTAATCCCATGCCTGAAGCTAAGGTAAATGGATAGTTTGTAAAAAGTCCCATCGCTATTGTAAGCAAACCAGCAGTAAGACAGGTAGCAGCAACGGTAGCTTTAAAGCCCGGACCTAAACCTTCAAACTCTTTTACACCTACAAAATTTAAAATGATAGGATTAACAAAAATTATATATGCCATCGTCATAAAAGTTGTTAGACCCGCAATTATCTCTGTATGAACATTGCTTTTTCTTTCAGTTAATTTAAATATTCTTTCGAGCATAAAAATACACCTCCTGAAGAAGTGGTCTAAGTTTTTATATAACTATAAGATTATCATTTATTTAAATAAAGTCAATTTTTTCTTTTACATTTGTAATTTTTAATTTAAAATTAATTTTATGTTTACAGGAATAATTCAAGAAATTGGGAAAGTCAAGGAAATTATTAGAGGGAAAGGCTATAAGTTAACTATAACCTTACCAAGAATTAAAAATCAAAAACCAATCTTTAAAAGTAAATTAGCAAACGATTATACTAATGAAAAGGGTTTATCTGCTACCAATTATGAAATTCCGATTATTGATTATTTTCACGAGCCAATTAAGCTCGGTGAAAGCATAGCGGTTGATGGAGTTTGTTTAACAGTTTCAGGAGTAAATAATCCATCCTTAAAAATGAAAAATGAAGCACCCGTTAGCCGAAACCAAACTTTTGGAAATGAGAATGTGCAATGTGAATTTACAGTTGACATTATGGAGGAAACAGTAAAAAGAACAACTATTTCTGAGTATTTAGTAGGAAGGGAAGTTAACATTGAAAGAGCAATGACAGCCACCAATAGGTTTGGTGGTCATTTTGTCAATGGTCATATCGATGGCGTAGGAGTATTAATTAGAGCCGAGATAAAACCAAGTTCAAAAATTCTTACTTTTAAAGTTGCAAAAGAACTATTGCCATATGTTGTGGAGAAAGGTTCAATTGCAATTGATGGAGTCAGTTTGACAGTAATTTCTGTAAAGGAGAGTTCAAATCAATTCTCTGTTTCTTTAGTTCCATTTACTATTGAAAATACTACACTTGGCAAAAAGAAGATTTCAGATAAAGTAAATATTGAAGTAGACATTATAGGCAAGTATGTGATAGAATATTTAGAAAGATATAAAAAATTTTAAAAAACAAACAAAGTGTCGTATTTACACAGTTTCTGTGCGGAGTTTAGGCGCGAGCCTTTCATATTCGCTGTGTTTAGACGCCCCTGAATGAAAGGGTCTCACTACATTTTCAAATGTGTTCCCTCTTGAGAGGGGTGCAGGGGTATTCCCCTCTTGTAGAGGGGTGGCTCGGCCGAAGCGGAGATGGGGTGTGGTTGGAGTAACACCACTTGTAGTATCAATAACCCGAGTTTTTGACAAACCAGAGTCTGACACTGATCTGTCAAAAGGAGCAGTTTGTTATTGGGGGAGTATTAGCAATTGTAGGGATTTTTTAGATAACGATTATTTTGCCACATAAGATACCGCACCATGCTTAAACTTGCATTTGATAGAATTTAAAAAGTGAGATTAAAACAAAATAAACTTAACAATAAAAGTATGCCCATTTTGAATCAAAATTTGCAAAGTTTCTCAAGTTAACCGGGCTATTATTTCTCGCAAGTAACTGACCCTCTCAGACAGGCTCAGATAGGCCCTCATAACCTTAATTCCCTTATCTAATTATGAACCTTTTATTAATTATTTTTATTGCCATAGGGTTAGCAATGGACGCTTCTGCTGTTTCAATTTCAATAGGCATTTCAGCCTGTAAAGCAAGCAAAATTGTATTTTTTGATGCTGTAAAATCATCATTTTTTTTTGGTTTGTTTCAATCAATTATGCCTCTTTTTGGCTGGCTTATTGGTTCAAAACTAAAGAACTTTATAACTGGATTTGACCATTGGGTAGTTTTTTCTCTATTAGCAATCACTGGTATAAAGATGATTTATGAAGCAAACAAAAAAACAAATAAGGAGGAAAGGAAAAACTTTTATAATTTACAAATGCTTCTTATTTTAGCAATCGCTACAAGCATTGATGCATTCGCTGTAGGAATTAGTTTTGCCTTTTTAAAGTTCAATATTTTAACTCCGATTCTTGTGATTGGTATTGTAACATTTCTAATGACATTGTGTTGTTTTTTTATTGGGAAATTAATCAGTAAATTGCTCAGCAAGAAAATGGAAATATTAGGAGGACTCATTTTAATAATTATAGGGTTTAAAATTTTACTTGAGCATTTGTAAACATAAAGACAAACTGAATTGGCGAACGGAACACTTTAGACAGACAAAAAAGCTGAAGAAGGCCTTCAACTTCTGAGCATTTCTTTATTCGATGTTTCATTCATCTTTTTCCTCTTGTTTTATTTTCCCAACATCTTGCTCAATTCAATAAACGCATCTGCATAAGGCATTAATTTGTTTACATCCCCTACTGCTCTTATTTGTCCTGTTAGAAATAATTTATAAGGACTATCTCCCAATTGCAAATTTTCCCAACCTTTAGGTGAAAAAATTATTTTTATTTTTTCTTCTGCCTGATGAGGCGGTATTATATTCATTTCACCATTGTTAATATGAATAAATACCTTTGGTTTATCAGGGTATTCAAAAGATAAAACTGTTGTTAAGCCACGAATTTTTCTTTTAAATTTTTGACTTGCATTAAATTTTTTAACTGTCATTTTGATTATTTCTTCTCCAAATGGTTCAACCTGCCATCGAGGACGTTTCCCAATAAGGAGTCTAATTAAATCAATGAATGTATTCAAAATCAATTGTTCTCTACTTAACTTTTTTTCTTTTTTTGGACGTGGGGCTGGTAAAGGCTCAGGCGATGTCTGCAGTAACTCTTTTTCATAAATCTTTAATAACCTGCTAATTGTTGGATTATCAAATTCTTTTATAAATACTTCTCTTCCTTCCTTTATTGACTTTTCTGCTGCCATTGCAATTGTCATTGAAGGCCGTGCCGAAAGCAAATTGGCAAACGGCAATTTGTGCAATTTTATACATTCTATAAACTCAACATGTTGAACATACGAGCCAATATGTCCAATACCTTTATTATCACTCTGATAATCCACAAGAACTTCACGAATCTCTCCCAACGGTCCTCCTCCAACAATAAGTGTAGCATCCCTTTTAGCTATTAAATGTGCTCCGTTATCTCCAATGATCCCTATCTCAAGCCCCTCTATTGGTTCTACTTCATACATACATAGTCCCAAATTTGCTCGAGCTTCATTTTCATATTCTATTAAGACAAAAGCATTATCAACTATGTCAGGATTTTTTATAATTGCATTGTGGTCTGGTGCATAGGCACAATTCACTTTATGTTTTTTCCCTTTCACAACATGTTGACCCCCAATTGCATATACTTTTTTTGCTTTACTTCTTATATACCAATTAAAAAGGTCGAAATGATGACAGTTTTTATCAAGAATTGCACCACCTGATTTCTTAGTTTCAAAAAACCACTGCGTAGGGAAATTATCTCTGTATTCTTTACAATATGCCATCATAACATTATTGAAATCTCCTCTTTCAACCATTTTGGCAACAGTCCTATAAAGATTACTATATCTATACACGAGTCCAACCTGTACTATTTTATCTGTCTCAAATGCCCTTTCAATTAGCAAGTCACATTCTTCAATAGTTGGTGCAATAGGCTTTTCCAGGAAAATATGTTTGCCTGCCTCAAGCATAGTTAATGCAATAGGAACATGAAGATAAGTGGGTGTTGAAATACAAACTGCATCTAATTCCTTTATTTTACAGAGTTCCTTATAATTACTTGTTACCAAAATAGATTTATCACCGAGTAAGTTTAATGCATTTTGTTGTGCTTTTTTGTTAGTGTCACAAATTGCCACAACAGAACAATCTTTTAAAAGTGAAAATCCTTTTAAGTGCATTATCCCATTAATTCCAAGTCCAACGATTGCAATTTTAATTGTTCCATCTTGTTTTTTTTCTTTCATTAAATTTATTTCACCCCCTTACATAAACTTAGTAACCTTTATAGGACTTTTATCACATCATGGGCTTACAAACCTGTTTCACAAATAAAAAAACTGTGTAGCAGGCTTTAGCCTTCATTAGAAAACCGCATAAGTAGATGCAGGTTGTAGGGCAAGGCTTTAGCCTTGCGTTTAAGCAAACTTAAAGGTTTGCCCTACTTTTTGACAAATCAGTGTCAGACTCTGGTTTGTCAAAAACAGACATAAAAAAATCGAAAAATTTCTCTCATCGCGAGAACTTGTCATCAAGTTCATTGGCGTTGTTCCTCTCCTTTGTTCAATCTGTAAAAAAACAATGAAATTTATAGAGTTCGCTTATTATTCTCCAAGACTTGATTCTCTTAAAGTTTATCATCCTCCATAGAGTAGTGCTATTTAACCTTGAACTTTTACTTTACTACTTTTTTATGAATTTAAGTTCAATTATGCCTAAATTCTATTTTCGGATTAAAATTTGACTTTTTTGCCCCGTTTTTTATCTTTATTTTATCCACCTTTTTTTAATCTCATTTCACTGATTTATTTTTAATTTCACGAATTAGAAAAAATCAGTTTAATCTGTGACTTTTTTAAAATTATTGAAAATCTTGGGTGCTAAAAAACCATAGGAAGTGTCACAAAATGAGTGAAAATAATTATAACATAGTGTTCAACCAGAATTCAATAGAAAATAAAAATAAAATTTAATGATTAAAGCGAATCAAATGGTGGAAATCTGCTGGCGATAAGGGAATTAAAAGGGAAATTGGGGGTGAAAGGATTAGTGAATAAGATAAAAGCAGAAGTGGTAAGATTAAAAATATAGACGACGAATATTTTAGTAATCCATTTTAAAAAATGAATAGACACAATTAATTTCCTAAAATCCTTTGTTCATTGGTTTTCTTTGAAGGGGAGGGTCGAAGTTCTGTTTGGCAAAAGTATTATCCATACTCGTGAATAAAGCGAGCAATTTCTACTTTATCTTCGATGGAAATATCTTTGTATTCAACTCCAACTTCGTAACCTTTCATTTTTTCATCACAGTAATCTCTTTTCCATTTTACTTCTGCCTGTGCTCTTATAGGCTCTACTTTGGTGGGAAAGTATATAAACATATCCATTTTATCCCCTATTTCAACAGGAGTATTTAAATGTAAAATTAGCCTTGTTCCGCCTGCACTAATGTTAACGCTTTCAACATTCTTTCTCTCTGAAGGCTTATTTAAAAGCTTATACCTTACTGGAAGGTTTATGTTTAACCTTCTATATTTTCTTCGTTCTGAAGTTAAAATGTTCATATTTTCTGAAAACTCACAATTGATTTTCTTTTCTTCTTTTATTAAGCTAACAAACTTCCTTATTCTTAATAAGTCGTCTGTATCAAAATCCATCATATCTAAGTTAATGAACCTTATCAAGTCTGCCTTAGAGAGTTTTTCTTCCATAAACCATTCCTCCTCTTTCTTAAAAGCAATTATATGGGGCTAAAAATGCCAAACCAACATCCCTGTCTCCCTGCCTGCCTGCTTCCCCGCTTTCCCGCTTTCTTGCTTTCTTGCTCCCTTTAGAAAACCCTACATCCGCTTTAAGCACTCAAATTGAATAAATTAAGAAAACCTTAATTTTTGAACAATGCAATCACAAATTCCTTTTTGCAAATCGCACTGCATTTCTAAAAATAGAAACTCCATCTCCTTCTTTTGGTAATTTTCCGCCAGTTTTCGCCTTCGTCCTTGTCCAGTGTGGATTATTGGCTGGATGAAGATGCCTTTCTGGATGAGGCATTAGGGCAAAAATTCTGCCTGTTTCATCACAAATTCCTGCAATATTGTGCCAGGCTCCATTAGGACAATGAGGAAATCCAGCTAAATTACCTTCTTCATCAACATAGTAAAATACTACTTGCCCATTTTGTTCAATTTTATTCCCCAATTCTTCACTTTCAAAAATTACTTTTCCCTCCCCATGAGCAACTGGAAGATAAACAATTTCTGGCATATCTTCATTGAAGATACATCTGGTGTTTTTTGCTCTCTTAAGATATACCCATCTGCATTGGAAATTACCCACATCATTGTTCCAAACTGTCATCTTAGGTGGTTCATTCATATTCGAAGGACTCGGTAATAGCGAAGCCTTTGCCATTATTTGAAAACCATTACATATACCTATTATTAATTTTCCGTCATCAATAAATTTTTTTAATTGGTCAAATATTTTAAATTTCAGTTCGTTTGCCATAATTTTCCCAGCCGACACATAATCGCCATAAGAAAAACCGCCAGGTATTGCAAGAATTTGATATTCAGAAAGCCTTTTGGAACCATCAATAAATCTGTTTATGTGCACTAACTCTACATCTGCTTTTTGTTCCCTAAAAGCAAAAGCAGTCTCTTCGTCACAATTTGTTCCCCCAGTCCTCAGCACTACAACTTTTACACTTCCCATAGTGATAATTCACTCCTGTAAAAATTTTTCTTTTTTTCTTTTTTTTTAATTTTATATTATAATAAAACATGTCAATTTTTTTTATAAATTTTTTATTAATTATTTTTTTTTTTTATTTTTTTTTTTTTTTT
>FWPV01016265.1_pt1 | contig 10504 bp, 9 predicted proteins | sample 2228371 | NCBI WGS metagenome assembly FWPV01 (sample SAMEA103939776, study PRJEB20133) | metagenome
TGAGGTCATCGACAGAATTCAACACTAATTGGCGCGCACCATCGCGAATATTTTTATCGAAGTTTTGGCCAATTAAATTAATCTCCTCATTCAGCTTTTTGATACGTGCACGCGTTGCTTCATCTTTATCTACGCCGGCACGTTTAAAATCACGCAGTAAGTGCTCGACCAGACGCTTGCCTTGAGTATCCAAACTGGCTTTATCTACAGCGACCAGATGGTTATAAAGTGGGCGCGACAAACTAATTTCGCTGATGAGCTCAACAAACTTTTGCTCGCACTCCTCTGCGCTCAGTCGAACCGCTTCATTGGAGTGGACATGGGCGTAGAGGCTCGCGAGATTCATCTGTTTGTCGAGCAATAAATCGATATTATTAATCGCTTCCAGCAGCTCTTGCGGTTGGTAGCGTTTTGACTCGTCGGCAAAAGCCTCCATTTGTGTGCGAATCCGGCCGTGATCAGCTTCACAACCTGCAAGGTAGTCAGAAGCCTTGGGATCAGCAGGTTTTTGCCAGGCAACAGAAGCTGCCATGTCCGATGAAGCTTCAGCCTCAGGGCGCGAGTCGCAACCAGTGAGCAATCCGATACTCAAGACCAATAGCGATACTGGCTTTAATAGCTCTCGTGGGGAAATCATCGTCGCCAACACCTGTTTGCATGGACTCATATTTGCCTCTGTTCAAATTACTGATGGATGGGGCGGCTAGCACTCAATCAAACCGGCTGAAGTAGCCCCTGCATTAATGACTGTTCGGGGCATGGTAGTACACTTTGGATTACAAACAAAGAGCCTAAAAAACCTGCGCCAATAGACACTTAGAGTATAAAAATCACTAAGGAATTGATGAAATTGTTGTGCGAAAAAGCCAGCTGGGCAGCCAGTCAGATGTTTTACAACAAACCCATAGATTGCTGCTAAGCTTCAGATAAACCTCCAGATGCTTATAACAAGATCGAACACTATGCCTGAATACTTGCTCACTGAAGACCAGCGCGACTGCCTGCAAGAAATCACCAACGTCGCTATGGGCCAAGCTGGCGCCCACTTGGCCCGCCTGTTGGATGTGTTTGTTGTGTTGTCCATCCCGCACGTCAGCGTGCTCAACCCTACCGATATCGCTATGGCGCTCCAGTCCCTCAACCGGGAAAACCAAAACGATATAGTTCATGGCGTCTGCCAGGGGTTTATTGGCGGCGGCATCGCTGGCGAAGCCATGCTGATATTCCATGAAACTGATTTTGACGACTTTGTCAGATTGCTCAAATATGACCGCGTTCCCGATGAACAAGCTCAGTACGAATTGTTGATGGATACGGCGAATGTATTAAATGGCGCCTGTCTTCGCGGCCTTGCCGAGCAGTTGGATACACATTTCAGTTTTGGACCGCCAATGCTATTAGGGCAACATTGCAACATTACCGACCTGTTGCAAAACAACAATATGAAATGGAAGCAAGCGCTGGTAGTAGAGATTAACTACGCGATTGAAGATCACAAAATTAACTGTGATTTATTATTGGTGATTGCTGAACATTCTATTTCCGGTCTGACCGAAAAACTTGACTACCTACTTGATTAGGCTGAATGAAACCGATGGCAAAAACCAAAGATTCCAACAAACTGTTCGACGACGTTCATTGGCAAATGGACATTCTGCAAAACATTGATGTAGGGCTCGTTGTTATGGACGAAAACTACACTATTGATGTGTGGAACAGTTTTATGCAGAACCACAGTGGAAAAGCCCCGGAGAAGGTGCTGGGCAAGAGTTTATTTGAGGCATTTCCCGAACTCCCGGAGGCATGGTTCAAACACAAGGCACAATCGGTGTTTGTGTTACAAAATACGGCATTTACTACCTGGGAGCAGCGACCTTACCTATTCCGTTTCCCACACTATCGCCCTATTACCGGCACCGCTGAATACATGTATCAAAACAGCAGTATTATCCCGCTACTCGATACTAACGGTGTTGCCAGGCATATTTGCCTGATTATTTACGATGTAACAGATACCGCAGTAAATAAAATTGCGCAGCAACAGGCCAATAAACAGCTACAAAACATGAGCCGAACCGATCATTTGACCGGTTTATTTAATCGTGGTTATTGGGAATTGAGACTAATTCAGGAGTTCAAACGCTTTGATCGTTACGAGCAACCATCCAGCCTGATCATGTTGGATATAGATCACTTCAAAAAAATTAACGATACCTACGGTCATACCGTTGGCGACGAAGCGATACGCGCTGTGAGCCGAACCATCAAAGAGCACGCTCGCGATCTGGATATTCCCGGTCGCTATGGCGGCGAAGAATTTGGCATCATCCTTACCAATACCAACGGTGACGGCGCATGTGTGTTTGCCGAGCGCCTGCGTAAAACCATCGAGTCCTCGAGCATTTATGCCGAGGGCCACGAAATCCAATTTACGGTGAGCATGGGGGTTTCAGAGCTTAATCCGGAGTTACACGACCACCGTCACTGGATTGAAAAGGCTGACCAAGGCTTGTACAAATCCAAAGAGGGAGGTCGCAACCGCGTTACGCTTTTACCTTAAAGTCAGGCCAGAGCAACCTTAGCAAGTGTGGGCGCCATGCCAGCAAGATTGCAACTGAAGGGGCGCAGGCAGCGAGCAACATCAACCAAACCAACACGGCCATAGAGGGACGGTCAGCGATAAAACAAAACACCACCGCAACAAGCAGGCCAGTCAGCCCCAGTAACCTGAGCCTGCCACGTGTTTGTGGGCTGGGAGCTGAAGTGGTTTTCATCACTTGCTGCCAGTGCACGTTCATCGCCAGTGCTAACCAGCCAAAACCAACAAAACAACTCAGTGTCGCCAATATCAAAGCAATCCAGGGCTCAACCATGATTTACCTCCGCATTGATGAAGCGGCCATCCATCCCCTCACCTGCGCCTTGGCGTTGCGCTGCCACTTGCTCAACACGCCAAAGCTTGCGCGCAACAGCAACTGACAAAGCTGCCGTTACTAACAGGCTCAGATCGACGCCCGCCACCGGCCAGTAGGTATCGGTAAACAGCGTTTTGAGCAGATGATCTCCGGTTGAACTCCAGTTCAACAACACTGCCGCAGCGGCAAGCAGCGCCACTAGCCAGCACTGCTCGCGCCACGCGGGGCTCATTGCCGCGCGAGCAACAGGTGCACTGCGCCAGATGGCGTGCAATAAAGCCAATAGCCATGCACCCCAGAAAGCCCGGATCTCCCACGTGCCTTTACCAACCAGATCAGCGGGAAGCAAGCGGTTTGCTACCAGGATCGCAAAGGTTGCGATGAGCATGCCGGTCACTGTGGTAACCGCAAAAGCATCTACCAGACGGCTAGCCTGGCTATTGGTTTTTGCATGCTGGCGCTTGCGTTTTTCGACAAAGAAAATAAAGCCGGTTGCGATACAAATACACCCGAGCAAACCACCAAGCACGTAGAGCCAGCGCAACAACCAGTGTTCAAAATGTTGTAAGTGCAAACCGGTCAGGAATTCGTTGATCTCGGCTACGGCGGTACGCGGCGGATCTTCACGCAGCACCTCACCAGTGCTGGCTTTAAAATGAATACCTTCACCTACCAAAGCTACCCTGTCACTACCTGCGCGATAAATACTCACATAGCCGTTTTGATCACCCAAGTGATCGGCATAGAGGTAACCCACCTCACCCGCCATGTCGCGTGCGGCCCAGCGGCGCTTGGCTTCTGCCACCATGGCATCGACCGAGGCCATAGGTGCAGCCACTCCCGCGGGCTCATGGGGTAACCCCGTGCGCTCGGACTCCAGAATTTCGTGTTGATCGTGCAGGGGTTTTAGTAAGGTTCCCGATACCGGGAGATAGTAATACGCGGCAAAAATAATCAACCCGGTGAACGCAAAAAAGAAGTGAAATGGCAATGCCACCACACCGGTCATATTGTGCAAATCCAGAGTGCTGCGCTGGGTGCGTTTTTGCGGGCGAAATGTAAACAACTCACGGAAAATCTTGCGGTGCATGATCACACCGGTCACCAACGCAGCCAGCATGACAAATGCCGCCAAACCAACAATGTAGAAGCCGATGTACTTCCACTGCCAGTTCAGGCTGTAATGCATCGGGTAAAACCAACCGCTGCCGATTTTTAATGCATCATCAGGAATCATCTCACCGGTACGCGGGTCAATAGTCGCCCAGCCGTGTACATGCAAATGGTCATCAGCAGGGTTCCTGGGTTTATTCGGAATACTGAACTCTGCGCCTATCGACAGAACCGGGTCACGGTGTGTGGTGTAAGCATAAAGCGATGCCATAGGCATGGTATCCGGGTGCGGCAAATCACCAATCACACGCTGTGCAGTGCTTGCCATATCCACCGGGTGGGCGCGCAACTTTTCAAACACCGGTTTTAGCAGGTGATCAAACGATGGCATTGGCTGAGGCTCAAAACGTGTTTTGGGAATCGCCCAACGATCAATCTCGCGATCAAATACCGAAAGTGCGCCAAAGAAAAAACAGATCATGAGCACAAAGCCCATCACCAAACCGAACCAGGTGTGAACCCAGGTCATGGACAACCGAAATTGACTAAACATAAAAATCTTCCCCTATGCCATCAGCCCAAAAGCGCACGCTGTAGCGCTAACGCAGCCGTGATCATCAGTACAGCTCCACCACCCAACAACACCCATGCGCGCGCAACACGGGTAGTTGCAAAGACCCAGAGAAATAGCGCTAAAAACACCAGAAAGGCCAATAACAGCACCGCCATCTCAGCCTCATGAAAATCCACACCCAGTGCTACCAACCCGGCAATACCGAGCGCAGCAAAACCCCAAGTAAATGCGTAACCGCCGATTAGCGCGGCCGCAATACGGTTGATGATGCTCAATTGTTGAATCATTGATCTTATATACCTGATGACAAATGCGCGCATAATTTCACAAATGATAAGCATTCGCAATATTATTATCATCATCTTTGCTGGGAAACATAAACGCTCTGGATAAATCCCCTGCTGTGAGCTGCTCAACTTTTCATTTCAATCCCACGACAGACCAGCTCACAGTAGACGGCATTGAAAGTGTTAAGTCGTGAAAACGATCGGTAAATGAGATTTCTTCGTAATTATGGCCAGTTAATATGGAACTCCTTTCGCCAACCGCAGTAATGAGGATTTATGCGGCGTCCGCTTTTGATCTCCTGTTTGCTCTTATCCCTAACACTCGCCGCCCCGCTTGGTCAGGCCAACGAGTTGCGTGTGGTCACCCACACCCTGAAGGCGACCAGTTAGCATCGCCGCTGAAAATCTGGCCAGACATCGCCTTGTAGCGCCTTTTGATGGTGTGATCAGCCAGCGCTTGACCGATGTCGGCCAATGGCTGAACCCCGGCGATGCAGTGGTTGCGCTCACCTCATTGGATTTATTGCGTTTGGATGTACAGCTACCGCAGGAGCAATTGGCCAATATTGACCACATCAAACAGGTACAGATTGCACCGGATACGCAACCCGGCCTGAAAATTCCAGCCGGGATCGACCAACTGGTGCCCGTAGGCGATGCCTCGCGCAGTTTCTTACTGCGCCTTGCCGCGCAGCAAACCGATAAAGCGCTGGTTCCCGGTGCATCCGCCCGCGCCCTGCTCCAGTTTGAACATGGGCAAACTGCCGTGTTGTTGCCGCGCGATGCCCTGCTGCGCAATGCCGACGGTAACTACAGCGTGTTTGTAGTGGAAAACGGCAAAGCCCAACGCCGCAAGGTGGAATTGGGTCTGGCTGGGAGTGATGGCTACCTGATTGAACAGGGACTAAGCGCCGGTGAACAGGTGATCACCCGCGGCAATGAAGTGTTGGAGGATGGCCAGTCGGTGGTGGTCGATACTCCATCGGCCAAGCAGGAGCCACAATCATGATTGAACGCTGGGTTATGCAGGGGCGCTTGCTCAGTGTGATTGTGCTGATTGTGTGTGTGCTCGGGTTGGCCGCCGCACTGCGTATGCCGGTACAGATGATCCCCAACCTGAACACCAGCATTATCACCGTGGAGACCGGCTGGCCGGGTGCGACCCCGCAGGATATAGAAAAGGAAATCCTGCTCGAACAAGAGCGCTACCTGCGCTCGCTGCCCAACCTCAGCCGCATGGAGTCATCTGCCTCTATGGGCCAGGCTTATATCCAGTTGGAATTCGCCGCGGATGTAGAGATCAACGAACTCTTGATCCGTGTCGCCAACGCCCTGAGCCAGGTGCCCAATTACCCGGAAAACGTCGATCAGCCGCGACTTTTCAGCGAGTCCTTCTCGGAAAATGCGTTTATGTACTTCGCGGTACTCCCCCAACTTGGCAACCCGCGCCAATTGGATATGGACATGATCAGCGATTTCATCGACGACAACCTGCGCCCGCGCATGGAGCGAGTGGCCGGGGTATCGCAAGTCGAAATGAACAACACCCTGCGCCAGATCCAGATTCATGTTGACCCTGCGCGCCTTGCCCAGCGCGACCTCAGCCTGGAGGATGTGAGCGCCGCCATACGTGCGCGCAACCGCGATGTGTCGGCGGGCGACATCAACCAGGGTAAACGCCGCTACCTGCTGCGCACCACCAGCCGCTTTGATGACCTGCAGGATCTGCAAAACCTCATCATTACCCATAGCAATGGCAGTTATATCCGCTTGGCCGATGTAGCCGATATCCGCCTCGATCACTACGAGAAGCGCGGCTACGCCATAGTCAACGGTGAAGAGGCCATCACCCTGTCGGTCAAACGCCAACAGGGTTCCAATGTGATTGATATCAAACGCGCCATGCTCGCGGAAATCGACAAAATCCGCGCCGACCTGCTGGAACCCAATGGGTTGCGCATCGTTATGATTGGCGACGATGTGCGCTATGTGGAGGCTTCGGTCAGCAATGTATTTGTGAACCTCTGCCTGGGTGCCCTGCTCGCCACCATTGTGATGTACCTGTTCCTGCGCTCCGGCCGCGCCACACTGATCTGCTTGATGGGCATCCCCGTGTGTACCATCGCGGCGTTTATTGGCCTTGCCGGTTTTGAACGCACCATTAACGTCATCTCCCTCGCCGGTATTGCCTTTGCGATTGGTATGACGGTCGATAACAGTATTGTGGTACTGGAAAGCATCGAGCAGGCCCGGCGGCGCGGGCTGGATCGCATAGAAGCGGCAGTCACCGGTGTGCGCGAGGTCTGGAGCGCGGTTATTGCCTCCAGCGCCACCACCATTTTGGTATTCGCGCCCGTGCTGTTTATCACCCAGGAAGCGGGCCAACTCTATTCCGATATCGCCATTGCGATTTCTGCGTCGATCTTCGCCTCTATGCTATTTGCCCTGTTCATTGTGCCGGCCGCCAGCGCCGCTATCGGTGGGCGTATGGATACCGGCGAAGGCTCCAGCCGCGAGGCAGGCATCCTGAAAATAACCGCTTGGTTATCCCTCAACACCAAGCGCCGCTACCTGACTATGGTGGGCGCAATTGCCGGTACTTTGGGCTTGGCGCTGCTGTTTATGCCCGCTGCCGAATACTTGCCCGAGGGCGAGGAACCCAAAGCCTTCAGCATGATGTTCGCACCACCTGGCTACAACATTGAAGAAATGCACAAGATCGGCACTGAAATCCAGGCGCAGTTGGATGAGGCCATCAACCCGGAAACAACACAATACACACAAGGCAGTGGCGATATTCCGCCACTGAAATACTACTTTTTACGCATCAGCGCCGGGCAACTCTGGTTGATGAGCGAACCGCGTGATGCCGCCCATATCGATGCCATGATGGACGCCATAGTCAACAAGTTTGAAAGCTACCCCGGCATGCGCGCTTTCTCTGGTCGCGGTTCCATTATCTCCAGCAACCAGGGCGGCACCCGCGCCGTGGAGCTCAACCTGACTGGCCCCAATTTGGCCGAGCTTTACACCACCGCGCGCCATGTGATGCGCCGCGCCGAGGATGTCTTTAATGAACCGCGCATGGATTCATCGCCTGCATCGCTCTCACTCGACCAACCGCTGATTGAAATCCGCCCGCGCTGGGAGCGTTTGGCGGAGCTCGGTTTTAGCCCGGACGAATTTGGTTTTATCGTCGCGGCTTATAGCGATGGGGCTTTTGTGGGGGAATTTATCGATGGCGACGACAAAATCGACATGTTTGTCTTCAGCACGGCGGGTAATCGCCAACAACTGAGCGACCTGGCGCAGGTGCCTATTCGCACACCCCAAGGTCAGGTTATGCCGCTCTCGGCACTGGCTGAGCTGCGCGAAACGGTAGACAGCGAAGAGCTGCGCCGGGTTAACGGCCAGCGCACAGTATCGGTTTACATTATTCCGGCCGACGATGTCGCGCTGGAAACCGCCGTCGATACACTGCGAACCGAACTTATCCCCGCCATGAAAGCCGCTGGCGAATTACCCAACCGCGTTGCACTCAGCATCACCGGTGCGGCCGATGACCTGGCCTCTACCCGCGCGGCACTGTTGAATAATTTTATCGTTGCACTGCTGTTGATTTATTTATTGTTGGTAGCAATTTTTTCCCACTGGGGTTACCCGCTGCTGATTCTCACCACTGTGCCTTTGGGCATGGCGGGCGGCGTTGTCGGTTTAGTAGGTATTAATGGTGTAGGCGCATTGCTCAGCAGCATTGGTTTTGCAGGCAATCACCAAGCGTTTGACATGATTACCATGCTCGGTTTTGTGATTTTGCTCGGCACCGTTGTAAACAACCCCATCCTCATTGTCGAACAAACCCGCCGCAATCTGGATGAACGCCAACTCCCCATCATCAACGCCGTACAAGAAGCCGTCGCCAGCCGCCTACGCCCCATCCTCATGTCCACCGCCACCACCATCTTCGGCCTCCTGCCACTGGTACTCATCCCCGGCGCAGGCACCGAGTTATATCGCGGCGTAGGCATAGTCGTCCTCTGCGGCCTAACCGCCTCCATGCTGCTAACGCTAACTTTCTTGCCGTGTTTACTGATCGAAGTATTAAACCCGCAAGCGCGTTGGCGCGATAAATTTACACGGTTTTCCGCAATTAGAAATTCAGAAGGTAAATAAAAAAACGGGCAGAAATTTTAAAAATTTCTGCCCGTTTTTCTTTCTTGAAAATAAACTTTATTTTTATATCACGGTTTCAGGTCAACGGCGGCAAGGCCACCGCCATCCATTTTCATCGGCACCGAGTTGTGCTCGTGGACGATCTTCCAGCCGTCTTCGGAGCGCTTGAATACGAGAGTAGTACGGAACCACAATTCGACCGCTCCCTCCCCGATCTTTTCCCCTTGCATGTGACTGAGACCATAAGCGATGCAAAGATCACCATCAATTAGAATCCGTGAATCGTGAAACTCGACCCGAGGCCCCGATTCCTTCCAGGTTTTCAGCCAAGCTCGCAGTTCCTCAGCATCGCGCGCATCGGCTCCGACAAAAGCAAGCGGTGGCTGCAGATCGTAGACCACAACATCACCCGCAAAGGGGGCAATCGCGGCTTCAGCGTCTGCGTTGGCAATGTCTGTCGCGCGCGCCGCAATCAAGCTCTTAATCATGTCGATATCGGCATTGGTATTCATGTCCAGTTCTCCAAATTTATTTAACGGGGCAGACAATTATTAGTCGAATAAAGCTGACTTAAATCGACAGGAGAATCTGAATATTCAGGAGGTGGCATGCAGCCACAATCGTCATGTTTCGGCCTTTAGCTAACACTGGCACTGACAGTAGGTTGCTGGTGAGGAACGAACCGCAACAGATATTTCCGATTGCGATTTAAATTCCTCATGTGATTGATCGATAAAAACACTAGCACTTAAATTAACAATGCGGTTCGTAAAGCGCTGGCCGAACTTCGCAATTCGGCCAAAAGCGGACCTATAACATCAAAATATGCACGCTTATTCGGCTTTATAACACCCCTAAATAGTTGAAACAGCTCAATCAGATAATACAGACCGTCACCAAACAAGAGCGATTCAGTAAGACTTGATTAACGCTTACATGTACTAAGCATTCACACATGGTCTCACTACGCATTGCGTGACGCCTGAAATTCTTCTATCGTAGTCCCTTCTTCGCTTACCAAGGCCAGTTCGGCAATGTACATCCAACGGTTCTGGAAAACGGCACTTTTAATATTTGCTATTACCTTCCAAATAGCAGATGCCGCCTATGCAGGTACCGGCCATGACTGTTGCGATGAGGCAGCACCATGCTGCGTCATGATGACCTCACCAAAGAATTGCTCCCCTTGTCTTGCACAAGCGATCTCTGGAACTGAACTAACCTCAGTCGAGACGCATGACACTGCACCATTTCAGTACCATTATTTTATCGTTTATCTCTCGTTGAAACTTCATGTGATATGGCGTCCTCCGATTGAATGAAGATCAAACCAATGATCATCCACTTTATTCAATGAGGCATTTATGAAAACGAAACTGATGAAAATAATCGCCGGGTTAGCCGCTATGGCGACTCCAGGTGTTGTACTTGCGGCAGCTACC
>FWPV01016266.1_pt1 | contig 10504 bp, 9 predicted proteins | sample 2228371 | NCBI WGS metagenome assembly FWPV01 (sample SAMEA103939776, study PRJEB20133) | metagenome
TGCCCGTTGGACAGGTGAACTCGGCTCTCTATTCGGTTGGAAATGTGCGGAAAATAGGCTGAGATGCAGGACTCCCCGACTCCCTAACTCTTTATCCTGTCACGGATCCGCTGTGCCAAAGCCAGAGCGCGTTCCGGCGCATCGCCAACATACGCCTGCGCTTCAAGACCGGCGCGGATGGTTTCCGGGGTGAGATAACGCAGAAGGCGTTCATCCCCGCTCAACAACTCGCTTAGAGGATTGGGACCGCCGGCCTCGACGACACCCCATGCCCGCATGGCGACCTCACGCAGGATTTCGTGCATCGCCTGACGATCTGCGCCGGCCCGCACCAGGCGCATCAGCAGGGGCTCGATGCCGGCGAACGGCCCGTAGGTTGCCGCGGTGCGCGCGATGGCGGCCTCGTTGATGCGCAGGTCGCGCACCAGACGGATGGCCGTTCCCAACAGCTCGTCGGCCACCAGAAATGCCTCCGGCAGGATGATGCGCCGATTGGCAGAATCGTCGAGGGTGCGTTCGAGTAGCGAATGCGCCGCGTCGTCCCAGGCCACGCGCGGCAACTGGGCCAGATAGCGCGCCAGGCTATTCACATTCTCCGCACGGATGGGATTGCGCTTGAAGGGCATTGCCGATGAACCGACCTGCTGGCTGCCGAACGGCTCGGCCCATTCACCGATGGCGGGATTTTGCAGGATGCGTAGATCGAAGGCGAAGCGGTAGAGCGTGCTGCCCATGCCGGAGAGCGCCGTCAACACGGCCCAGTCCTGGCGGCGGGGATAGGTTTGGTTGGCAACAGGCCAGGCCGGCAGGCCCAGTTCCGCCATCACCTCGGCCTCGAAATCTGCCGGCGTAGTTTGGCCTTCCAGCAGCAATTGGTAGGAGGCCGATGTCCCCACCGCGCCCTTGAATCCCTTACCGCGCCACGCGGCCCGTAGGCGGACCAAGTCATCGCGGTCGAGGAGTAAGTCTTGGGCGTAGGCGGCGAGTCGGTAGCCCAGCGTTGTGGGCTCGGCGGGTTGAAGGTGCGTGAAGCCCAAACAGGGCAAGGCGGCATAGCGTTCGATCTGCTTGGCGAAGGCTAACAGCAAGTCATCCAGTTTGGGGAGCAACAAATCGAGCGCGTCGCGGATCTGCAGGGCAGTGGCGTTGTCGCGCACATCCATAGACGTAGCGCCCAGGTGGATGATGCCGCCGCCCACCGGGCACTGCTCGGCGAACGCGCGGATTTCGGCCATGACATCGTGGCGGATGATGGCCTCGATCTCCTGGGAACGGGCAAAGTTGACCGTGTCGGCGTGTGCTTCCAGATCGGCGACTTGCTCCGCCGTCACCAGGCCATAGCGGCTTTGCACGCGCGCCAGGGCCACCCAGATGCGGCGATACAAACGACGGGCGTATAATTCACTCCACAGCTCGCGCATCTCCGGCGAGCCATAGCGCCAGGTGAAAGGGGAAACGTAGGGATCGGGCTGGATCATCGAAGACCTCCTAAACGAACCATGCCATCAAAGTTTTGTGGCCCTGCTGTTCTTGAGGGCAAGGGGCCCGGCTCTGCGCTACAATCGGGAAGCCGCGCGGCCAGGTCTCCAGCATAGGGCGCATGAAAGCTGATTTCATGCGCCCTTGCAATTGTAAGATGGTGTAGCGGTATTTATAATTGTTGGAGAATCTGACAAGCCTTATCGGCGTCTTCTGCATTATCCAGGGCGATATAGAGGATAAAACGGGTGCCGATCACAGCGCCTGAGAAACTGTGCAGATTAAGTCCCGCCGCCGCGAGCTTTTCTGTGATGGTGGCGGCGATGCCGGGCATATTCTCACCCTCGACGCGAACCGAGTGCAATGAATTGGTGACATTGAAACCCAGGAGAGAGGCGGCTTCGATCTCCCGGTCGCCTCGTAGGGGGGTCACGAAGACCACACCGCTGCCGGGCTTCTCGGGTGCGCGTCTGGCAATGCAGAAATCGAGGTCCGCGCCGGCCTCGCGTAGACCGATGAGCATGCGCGCTAATCCGCCCGGTTGATCTGGAATACTTGCAGCCCACACGTTGACACGCTCGACAATCAGTTCCATAGGTAGCGACCTCCTTCGTGCATGGTTGGTGGAACGCACCAGCGCGTTCCCAAGGCAGGTAAGTATTGATATGCTCATTATAGCATGACTCTGTCCAAAAAGTGTACTCAATCCCTGCATTCTGTCTATGCGCTCGCGGTCTGGTGGCTTATCCTCACAGGGGGTGGTACAATTGGACTATAATTGGAATGTCAGCACCCTAATCCCAGACTGGCGGGCTATTCTTGAGGAAAAAATGGTTGGCTTGAACGGATTGTATCCTTATTTTCAACCTGTTTCAGCCGTTGACCTCTTCGAAGAAGGTTAACTTTGGACGAAAAAATATCTTTGAAACGTTGGCAGGCTAGATTGTCCCTGTTGGAGTTCGCGCCGGCGTATGTTTTGAAAACCTATCTCTTCTTTGTCACGCTGCTGGTATTCTTGTTGACGCAAGTTAATGTCATCGGAGGGGATAGTCCGCCCACCGTCTTTTTGCCTGTGACGCTCCTCCGCTGGGGGACATTTCGCTTGGATCGCCTCATCGGTGAAGTGCCCGTGCTGTTCGACTTGTCGCGCCGTCCCCATTACCTTGTTTTTCATCAAGGGCATTATTATTCGAAATTCTCGCCGCTTACTTCTATTTTGGTTTTGCCTCTTTACGGCCTGTACTTGCTGTTAGGAGGTAAACCGGACGATTACTTTTCCTATCTGATACTCTCCAGAGTGGCCGCTGCCCTGATGAGTTCTGTCAATGTGGTGATGATGTTCGGCCTTTTGCGTCGGATGTTGTCGCAACGCCAGGCCCTGTTCTTGGCCCTGGTATATGCTTTTGGGACATTCACCTGGGCTTTTGCTACCAACACTTTGGCAACGCAGGCCACCGGCGAGCTGTTCCTGTTGGGGGCGTTGGGGAAATTGTTTGAAATCGCCGATGCGGTGGATGCCGGCAAGCCGCTTGGACGCTCACCGGCGTTGTGGGGAGGTTTATGCCTGGCGTTGGCTCTTGTGGCGCGCGTACAGTTATTGCCGGTAGCCGGGTTGCTGGGCCTGGGCATTATATCGGTCGGAAAATGGCGCAGCGGCTTCTGGGCCGCTTTAGGTGGCTTACCGGTGATCATTTTATGGGGACTTTACAACACGTTAGCCTTTGGCGCACCCTGGAGTACGGGCTATGGTTTGGAGTCACAAACGGGTTGGACGACGCCGCTGTGGGAAGGTTTGACCGGCATTCTCTTCTCGCCCGCGCACGGTTTACTGATGTACAGTCCGGTTCTGCTCTTGGCCTTTCCCGGCGCTTGGGCGTTATGGCGGAATAACAAAGCCCTTCTACAAGGCCGAAGTGCGCAACGGCTTTTAAGGCTCAGCGCATTGGCCTGTCTGGTGTTTTTGCTTATGATGAGTTGTTGGTGGGCCTGGCACGGCGGCAATGCTTACAATCAGCGCATGCTCCAGGAAATTCATCCGCTGATCATGCTGTTAGTAGGATGTGCCTGGCAAGCCTTTGGCCGGTGGCGCATTTTCCGTCTTTCGCTCGGTCTGGCTTCTCTATGGCCGATGCTGATGAACCTCGCACGGGTGACATTCTATGATCGTCACATTGATTTCGTCGAACGCTTCAACAGGGCGCTTGTCTGGGCCTGGCGAGAGGGCGAGTTGGCGATGTATATACGCTGGCACGGCGCCGGTGCCTTTGTCAGGGAGCTGTTGACGACCACGGCCCGGGTGGGGGGGATTGTCCTCGTGTTGACGGCATTGTTGGGCATATATGTATGGCTTCGGCATGCCCTAACGAAACCCCGCTAGGGTTTGGCGACAGAGAGCATGCAAAAAATCTGCTCAATCTGCTTAATCTATTCCGAAAATAATACAGGACATACGCAGCACTCTGAGACTGTACGCAGATGCACGCCGATTTTCGCAGATAAAGTAAGCAAAGTGATAAAATCTGCGTGAATCTGCAAAAATCGGCGTCCAACAGTTTCTGAACCATTTTCATCTTTGGTGGAGAGCGTAGCTCATGTCGTCTGCTGACATAAACAACTTTTTTCATCAAAAGAGCTATTTTCGGAATAGATCGAGCAAAAAATGACTATCAGACTACCGGACTAAGGACTCAAGACCAAAGGGGGCTGATTATGCTTGTCAACGCATCCACACAAGAGCGACTACGCATTTATCCACGGTTAGTGTTGATTGTTATGGCCGGCGTGCTGCTTTATGATTTCTTGGCTGCCCACGGCTGGCAAGGTGGTCTGGGACAGATTGTGGGCAGCGACTTCGTAACCCTCTATGCGGCCTTGCAGGCCTATCGGGAAGGGCTCTCCCTGTATGATTGGAACACGCAATACGAGCTGCAAAGTGCGCTCATTGCTCCTACACCGTTATCGGGCGTCAATCCGTTCATCAGTCCGCCTTATGTTGCGCAAGCCTATGCCCTTCTGACCGCTCTGCCGTTACCCTGGGCATTGGCGATCTGGTTGTTTTTTAGCTTGCTGTGTATCGGCGCTGCCGTTTACCTCTTATCGAACGTCAGCGCGCGAAATTCCTCCCTAACGGCGCAGTTATCACCCTTGCAACTCATCGCTGTACTGCTTTCATCTTTTGCTTTTGTGACGGGATTTCGGGTAGGGCAGAACCACGCGCTTACCTTGTTACTGGTAGTGGCCGTCTGTGTCGCCATCGGGCGCGAGCGATGGGGAATTGCCGGTGCGTTAGCCGGGCTTTTGTTGTACAAGCCCCAGTTCGCTTTGGGCTTTGCCCTCGTGTGGTTGGTCTGGCGGCGCTTCGCTGCTTTGCTGGCCTTTGGAGCGGTCGCGCTGAGTTGGGCCGGCAGCGTGCTGGTGACACGGGGGCCGGCCCTGTACAGGGAATATTGGGCTTTACAAGGGACTTTGTTGCGTTTGCCTTATGTGTCGGGTTTCCCTTCCTACATCTTCGTGACCCCGTATGGATTGTTGACCACGCTTTTGCCGGAATCTGCTTTGCCCTGGATACAATACTTCACCCAACTTATCGCCCTGGTCTTGGGCGCCTTCCTGGCGGCAGTCGCTTACCGTTGGCAGCGTATGCCGGTGGCCCGGCGCGGCCCCGTGTTGGCGTTGGCCTTGTTATTCCCCTTGTTGACCATGCCCTATACGCTGTTGCATGACCTCTTGTTGTTGGCGCCCGCCCTTATACTGGCGGCCCAACATCCGCAGGTCGAACGTGAGCCTACCCTGGCCCGTCGCCTCATAGGGATAAGCGTAGGGGTCTATATCGGCATGCTATTTCTCACTTTGATCGGCTACGCCGTCGGTGTAGCCCTGACCGCGCTCCTGCCGCTGGCCGTCTTTGGGGTATTGTGGGGATGGTGCTGGCGAGTACCGGCGTAGTTTGGGCCTCGGCATCACGAAAAACGCGCAGGCCGCAGCCCGCGCGTCGTCATAAACCGTGCAATGCCCCAGAGAGGACTCGAACCTCCACGCCCGAAGGCACAGGTCCTCAACCTGCCGCGTATGCCAGTTCCGCCACTGGGGCATTACTGGCTAAATTATACGCCAAGTGAGCAAGTTGTCAAACTCAATTTGCCAGCGTGAACGAGACGAATACAATAACGGTATATGAAGATGATTCGTGTTCCGATTTATCCGAGCGTCGAGGTTATCTTCCCCGGTCAACTTTTCCCCATCTTTGCCGAGACGCAGGACGTGATGACGATGATGCAGGTGTGCCGCGCGCAGCGTCAACCGCTGGGGGTGGTCCATGCCATGATGCCCGGCGGGCATACGCTGGCGCGTGTGGGCACGCTGGCCTATGTGCTGGACGATTTCCCGCCAAGAGTGCCCGCTTTCGTCAACAGCATCGTGGTCGGTCAGTATCGTTTCCGGATTCTGCAACTGCACCAGGATCAGGCTTATTTGGAGGCCACGGTAGAATTATGGCCCTGGCTGGAGGTTCCCTCTCCCGGTTGGATGTTGGTCGAGAGAGTGGGCGCCTATTTACGGCGGTATGTGCAGGCCATTGCCAACACCTTGCCGGCCGCCTTGTTGCCGGAGGTATTGCCGCCCGGCGTTGCGACGTTAGGAATTCTCGGCGCGGCCTTGCTGCCATTGTCGGCAGCGGATAAACAGCGTCTAATTGAAATCCCGACGGCCAAAATCCTGTTGAGCGAAGTTTTGGCCTATATGCGCATCTACGTTCCGCTGATGGAACGCCTGGCCGACATACCTCCGCAGAGGGCAGAGCTTCCTGAGCGTATTTCACTCAATTGATCTCCGGTGGCCCTGTGACCTCGGCGCGCAAGTTACCATAAAGAGACCGGCCATGCCGGTGGAGGTTTGAAGCGCGGCTTCGTGGGGGGACAGGGCCGCAAAGGGGCTTGGGGCACAAAAAAGGCCGGTGCATCATATGCACCGGCCTCTTGGTTTTCTAGCGGATGGCCTTCTCGGTCTTACTATCGAAAAGATGCATGCGACTCATATCGAAGGCTGCAGCTTTGGTGGAGCCGACCGAGGTTTTCGTGCGGGGATCGAAGCGCCCGATGAATTCGGCGTGGGGCAGGGTAAAGTAAGATAGCACTTCGTTGCCCATCAATTCTGTGACATCCACCCTTCCTTCCACCAGAGCCGGTACGATGCCGGGGGGCGCATACTCGGGATCGTGAACATGTTCGGGCCGAATCCCAAACACGACCTCCTTGCCCAGGTAGGCCTTGTACATATTGCGGCGTTCGGGAGGGATGGCAACCCGGAAATCACGACAATCGGCGTACATCACCCCGTTTTCCTCGATCAACGTTGCATTGAAGAAGTTCATCGCCGGGCTGCCGATAAAGCCGGCGACGAAGAGATTGCCGGGCAGGTCATAGAGGGTTTGGGGGGTGTCGATCTGTTGGAGGATGCCATCTTTGAGCACGGCGATGCGGGTCCCCATCGTCATAGCCTCGGTTTGATCGTGGGTCACGTAGATGAAGGTGGTTCCCAGGCGCATGTGGAGTTTCGAGATCTCACCCCGGGCCTGCACGCGCAATTTGGCGTCGAGGTTGGACAGCGGCTCGTCCATCAGGAAGACGTTTGGCTCGCGCACAATGGCCCGCCCCACGGCCACACGTTGGCGTTGACCACCGGAAAGTTGCTTGGGTTTGCGGTCAAGCAGGTGTTCGATACCCAGAATCCCGGCGGCTTCTTTCACCCGCCGATCAATTTCCTGCTTGGGAACCTTGCGTAGCTTGAGGCCGAAGGCCATGTTGTCGTAGACGGTCATGTGGGGATAAAGGGCATAGGACTGGAACACCATGGCAATATCGCGGTCCTTAGGCGGAACATCGTTGACCAGACGGTCGCCGATGTAAATTTCGCCTTCGGTGACTTCCTCCAATCCTGCCAACATCCGCAGGCTGGTGCTCTTGCCGCAACCCGAAGGGCCTACGAAGACCAGGAATTCCTTGTCGGCGATTTCGATGTTGAGATTCGAAACCGCGACCACATCGCCGAAACGCTTCGTGACGTTTTTGTAAGTTACACTAGCCATAGAAAGTTCCTCCTCTGAAAATGGTTTACAGGTTGCAAGTTGAAAATTGAGAAAGCCTTTAGAATCCGTTGACGAGTTTTCATGAGCGGGGCTGTACCGTAGGTTCGGTCACACTCCTGCGGAAATAATTGGATCGTTGAACGTATCGAAAGCCTTATCAAGTCAGGATGACGCGCACCCCCAGTTCACTCAAATCCCACAGCGGGGGGGTCGCCGCTTCCCGTCCCGTGATGACAATGTCCACTTCATCCGCCGGGGCAATGAAGATGGCTCCAACGCGGCCCAGTTGTTCAGGCGTAATGAGGACTACGGTCTGCGCGCTTAGGGCAAAAAACGAACGGGCCATTGCCGCATAGTCACGTTGATCGTGCGTTAAGCCACGCTCGGCATCCAATCCCCCGGCCTCGAAAATCACCATGTCGGTACGCACATTGCGCAGCGGCTCGTTATCGCCGTAAAGTCCGTAATCCGGCGCGGCCTGCCCGCCGATGAGGTGGAGCGTATGCCGTTGCTGCTGTGCTACATACCAGGCGACGTTCAAAGCATTGGTGATGATGGTCAGGTGCGTGTGCCTGGTGAGAAAAGGCACCATCTCTTGGGTTAAAGTCCCCGCTCCCAAGAAAACTACGCTGTGATCGGGAATGAGCCGTGCGGCGGCTTCGGCTATCCGTCGCTCCACACGCCGGCCCTGGTCCGCGGCGGACGATGGTTCTTCTGTCCCAGGGCTTGGGCGGAGGACCGCGCCGCCGTAGACCCGGTGAAGGTGGCCCGTCTTTTCCAGCCAGGCCAAATCGCGCCGTATAGTGACCGGATCGACATTGAAGGTGCCGGCCAGTTCGGAGACATAAACGCTGCCGGTGGCATGCAATTTTTGCATAATCAGGCTTTGGCGTTCGTTCTTAAGCATTGTCCCCGTCCAATGGTCTCACTATAGCACGGGATGCACGCTTTGTCAATAGAATTGCGCAAAAACGAACACAATCGCACATCAGCGGTGAGGACGAGGGGCCCACGGGCACTCAATCCCCTTCGCGGACGGGGGCGGGGGTCGGTAAGGGGGTGACGGGCAAGCCGTAGTAGCGCTCGATAACCTGGCGGAATAAGGGCGCGGCAACGGTTGAGCCTTCACCGCTGTTTTCGACCAGAACAACCATAGCGATTTGGGGCTTGTCCGCCGGAAAGTAGCCGGCGAACCAGGCATGAGGTAAATCATCTTTACGTGCCGGTTCGGCGGTCCCGGTTTTGCCGGCCACCGGAATGCCGAGACCCACAAAACGATGGGTAGCCGTGCCGATGGGGGCGGTGGTGACGCCGTAGAGCGCTTCCTGGAGGGTGGCTAAATGTTCTGCGGAAATGGGTAAGCGGCCGGTGGCCTGGGGACGCATCACCGACTCGGCATTGCCCGCGCTATCAACAAACCGCTCTACCAGATAAGGCCGATAGAGGGTGCCGCCGTTGGCCACCGCCGCCATCATGCGCGCCACCTGCAAGGGGGTGGCGAGCAGAAATCCTTGTCCAATGGCTAAGTTGACGGTATCGCCCGTCCCCCAACCTTCACGCTGTGTAGCGATTTTCCATTCGGGATCGGGCATGATCCCTTTGGCCTCGGGCAGTTCTTGCAGGCCGGTTTTGTCGCCAAGCCCAAAGGCGCGTCCGTAGATGGAGAGGGTCTCCGGGGCAATGCCATCCAGGATTTTCCCGACCTCGTAATAGGTGACGTTACAAGAAGCCGTCAGGCCATCCTTGAGCGTAATGGCGCCGTGGCCCTTCTCCAGCCAGCAGTACTTGCGGTTAGCCTCACCTAGACCGTCCCAATAGCCCGGACAGAAGAAACTGCTCTGCGCCGTCAGCCCACCGGCTTCGAGCGCCGCCGCCATAGTGATGATTTTGGACACGGAGCCGGTGGGGTACAATCCCTGGAGCGCCCGGTTGAGCAGGGGCAGATCGGGGTCGTTGAGGACGACCTGACGCGACCACACGTCGGTCAGGCGAATGAACACATTATTATCGAAATGCGGCCCACTGGTCATAGCCAGGATAGCACCGCTATTGACATCCAGCGCCACAATGGCGCCGCGCCGTGTATTCAGTGTTTGCTCGGCACTGTATTGCAGGGCGCGATCCAGCGTCGTGTAGATGGCGCGTCCCCGCTCGGGGCGGCGCTCGATGATCACCTTGATCTGTTTGCCGTCCGCGCCGATGACGCTGAGCCGCCCTCCATTCCTGCCGGCCAGTGTGGTTTCTCCCCATGCTTCCAGCCCGGTAATGCCGACGAGTTCATCACCGCGATACCCGCGCCGACGATATTCGTTGTATGTTTCTGCCGGAATCGGTGAAACCCAGCCGATGACGTGGGCCGCAACGCCATCGAGGGGATAGAGCCGTCCCGGGCGTTCGCGTCGTTCGATGCCGGGCAGACTCAACAGATCATTGTACCTCAGACTCTCGTCGCCGGTGGTGTCGGCGAGGGGGATGAACCAGTTGGTCGGTTGTCCGGCGTAGGTCGCCTGTATCTTTTCAATCGGAAGCGCGAGTGCTTGCGTCAGTGCATTGAGCACGGCGTCTTCGTCCTGCATACGTTCGGGAATCACGCCCACGGTGACGATGCTGCTCAAGACGGCCAACCCCGCGCCGCTACGGTCGTAGATATTGGCGCGTGGTGGAAGCTGATATTCCACCGCGAAGGTATTGCCGCTCACCAAATCCGGCCAGATGGTATCTTTGTGCCAATCAACCCACCATTGAGAGCCTTCTTTGACGAGGTTAAGCTGGTTTTGGGCCTGCAGTGCGCCGAACAGCCCGGTATCCCATTTTTCTGTGAAGGTGATCCAGGCCTTATCTTTATCAATGGTCAAAGTTTGCGGCACAAGGGTAATGCTGAAGGCCGTGGTGACGTCGAGGGCGTAGCGATAGGCTTGGGTGAAATCGTCCTGCGACAATCCG
>FWPV01016268.1_pt1 | contig 10503 bp, 7 predicted proteins | sample 2228371 | NCBI WGS metagenome assembly FWPV01 (sample SAMEA103939776, study PRJEB20133) | metagenome
AGGAGCGATTCATCCCGGTTGTGTTCAATGTGCTGGAAGCAATTGGCGTTGTCTGTGTGTAAAAGTGTCTGGTAGTGAATCGGCGCGCAGGGAGCGCTGGTATTCGTTGCGGATGGCGGCCACGGCTTGCTCGGCGAAAGGGAGCGTAATGCGCTCAGCGCCTGCCACACGCGCTTCGTTGCAGGCAATTTGCATCAGGGTGGTCAGTTCGCGCAGCACGCCGCCGCTCATGGTTATCAGATGCTCCAGCGCGTCGTCGTCAATCAATTCAGCCGCCATGCGGCAGTGCACGGCCTGGCGCATCTGGGCGCGGCCCGGCTCGTAAGGTTCGCCTTGCGGCGTATGCACCTTGATATTGGGCAGCGTGAACCACGCGCTGAAATTGCGCGCTACCGAGCGAAACTCGGCAGCATATAAAATGGGCAGCGGCACGGTGTATAAAATTTTGCACGGCGGCTGGGTGAGGGCTGTGGCGTGGCGATAAAACAGCTCCTGGGCAGTGGCAATGTCGGGCTTGTCCAGGTCGTCAATCGCCACCAACACGTAGCGCTCCAGCCTGGTCCGGATGGCGGCGGTGAGCAGCGCAATGTGTGAGACCAGGTCAGACACGCGATTGGCAAACGTATTGCGCAAATACTCGCGGCTCACCGCTTCCAGGCGCAGCTTGCCATAACGCCCAATGAGCATCTCGAACCAGGCATCCAGCAAAGGCAACGGCTCGCGTTCGGGCTGTTCTGTAAAGCCGATGGGCCGGGCTTGCGGCACCCAAAAGTCAGCCAGTATTTTAGCCAGTTTTTCATCCGGCGCGACACCGGCTTTCCGCAGCGCGCGATACAAGGCAGCCTCGATGGCGATGAGCAAATCCACATAACCCAGGTCCAGCGGGTCAAGAATATCGGCCACCGAAAAGGGAATCACGAGCAGGGTTTGTTGAACCTGTGGGTCGGCCAGGAGGCGATTGATTTCGGTAGATTTGCCGCAGCCGCGATGGCCGGTAAAAAGAATCTTGTCCGGCGTTTCGGGCGAGCGCAGCACAATGGCGCGGATGCGGTCAATCGGATTGTGGTCGCGCGCGACGTAATAGGCTTGCAGCAGCGCGCCGCTGAGTGGCTTGAGCGGGTCAAAGGCGCGATAAGCGTCATCGAGATTTTGAGCAATCATTTTGTCCCTCCGGGGTGAGCGGTCAACGGATTTGCGGAACGGACAAACCGCGTGAGACACGCCATCCGTTCGATCCGCTCCCAGCATCCGCTGACAGTTGCCTGCACCTTGCGCAATTATAGCACATCTGGTGGCGTGGTTTGTTCGCCGGGCGCGGGGGCGACCTTCTTTAGCTTGAACTTGATCGGCCCCAATCCGATTTCGGTCTTGCCCTGCAACAGCGCGCTTTCGCGGTACAGGTAAACGATAATGCCCAGCAGCGTGCCAAAGGTGATGATGGCGCCCAAGATGATGTAGGTGTTGTACATTGAAACCTCCTGATGCGTGAAACGTGAAAACGTTGAACGTCGAACGTTACAATGTCGCCTTGATCGCGCCGCCGTCAATCGGCAGGGTGACGCCGGTGATATACGAGGCGGCCGGTGACGCCAGGAATGTGACGGCGTTGGCAAATTCTTCCGGGCGGCCCATGCGCCGCAACGGGGTATCGGCCACGATTTTGGCCGCTTCCGCTTCGGGCGTGGTGCCATTGGCCCGTGCGCGCGCGGCCAGCAATTCCGTCACGCGCTCGGTGAGCGTCCAGCCCGGCGCCACAGCGTTGACGCGAATCCCCACCGGCCCCAATTCTTGCGCCAGCGATTTCATCAAGCCAATCACGGCCATGCGGATGCTGTTGGAAAGAATCAGGTTGTCCACCGGCTGCTTGACCGAGACGGAGGTGATAAAAACGATGCTGGGGCGGGCATGGGGTTGGCGGGCATAGGGATGCCCTTCTACAAGTTTTTTCATGTGCGGCACGATGGCGTAGCACAGGCGCACCGCGCTCAGCAGCGTCAATTGCGTGGCCTTTTCCCAATCTTGTGGCTGAAAGCTGGCAAACGTTCCGGCCGGCGGCCCGCCGGCGTTCACAATCAAAATATCCAGCCGGCCGCAGGTTTCCATCACCTGCGCCACCAGCGCGTCCACATCGGCCGGCACGGTGACATCGGCCTGAATCCCCAACACCTCGCAGCCCGTTTCGGCGCGGATGCTGTTCACGGTGTTGGTCAACCGTTCTTCGTTGCGTCCGCAGATAACCACCTGTGCGCCTTCTTGCGCCAGGCGTCTGGCCACCGCCGCGCCCAATCCGCGCGAAGCGGCAGTGACCAATGCAACTTGATTGTGCAATCCCAAATCCATAGACCCTCCTTATGCGTGAAACGTGAAACGTGATGCGTGAAACGTGATGCGTGAAACGTGATGCGTGAGACGTGATGCGTGAAACGTGATGCGTGAAACGTGAAACGTGATGCGTATTCATCTCTATCTCTCATCTCTATCTCTCATCTCTATCTCTCATCTCTATCTCTCATCTCTATCTCCACCCGCAGCCTGAGCCGTCCAATGCCAATCACATCGCCATCGCTCAACACAGTTGGCTCGTCAATGCGAAAATCGTTCACGAGCGTGCCGTTGCGACTATCGCGGTCCTCCAGCCACCATTGACCGTTGCGCAGCGTGATGAGGGCGTGTTCGGCGGAAACATACGTTTCTGGCAGGACAATCGTATTGGCCGCGCCGCGTCCCAGCGTGGTGAACGGCTGTAAAAGCCACGCGGCGCCCACCGGCAGTTGAGGGTTGCCCTCCACAACGACCAGGCGGCCGGGACGCTCCGAGACCTGCCGCGCTGCTACCCCTGCCCAACGCATATCGCGCCACAGCACGATGAACACAGCCGCCAGAAACAGGTAAAGCAGCCCGGTTAGTATCAATCTGCCGACGAGTAGCCAGATTTCCATTTCGTGATGCGTAATGCGTGATGCGTGATGCGTAATGCGTAATGCGTGATGCGTAATGCGTAATGCGTAATGCGTGATGCGTAATGCGTAAACGGAATGCGAAATACAAAGTACGCAGTACGCATTACGCAGTACATTTCACATCGCTGGCGTATCCTGCATATCCGGCGTTGGCGGCGGCGTGACATTTTCCTCGCCATAGACGATTTCCACGCCGGCCAGGCTGATGACATCGCCGGCCGAGAGTATAAACTCGCTGATGCGCGTGCCGTTGACCAGCGTCCCTCCTGACGAACCCAGATCGTAGATGACATAGCGCCCGGCCCGCTGGCGCAACTGGGCGTGATGGCGGCTGACCCGCGGATCGTCTATGACAATGTCATTATCGAAACTGCGCCCCAAAGTCACAATCGGTTTGGTCAGCGGCAGCGTGCGCGTTCCATACAGAATCAAAAAGGGACGCACTCCGTCCGACGACTGGAGCGCCTGACGCGCCGCCGTCTGAGTAGCCGTATCCATTGGCCCGGTGCTGCCAGCCTGATGATCGGCCGGCGGGATATAGCGCGCTGCTACCGACACACGCCGACGCGGGATTTTTTCGCTGTAATGAATCTCGACCACCGGCTGTTGCGTCACCAGCAGCCCGGCCTGCGTTGCCAGTTGCGTCACCGACTGTGTCAAATCTTCGGGCAATGTGGGATGAGAGGCTTGCAACGCCTCGTAATCCTGGGGATTCAGGTAAACCCAGTACGCATTGGGCGCCACCCGCTCGCCGCGCCAATTGGTCACCTGCGCATCCTCCGTCGCCCGCGCCAGCGCAATTGCCACCTCGAGCGGATGCAGCCGCCCGGCAAACATGCGCCCAAACGCGCCCTCGACCAATTGCTCGGCCAGCGCCTCGAATTTTGAAATCGGATGCGACCGTTTCATCATAGACCGTTTACTCTTGCCTCCTGCCTCTTGCCTCTTGCCTCCTGCTTCCTGCCTCTTGCCTCCTGCCTCCTGCCTCTTGCCTCCTGCTTCCTGCCTCTTGCCTCCTGCCTCCTGCCTCTTGCCTCCTGCCTCTTGCTACCTGCTCAACTCATTCACACACGCCGCCAACTCCCCTCGCCTGTTCAGACACGCCTGCAATTGTTCGATCCATTGCGCGGGTGGAATGGACATCGCCTGCGCAACCGGGCCGCCCTGCGTGCGGAAGGTGACGCTGGGCGACACGGCCACTTTGTCTTGCTCGCCCTCGCTCCACGCCGAAAGGGATACGGCCGAGTATAGACTATCGGTAAACAGGCCGGTGAGCTGAACAACGTGCAGCGTGGTCGGCGTGGTGATTGGCCATGTCCTGAATTCATAATGATACGTCGAGCCGTAATTGCCCACCGCAGCCACAAGGGGCAGGAAAACGCGCTCCGTCATTGTCGGCGGGATGGTGACGGGTGGAATGTGATGATACAACACCTGCCCATAAGAGGGTTGAGGCGATTGCCAGATGACATACGCCGACGTGTCGAAGGGTAAAACGATGGGGCCGACCACCTCCGGGCTGGGCGCGGGCAACGCGCCGGCCGGCACGCTCAGGTCCGTTGTCCACAGGCGTCCCAGATAGATCGAGGTCTGGCATTGATCGTTGACCAGGCGGCACGAAAGCAGCGCAACGTCATACGTCGAGAGCGGCTGCAGGTGGCTCAACTTGAACGAGTGCGCTGTGCGGCTCGCCGGCGAGATGTTGGTCTTGAATTCGTATTGTTGCGTGTTGTTGGCGATGGGCGGTAGATTGGTGCTCGAGGCCGGCCCGGCATAGTGATAGAGTATCTGCGAAAAAGTGGGGTCGGCGGTTTGCCATTGGATTCGAGCGGCGTTGAACACGGTCGTGCTGATCACGTTATTGATGCCGCTGGTGGGTGACAGCGCCCCTACGGGAACGAGCATGTCGGGCATGACCAGGCGCATCAGATAAGCTGAGGTCTGGCACTGATCGCCCGTCCAGCGATGCGCGATGATAGCCACGTCGTACACCGCGCCCGGCGTCAGGTCTTGCAACCGAATAGAGTGGTCGGTCTTGAGTGTCCAATCAATATCGGCTCTCAGCTCGAATTGATGCGTCGCCGTCACAACGGGTGGCAGCGAGCTGCCGGCCATGCCTGCATAGTGGTACAACACCTGCGAATAGGCCGGCGCGCTGGTTCGCCATTGAAACGTTGCGGCGTTGATGGCGGTGGCGCTGATGACCTGGCTGATATTGCCATCGCGGGCCGGCAACACGCCGGAGAACAAGAGATTATCCGGCGGCGAGACCGCCGTCAGCGAACCATAGTCCCAATAGGTGGAACGCGAAGGATTGCCGTCATTCTCCGGCGCAACAAAAGTCCATACTGTGATGACCGGGGCAAGCGCCTCGGCCACCACACTTTGAGCCGCCCATGTGTACGCGGCATGGTCGAACTCGGGCGACCAGACCAGCGTGGACGGAAAATCGTCTATGCTTTCCAGGCGCGGGTTCGGGCAGGGCGACGCGCCATCGGGCGGGCAGTTGTCAGGCGGCGTGGGATTGGCCGTGTAAGGCAGTTGCCAGCCGGTGGGGTCAATGCCGATCTTGGGATGATAGTTCGAGCCATCGTTGCGATTGTAAATCTCGAACCTGTAATAGCGGCAGGGCGTCACCGATACCGGCTGATAAATGCCGGCGATGTACGGCGCGCCCCAGCGAATGTAACCCTGCGAGTGATTATCGTTGCTGCTGGGAATGGTGGGATGCACGCACCACGGACCGGTCGGCGGGGGGTAGCATTGATTGTGATAAGGGTGTCCCCCATCAATGAATTCGGGCAGGTCAGGCCCGACCCACCATTCGTACCACAGGCCGGCCACATAGTGATTGGTGGGCCGCCAGTAGAAAGGATAGTTGGGATCATCCATGTTGCCGTTGGGGAGCAAATTGACCTGAGCGGAGGACAACGGCACAGATTCAAACGCTGTGGCGTTCCCCAGCCTTGTGCCGTGCAAACCGATAACCAGCAAGATAATCGAACCAACGCCAAAAACAATCTTTTTCATCACGAGATTCCTCCATGCTATAATAGGTGTTATTGGAAATAATTTTTATCTCGCGCAGAGACGCCAAGGCGCAGAGATTTTATATTTCTCTGCGTCTCTGCGCGAGACAGGTTGCTTATTCCCGATAAGGTCTAATTGTTCTGCCCCCGGTTACGTTACACCGGGCGAGGCGACCTGGTGAGTTAATCATACCATAATTTCACTGTTATTATACTGCTCAGCCTGTCATTGCGAGCGCCCTCGCAGAGGGCGCGAAGCAATCCCCCGGCCGGGGGGGAGATTGCTCGCAATGACATGTTGCTTCGGGCGCTCGGCGTGCTCTGCGCCTCTGCGGTGAATAGTTACATTCCACTGAAAAGGCCATGGCTATGGCGCCGCCGGCCCTATTGGTACAGCGTCGTCCGGCAACCGTTTGCCTTCTGTGTAGGCCGGCAGCCGCGTTCCAGTGGCAAGATCGTATAACCCGACTGCCATCCGCCCCCCGGTTGTCTCGAGAGACACAGGTATCTGATGCATGTCCAGGACAACATCGCCCCGTTTCCACAATGAGGTGGAAAATGCGCCCTTCATTGGTTGTCCATCATCGCTGACTATGAGTGTGCCGCTCTCGTCGTATAGATGAACAAAGACAGTGTAATCGGCGGTCAGGGGTTCAATGGATTGCCAGCACAAGACGATGCGAGTTTCTGCCTGGTCAGGAATTACCTGCGCTTGCGTCAGAGCGATAGCATTATCGAAAACCGCTAATGGTGACCGTTGCTCTTTTGATGGGCAAAGGGGTTGTTGCCCTGCTATCCGCAGTCGCTTCAGCGTCAATCGGTCGCCGGCCGGGACGCCCTCGACCTGGACGGGCAGAGGTCCCAGCTCGGAATACAAGCTGAGCGTCAAATCCCACGCCTGTGTGAGCCATTCATCTATTCCCGGCAACGTGAAACGATAACGGTCGGCAATGATTGGGCCAGGCGGCCAGGCTGAGGTGGGATAGTTGCCGCGTCCGGGCCACGAGTTATAGTTCCACCGCACACGAGTATCGCCGGGCACGGGCGATATTAGCTGAATCGCCAGAATGTAATCATCCGCAATCGGCGCGGCCGCTCGCCAGTACAGCCTCAGGTCGAGCGTCACCGGTTGGGCATCACTCACCGCCAGATCGTAACCCAGCAACTCGATGTTATCATCCCAGCTTGCGTGGAGCGGGCGGTCTGGCTCGACCGTTGCATAGCGTGGCGGCGGTGCGAAAAAGCCGGGCAAGATCCGCGCGGCCGTCCATAACGCTGACAGAGCCAGCACAACCACGACCATTTTCTGCACCCACCCCTTCAAACAGTTTGCGCATAAGGTGGAGAGTCCCAACCCCATCAGCACGGCCGCCGCCGGCAATGCCAGAAAGAGCAACCGTCCCCCCGGCGCGGGCGTCATAGAATCCCAGCGCATCCAGCCGACCCATATCATCAGGCACCACACGGCCAGCCATCCTGTCAGCTCTCGCTCGGGCGATGTCAATCGCCGCCCGCCCCATGCCAGCCCGCCCACCGCCAGCAAGGTCAGTCCGCCGTAAAAAGCGTAAAAAGCATCCGGGTAGAGCGAACAGGGAATCTGACCCCAGAATGACAGGAACATCAATCCGCTTTCGCGCAGGGGATACATCAACGAGCCATCGCGCGCGCCGACCAGTTCCAACATCGGCTGAAGCGCGGTCAGGTCATGGTACAGTTGCCAGTTGCGCCAGAACCACCAGCCGGCAATGGCGAGCGCAATGACTGGAATCAGCGTGGCGGTCATCGCGGTTGTTAGCCGATGCTTTTTAGCGCGAACCAGCAAAGCCAGCGTGACAAGCCCGGCCAGGGCAACCAGCAGCCAGCCGCTCAATTTAGCCAGGCCTGCCAATCCGGCGATGATGCCCAGTCCAATCGCGCGGCGTGTTGTCAACCCTTCTTGCCAGATGACCGCCAGCCAGTACAACCCCAACGCGACAAGCGGCGTGGCAAGGTTATCATTGTTCACGCCGCTGGCAACCAAAAGAAACTGGGGATTGAACGCTACCACGGCCATGCCCAACAGCGCGACGGCGGGGCGGCCGGGAAAGGCGCGGCGGCCGAGCGCACAGGTGCAGGCGACGGTGATGGTCTGGAGCGCGGTTGACCACGCGCGTAACACGTGTACCATGAGCAAGGTTCCTTGCCACGGGAACGCCTCGCGGTGGGGGTTGTGGTAAAAGATGGCCCTGTTATCGTACAGGCCCGCGCCGCCGGGGCCGCACATCACACGCGGATTGAAGCGTACCAGCGTCGCCTGGTCATCAGCGCGCAATCCGAGCAGACGCACCAGCCCGGCGGAGAGCAGGTGATACAATGGCGGTTGCGAGGCTTCCTGGCGATAGTGATACACCTCAGCCTCTGGCGTTCCATGCACCGGCAATCGCCCCGTCTCGGCGATATAGCGAATCACGCCCACGTGTTCGAGTTCGTCCAGATTTTCGAGCGGTGGGATGATCAGCCCGAACGCTAACGCCAGCAGGACAAAGCAGATGAGGATGATAACTGCGCCGGAGGGCAGCAGAGTGAAATTGCGTTGTGTGTTCATTGCAAAACTTGCCTGGCTGTTAATCCAAACCAGATGGCGCTGGCAAGCAGACCACTGCCCCACAAGGCAGCCAGGATGATGATAAATGTTTGCGCCTAGGCAATGGGGATGCCGCTGGTCCACATATACCATGCCCACACATCGAACGGACGCGCATTGACAGGGTCGTAGAACCACAGCATGGATTTCCATTGCCAGGGATAGCGCGGGCTGACAGGAAGAGGACGTGGCAGGTTTGCTTCTTTGAACATCAAGGGTGTCCCATCGCTTGTGACATCTATCCGCTCGATAAAGACGCTTAATGCGCGTGGGTCGCCCACTTCAAGCGGCGCCCTTGCGGTGGCGGTTATCTCCAGCGTGCCGGGCAGGATATGGATGTTGGTCGCTTGAATCTCGATGGTTTCGGTCCAGCGTGTTTCTTGCCCGTTCTCTGCAATCAATTGCCGGGCAGCAATAATCGGTACGCCATCGTAAGTAAAATGCAACCCCGTCCATTGATCTGAAGCTACCTCAGGCGGTTGTTGATGGGAGTAGGTGATCTGGACCTGAAGGGAGCGGCGAGGGCTGGTGTATATGTACAGCTCAGCGCGTTCTCCCATCCACCGGCCGAATGGACTCAGCGCAGGCGCTTCAATAGCATAAAAGCCATCACCCAATGCACAAAATTGTTCTCCTGATGTTCTCAGGTCGTGGTCGTAATTTTGCCATGCTATGGTCTGTGTGGGCCATAATCGCCATTGAGCAGCGAGTGGAGAGTGTCTTGGATGAAACAGCTGTTGGTCGGCAGGCACGTTGCTGAATAGAAATGTGCTGTAATTGACAAAAATAGTGGACATCTGAACCCAGAAACCGGTGATGAATAACGCTGTTGCCATGCTCACGCGCTGCCAGCGTGCCATGTCGCTGCGCTCCAAAAATGCGCCGAGCGGCAACATCAAGAAAGGTGTGATGCACACAATGTAGCGTGGTCCCCAATTCCCGCCGCCGTGCCAGACGCTGGCTCCCCGCAACGTGAGCAGGCTATAAAACATGGGGTAGATGGCGGCCAGAGTGACCAATAACCATGCCTCGTTTCTGCGTCGGCGCGCCAGAGCCGGTATTCCCCACAGCGATAGCAAAGCCGGCGGCGAGAAAAAGAAAAAGCCCTTGCCAGAACTGAGGAAAAATCCGTACAGGCTTTCAAGAGGGGCAGACGTTCCCAGCCATGTCTCGAGGCTACCTCGCATGCTGCCGGTCGTGTAGCCGGTTTCCAACCAGCTGCCAAAGCGAGCAGAGTTGAGCAGCATCAATGGCAGGAGCAGCAACGCAAAGGGTATCCCGCCACTCAGCACGGCGTGAATGGCCTGCTGTGCCCGTTTCTCTCGACGCTCGAGTGCCAGCCACAGGTACACCGCAAAAGGCAGGGCGGCCACGAGCATGACGTACTTGGTGGCTGTCCCCAGCGCCATAGCGGCGCCCACCAGCATCATCCAGCCCTCTCGCTCGGTGTGCACATACCGATAGGCGGCCCACGCCGCCAAAATCAGCCAGAAGCTATGCAGCGTTTCGGCATAAAACGTGCGCGCATAGGGCCATGCCACAGTGGCCACTCCATAAGCCAGCGCCACAAATAGCGCGGTGCGGCGCTTGTAGCCCAGGTCCACGCCAAACAGGTACAGTAGCGCGGCCGCCGCCGCGCCTATGGGACTGTTGAACAGGCAGACAAAAAAGCGCGTGAGATAACCATAGAATGGCGGCGGAAAAGCCTGCGCTACCCAACTTCCTATCTTGTAGAATGGAAGGGCCAATAATGACTGGAGGGGGCCGGTCACAGCGTAGAGATGACCGTCATGCCCGCGCAGGACTACGCGGGGCGCATCGCCTGCCTGTTCCTGTTCTAATTGGGCAAATGTGCCGCGCTCGCCAAGCGATTCTGTCACGCCGAACATTG
>FWPV01012926.1_pt1 | contig 10501 bp, 6 predicted proteins | sample 2228371 | NCBI WGS metagenome assembly FWPV01 (sample SAMEA103939776, study PRJEB20133) | metagenome
CGCCCAGCGCCTGCCGGTGAGCGCGGAGGCCAGCGCATAGGCGGCCAGCGCGGCGGCCGCGTTGAATACCTGGCCCAAAAGCAGCACCGCCTGATAGGCGGGCAAGCCGCTCAACCAGGCGAGCGCCGCCGCGTTAGCGTGAAAGCCAAAGTGATAGTGAAAGTCGGGCACGGGCAGATACGGCGCAAAGGAGGATGGCACGCGCCCCTGTTCGATGATGAGCTGCGTAATGAGGGTATGGTGTACCGAATCCACCCAGGCGGGCACCACCAGTTCGCGCACTTGGAGCAGGCGCGTGCCTAGGACGAGCATTAGCACCACCGCCAGAGCGATCTCCGGCAAGGGGTCACGCAAGAAGAGATCCCGCAGCCGCGCTGCCCACAAGCCGCGCTCTTTCCAAACCCGATACGCCCCCAGCCCAACAAAGGCCGCTACCACGATCCACGCTCCGCCGCCGATCAAGCGCAACCCGACCCAACTGGTCCACAACAAGAGCACCGGCCAGACGACCACGCTGAGAGCCATCACCAACGTCAACAAAAGGCCCGGCTCGCGCGCCCAAGCCCTCGACCAAGGCTTGAGCCACAACATCAGCACCAGGCCGGGTAAGACGAGGAGCGCCAGCAGGGCAGGCAGTGCGCGCCCATAGCGCCCGACGAGCCGAGCCGCATCGTGCAGCGCTTCGGTGAGGCGATAGTCATAGTACGTCGTGAACCAAAGGTCGCCCGGCCGGGGCGCGCCGTTCTCCAGCATCTCGCCGTAGGCATAGGCGTCGCCGGAGGTGTGCCACAGGCCAAGGCCATAATCGCGCTCGCAGCGCACCGTTAGTCGGTAGATAGCGTGGCGCGAATCGGAGAGCGGCGGGAAATCAAAGCGCACACGCTGGTTGTGCTGCAGTCCGATCAGCTCCACCCGGCTGTGGACGGGCTGCGAAGAGGGTTTATCCGTCCGCTCCAGGGTCAAGACAAGGTACTCGCCGGGGGGCAGGAAACGCGCGGAGTCATAGACCACCAGTAAAAGCTCCACCGCCTTGAGCCCGGCATGGCGCGAGAAAAAGGTCTGGCCGAGAGTATGTTCCGGCGTCAGGGCCTGGCCGGCCGCGTCCAGCCGCTCCTGGACGATGTCGCGCTCCTCGATAGCCGGGTTGTGCGTGAGAACCCAGGCCAGGGCCGCGACGACCAGGAGACCTAGCACGAGTTCGGGCAGACGACGCATGATGGGCTTCATTCGGCCTTTTGCTTCAGTGCATAGAGAGTGTTGATCGCCTCCAAAGGCGACATGGACATCACATCCAACTGGCGCAGGGCCTCCACCACGGGATGGGTCGTCTGAAAGAGGGGCAACTGCCGCACGACGACCACGCGCTTGTCCTTGCCCACCGGCACGCGCTGGGCCGCGCCCTCCAAGTCCTTCAGGATCTCCTCCGCGCGGCGGATGACCGCCACAGGCATACCGGCCATCTGAGCAACATGGATGCCGTACGAACGGTCGGCCCCGCCGGGCACGATGTGATGCGTAAAGATGACGCGCTCCCCTTCGTGGGCCACGGCCACGTTATAGTTGCGCACGCAAGGCAGGAATTTTTCCAGCTCGGTCAGCTCGTGATAATGCGTGGCAAAGAGCGTCTTGGGCCGCAGGCGGGGGTGGTTATGTAAATATTCGACCACCGCCCAGGCGATCGAGATGCCGTCGTAGGTGCTGGTGCCGCGTCCGATCTCGTCCAGGATGAGCAAGCTGCGCTCGGTGGCGTGATGCAGGATATTGGCCAGCTCGACCATTTCGACCATGAAAGTGCTCTGGCCGGCGGCGATCTCGTCCTGGGCCCCGACGCGCGCAAAGATGCGGTCAACCAGGCCGATGTGGGCAGACGCAGCGGGGACGAACGAGCCGATCTGCGCCATGAGCACGATGAGGGCCGTTTGGCGCAGGTAGGTGGACTTGCCGCTCATGTTGGGACCGGTGATGACCTGGATGGCCGCCTCGGGAGAAAGGTGCGTATCGTTGGGCACGAAAGGCGCGTCAACCATCGTACGCTCGACCACGGGATGCCGCCCGCCGAGGATTTCGATCCGTGGGCCGTTATCCAACTGGGGGCGCACATAGCCATGGACGGCCGCTACCTCCGCCAGGGCGCAATAGACGTCGAGGTGGGCGATGGCGCGGGCCGTCTCCAGAAGCTGGCTCGACCAAGCGGCGAGCTGGCTCAACACTTGGCGATAGATCTTGGCCTCCAGCTCTTGGGTCAGCTCGGCGGCGTTGAGGATCAGCGCCTCGCGCTCCTTGAGCTCCGGCGTGATATAGCGCTCGGCGTTCACCAGGGTCTGCTTGCGAATGTATTCGGCGGGCACCGCCTCGGCGTTGGCGTTGGTAACCTCCAAATAATACCCAAAGACCTTGTTGTAGCCCACCTTCAGGTTCTTGATGCCGGTGCGCTCGCGCTCGACGCGCTCCAACCCGGCGATCCAACGCTTGGCGTCGGCCACGGAGGCCTCGATCTCGTCCAACTCGGCAGAATACCCGGGCCTGATGACGCCGCCGTTGGCCAACGTGGCGGGCGGATCTTCGACAATGGCACGCGCAATCAGCTCAACGGCCTCTTGACAGGGCACAAGCCCGACCCCGTTCAGCGGATACGTCGCGCCCGCGCCCTCCACGGACGTCCCCGCCACCAGCTCATGCACGATCTTGCCGATCGCGGCGGTACGCTCCAGGGCAGCGCGCAGCCCCAACAGGTCGCGCGGGCCGGCGATGCCTTGGATAATGCGATTGGTGAGACGCTCGAGATCGCCATAGCCGCGCAAAGCGTTGCGTAGTGCAACGCGGCGGGGCATATCGCGGAAACACACGTCCACGGCGGTGAGCCGCTGCTCCAGCGCGGCCAAATCGAGCAGGGGCTGGCTAAGCCAGCGCCGCAGGAGCCGCCCGCCCATGGGGGTGAGGGTCTCATCCAGCACGCCGAGCAACGAGCCTTTAGTGCTCCGCTCGCGGATCGTCTCGGTCAGCTCCAGGCTGCGACGGGTGGCCGTATCCAGGATCATAAAATCGGCAGTCGAATAGGTGGCCAGGCCGGTCAACTGCGCCAAGGCCGAGGATTGATGCTGGCGCAAATATTGCACGAGTACGCCCGCAGCGCGGATGGCCAGGGGCAGGTCCTCGCAGCCATAGCCCGCCAGGGTCGCCACGCGGAAATGGTCAAGCAGCGCCTGGCGACAATTCCCCAGCTCAAAGCGCCAATCCTCATACAGCGTGATAGGCACGTCCAGCGCGGCCAACTGAGGATAGCGCTGGGCTACGGCGGCGCGCTGGGCCTCGCCCTGCCCGATAAAGGGATCGCCCGCATCGCTGGCGACGATCTCCGCGGGAGATAAACGCGCCAATTCGCGCGCGGCCACCTGCTCGATGGGGGAGCCGGAGAGCTGTGTGGTGGCAAACTCGCCGGTGGTGATGTCGGCATAGGCGACGCCGGCCTGATCGCCATCCAGCACCACGCTGGCCAGATAGTTGTTGCGCTTGTCGGCCAGAAGGACCGGCTCCACCACTGTGCCGGGTGTCACCACGCGCACGACCTCGCGCGGCATCAACCCATTGACAACCTCGCGCGCCGTCTGTTCGCAGATCGCCACTTTGTAGCCCTTGGCGATCAGTTTGGCGATGTAGCTTTCGGCGGCATGGAAAGGCACGCCCGCCATAGGGATGCGCTGACCTTTGGCGACGTTGCGCGAGGTGAGCACGACGTCCAGCTCCCGCGAGGCGATGTGGGCGTCCTCGTCAAAGGTCTCGTAAAAATCGCCCAGCCGGAAAAAGACGATCGCATCGGGATAGCGCTTTTTGATCTGTAAGTACTGTCTGCGGATGGGCGTAACAGGATCTGGTTTGGGCATTTTGGGTCCGCCGAGGTGCTAATCGGGTACACACAGCAAGTATAGGATGGAAGGCGGGGGTTGTCAACGCGCGGCGCATGTCGGCGCAGACGCGGCTATATTGCCGCATAACTGGATGATTCCGCAAGCCGGGACAGCTCAACTGCACCATGCAAGAGCGAGCCTGATGCGTGGATCGGCAAAGGCATAGACACACGCAAAAACCCTTCCCGCACAGGACGGGAAGGGCCGATAAAACTATCTCGATGCAAGTTATCCGTCAGCCGCCGCCCTTGATGGCGCCGGACATGATGCCCGAGATCAACTGCCTCTGGAAGCTGAAAAAGATGATCAACAATGGCATGGTGGCCAGCGTGCTGCCCGCAAACATCAACGAATAGCGCGGCGCGATGATCGTCGTCCCTCGGAAGTTGGCCAAAAAGAGCGGCGCGGTGATCTTGCTGGGATGATCGAGCACCAACAACGGCACCAAAAAGTCGTTGAACGTGTTGACAAAAGTCAAGATGCCCAACACCGACAGCCCGGGCGTAATGGTCGGCAGGACCACGCGCGTGAATGTGCCGAACACCGAGCACCCGTCAATCGTTGCCGCCTCCAGCATCTCGTCGGGCACCGACGAGGCGATGAACTGGCGCATCCAAAAGATGCCGAACGCCGTCGCAAAAGCAGGAATCCAGAGGGGTAGGTACGTATTGGCCCATTTGAAATACTTGACCACGAGCAAGTACCAGGGAATGATCGTGGCCTGGCTCGGCAGCATCATCGTGGTCAGCATGGCGATGAACAGTTTATCGCGCCCGGGGAAATGCCGTTTGGCAAAGGCGAACCCGGCCAGCGAACAGAAGAAAAGCGTACCGATCGTGCGCACCGTTGAGACGTAGAAACTGTTGAAGAGCGGTCGCGCGTATCCCATCTCGAACAAGATCTGCTGATAAGAAGTTAGGTTAAAGCCATCCACAGGGAAAAAGCGCGGCGTGCGGCTGAATAAATCCGAATCTTGCATAAAGGAACCGATGAACATGTCGTAGAAGGGGAAAAGAAAAATAAATGCAAAAATAGTCAGAAAGATATAAAGGAAAAAGCGCCCAATAATGCGCGGGATCAGCACCCCCCACTGTCGCTGGCGTATGTGCGTCGTAGCCATAGTACCCTCCTAACCCATCCAGGTACGCTGCAGGCGAATCTGAATCAACGAGATGGCGATCACCAACAACCCGACCAGAAAGCCAAACGCCGAAGCATCGCCCCAGCGTTGGTCTCGGATGCCGATCTCGAACTGGCGCAACATCAACGTGGTCGTCGCCCCGCGCGGGCCGCCGCCGGTGAGCATATACGGTTGGTTGAACATGTTCATCAGGCCGATCGTAGCAACCACCGTCAGATAAAAGATGATCGGGCGCAAAAGGGGCAACGTCACGCGCCAAAAGGATTGCCACTCGTTGGCCCCGTCAATCTTGGCCGCCTCGTAAATCTCCGGCGAGATGCCCTGAAGCCCACCCAAGAAGAGCAGCACGTTATAGCCGATGCCACCCCAGTGCGTGAGGATGATCACCACAATCCTGGCCGCCCACGGCCCTCCGCGCAGCCATGCCACCTCCGGCAGCCCGACCATCTTGAGCACTTGGTTGACCCACCCCATATAGTCGTCGAATAGCTGCACAAACACGATAGAGATGATCACCGAGGAAGTGACAAACGGCACAAAGTAGATTGTACGAAAGATGCCTCGCCCGACCAGTGTTTTGTTGTTCAATATCACGGCAAAGACGATGGCAATGAAGATGCCCGTAGGCAGTAGGATATAGGCAAACTGCAAAGTGTTGACCAGGGACTGGATAAGATAGGGGTCTCTCAGAATCGCCTGGTAATTATCCAGGCCCACGAACTCCATCGGGCCGAACCCGCGCCACTTGCTGAACGAAAGCCGAAAGGCCCAAATCAACGGGTAAAGGCCAAATACGGCAAAACTTACGAAAAAGGGCGCGATGAAAAGGTAATCAATCCAGTGTTCGACGATCTGCTTCCACAGAGGTTTGGGCGGTCTAACGATGGGCGGACGGGCTACTGCTGCTTGGCTCATCGTGCTCTCCTTGACTCATGCATCGGTACGCGCAACCCATGGGGGCGGGACCGTTCCCGCCCCCGAAACTGCGATACATTATTTGCACTTGGTGCGCTCGAAATCGGGCGTGGCCAACTCCACGATGCGCGCCATGCCCTTCTCGACGCTTATTTCGCCCTTGAGGATGGGCGGCATCTCCTTCTGGATGATGGCGCTCACCGCGCCCCAGCCCGCCGGACGGTAAAAGTCGGGCGAAAGCTCCTTTTCCTGAGAGGCCCAGAACTCGTTGAACGGCCAGTCGCCGAACAAAGCCGCTTGAGCCTTCAGGAAGGCCGGCGAGGCGAGGTAGGGACGATACGAGGGCACAATGCCCCACGTGCCACAAAGTATGCAGCCCTCGATGCTCCCCAAAGCATAGCGCATGAACAAGATGGCATTGTCGCGGTTAGCCGCACACTTGGGCGTAACGAGTTGCGCGCCGCCCCAGATGCCCGTGCGGTTCTTGATCCCCGCGCCACCGGGGAACTTGGCGATACGCCACTTGCCCAGTCCGTGCTCGGGCTTTTTGATCTGCGCTTCGATAAATCCTCTACACCAAGCCGCGCCAAAGTCGCCGATCAGCGTGCCCTCCTGCTGCGCCGCCCAGTACGGCGGGCTCCACCACGCCACGTTGATGCCGGCCTTGGTGTCCCACAGTTTCTTGACGATCGTCATGGCCTGGATGCCCTTCTCATCGCCCGCCATGATCTTTTGGCCGTCCTTGCTGACTACCGTGCCGCCCAGCTGATGGAGAGCGTACATAAAGAGCGCGCCCCAGCCATCCGCGGGGAAGACGAACATGAACTTGCCCTTTTTGGCGACGTCCGAGGCCATGGTATAGAAATCGTCATAGGTCATCTTATCCCAATCAACGGTTGGGTAGCCCACCTTCTCCAACGCGTCCATGCGATAGTAGTAACCGCTGACGCTGATATCGCCCGGCCAGCCGACATACTTGCCGGTCTTGGCGATGAAGGTCTCGTTCAGCTTGGCGGGGTGGAACTGGTCCTTGATCGGGGTGATGATGTCGGTCAGGTCGGTCAGCAGCTCATTGCAGCCCCAGTCCTGGGCATCCGTAGCCTCGGCCCAGAACAGGTCTGGGCAGCCGCCGCCCGCCGCCATGGCCGCCTTCAGCTTGGCGACGCGGTCCGCCGGGTGAGGCGATTCCCACTTGATATCCGGATACTTTTGCACAAAGCCTGTGGCCGCCAAATCAATCGGGTGCTGGTCATGGCCCCAGAAGATCACCGTGCCCTTGGGCGCGGGGGCCGTGACGGCCTTCTCCACGACTTTGGTGACCTCTTTCTGAACTTCCTGCTTGACCACGACCGTCTCTTTCACGATCTTCTCGACCGGCTTCTCGACGACCTTCTCCTTCTCGACGATCTTGGTCACTTCCACAATCTTGGGCTGGCAAGCCGCCGCAACGACAGCCGCCGCACCGATGCCTACAGTGCGCAAAAAGACGCGACGAGTAAATGTCTTCTCCATGCCTTTTCTCTCCTATTCTCCCTTGAATGCGATCAAACCCAACGCCGCAAACGTCCGCGCGCTCGACGACTTTTCCCTTTCACCCCTCCTTTCTCACACAACTTGCATTCCTATTCCGGCAAAAACCATGTTATATGAAACCGAAGCGTTGTCAAGCGACCCAACGCTTTGGCGCTTCGCCCGGGGCACAAGTCGCTTCGATGCCCCCTTATTCCACCCGACGCAAATGTCCCAACACCTCCGGGTTGACGACGAACTGGGGGATGCGCCCCTGCACTACGTCCGCCGAGATCTCGCAGATCAGGCGATATAGATCGTGGCGCGCCTCGGGCGAGTTGGCGCTGATGTGCGGCGTGAGAATCACATTATCCATCGTGAGCAACGGCGAATCGGGTGGCAGCGGCTCGGGATCGGTCACGTCCAGCCCCGCCGACCAGATGCGTTTCTCACGCAGCGCCGCGATCAGCGCCTCGGTATGGATGATCGGCCCGCGTGCGGTGTTCACCAGCACCAGATTGGGCTTGACGCGCGCAAACTGCTCCCAGCTCAACAAATGGTACGTCTCCTCGTTCAGCAAGCAGTGGATGGAGATGAAATCGGAGCGCTCCAGTAGCTCATTGAGGCTCACCATCGTCACCCCCAACGACGCGACCTGCTCCTGGGACACGTAGGGATCATAGCCCAACACCGTCACTTCCCACCCACTCACGCGGCGCGCCAGCGTTCTGCCGATGCGCCCCAGCCCAATGATGCCCAGCGTCGAACCTTTGACGCGGCGCGTGGGGATCGCCAGCTCGCGCGCAAAGCGCCCCTGCTTCATGGCCACATCCAGCCGAGGCACGTAGCGCAGACAACTCAGGATGAGAGCCATAGCCTGGTCGGCCACATCGTCCGTGCAATACGTGGGCGTGTTGCACACCATGATACCCATCTCCGTGGCCGCCTTGTAGTCAATGCTGTCATAGCCCGCGCCCGCGCGGATCGTGCAGCGGCAGCGCGTGAGCTGCGCCAGCACCTCGCGCGTCAATAGGGGGCGCACGGTCTGCACCGCCACCACGTCCGCATCGCGCGCCACGGCCAATGCCTCCTCTTTGGTCGTGCAACGATGGGTGGACCAACTGGCCCCCACCCGCGCCAACATCTCGGCCTCAAAGCCCATCGGCGCAAAGAGCGCGGGGTCATAATCAATCAGAACGACCTTGTACTTGAATGCTTGAGACACCGCTCACCATCTCCTTCGAAAATAGCTTTATCCGCAGATTCCGGCTCATACATTGAACGCATCGCGCAGACAAATCTGTGGATCATACGAGCTAAATGCGCTCCATCGTCACCGTTTTGTTGCGCTCCCTCAGATGGCGCACCAACTCCTTGACGTACATCATGCGCATCGAATCCCCGCGCACCAGGTCGGCCACCTGGTTGGGGTTGATCGCCTTGCCCACGATCAGGTGGATCCTGTCCGCCGAGAGGAGGATGCGCGCCAACTGCGTGGCGGCGTCGTCTTCCTTGGGGAGGTCGTGCGCCGTCCATGCCTTTTCCAAAAGCTCCAGCGCCTGGCCCAGCGTCAGGATGCCCTCGGTGACCAGATCCACCCCTTCCAGGCGCGCCGTGGGAGGCGTGCCCTTTTTGCGCTCCGGCCCTTTGCGCTGGCCGGGCGGCACCCACTCCACTTTGAGCGGCTTGCCCAGCACACGCGCCGCGATCTGGGCCGTGGTGCCTCCGCAAATCACCTTCGTCCCCCGGGCCCCCATCAGCTTTTTGACCGCCTCCGCGTCCAGCTCCGGTTCGGCGGGCGGCCCCGTCCAGACCGTCGCCAGCACCGCCGGGCGCACGCGCATCACCACCGCGGTGGCGTCGTCGCCGGGCTTGCCGTCATAGAGTTTTTGACAAGTGTGCGATAGGGCGCGCACCAACTGATACGCATCGCCGCCGGTCTGCGCCCAACGCCTCACCGCCACGGCGATATTCTGCCAGCCCCACCCCATGCGATAGAGTCCACCCACCCCGGCATGCTCATAACCATCGCTGACCAGCACCATATAGTCGCCGTTGTACACCTCAAAATGCGCCTCGCGCACATGGCGCTCGTTGATCATGCGCTCGACCGTCGGTAGCTCGACGACCTGCCCTTTGCGCACGAGGATCAACGGCGGGCTATCATATTCCACCAAATAGGCTTCGCGCCCTTTGTAAACTCTCAACATGGCGAACGTGGCATAGGCCAGCCCGCGCTCCTGGCATTCGGGCAGCGTCCCGATCAGAGTTTCCATAACCTCCTCGACCGACACCCCCTTCTCAAAGAGCGAGCTGGCGATCTGGGCGGTGAGCGTCGAGAGGATGTTGGCCTTGACCCCGCTGCCCAAGCCATCCGAAAGCACCACAACGAACGAGTCAGAGGTGGTCGTGACCTTGACCGAATCCCCGCACAGCTCCTCGCCGTACTTGGATAGACTCTCCCAGGCCACTTCCACGTACTGTCTCATGAGGATGCGTCCTCTTGGAGCAGCCTGGCCAAGCGCGAAAGCATGGACTTGGTTTCGGCCGTCGTCTCGCCCAATAGTTGCGCGATCTCGTGCGCCACGCGCATCTGGTTTTTGATCACCTCCTGCGTGCGCGCGAGCGTCTCCGTGCGCAGGCGCTCCAACTGCTCATGCTGTCGCTCGCGCTCCGTCACGTCATGCAGGATGCCCACGATCAAACTTTGGCCCTCTACGGGTAGGATCGTCTGCTCCACGATCAGGTCGTCGCGTATCACCAAGCGCTCATTGAAAATGGGCTTTTGCGTGTCGCGCACGCGCGCAAAGCCGTCAATCATGGGCGTGAGCGCCTGCAACGGCTTGCCCGCTACCGCCACAAGGCGCGTGTTGAACATCCTTTCCGCCGAGGGGGACATCTCCTGGATATACAGGCGCGTGTCCACGACGATGATCGCGTTGGGCGTGACATCCATCATCAGGCCACGCAACGACTCGGCGCGGCGTCGCATATATGGGATGCACATGGTGGCTTCAGCCATGCCACGCAG
>FWPV01016275.1_pt1 | contig 10501 bp, 10 predicted proteins | sample 2228371 | NCBI WGS metagenome assembly FWPV01 (sample SAMEA103939776, study PRJEB20133) | metagenome
GACGGGGCGATGAGGAACTTCGACATGGGAGGACTCCGGAAATGGCCAAAAGATCGGCCAAATGTACCCCAACCGCCCCCCGAATTCACCTTGGGCACGTGAGGGAAGAGTGGCTAGCAGTCAATGGCCGGTGATCAGCACGGGCCGCGCGGCCTCCGCCCCCGTTACCTCCGTGGCAGGGTGGCGATGAAAGCCAGAAGATCCTCAAGCTGCTGCTCGTGCAGGCTTTTCGCCATCTCCACCATCACCTTGTGTCCCATACCTGCGCGGTAGTTCTGCATCATGGCGGCATAGGCCTCGCTGGACTTGGAGGTAAGGTTGGGGAACATGGGCGGCACGCCTTGCCCCTGCCCCCCATGGCAGAGGGCGCAGTGGGCCTTGTAAAGGGCTTTGCCTGATTCGAGGTTGCCCTCCGCCAGCGCGGCGACAGGCATGAGAACGGTCAGGAACAGAAGGTTTCGTACCATGCTGCAACCCCATGCATGATGGATCAACCCATTTCAGCATAAAGCGGCCTGATGGGGCAAAAAGACAGGAACCCATCCAGTGGATGGGCTCCAAAATAGAGAGCCCCGCACGGGGCGGGGCTCTGATAAGGACGGGACGTCCGGGATGATTACATCATGCCCATGTCGCCCATGCCGCCGGCGGCCGGGGCTGCGGCTTCCTTCTTCGGCAGCTCGGCCACCATGCACTCGGTGGTCAGCAGCAGGCCGGCCACGGAGGCAGCGTTCTGCAGGGCGGAACGGGTGACCTTGGTCGGGTCCAGGATGCCCATCTCGATCATGTCGCCGTATTCGCCGGTGGCGGCGTTGTAACCGAAGTTGCCGCTGCCCTCGGAGACCTTGTTCAGGATCACGGACGGCTCGTCGCCGGCGTTGGAGACGATGGTGCGCAGCGGCTCTTCCATGGCGCGGACGGCAATGCTGATGCCGACGTCCTGGTCGTGGTTGGCGCCTTTGAGCCCCTTGATGGCGGCAATTGCACGCACCAGAGCGGTGCCACCCCCCGGAACCACACCTTCCTCGACCGCCGCACGGGTAGCGTGCAGGGCATCATCGACGCGGTCCTTCTTCTCCTTCATCTCAACCTCGGTGGCGGCACCAACCTTGATCACGGCCACGCCACCCGCCAGCTTGGCGATGCGCTCCTGCAGCTTCTCGCGGTCGTAGTCGGAGGTGGTGGTCTCCACCTGGGCACGGATCTGGGCCACGCGACCGTCGATCTCGTCCTTGGAGCCCGCGCCGTCAACCACGGTGGTGTTGTCCTTGGTGACGACGACCTTCTTCGCCTGGCCCATTTCGTTCAGGGTGACCTTCTCGAGGGTCAGGCCCACTTCCTCGGAGACCACCATGCCACCAGTCAGCACGGCGATGTCCTGCAGCATGGCCTTGCGGCGATCGCCGAAGCCCGGGGCCTTGACGGCGGTGACCTTGAGGATGCCGCGCATGTTGTTGATGACCAGGGTGGCCAGCGCCTCGCCCTCGATGTCCTCGGCGATGATCAGCATCGGACGGCCCGCCTTGGCGACGGCCTCGAGCGCCGGCAGCAGGTCACGGATGTTGGAGACCTTCTTGTCGGTGATGAGGATGTACGGGTTCTCGAGAACGGCCTGCATGTTCTGCTGGTCGTTGACGAAGTACGGCGAGAGGTAGCCGCGGTCGAACTGCATGCCCTCGACCACGTCCAGCTCGTTCTCAAGGCCCGAGCCTTCCTCGACGGTGATCACGCCTTCCTTGCCCACCTTGTCCATCGCCTGGGCGATGATGGAGCCGATGGCCTCGTCGGAGTTGGCGGAGATGGTGGCGACCTGGGCGATGGACTTGTTGTCGGTGCAGGGCTTGGAGATCTTCTTCAGCTCCTCGACCGCGGCGGCCACGGCCTTGTCGATGCCGCGCTTGAGGTCCATCGGGTTCATACCGGCGGCCACGGCCTTCATGCCCTCGCGGACGATGGCCTGGGCCAGCACGGTCGCGGTGGTGGTGCCGTCACCGGCCACGTCAGCGGTCTGGGAAGAAACTTCCTTGACCATCTGCGCGCCCATGTTCTCGAACTTGTCCTCCAGCTCGATCTCCTTGGCGACGGACACGCCGTCCTTGGTCACGGTCGGGGCGCCGAAGGACTTCTCCAGCACCACGTTGCGGCCTTTCGGACCGAGGGTGACCTTGACCGCGTTGGCCAGGATGTTGACACCGTTCACCATGCGGGCGCGGGCATCCGCGCCGAAACGTACGTCTTTGGCTGCCATGGAATGAAACTCCTAAAAATGGGGAATAGAGGATTGCAGTCTGGAATTACTTCTCGATCACGGCGAGGATGTCGTCCTCGCTCATCATCAGCAGCTCTTCGCCGTCGACCTTGACCTTGGTGCCGGCATACTGGCCGAACAGCACCTGGTCACCGACCTTCACGCCGATCGGACGAAGCTCGCCCTTGTCGTTGCTCTTGCCCGGACCGGCGGCGATCACTTCGCCACGGTTCGGCTTCTCTGCCGCGCTGCCCGGCAGGACGATGCCGCTGGCGGTGGTGAGCTCTTCCTCGACACGCTTGATCAGGACACGATCATGCAAAGGACGGATCTTCATGGTTCACACTCTCTTGGCATACGTTGAGTTGGTGGTTGAGCATCGAGGGCTGTTGTTAGCACTCGATGCAGGCGAGTGCCAATCATAAGGACGAGCCCCCGCAGGTCAAGCCCCCGGGAAGATGGTCTTTTCAGGCGGCGACGGGCCGGGGCGGGCCGCCGGCCAGCACCACGCGATTGCGCCCTTCCGTCCGCGCCTGATCGACCGCCCGGCAGGCGCGGGCCAGAAGCGCATCGAAGTCCGTGTCGATATCCGGGCTGAAGGTGGCCACGCCAACGCTCGCGGTGACCTGCATGCCGAACGGCCACAGGCCCTCGATGGCCTCGCGGAAGCGTTCGCTCACCTGCAGCGCATCGCCGACGGTGCAGTGCGGCAGGGCCAGCGCGAAGCGGGTATCGCCGACGCGGGTCACGAGGTCACTCTCCCTCACCCCCTTGAGCAGGGTGGCCGCCGCCGAGCGCAAGACCTCGTCGCCCGCCTCGTGGCCGTACTGGATGTTGATGTCGCCCAGCCGGTCGAGGTCCAGCACCAGCAGGCTGAACGCCCCGCCGCCGCGACGCGCCATGGCGAGGTACTTGGTACCGAGTGAGAACAGCATGCGCCGGTTGTGCAGACCGGTCAGCGGATCGGTCACCTCGAGCAGGTTCAGGCGGGCGCGCTGGGCCTCGACCCGCGCCGCAAGACCGGTGGCGATGATGAGGTTGCGGGCGCGCACCAGCAGTTCCTCCTCCACCACCGGCTTGGTGACATAGTCGTTCACCCCCAGGCGGAACAGTTCGCGCCTGCGCGCTGCGTCGTCGAAGCCGGTCATCGCCAGGATGGGCAGGCTGAAGTCCTCGAAGCCGGCCTGGCGCAGCTGGCCGACCAGGGCCATGCCGCTCATCGCCCCCTCGAGCACGAGATCCGTGATGAGCAGGTCATAGCGCTGGACACGCACGCGCTCAAGGGCATCCTCGGCACGTTTCACCCAGTCCACCAGCAGCCCGTGCGCCATCAGCATGCGGGTGATGACGTGGGCCGCAGTGCGCGAATCCTCCACCAGCAGGATGCGCTTGCCGTAGATATGCTGGCCGCGCGGATCGCGGCGCTCGGCATCACGGGTGAGGAGATAGGCGAGCAGCTTGTCCGGCTGCGAGGACGGGATGACCTCGGTGATACCCAAGGTGAACAGGACCTCGTGCTCGGTCGCGTCGCCGGTGGAGGTCAGCAGCAGGAGGGGCGCCCCCTCGGGCAGCTCGACGCGCAACCCGCCCACCAGCGACGCCAGGGAGGGATCATTAGCCGCGAAGGCCAGGCAGCAGACGTCGATGCGATGCTCGCGCGCCAGGGCCACCGCCTCGCGCTCCGTGGCGCAATCGATGGGCTGCAGGCCAGCCTGCTGGCAGATGCGCTCCAGCCCATCCCGCACCGGGATGTCCGCGGTGACGATCAGGGCCAGGCGCTCTCCGCCGGCGTCCGGGCCGGACTGCGGCCCCCTGGAATTCTGGGCCACCACATCATGCCTGCTCATTCACTGACTCCTCGATTCGTCGGGCGCGCATGACCACCCGGTTCCGCCCCAGGCGCTTGGCGTCATACAGCGCCTTGTCGGCGCGACCGAACAGACTGTCCAGCGATTCCGGATCCCCCGGATCAAAACAAGCCACGCCGATGCTGATCGTCAGGCGCACACCGCCGGCGTCCAGGTGCTCGCAGTCCCTGCGGATCTTCTCGGCCTTGGCGAGCGCATCCTCCGCGCTGCAGTTGGGCATGAGGAAGACGAACTCCTCCCCGCCGAAGCGTGCCACAAGATCCCCCTTGCGCGAGGATTCACGCAGCACATCCCCCACCGCGCACAATACCTTGTCTCCGGTGGCATGGCCGTGCTGGTCGTTGACCTGCTTGAAGTGATCGACGTCCGCAACCAGCATGCACATGGCCCGCCCCTCGCGCTCGGCACGGGCGAGATAGCGCGCGGCGAGCTCGAAAAAGAGGTGCCGGTTGCCAAGGCCGGTGAGCTGGTCGGTGGTGGCGAGCTGGCGCATGCGCCACTCCTGCTCCTCGACCCGCTCGAACAGCTTGCGAGCAGTGAGAAGGTTGCGCACGCGGGCCATGAACTCGGCCTCGACCAGCGGCTTGGGGGCATAATCGTTCACCCCCGCGCGGAACAGCTCGGTCTTGCGCGTCGGATCATCGAACGAGGTCATGACCAGGATCGGCAGCTTCATGTAGCCCTGGCCATGTTGACGCAGGTAACGCACCAGGGACAGGCCGCTCTCCCCGCCCTCGAGCACGAGGTCGGTGATCACCATGTGATAGGAGCGCTCGGCGAACAGCCGGCGCGCCTCCGCCACCGACCCGACGCTGTCCACCTCCATGCCGCAACGATGCAGCATGTCGGTCACCATGTGCACGAAGGTGCGCGAATCCTCGACCAGCAGGATGCGCTCTCCCGCCAGGTCGTGGCAGTACATCCGACCGAGGAAGTCCTGCAGGTAGGCCAACAGGTCGCCGAGCCGGGCGCGCTGGAACACGTCCGTGATGCCCGCGCGGAAGGCCTCCTGCACCCGCTCATGGTGGTCATCGGAGGTCACCAGCAGCAGCGGCGCCCCCTTGGCCACATGGGGGCGGAGGGCCTGGGCCAATTGCAGGCCGGTCATGTCGGGAAGGCGATACCCCAGCAGGCCGATGTCGATGGCCTCGCCGCGCGCAAACGCCAGCGCCTCCTCCCCGGAGGTGGCCATCCTGGCCTCGAGCCCCGCCTCCTCCACCATCCGTCGCAGCATGGTGCGCGAAGTGCCGCCTGGATCGACGATCAATGCCTTGGGTTTCTGAGTGCTACCGGCCGACATTCCCTGCAACCCGTGGAAAATTCGGGCAAGTATATGCTTCCCTCAGCCCCATGTGGGGCACATGTGTTTATATGGGATAAATATGCCCGCCATGGTCATGCATCCCGCGAATCATGGACAATGCCTTCCATGACCACGCACTGCATCGTCATCAGCACCTTCCCGGATCGCGCCACGGCCCTGGCGGCCGCCCGCGCCCTGCTGGAGGCGCGCCTCGCCGCCTGTGCCCAAGTCAGCGCCCCGCTCACCTCGATCTATCCCTGGCAGGGCACCCTGCAGGAGGACGAGGAATGTGAACTGCGCCTGAAGACACGCCGCGCGCTCGGCCCGCAAATCGAAACCATGCTGCGCGAGTGGCATCCGTATGAACTTCCGCAGATCCTGTATGTTCCCATGGAGGGATCTAGCGACTACATCGACTGGGTGGATTCATGCCTCGCATCCTGAGCCTCTTTCTGGCCCTGCTGGCCTTTGCCAACCTTGCTTCAGCCTCCGAACCCGAACTGCTCGAGCCCGAGCAGGCCTTCGCCTTCTCCGCCCGCGCGGAGAGCGCCAGCCGCCTGATCGGCCACTTCGATATCGCGCCGGGCTACAAGCTTTACCGCGACAAGATCCGCTTCGAGGTCGAGGGCGCCCCAGCCGTGCAGGCTGAGCTGCCGCCGGGCGAGGCGGTGAAGGATCCCTTCCTCGGCGACGTGCAGATCTACCACGGCGCGCTGGACATCCCCCTCCGGCTCGAGGGCGAGAACCTTGGCGGCAAGACCGTCACCCTGACGGCCCACAGCCAGGGCTGCGCCGAAGCCGGCGTGTGCTACCCGCCGATCGAGCAGAAAGTCCAGCTGGTCCTGCCCGCCAGCGGCATCCAGGGCCTGAAGGATCTGGCGAAACAGATCGAGGGCGACCAGCCCGCCAGTGCGGGCGAGCCGCTCGAGCCCGAGCAGGCCTTCCGCTTCTCCAGCGAGATCGATGGCGCCACGGTGCGCCTGCGCTGGGACATCGCCCCGCACCACTACCTCTACCGCGACAAGCTCGCCATCGTGGCGATCGAGCCGAAGGATGCCCTGGGCCAGCCGGCCATTCCGGCGGGCGAGGAGAAAAACGACCCCTTCCTTGGCCAGGTACGCATCTTCCACGACACCCTGGAGGTCAGCGTGCCGGTGCAGAACGTGGGCGCGGGCCAGAAGCTCAGGCTGAACATCACCTACCAGGGCTGCGCCGAGGCCGGCATCTGCTACCCGCCGATGGAACAGCAGGTCGAACTGACCACCGGGAGCGCGGCGGAAGCCCCCAGCGCGGCCACGCCCGGCACGGAGCTGAGCGAGCAGGACGCCATCGCCGAGAAGCTCAAGAGCGGCAGCACCTGGCTCGCCATCGGGCTGTTCTTCCTCGCCGGCCTGGGGCTTGCCCTCACCCCCTGCGTGTTCCCGATGATCCCCATCCTCTCCGGCATCATCGCCGGCCAGGGCGAGCAGCTCACCACCCGGCGCGCCTTCGTGCTCTCGCTGGTCTACGTGCTGGCGATGGCCGTCACCTACACCGTCGCGGGCGTGCTCGCGGGCCTGTTCGGCAGCAACCTGCAGGCCGCATTCCAGAACCCGTGGATCCTCGGCACCTTCGCCCTGGTCTTCGTCGGGCTCGCCCTGTCGATGTTCGGATTCTTCGAACTGCAGCTGCCCTCCAGCCTGCAGAGCCGGATCTCCGAACTCTCCGGCCGCCAGCAGAGCGGCAGCTTTACCGGCGTCGCGATCATGGGCCTGCTCTCTGCCCTGATCGTCGGCCCCTGTGTCGCCCCGCCGCTCGCCGGCGCCCTGATCTACATCGGCCAGACCGGCGATGCCGTGCTCGGCGGCGCGGCGCTGTTCGCACTCTCCATCGGCATGGGCCTGCCGCTGATCGCGGTCGGCACCCTGGGCGGCAAGGTCCTGCCGCGCGCCGGAGCATGGATGGACACGGTCAAGGCGGTGTTCGGCGTGCTCATGCTGGGCGTGGCGATCTGGCTGCTCTCGCGCGTGCTGCCCGATGCCCTCACCCTGTCCCTGTGGGCCATGCTGCTGATCGCCTCCGGCATCTACCTTGGCGCCCTGGAGCCGGTCAGTCACCCCAGCTACCAGACCTACCATGCCAGCCGCGAACTGACCGGCCACATGGAGCCGGTCGGCAAGGAAAGGCTGGGCTGGACGCGCCTGTGGAAGGCCCTCGGCATCGTCCTGCTGGCCTGGGGCCTGCTGATGCTGGTCGGCGTCGCCACAGGCCAGGGCACCCCGTTGCAGCCGCTGCGCGGCCTGGCCGGCGGTGGCACGGCGCAGGCCGCGACCGCACCCAGCGGCCTCGTCTTCCAGCGCGTGGCCGACGTGGCATCCCTTGAGCGCGCCTTGGCCGCTGCCAAGGCCGCTGGCAAACCGGTGATGCTCGATTTCTACGCCGACTGGTGCGTGAGCTGCAAGGAAATGGAGCACAACACCTTCCCCGACCCCGCGGTGCAACAGGCCGTCGCCGGCGCGGTGCTGCTGCAGGCCGACGTCACCCGCAACAGCGCGGACGACAAGGCCCTGCTCAAGCGCTTCGGTCTGATCGGGCCGCCGGCCATCCTGTTCTTTACTCCAGATGGCCAAGAGCAGCGCGCCAGCCGCGTGGTCGGCTACAAGCCGCCCACTGAGTTCGCACCGCTCGCCGGCAGGGCTCTGGGCGGGTGATGCGGAAGCCCGCCCTCCCCCTCCTGCTCGCCGCCAGCCTGCTCGGTGGCTGCGGCGACGACACCCCGCGCACCCCGGAGCAGGCGGCGCGCAAGGCGGTGGCCGAGGCCGCCCAGCCGGTGATCGGTACCCCTGTGCCTGATTTCACCCTGGACCGGCTCGCCGGCGGGACATTCGCCAGTGCGGAACTGCGCGGCAGGACAACCTTGGTCAACTTCTGGGCCCCTTGGTGCCCGCCCTGCGTGCAGGAGCTGCCCGAACTCGCCCGGCTGCACGCGTCCCTCCGGGAGCAGGGCGGGCAGGTCATCGGCATCGCCCTCGCGCGGTCGGACGATGTGCACGCCTTCATCGCCGACCACCCCCTCCCCTTCCCGCTCCTGCTCGGCGGTCGGACGGGCAGCGAGCTCGCCCGCAAGCTCGGCAATGCCCACGGCGGACTGCCCTATTCGGTGGTGATCGACGCGGATGGCATCATTCGAGCGGTCCACGCCGGCCGACTGGACGAGGCGCGGGCGCGCGCCCTCGTTGCCCCTGCCCTCAGGCGATGATGACGGTCATTTCCTGACCGTTCGCTGCCGTTCTGGACATTTCCTCGCACTGACCGCAGAATCCCCCCATTCAAGACAAGGTGCGGAGCCGATGGCCAACCTGCTGCTCCTCAATGGACCCAACCTCAACCTGCTGGGCGTGCGCGAACCGGACAAATACGGCCGCACCACGCTGGACGACATCGTCCGCGACCTGCGCGCCCTGGCCGAGGCGGAGGGACATGAGCTCGACCATGTGCAGAGCAATGCCGAGCATGTCCTGATCGAGCGCATCCACGCTGCCCGGCTGGATGGCACCGCGTTCATCATCATCAATCCCGCCGCGTTCACCCACACCAGCGTTGCCCTGCGCGACGCCCTGCTCGCGGTCGGCCTGCCGTTCATCGAGATCCACCTCTCGAACGTGCATGCGCGGGAGGGCTTCCGCCACCATTCCTATTTTTCCGACATCGCCGTGGGCGTGATCGCCGGCCTGGGCGCGCAGGGTTATGAACTCGCCCTGCGCGCCGCGCTTGCGCGCCTCCCGGCGTCCACGAACTGATCCGAGGCAAGACTCATGGATATCCGCACCATCAAGAAACTGATCGAACTCCTGGACAGCTCCGGCGTCGCCGAGATCGAGGTCAAGGAGGGCGAGTCCTCCGTGCGCATCAGCCGCATGCCGACCAACATGCCGGCCATGCCGCAGATGGTGATGAGCGCGCCGATGGCCGCTCCGGCCCCGGCGGCCGCCCCGCAGGCAGCCGCGGCACCGGCCGCCAAGGCCGAGGAAGGACTGTCCGGCCACGTGATCAAGTCGCCCATGGTCGGCACGTTCTACCGCGCCGCCTCCCCGGACGCCAAGCCGTTCGTGGAAGTCGGCCAGCACGTCAAGGCGGGCGATACCGTCTGCATCATCGAGGCGATGAAGATGTTCAACCAGATCGAGGCCGACAAGTCCGGCGTCATCAAGGCCATCCTGTGCGAGAACGGCCAGCCGGTCGAATTCGACCAGCCGCTCGTCATCATCGAGTAAGGCGGCCGCCATGCTGAACAAGGTCCTCATCGCCAACCGTGGCGAGATCGCGCTGCGCATCCTGCGCGCCTGCCGCGAGCTCGGCATCAAGACCGTGGCGGTGCACTCCACCGCCGATCGTGACCTCAAGCACGTGCGCCTCGCGGACGAATCGGTCTGCATCGGCCCGGCCAAATCCGCCGACAGCTACCTCAACATCCCGGCCCTGATCGCCGCCGCCGAGGTCACCGACGCGGTCGCCATCCACCCGGGCTACGGCTTCCTGTCCGAGAACGCGGACTTCGCCGAGCGCGTGGAGAGAAGCGGCTTCATCTTCATTGGCCCCAAACCGGAGAACATCCGCCTGATGGGCGACAAGGTCTCCGCCAAGGACGCCATGAAGGCCGCCGGCGTGCCCTGCGTGCCGGGCTCCGACGGCGCCCTCAGCGACAACGCCGACGAGAACCTGCGTCTGGGCCGCGAGGTGGGCTACCCGGTCATCATCAAGGCCGCCGGCGGCGGCGGCGGGCGCGGCATGCGTGTGGTGCACACCGAAGCCCACCTGCTTGCCGCCATCGAGATGACCAAGGCCGAGGCCCTGGCCGCGTTCGGCAACCCGAACGTGTACATGGAGAAGTTCCTCGAGCACCCGCGCCACATCGAGATCCAGGTGCTGGCCGACACCCACGGCAACGCCATCCACCTGGGCGAACGCGACTGCTCCATGCAGCGCCGCCACCAGAAGGTGATCGAGGAGGCTCCCGCCCCTGGCCTGACTGCCAAGGAGCGGCGCGAGATCGGCGAGCGCTGCGCCAAGGCCTGCATCGACATCGGCTACCGCGGCGCGGGC
>FWPV01007270.1_pt1 | contig 10500 bp, 2 predicted proteins | sample 2228371 | NCBI WGS metagenome assembly FWPV01 (sample SAMEA103939776, study PRJEB20133) | metagenome
GTAGGAGTGCGCGAAGGAGAAGGAGACGGCGTATATGACGGAGTAGGCGTCCTTGAAGGCGAAGGAGTAGGAGTTCTGGAATAAGTTAGAGTAGGAGTCCTTGTAAAAGTGGGGGTAGATATTGTCGGTGTGCGTGTAGGTGTCCCACCAGTGCAATTGACAGTTATTGATACCTGACTTCCTACTGTATATGTAACACCCTGTGGCTGCACATAAGCAACATTAACAACAGGTCCGCATACAGAACCATTTGCCTGTGCAACCCATGTGTAGGTAAATCCCTGTCCTCTTGTTAGTTGTGTAATTATAGGCCACTGGACTTCATCCGGGTTTGGCGTCGTATTTAAAGTGCCGCTGTTTGATGCACTCACAAAAGAAAGTCCATTAGGTAAAGGATCCCGAACAAATATATTAAACGCAGTATCAAGCTCTGTTCTCCAATATGAGACTGTTGTTATTCCTGAATTGGAACCTGCGACTCCACCATTTGCCAGACCTGCATAACCCGCTGATGCTGTTAAACTCCCGGATAAAAGCGGAGCAGGAGGCCAGCTTGTTGCTGAATTTGCTTTTATAAAAACATTTACATTTGTTCCCTGTAATTCTATACGCACATCCACGAGGCTTCCGGGTGCACCTGGTATATATGATGTCCCGGTTCCGGTCTGTGAGGCAACAACAGTTCCTGCATCATTAATAAGACGAACGCTTTCATTCCACGAATCATCAGAAAAAGTTACATAAGAATTATTTCTAAATTTTATTCCAAAACCACTATTACTTGATAATGAAAAAGTTGCATATATGATTCCATTTGTGCCATGTGAATAATTATAAGTCATCAAAGAATTAGACCCTGCAGGCGAGCGCGCGGTGCCATTAAACGTCCAGTCAGCAGTGCCTGATGCCCGTGTCCAGCCAGCTGCTGTTCCCAATACATAAGTATTAGTGGATGAATCAACCACAGTTCCGTTTAAATTCGTGTAAGCGATGGTGTAAGTTACGTTTCCGCCTGTAGATACAGTAGATGTAGATGCGGTTTTAGTGACAGATGACGGTGGCGGCGGAGGCGGCGGCACGTAAGCGCATGTTATTGATACAGTGTGGTCGTCCGCGACAGGCGATTCATTTGTGCCTGAGATAAAAGCAATATTTTTTGCTGTAACAGTTGCCATTGGACAGGTGCCGTTTGCAGTAACCCAGTATGATACTGTGCCACACTGGTTAACAAGCATGTTTCCTATATTCCAGGATAGATTCTGTCCATTTCTTCCGCCTGCTGGATTTGAAGTTATAAATCCACCAAATGTAACCTGCGTGGGCAACGAATCTCTTAGTATTACATTTGATACCTGCCGTCCAGGTTGAGGACCATTTCCAAAAACGCGACGCCAGGTATAACCATCCCATTCTTCTACGAGAACATTTGTAATTGGTGGACGAGAGCCATTACATGAATCTTTATTTATTGTTGTAACAGGGGTGGATGTTCCATCTCCTTTTGTCCAGTCAGGAGAAATAGGATATGGGAACTGATTATCTCCATATCCTATTGTAGTATATGATCCGGTTGTTGGTAGTTTTGACCAGTCATCATCCCAGTTTTGCGCTGGCTCTCCATTTGCGCGCAGACCAACAATTGTTACAAGAGGATTCTGTGTTCCCATACCTGTTCCCTGCGAATAGATACCATCAGGATAATGGATGTTAGGCATATTATTAAAGAATTTCATTAACAGGTGAGTAGGCATTGATATTGATTGATCAAAGCGTACCATTAAACGCTGATTCCAGCATCTTGTACCGTCGCATCCGGGTATTAAATCTTCTGTTGACAGCACAACTCCGGTTGTGCCTTCCACAATGTATTGCTCTATATTCCAGTCAGAACCATGAAAATCAGAATTTACAAAATATGATACTCTGTAATTACTCCAGTCAATCCATGGTTCTGCTGCCTGGTGCATTCCACGTATTGTTATACGCATGTTGCCTGCTGTTGCCTGTGGATGCTGAGCAATTGAAAAAGTGACACCGTATCTTCCGCCATTTATCCATCCTGCCTGAGAAGAGTTACAGTAATTAATTGTATAGGTAATTGTATCTCCAGGATTTGCTATTGTTCTGTTTGCAGTTTTTGTGATTGTAAGAGCTGCTGTTACTATGTCAACGCAGTTTCTTTTCATTATGTAGGTAATTTCATTTGGCTGGTCAGATGAACGCCAGTGTGTAACATTTCCAACTCTTATATCAGCTGTATTACAATATCTACCATTTGCAGCATTGCTTTTAACCCTGACAACCAAAGTTATTCCACTCATGGTTGCTGCTACATTCTGGTCTTGTAATCCATTTACAGTAAAAGGTCCCCATTCATACACTCCAGAAGAAGGATTGGAAACTGTAGGTGTTGATGATACAAATTCAAATGCAGCAGGTAATGTATCACGAATATAAACATTATTTGCTGTAACAGAACCGTAATTTCTGTAATTTAGCCAGTATGTTATGGTATCATTTGGAAATGCATAGGTTCTGTTAACTGCTTTATAGATTTTCATATTTGGCCTTGGATTCCAGTTACAGGGTTCATTGTAATTGCCTGACATTATCAATAATCCAAGAACTCTGAAAAACCCGTGGAAATACCTTGGCACAGAAGTTAAATATCCATCTCCTACAACAGCCGCATCCCATAATGTTAAAAGTTGCCTTATCCAATCACCCATCTGTTCACGATCCTGCCGTACAAGTATTGCAGGTGATAATGCTCCAAAAGTAGTTACAATATGCCAATCAGGATTCCATGGCGTTCCATTCATATAAAAAAGGGAAGGCATACCGGCGGCTTTATTAAATGTTAATCCATAAGATCCCCATTGTTTGCAGGGAACGTTGTTTGCAACAAAATTTGCCATTTTCATTGCACCATCATATTCATAAGTATTTCCACCTGCAACGGGCTGATGGGTTGTAGGATTCCATGTTTGTGCTGGATTTCCATAAAGTACATAGTCTAAAAAATGCCTCCAGGGTGCGCGTAAATCTTCTGCGTATGTTCCGTCATTTTGAAAAGTTGCAGTTGTGCCATTAATTGCAAATCTTCCTGCTATTGGGAATGTTTGTGAATTCAACTGTCCCTGCAGCCATGCAGTTGATGCTGCAGCTCGTCTTAACTGATTTATATTCCAACCATTATCATTTGTTATATCTCTTGGATCTCCATTTTGCTGAATCACACATGCAAATGCATTCCAGTAAGAAGGACCCGTATAATCGTAAAAAACAGATGTGGGACCGCCAAAAGGATATTGAGGGCAATAAGGAGATGAACCAGGGCAATTTGCCCAGTTTGTAACTTCGCCCCATGAGTCGCCTGACTTGGGATAACCGTCAAAACCAACTCCACTTGTGATTCTGGAATTGTCGCTGCAATTCATAGGTCCGCAGAATTTTTCTATAAGCGAACGCACCATATCAAGAGCGAATTGTTTATATTGTATTGCAGGCCTGCCATTTGTATTGGTTGGACCTGTGCCACCTGGTGCATAATATCCAGAGTTGTCCCCCCATTGTTTCCAGGCAATAACAGCTGCCATTGCAACATCTATGTCTCCGTCTGTTGCTGAATTTGAGCAAACGCCTGTATCCCATTTTACGGAATGATATGCGTAAGTATATGAAGGGCAGCAAACAGAACCATTTGAATAACGCGGGGCTCTGTTAAACCAGCAGTTTTCGTTCATGAAAAACCACATGCCGTCAAATGCCTGCTTATCTGCCATTAAAGCAGCTGCAAGAAGGGCGTAGCCCCAGTTTTCTGAAACATCCATATTATCTCCGCTTCCACCTATTGGATGGACAAGTTGAATTGTAACATTTTGACCGATTGCATTTTGATATGTAATTGTTCCTTCATAAGTCCATCTGTTTGTGTAAATTTTCCACGCATCCCTTATCCATTTTTCAAGTTCTGCATGAGAGATGCCATCGGGCTGGTATAGGACACTTGCAATTGTGTATAAATCTGGTTGTGAACCCGCAGGATAGGTTGCCCAGAATTGTGGGAAAGGCATTGTAGGATTGCCGTAATTAATATTTGTGTTAATTGCTGTATGTGTATTAATTATAAGGACAGAAAAAAATAAAAGTATAAAAAATATTTTTTTCATTTTTTAATTTCTCACTGCAAAAATTTTGCCTCGCAGCGCTACTGAAGAATTAGGATTTTTAATAACAAAGTAATAAATACCTTCTGAAACTGTTTTACCACGCATGTTCTTGCCGTCCCACTCTGCTCGTATCAATGATACGTTTATTGTTTTAACAAATTCACCTGATACTGTATATATGTATATCGTTGAATTCGGAACTAAATTATCAAATTTTACTTTTTGTTTTTCCGGATTAAATGGATTGGGATAAATAACAGGTCTTCCCATGGGGAAGAATGATGCCTGTGAATATACCGGCGGATGCTTACCAAATGGACCATTTTCTATGTAATGTGTGTCATTGTAATCGGTAGCAGCATAATTTACTATTGGTTGTTTCTCAGGCGGTAATTCTATTATTGTTGCAGTAAATTCTATCTGTATTATATCTCCAGGATTGAAAGTATATGGTTCCCCTGTTACAGGATCCACTGATAAATCCCATGTGAGTAACTGCCGTCCATCAGGCAAAGTTGTTATTGCTGGTGTAACTGCAAAGTTACAATATTTAAAATTGAGTTGTGCAGGAAGCGTATCCCATACTGAAATATTAGTAACAGAAACTGGCGTATCATTTTTAAGTTCAATTGTATATGTAATATCAGAGCCCTTCTTTGGATTGTCACCTGTAACATATAAATTTATTGTAATTTCAACAGGGTCAGGGAAAGGAGTGGTTGTAATAGTTACTGTAGGAGTAGGAGTAAAAGTGGGTGTCCCGGTGAAAGTAGGAGTGAAAGTTCTTGTTACAGTATAGGTTGGAGTTGGAGAAGGAGTATCAGTCCATGTATAAGTAGAAGTAGCAGAGCGAGTTTGTGTTGGCGTGGAAGTAGGAGTGGCGGTAGGTGTAGTAGTTCTGGTGGAAGTAAAAGTAGGGGTAAAAGTTGGTGTGTTTGTGAAAGTGGGGGTATTGGTAGGAGTATTTGAAGATATAGTGTCAGTAAAAGTAAGGGTAGGCGTGGAAGTAAGGGTAAGGGTAAGGGTTGAGGAGTAAGTAGGGGTAGGAGAATTAGTTCTGGTAGAAGTTGGAGAAGAAGTATTGGTCCATGTTGGAGATGCAGTTAGCGTGTTTGTCCAGGTAGGAGTGGAAGTAGGAGTGTTGGAAGAAATAGTATCAGTGACAGTTAAAGTATAAGTCAAAGTGCGAGATGGAGTATGTGTGCGAGTAGAAGTAAATGTAAAAGTTTCAACCATAGTGTTGGTAAAAGTATAAGATGGTGTAATGGTTCTTGAAGATGTAAAAGAAGGAGTAGATGTATAAGTCCTTGTGAAAGTAGGAGTAATGGTTGGCGTGTTGGAAGATATTGTGTCAGTGAATGTAAGGGTAAGGGTGAGGGTAAGGGTTGAGGAGGAAGTAGGGGAAGGAGTAGGAGTTCTGGTTCTTGTATAAGAAGATGTCAGAGTAACAGTAAAAGTTCTGGTGTGAGTTGGAGTAATAGTAGGGGTGTTGGAAGATATGGTGTCAGTAAATGTGAAAGTAGGAGAAGGAGTGCGTGTGGATGTAGGAGAAGGTGTTCTGGTAAAAGTAGGAGAAGCAGTGCGTGTAAAAGTAGGGGTAAGTGTAAGGGTTGAGGAGTAAGTAAAAGAAGGAGAAGGAGTAGGTGTGCGCGTGTTTGTATAAGTATAAGTTGGGGTTGGGGTATAAGTCCTGGTGTTAGTAGGTGTTATAGTTGGTGTGTTTGAAGAAATGGTGTCAGTAAAAGTGAAAGTTGGAGTCCTTGTTCTTGTTCCTGTGAAAGAAGGAGTGGAAGATGGAGTATTAGTTCTGGTATATGTTGGAGTTGGAGTGCGTGTAGAAGTAGGTGTAAGGGTTGAGGAGAAAGTAGGAGTAGGAGTGCGCGAAGGAGAAGGAGACGGCGTATATGACGGAGTAGGCGTCCTTGAAGGCGAAGGAGTAGGCGTCCTGGAATAAGTTGGCGTAGGAGTGCGTGAAGGCGATGGTGAGGGCGTATATGACGGAGTGAGCGTTCTTGAAGAAGTAGGAGAAGGTGAAGGAGAAGGAGTCCTTGAGAAAGTAGGTGTGGGAGTGCGTGAAGAAGATGGTGATTGTGAAGCAGATGGTGTTGGAGTCCTTGTCCTTGTAGGAGTTGTTCCGCCACTGCATCTTAATGTTACCTGCGCATCGTCTGATACAGGTGCTTCGTTGTCGCCCCTGACCCAGGCGATATTTCTTAAATTAATATCACTTGTCGGGCATCCGGGATCCTGCGCAGTTACCCAGTATACTATCTGACCTGATTGATTTATCTGCATGTTTCCGACGTTGCATTGTATTGTCCTGTTTCCTGCTGTGTATGAACATGAGCCGGCAGTTGTTATAAATCCACCCCATGCAAGATTGTTAGGCAAAGAATCAGTTACAACTACACCTGTAACTTCTCTGCCTGGCATAGGACCATTACCAAATACTCGTCTCCATGTGTAACCGTCCCATTCTTCTACTAATATATTTGTTATTCTTGTTGAAGTAGTATTGCAGGCATGTTTGTTTACTCTGTCTATTACAACACCAGGGGTAGATGGATTACCGTCTGTCCAGTCAGGAGATATTGGAAACATTGGTTGATCCGGTCCAGATACAACAACAGCAGATGTTTGCTGGGACCAGTCATCTGTCCAGTTCTGCGGGTTGTAACTTGCAGTCATCCTGACCTCAAACAGGAAAGGTGTTGTGGCAGTGCCTAAGTGAATCCTGCTCATCATTCCATAATAGTTATATAAATGATGTGTAGGTGCAGAAGGCAGAGACGAAGAACGTATCATAAGCCGCTGGTTCCAGTATTTGCCAGTCCCTGCATCATAACACGGTGTTGGGCTACAAGCAGAATAAGTTTCTGTTGATAATGTTAAAGTTGCAGTGGATGGTTGAATCTGGTTTGTATACAATTGCCACTGTGCTCCGGTATAAGTTGAATTTAAAAAGTAAGATATGCGATAATTACTCCAGTCAATTACCGGCTCTGCTGCTTCGTGGTGCCCTGCAATATCAAGATATAATTCGGTATCTGCTGTTCCGGGAACAGACCTGACACCGCCTGTAAAATTAACACCATAGTGGCCTCCTTCTATCCATCCGGCCTGGGATGAATTTGAAAAATTAATTGTATAAGTTAATGCCTGTCCTGGATTTACCACGGTTGCGCTTGCTGTTTTTGTGATGGTTAAAGCTGCAGCTACAATATCTACGCAATTCGTTTTATATATGGTGGTTATTTCATTTGCTTCGTCAGATGTTGTCCATCCAGTGCCGTTTGATGCCCTGATATCAGCAGTATTGCAGTATTTGCCCTGTGTTGCATTACTGCGGACGCGCACAACGAGTGTTATTGCTCCCATTGTTGCATTATAGTTCTGGTTTTGCAGTCCATTAACCGTGAATGGCCCCCATTCATATACATTTGCAGATGGGTTTGCAGAATATGCAGGCGTAGAAGATACATATTCAAATGCAGCAGGTATAGTATCCCTGACATAAACTCCCGTTGCCTGGACCGAGCCAAAATTCCTGTAATTAATCCAGTATGTGAGTGTCTGCCCAGGGAAGGTGTAAGTTTTGTTGACTGCTTTATAAACTTTCATGTTTGCTTTTGGAGTCCAGTGGCACGGGCTCGGATGATTACCGGTTAATGTAAGTAAACTTAACACCCTGAAGAAACCGTGGAAGTACGCGGGAACTGATGTTAAATAACCATCGCCTGGTTGTTCAAAATCCCATTCTATCAAAGATTCACGCAGCCACTGTCCCATTAAATCAAAATTCTGGGATGCAACAACAGCGCCTGCTGATGAACCAAATGTTTTTATCTGGTGGAAAGTCCAGAAAGGAGAACCATCTAAGTTAAATTCAACAATTGTAGGAGAGCCACGCCAGGAAAATTTTGCAGAACCAATGTTGATACAGCCATAAACTCCATAGGATTGTGGGTCATTTAAATAATTCGCGAGTTTTATAGCTGCGTTGTATTCGTAAGTGTTGCCGCCGGTAATAACCTGGTGGGTCGTGGGATTCCAGGAAGTTGTCGGGTTGCCATACCACAGGTAATCAAGAGCATGCCTCCACGGAGCGCGGAAGTCCTCGCCGCCCGGGTTTGCCCTATCAAATGAAACTGTTGTTCCATTTATTGAATAATATCCGGCGTATGTAGTCCTGTATGACGATGCTGCAAGCTGTCCCATTACCCAGTTCATTGATGCTGCTGCTTTTTGAAATTGTGGTATATTCCATGCAGTGTCGCGTGAATCACCATTTGCCTGCAGAGCTTCTGCAAAACATCTGAAATAAAATGGCGCAGAATAGTCAAAATATGTTTGTTGTGGCCCGCTGAATTCAGGTCTGTCACCTGCAGGATAACCACCGCTCACTGCCCAGTTTGTAACTTCGCCCCATGTATTTCCAGATTTCATATATCCGTCATACCCGATATCTCCGGAAGTATAGCGTCCGTCGCCATTAACTGTTCCTTCTGTTTTTTCAACTAAGAATCTCATCATATCAAGAGCCATATCTTTATATCTTATTGGCTGACCATCCCATCTTGTATAACCTGTGTTATCACCCCATTGCCGCCATGCAATCAAAGCGGCAAGCGCAATATCAACGTCCCCGTCTGTTGCTGAATCCCTGTTTGGTCCATCCCAGCCAGGGGTATGGATGCCATATTGATAAGTTGGTGCGCAAATCGCGCCGTTGCTGTACCTTGCGACATTGCTAAACCAGCAGTTATCGTTTAAATAAAACCATAGTCCATCAAAAGTTGTTTTGTCTCCCATAAGTGCCGCGGCTAAGAGGGCGTATCCATGACCCTCTGAACAAAATGGCTGAGATTCAAACCTGATTCCCTGAACCCCACGTATTGTTCCACCTGCATAATTTGCCCTGTTCATCATAATCTGATAAGCATCACGTATGTATTTTTCTAATTCAGCATGAGTTACACCATCAGGCAGATGAGCCCAGTCAGCAATAGAATAAAGAGTCGTCTGCCCACCTGCGGGGTAATTGATGAACTGGGGAAATGGCATTGTAGGGTTGCCTGAGTTTATGTTTACAGTTATAGCAGAGTATATATTATTAAAAATAAATAGAATTATAATAATTATAAAAGGTGAAAATTTTCTTTTCACAACCCTGACCACCTTTCATCCAAAATTCTTTTTTAATAAAACGTTCTAATTTTTAGAGATACTTCTCTTATTTGTCCCAAATCATAAAATATCGTTTTATATACTCTTCCAAATTATATTATAACAAATATTTATTATATAGTCAAATTCTTAATTATAGCGTTTAAACAATATTTTAGACAAAACAAAATGCAAAAAGTTTCGGTTCAGATTTGTATTATAATTAGTCAAATTAAATCGGTTTAAGAATATAATGTTTATGTGAATAGCCATATAGTGTCCGCTAAATTTTTATTTTCCCCCTTTAACAAATGGGGATTACCTATCTGCCAAAGTTTTAACGAAGGGTAGAAGGCATAACTGTCCAAATTAGCATTATTTTATTTAGGCTTTATAAATGCAACATAATATTTTGATCTCAAAAAATAATTTGTGTATATGTAGGGGCAATTCAACCACCTCCGCTAAAAGCTTCAGCGGTCAGGTAAATCACCCCTACAAACAATCTATTAAATTCCAATTGACTAAGTATGTAATGGGTCAGTTATAATTATAATAATGTATATTTATTTACAACACCATCGTAATTGAGACTTTGCAGTGTATTAATTTGTATTGCTAAAACAAAAATATGATTATATAATAATAAAGAACAGAGGAAATTATGACTACCATTGAAAAAGAACAAAGAATACAACAGATAAAAGAAATGGCTGCTTTTATTAGAACCAGATTTAACACGGAAAAAATTATATTATTTGGTTCTTATGCCTATGGTGAGCCAACCAAAGACAGTGACGTTGATTTTTTCATAATAATAGATACGAAATTAAAGCCGATAAAACAAGCGGTATTAATCAAAAAAGAATTAAACAATCGTTTTGGAATAAGATTTCCCATGGATATCATTGTCAGGACTCCTGAATTTGTGCAAAAACGAAAGGATGAAGATTTTTTCATAAAAAAAATTTTAAATAATGGAATGTATTTATGAAAAAAGTAACGCAGGAATGGGTAAATAAGGTAGAATAGTATGCGGAAAAACCAATAAATACAATGACAAAAGTAAGAGAAATTATCAGACATGTTTTGGGATTATAAATACATAATTAATGTGATGAAAAATATCAAAGTAACATATATAATTTCATTTTTTTTTATA
>FWPV01016276.1_pt1 | contig 10499 bp, 8 predicted proteins | sample 2228371 | NCBI WGS metagenome assembly FWPV01 (sample SAMEA103939776, study PRJEB20133) | metagenome
TTTGAAAATAATCTTTTCGATGAAGTTATGAGATGTCCGCCTGATCAACCTGTTTTTATTGAGGATGAAAGCATAGCCATCGGTTCTGTTTTTATACCTAAAGCTTTTCATTTAACAATGTCCCGTGGAATTCTGGTAAATATGATCGTACCTTTTGAAGAGCGGGCCAACAGATTGACTTCAATATATAAAAACGCTGACAGGAATTTGCTGATTGCTGCAGTTAAAAAAATTGAAAGGCGTTTGGGACTTAAGGAAACCCGTGATGCCATAAACTATATTACTGATGGCAATATCTCTGATGCCGTTAAGGTGGTACTCAAATATTATGACAAAGCATATACAAGGACAATGCATACACAACATATTAACGGGAAAATAATAAATTATATTCCCGCGGGAAATACATCTCATGAAATAGCTGAAAACATGATTAATTATTTGAAAACAAACAAAATAATATAATGGAGCCGGTTCGTCTTACACAATTTAGTCCGGGTGCAGGATGCGGTTGTAAAATATCACCTGCTGAACTTGAGAAAATTCTTGCACGCAGTAATAACAGACCTTTTTTTAAGAATCTGCTTGTTGGCCATGAAAGCCGTGACGATGCTGCAGTTTTTGATATTGGTGATAATCAAGCTGTTATCAGCACTACAGATTTTTTTACACCTATTGTAGATGATCCTTTTGACTTTGGTAGAATTGCGGCTGCAAATGCCCTGAGTGATATTTATGCAATGGGTGGCAATCCGTTGATGGCAGTTTCAATTTTAGGCTGGCCTGTTGAAAAACTTACCACCGATTTAGCAGGAATTGTAATTGATGGGGCAGTTGAAATATGCAGCGAAGCTGAAATACCGCTTGCCGGAGGCCATAGTATTGCCATATCCGACCCGGTTTTTGGCCTTGCAGTTACCGGAATTGTTAATCACGCTTTTATCAAACGAAATGATACGGCAACAGAAGGCTGCCAGCTTTATCTTTCCAAGCCCCTGGGCGTAGGTATTCTTTCAACAGCTGCTAAAAAAGGCCTTCTAACTGAAGATGATTACCAGACTGCCGTTTACTGGATGACAATGCTTAACCGGGCTGGCGCCGAACTTGGCAGGATGAAAGAAGTAAAAGCCATGACAGATGTTACAGGATTCGGATTATTTGGTCATTTGCTTGAAATATGCAAGGGAAGCAACCTGTCGGCAATAATTAATCCGGGTGCAGTTCCTGTGCTCGATAATATCAGCTATTATATTAAACAAAACTGTATTCCGGGCGGAACTTACCGCAACTGGAAAAGTTACGGATCGCAAATTGAAAACGCAGATGAATACCAGAAACTGGTGATGGCCGATCCTCAGACAAGCGGAGGATTGCTTGTTGCCGTAGATACAAATTCAGACAGTAATTTTAAGAAACTTTTTGATAAATTTAACATGGTTAATATAGGGCATCTTGAAAAACCATCAGGCGACAAACCATTGATAATCATTAAATAACTACACAAAATATTAATCATTAATGCTTTAATAATATGAAACGTATAAGCCCATTTGTTTTAATAATACTATTAATTGGTTGTAAAAAGTATGACCAGTTTCCCTGTAATGAAATTACGCAAATAGAGGTAACGAGTATTAATACCGAAAAGCCACATTGCACACTTTTACCCTATGCCGATGCTGAAACAGCATTAAAGGATAATCCTGAAGAAAGTCCGTATTTCATTTCCCTCAACGGAATATGGAAATTCAAATGGGTACCAGAGCCTTCAAAGCGGCCTGCCGGCTTTTATTTAAAGCATTACAATACTGCAAAATGGGATAAAATTGAAGTGCCTTCTGACTGGCAGATGAAAGGGTATGATTACCCCATTTATGTTAATATTCGTTATCCATGGAATGAGAAATATCCTCAGGTTCCGATGAATTACAATCCGGTGGGTTCCTATCGCAGGACATTCATCATTCCGCGGGAATGGAAAAACAGAGAAATATTTCTTCACTTTGGGGGCGTTAATTCGGCCTTTTATGTCTGGATCAACGGCCGTTATGCCGGTTATAGTGAAGACAGTAAAACACCTGCCGAATTTGACATTACCCGTCTGGTAAGACCGGGAAAAAATATTATTGCTGTCCAGGTATTTCGCTGGTGCGATGCAAGCTATCTTGAAGATCAGGATTTTTTCAGGCTTAGTGGTATTGAGCGTGATGTTTTTTTATATGCCGTACCTAAAATACACATAAGAGACTTTTTTATAAAGGCAGGGTTGGATAGTACATACAGAAATGGCGTTTATCACATTAATTATACGGTAGTGAATTATGATACAATCAATTCGTTAACCTGTGAAACAGAAATTGAATTGGTTGACTCAGAAATGAAAAATATCATAACCTCAACCCGCCGGAAAATTCAGCTTTCACCCGGTGAGGAAAAATCATTTGACTTTTCGTCTGTCATTGATAATCCTTTAAAATGGACAGCCGAGACTCCCAATCTGTATAATACGTTGATTAAAGTGATTTCAGCTGATAAGCAGGTGCTTGAAGTAATGTCAGCTCAAACCGGTTTTCGCACTGTGGAGATAAAAGGCGGGCATCTGCTTGTTAATGGCAAAATAATAACACTTAAAGGCGTAAACCGGCATGAGCATGATCCGTTAACCGGCCATGTTATCAGCAAAGAGTCAATGATAAATGATATCAGGTTAATGAAAAAGCTTAATATTAATGCCGTTCGTACCTGCCATTACCCTGATCATCCTTTGTGGTACAAATTATGTAATAAATACGGCCTTTATCTCATTGACGAGGCTAATATAGAATCTCACGGAATGGGATACGACTCAGTTACAACATTGGCAAACAAACCCGAATGGCTGAATGCACATATACAAAGGACACGCAGAATGGTTGAACGCGACAAAAACCATCCTTCTGTCATTATCTGGTCACTTGGTAATGAAGCAGGAAACGGATCAAATTTCAGGGCAACCTACGCATGGATTAAAAACAGGGATAATACCAGACCGGTTCAGTATGAAAGAGCCGGACTCGAAGATAATACGGATATTTTCTGCCCGATGTATGCAGGTATTGACTTTATTGAAAAATACGCGCAAAAACCGCAAAAAAGGCCCCTGATTATGTGTGAATACATGCATGCTATGGGCAACAGCGAAGGCAATTTCAAGGATTACTGGGATATTATCGAAAAATACGATCAACTACAGGGTGGATTTATATGGGACTGGGTTGACCAGGGCCTCCAGTGCAAAACCGGAGAAGGTAAAATTTATTTTTGTTACGGAGGTGATTTTGGGCCTGATACAGTGCCCTCAGACGGTAACTTCTGTTGTAACGGACTTGTACAACCTGACAGAAAATTAAATCCACACGCTTTTGAGGTAAAAAAAGTGTATCAATACATTAAAACCATCCCGATTGATCTGAACAAAGGCTTACTGAAAATTGTCAACTGTTACGATTTTGTTAATCTTTCCATGTTCAGGCTTAACTGGGAATTGCTTGCCGATGGCATTTCGGTTGCCCGCGGTCAGGCCGACCTGCCACCTGTGGCTCCTGAAAAATCATATATTCAGAAGATTGATTTGCCCGAAATAAAGCAAATACCTGGCACAGAGTACCTGCTGAATATAAGTTACTCTTTAAAGCAATCCTATTCTTTGCTCGACAAAGAACAGGAACTGGCATGGGAACAGTTTGTTATGCCCGCTTCAACCAAATCGGCATCTGTTGATATTGGCAAAATACCTGACCTAAATATTACACAGGATAATGAAATTATTGCAGTGGCTGCAGGTGACATAAAATATAAGCTCAGTAAGAAATCGGGACTGTTAATTTCAATGCAGCTTAATAATTATGAATACATTGTAAAACCTCCTGAACCTGATTTCTGGCGCATTCCCACTGACAATGATTTTGGCAACGGAATGCCCCAACGGTGCATTGTTTGGAAAGATGCCGGACGTAACGCGGTTCTTAAGTCAATAAGTACGCAAAAATATTCCTCAAAAACAATTACTGTCAGATCGGAATTTTTGCTTTCAGGTATAAACGCTTTCTATTCAATTGAATACACATTTTATGGCTCAGGTGATCTGATTATTACCAATAGGTTTGTTCCATCGAATACAAACCTTGCGGAAATCCCGCGCATGGGCATGCAGTTGAGGATACCTGCCGACTTTAACCATGTAATATGGTATGGGCGAGGTCCGTTTGAAAATTATGAAGACAGAAAATATGCAGCGCATATTGGTTTGTATTCATCATCAGTTGACAGTTTAAATCATGACTATATCAGGCCACAGGAAACCGGATACCGTACCGATGTCAGATGGATGGCTTTAACTGATGGACATGAAAACGGACTTCTTGTAACCGGCATGCCTGTTTTTTGTTTTGCCGCTAATCACTTCTCGGCGGACGATTTCGAGAATGGTCCGGTAAAAGAACACAAGCATACTATCGATATTAAAAAATACCCATGGACAGCATTGAATATTGATTATAAGCAAATGGGAGTAGGGGGCGATAATTCGTGGGGAGCCCTGCCTCATAAACAATATTTGCTTCCGGTTCAATCTTATAACTATACATTCAGAATCAGACCATTTCATGTGAATGAGGAAAAACCCGGGGAACTGAAGAATCAGTCTTTTGTTTTCTTAATAATAATGTGTTGAAGCCTTTATAGAAAATTCATGGCTTTAACCCTTATAAGCCTGATTATCATACAGAAGTATATCCCAACCTGGTTTATTTCTTCTGTATTTGAATCAGGTTATTTACACTGTTGCTTTTTACTTTTTTCTGTTTAGGACGTATCATCTTCTAAAAAGATCATCCGTGCATATTGACAAGGATCATATATCGTCTGATTATGATTATGTATTAATCAGGCAAAGCATGAAAGGAGATGTTGAGGCATTCAGAGAACTGGTAAAAAGACAACAGGAATATGTTTATGCCATTGCATTCAAAATTTTACTGCAAAAACAGGATGCTGAAGATATTGTTCAGGAAACATTCATCAGAGTGTGGTTAAATATTAAGTTCTTTGATTTTCAGGGTAAATTCACTACCTGGCTTTATAAGATTGTTCTCAATCTGTGCATGGATAAGCTGAGACAGAAAAACAGGCATAAGATTGATTACAAAGAGTCAATTGAAGACGGAATGATTCATACGACTGAAGATATGATGTTGGCAACAGAAGAAAAAGATATGATTGAATTTATCAGTAAAGCAGCCAGAAATCTTAGCCCAAAACAAAAAATGGTGTTCATTTTACGTGACATACATGATTTCAGCATAGAGGAAGTAAGCCATTTTCTTAATATGGCTAAAAGTTCAGTAAAAAGCAATTTATGTCATGCCCGCAACCATATAAGGCTTTATATTAAGAATTCAGAAGAGATAAATCATGAAATGCAATAGAGTGCAGAAATATATCAGGTTATATCGTGATCAGGAGCTTAATACAAAAGAGCTTAATATGCTTATGCATCATTTGTCTGTTTGCGAAAAATGTAGTCAGTTGTACTTTTCATTCAGAGAAAATGATGCAATGATAGCACGCTTTCGCCATATTCCGGTAAAACCTGATGATAATGAGAAACTGACAGAAAAGATCATGAATTCAATCCGTGATCTTAATTGCCCCAAAAATAAATCATTGTGGTTATTATGGTTAAATCAATTGGCAGATTTGTTGACATTACCTGTTTACAGACGTATAGCCCTGATTACTATTTTTTTCTTACTCACTGTCTTTGGTTATCAGCAGTCTTATATCATTTTACAGACTTCCAGACTTGAGAAGCAACTGAGTTCGGCCGTTGTAAGGTCAACAGCCCTGGCTGGAATTAATGAATGGAATGATTGTAAAAGGAAATCAGCAATATATTTGTTAAAACTATCGCCAAACCAAAAAGAGATGACGAGTGCCTTACGGGATGAATTGCTGAAAGATCCTCTTACTGCGGATTATTATCTTGAACTTTTTTGCGGCAGAAATTTTAAGCAACTGCAAAAGATTTGGGATTACAGCAAAAAGAATCATCAGGCTATTCAATATCATGTTTCTGATAAATAATCCATTATTATTTTTAAAACCTTCAGAATAAGGGGCTTATATGATTATATCATTGAATATCAAATTTTTATTTAATTTTATTCTTATAAAAAACCCATGTAACACACCTGCACCAACAAACATGAACAAAAAATGGGTATTACATACCTGAAGCTTTAAAATAAATAAATGTAAATCGATGAATATTATGATATTTAAAATTTTGCACGGATGAACCTTATATGATTGTTAACACACAGGTATCCCTGTGGCTAAAGGGATTATACATTTTTAATTAACAAAATACGACGATGAAAACAAACAGAATAATTAAAACTTTAAGCAGTTTCCTGCTGCTTCTTATGGCTTCAGGATGCCTTGAATATACCGTTACAACCCGAATAATGCCCGATGGATCAATTGAAAGAATAATACTTGTTAAAGGAGATTCCGCCTCTGTTTTCAGCGGATCATTGCCTGTTCCGGCTGATACTACCTGGGAAATCACATGGGGACATACATCGGGGGCAGAAAGTATTAAGACTGACAAAGAAACATTCTTTTATAAAGCCAGGAAGGTTTATCGGAATGATACCGAACTGAACAAAGAAATTAACTCAGGTAAAGGCGGAAGTAATATTATCAGACGTCAGGTAAAAGTTGAAAAACGATTCCGCTGGTTTTATACATTTTACCATTACAGGGAAACCTATTTCAGGATATTTCCTTTTTCGTATTATCCGGTTGATGACTACCTCAATGATGAAGAGCTTGAAATTGTTCATGCCGGTAATGATGAATTGCTTTATCTGCCCGACATAGACAAACTTACAATCAGGAAAGATACATTACCTGCTCCTGTTTTATCGCAGAGGGATAGCGCAAGAATGAACGAATTGAAACAATTCATTGAAAAAAAATATAGCAGATGGCTGAGAATAAACTGGTACCATGGTTTTTTTGATGTTTTGAAGACGGCTGTCATTAATACCGGTAAGCTTAAGGTTCCGGAATTAGACAGTACACGGGAAAACTTATTTGCTTTTCTGGATCACAATATAGATGATAAAACCTTTTTAGCATCTGATTCGGCTGTGCTGTTATTACTTCAATTATCCTCAGTTTTTTACAGTATCGATAGCGTAAGTCTCAGACAGGCAAATAGAGCAGGATTTGATAGTCTTATTACGAAACAGAACAATATGTTGACCGGATTTGACGATTCCTTTACCAATGAAACCATAATGCCCGGAATAATACTTTCAACCAATTCGGTCATTGTTAATGGAAACATGGCAAAATGGGAATTGGAAGCAATAAAATTTTTTGAAAAAGACTATACCTTGCGGGTTGAATCACGTGTGGCAAATAAGGGAATGATGATTTTAACAGGTATTTTGGTTTTACTGATGTTAACAGGCTTGCTCATTGGAATTCTCAGAAAAATGCCGTTAAAAAGATAATATCGAAGCGGAAGGTATAGTTATAAATAGTCATAAGATTATCAGTTTAATGATTAACAAATCACAGACCTGAAATATAATCCTGATATGAGGCATAAACTGTTAAAGTATTGTTTTTCCCTTTTTGTTTTTATAAAAGCAGTTGCTTGCGAGGTTGCGGCGCAGGCTTTACCAAATCAGCTGTATAATAAAGACATTCAGGGGGTAGTATATACAAGTAAAAGTTACTACAGCACTCTGGCCGGTGAGCAGCTAAAATATTCGGTTTATTTACCGCCTGATTATTTTCAATCAGACAGACATTATCCGGTATTTTATTTGTTGCACGGAATCGGCGGCAATGAAATAAGCTGGATAAGGGATTATACGGTTCACAGAAAAGCTGACAGCCTTATTGTTAAAGGTGAGGTTAATCCTTTCATTATAGTTATGCCTGATGGCAGAAGGTCATATTATATCAACGATTACAAACAGAAATTTATGTTTGAAAGCATATTTATTTCTGAATTTATTCCTTTTATTGACAGCACTTATAAAACGCTGACAAGCAGGCAGAGTAGGGTAGTGGGAGGTTTTTCAATGGGCGGATTCGGCGCTCTTATCTATTGTATGAAACACCCTGATATCTTTTCGGGCGCTATAGCATTGAGTGCGGCTGTGAGGACAGACAGCATGGTTTATCATGAAAAACCCGAAAAGTACAATCAGTATCTAAGGCCTGTTTTTGGCGACAGTTTGCAGCAATTTTGCCGACTCACCCGTCATTGGGTTGAAAATAATCCTTTATATCTTGCTGAAAATAATCCTGAATCTCTGAAGACCGTAAAATGGTATATCGATTGCGGTCTGAATGATTATCTTTTACCAGGTAATGAAGCATTGCATGATTTATTTATCAGGTTGCAAATACCTCATGAATATCATTTACAAAACGGTGGACATGAAAGGATTTACTGGGAAAAAGCTATTATTCCTGCGCTTCTGTTTGCGGGCAGAATATTGAAGGCTGATTAATTAAGCAACATTACTGTGATTATGTAATGAATTATACTAAATTTGAATTAGATTAAATCTAATTACGAATTAAGAAGAGTATAAAAGGGTTATCCGGAAAAAATCAATAGTTTATCCCATAAAACGGGACACTTATTGACTAATCCGGAACAAAAAGTCCTTTGACTGACAATTTTCTTTAACCCGAATTAACCGTCAGGCTATTGGGAAAAAAGTCTGATGAGTTTTTTGGGTTTAATCCGTATATTTTTTTAAAATTGCAGGATGAAATTTGCAGAGAAATTTAAAACAAATTACGGTTTGCGGGTTTTGAACAAAAAGCTCAGAAACGTGCAGCGTATGGTAAAAGTATGTAATATTCGCGATGCACGGCAAGTTGGAATTATTTATAATGCAACCGAATTTGTCAGTTTCGAGATAATAAAAGATTTTGCAAAAGAACTATCACAACAAAAAATAAACCTGAGTATTCTGGGTTATGTTGATAGTAAAAAACTGATTGATCATTATTTATACCGGAAAGGTTTTGATTTTTTTTCAAGAAATGATCTCAACTGGTTTTATAAGCCGACATCTGAAGTGGTTGATAAATTTATTCAGCAGCCTTTTGATATTCTTATCGACCTGAGTCTCGAATATTATTATCCGGTTAAATATATTGTTGCATTGTCAGCAGCCGGTTTTAAAGTGGGCCGATACTCGGCAGATGAAAGTTTTATTGATATGATGATTGATATTGAAAAGGAAAAGCAACAGATGAAGCAGTTGCATGATGAGATCGAAAAAGATAAAAAGAATAAGACAATGCCGGCAGAGATTGAGCAGGACATAGAGAAGAAAACACAAACTGAGTTACAACTAAGTTTTTTAATTAATCAGATAATGCATTATCTTACAATATTAAAAACTAATTAAATCATGGCGTTAATAAATCTTACAGGTACAGGTGTTGCTGTTGTAACGCCTTTCCGAAATGACAGCAGTATTGACTTCAAGTCACTTGAGAAAATTCTCGAACATATTATTAGTGGCGGAGTCGATTATATAGTTGCATTAGGTACTACCGGCGAACCGGTTACACTTTCAAAAGACGAAAAGAAAGCTGTACTTAATTTTATTATTGATTCTGTTGATAAACGTGTACCTGTCGTTGCAGGTATCGGGGGCAATAATACGCAGGAGGTATTAAATACTATATCTGACAATGAGTTTGATCATATTGATGCAATACTGTCAGTTTCACCATATTATAATAAACCCTCACAGCAGGGTATTTACCTGCATTTTAAAGCCATTGCTGCAGCAAGCCCGGTACCTGTAATTATATACAATGTACCCGGAAGGACCGGTTCAAATATTGCACCCGATACTGCTGTTAAATTGGCAAGCGAATTCAGTAATATTATCGCTATTAAGGAAGCTTCGGGCAATCTGCTTCAGATAATGCAGATCATTAAGAATAAACCCGAAAATTTCAAGGTGATTTCCGGTGATGACGCGCTGACATTGCCAATAATAGCCATGGGAGGGGAAGGTGTAATTTCAGTTGTGGCCAATGCTTTCCCGAAGCAATTTTCTAAAATGGTTAAGCATGCTCTGAAAGGTGAATACGAACAGGCAAGGGATCTGCATTATAAATTGATCGATATTATTAATGCATTATTCGAAGAGGGCAGCCCTTCGGGTGTTAAAGCAGTACTGGAAATCCTTAAAATTGCCAGAAATAATGTAAGATTACCTTTGGCTCCTGTAAGTGATAAGCTTTTTACCAAACTTGAACAGCTTGTAAAAAAAATCCGTTAGTCTTTAATCATTTTTTCTTTTTTATAGCTGCAAATCATTGATTTATTTTTATATGAGAAGGAGATTATTCATATTATCAATATTTATACTTGTCATTAATTGCGTATTAATTAATGC
>FWPV01016277.1_pt1 | contig 10499 bp, 10 predicted proteins | sample 2228371 | NCBI WGS metagenome assembly FWPV01 (sample SAMEA103939776, study PRJEB20133) | metagenome
CCGGCCGGCCGGTGGACCGGGCGACACGCACCCTACCCTGCGAGGCGCTGCTCGTGAGCGCCGGTTGGACACCGGCCCTGCAACTGTGGGCGCAAGCGGGCGGACGGCTGGTTTGGGACGAGGCCGAGGCCGCCTTTCTCCCCGGCGAGGGGCCGAGCTGGCTGGCCGTGGCCGGGGCGGCCGCCGGCGCGGCGACGCTCGCCGAAGCGCTCGCCGGTGCCGATCGGGCGACCGATCGGCTGTTGGCCGGGCTCGGCTTCGAGCCGCCGGACGATCCGCCGCCGCCGGTCGAGGAGGTGGTCCCCTCACCGGCCCTGCCGCCCTGGGCGCTCGACGGGGTCGTCCGGCTGCGGCCGAAGGACTGTTTCGTCGACTTCCAGAACGACGTGAGCGTGGCCGATCTCGAGCTCGCCGTCCGCGAGGGCTACGCCGCGCCCGAGCACGCCAAACGCTACACCACCGTGGGCATGGCCACCGATCAGGGCAAGACCGCGGCCACGACGGCGCTGGCCCTCGTGGCCCGGGCGAGTGGCCGGCCGATCGGCGAGCTCTCACCCACCACCATGCGGCCGCCCACCGTTCCGGTGAGCTTCGGGGCGCTCGCCGGCGTGCACCGGGGCGATCTGTTCCGGCCGATCCGCCGCACCCCGCTCCACGACTGGGCCGAGGCCCGGGGCGCGCGGTTCGAGGACGTGGGCTTCTGGAAGCGCCCGACGGCCTTCCCGCGCCCCGGGGAGACGCTCGAGCGAGCGGTCGCCCGCGAATGTCGGGCGGTGCGGGAAGGGATCGGCCTGTCCGATGCCAGCACGCTGGGCGCGATCGACGTGCAGGGGCGGGATGCCGCCACCTTCCTCGATCGCATCTGGACGATCGACGTGGCCGGCCTTCCGGTCGGCCGCTGCCGCTACGGTCTGGTGTTGAAAGAGGACGGGGCGGTCCTCGACGACGGCGTGGTGTGCCGGCTGGGCCCGCAGCGCTTCCTTTTGTCGACCACGACCGGGGGTGCCGGCCGGCTCTATGCCTGGCTCGAGCGCTGGGCGCAGACCGAATGGCCGCAGCTCGAGCTGTGGATCACGCCCGTGACCGAGACCCGGGCGGTGCTCGCGGTGCAGGGCCCCGCATCCCGCCTCCTGCTGCGCCGGGCCTGCAGCGGGGTCGATCTGTCGCCGCGGGCCTCCCCGCACATGAGCTGGCGCGACGCGCGCGTCGGTGCGGTGCCGGTGCGGCTGTTGCGCGTGAGCTTCACGGGCGAGCTCGGCTTCGAGATCCACGCCCCGGCGAGCCGGGCCCAGGAGGTGGTCGAGACGTTGGAGCGACTCGGAGCCGATCTCGAGCCCACCCCCTTCGGCCTGGAGGCGCTCCACACGCTGCGGCTGGAGAAGGGCTACATCCTCGTGGGCCACGACACCGACGGCACCGCCACTCCGCGCGATCTGGGCCTGGAGCGGCTGTTGGCCCCCGACAAAAACTTCGTCGGCCGACGCTCGTTGGCGCTTCCCGAACATGGCCGCCCGGACCGGCCGCGGCTCGTGGGCCTGTTGCCCTCGGTGCCGACGGCGCTGCCGGCGGTGGGCGGCCAGCTCGTCGAACCCGACGCTCCGGGCACGGTGCCCCTGGGGCACGTGACCTCCGCCGCCCGCTCGCCCACGCTCGAGCGGACCATCGCGTTGGGCCTGGTGCGCGGCGATCGCGCACAGGCCGGCCGCAAACTCGTGGTGTTGGCCGCCGATCGGCCGCCGGTCGAGGTCGAGGTGACCGCCCCCTGCTTCTTCGATCCGCAAGGAGCCCGGTTGCGTGCCTAGGATCGCCGCTCTCGCGCGTCTCGACCCCGACGCGCTCGCCTCGCCGGGCGAGGATCCCCTGGAACTGTGCGAAGAGCCGTTCCTCACCCGCTTCCTGGTCCGCGGCCGACCGGCGCTGTTCGGTGCGATCCTGGCGGCGGCCGATCTCGGCCCCGCCGAAACGGTGGGGGCCGTGGCGCGGGCCGGGACGCGCCGGGCGCTGCGCCTGGGGCCCGACCGGCTCGTCCTGCTCGATGCACCGGAGGCGGGCGCGGCGCTCGAAGCCGCGGTGGCGGCGGTGGTGGTCGAGCTCGGCGGGGCGTTCGTCGATCTGCGCGAGGGGCAGACCACCTTGCGGCTCGACGGGCCGGATGCCGCCGTACGGGCCACGCTCGCCGAGGGCTGCCCGCTCGATCTGCACCCGCACCGGTTCGCGCCCGGACGGGTGGCGGCCAGTCTGTTCGGCAAGGTGCCCGTCCAGCTGGAGCCGCTCGCCCTTGGAGCCGGGCGGCTGTCGGTGGCGCTCCACGTCGACCGGTCGCTGGCCGAGCACCTGGCCCGCCACCTGGCCCTGGCCGGGCGCGAATTCGGTTTTCGCCTGCGACGCTGAAGCCCCCCCGTCGCGGACGGCCGGCGCATCGTTGCAAAGTTGCATCGGTTTGGCGATTATTTCGCCTTAACGTTGCGACCGCCTTCGCCTTATCGTGAAGTGCGAGAGCAGGGCTGCTCGTGGGAGGCGCGGATGTGCGCGTGGCGAGCCGATCCGCAGCGAGCCTTTCGAGCCGGGCTCGGGGCACCGGAGGAGAACTCGGGGCCGCAGGGCCCGGGGCTGGCCGAGACGGCGCCGCCCTGGGGTGTGGGGCCCAACGAGGCGCTGGTCTTGTCGATGCGGCGTCTACCCGGGCTGGTCGATCCCAAGGGGGCGTTCGAGACCGGCCGAGCCTTGCGGATCATCGCCAGGCTTCTGGACCGGGCGGGGGCGCCCGCACGGGTGGGCGAGCAGTTCCGCGACAATCTCGTGGCGGCGGTCATCGCCCATGCCACCCGCCGGTCGGCGCGGCCGTGGGGTGCGGAGGACACGGTGGCGATGTTCGCCGAGCTCTATCGCCGCGGGCTGGGTGGTGCCGGCGTCGACGGCGACAATATCGCCGCCACCCTGCTCCGCTGGACGCGCCAGGAGCTGCGGCCACTGCCGGGCGACCGCCCGCGCCGCGGCCGTGACCCGCTGCGCCTGTTGGATCTGGCCGCCTGAGCGCGGCCGGGGCGTCGGCGTCAGAAGCGGGCCAGGGCCTCGCGCAGCGGCGCGCTACCGGGATTGGTCACCGCGCGCTCGAACAGCACCGCCCGGGCCGCGACGTTCTGGCCGTAATAGGCGCGGATCCAATCCGGCTTGAGCAGAATGGCCGTGCCTTCGGCGCTGAGCCCGCCGTAGAGCCCTTTGCCGCGGCTGAACACGTAGACGTCCTCGCCGAACTGGACGGTCGTGGCGGCGCCGATGCCGACACCCGCGGGCCCAGCGGCGACGCTCGCATCGGTGCCGAGCTTGAAGTTCGAGGTGAGGATCTTCTCGAGCGCGCCGAGGTTCATGATGGTGAAGACGACGTCCGAGACCTTGCCACCCAGCTGCAGGCCGATCGAGCCGCCGTAGAGGTCGACGAACACCGGATCGCTCCATTCACCCGAGCGGATGTCGCGGGCGAGCAGCAACCCCACCCCGTATTCTGCACCGAGGAAGAAACCGGCCTTGAGCAGATCGGGGGCGATCAACACGGCATAGGCGTTCTGGACGTAGACCCGCATGCGCTGGAAGTTCGGGTCGGCCTGGAACTCTTCGACCACGATGCGGGCGCGATCCACGAGCCGCTGTTGCTCGCTCGCGGCGAGCAGCGGACTCGACCAGAGCGCGGCCGAGAGAGCGCCTGCGACCAGCAGCCGGCGGCGGGCGAGAGCGGGCATGACGTCGATCCTTCTGCTGTTCCGGTCGCGGCGGGCACGGTCCGCGCCGGCTGCACGCTCGGTCGAGCGGGAACCCTAGGCGATCGCCCGAGGCGGTCAAGGCGGACGCAGCCGCGCGTCGGTCTCGCGCGGATCGGCGAACCGCCGCGGCCGCAGGCCGGCTTGGAACCAGCTCACGAAGTTCGGCATGTCGAACACCGGCAAACCGGTGGACTCGGCCACCGCTCGGGCATAGGGGGCCATGTTCGTGCATTCGAGCAGGATCGCGCCCACTTCGGGGTGCGAGCGCACCAGGCGATGGGCCGCGTCGAGCATGTCGGCCTCGGCCGCCGCCGGATCGAGCTCGGGCAGATCGCCCAGGATCACCCGCGACAGCTCGCGGCCGCCCTCGGTTCCCACGATCGGCGTGCCCTCGGGCACACCGGCCGCACGCAGATGCGCCTCGCTCAGGCTCTCGGCCGAGATCGTGAGGATGCCGACCCGCCGCCCCGGCGGCAGGAGGGCCTGGATCGCCCGGGCCTGCAGCAGCGAGGAGGTGGCCACGGGCACACCGAGCGCGGCGGCCAGCTCCTCCTGGAAGAGCGCCAGAAAGCCGCAATTGGTGGTGATACCGTCGCAGCCCGTGGCGACGAGGTCGCGGCCCGCCTCGACGAAGGCCGAAAGCAACCCCTCGGCGCGGCGGCGGACCACCCGATCGGGCGAGGCACCGCCGACGACCCGATAGTGGACCGGGAACGGCCAGGTGAGGGCGTTGCCCATGTCACCGGGGATCCGCGGGAAGCGCGCTTCGAGCATCAAGATGCCCACGGCCGCGCCGTAAACGGCTCGGCCGCCGCGCACGCTCGAGGATGGTGGGGCCATCGGTTCCGCTCCGTTGACGATCCGGCGCCGCGCCGGAACCTTCGCCGCCGCCGCGCAGGACCTATCTGAACGGGGGTCCAACCAGGGGGTATCCATGGCGGTCAAGGTTCTCGTGCTCTATTACAGCAGCTACGGTCACACCGAAACGATGGCCGGCGCGGTGGCCGAGGGCGCCCGCTCGGTCGAGGGTGTCGAGGTCGACCTCAAGCGGGTCCCGGAGACGGTGCCGGAGGAGATCGCCCGGCAGTTCCACTTCAAGCTCGACCAGAAGGCGCCGGTCGCCGAGCCGGAGGAGCTCGCTCACTATCATGCGATCATCGTCGGATGCCCGACCCGTTACGGCGGCATGGCGTCCCAGATGCGCGCGTTCTGGGACCGCACCGGATCGTTGTGGGCCAACGGCGCGCTGATCGGCAAGGTGGCCTCGATGTTCACCTCGAGCGCCACCCAGCACGGCGGCAACGAGACCACGATCGTCACCGCATTGCCGCTCTTCCTGCATCACGGCATGGTCTATGTGGGCCTGCCCTATTCCTGCCGGGAGCAGATGACGCTCGACGAGATCGCCGGCGGCTCGCCCTACGGGGCCGCCACGATCGCCGGCGGCCAGGGCCAGCGCCAGCCCTCGGAGAAGGAGCTGGCCATGGCCCGATTCCAGGGCCGGCACGTGGCCGAGATCACCAAGAAGCTGCACGGCTGACGTACCGGGGGGCTCGCGAGCGCCCCGCCACCCCTCCCCGAGCCACGTCCAGTCTGCGAAGATGACCGATGGTTCCCGGGCCGCCCCGCACGGGCGGCCCGGACGGGGGGAACGCGGTGCATCGCGTGGGCGAGGTCGGGCGGCTCGGCATCGTCGGGACCGGGTTCGTGGCCCGGCATCTGGCGATGGAGCTCGCCCATCGGCGGGACTGGCATCTGGCCGCGGTGCTCACCCGCCGCACCCCGCCGGTGCCGGGCTTTCCGGAGGAGGTCCTGGTGGGCGAGCTCGACCGGTTCCTCGACCGGGTCGAGCTCGTCGTCGAGTGCACCGGTGACGTGTTCTGGGCCACGACGGTGATCGAGCGGGCGCTCGCCGCCGGCCGGCCGGTCGTCACCTACGATCCCGAATTCCACGTCACGGTGGGCTCGGCGCTGATCGAGCGTGGGCCGTTGACCGAGGCCGAGGGCGATCAGCCGGGCTCGCTCGCGGCCCTTGCCGAAGAAGCGGCCTCGATGGGGTTCACCCCGCTCGTCTTCGGCAACATGAAGGGGTTCTTGAACCGCGACCCCACACCCGAGGACATGGCCTTCTGGGCGCAGCGGCAGGGTCTCTCCTTGCCGATGGTGACGGCGTTCACCGACGGGTCCAAGCTCCAGATCGAGCAGTGCCTGGTCGGCAATTTCTTCGGCGCCGACATCCTGCGCGAAGAACTGCTCGGCCCGGCGGTGGACGATCTCGCCGCAGGGGCACGACAACTGGCCGAGGAAGCGCTGCGGGTCGGCCGGCCGATCACCGATTATCTGCTCTCCGGCAAGCTGCCGCACGGCGTGTTCCTGGTCTGCCGGCACCGCCCCGAGCAGCGCGCGGCGCTGCGCTATCTCAAGATGGGCGACGGGCCCTTCTACACCCTCGTCAAGCCCGCCATCCTGGTTCATCTGGAGGCGTTCAAGACGCTGGAGCGGATCCGTGCCGGCCGCGGCCCGCTCCTGCACAACGGGCCCGCACCGCGCCTGTCGGTGGCGGCCGTGGCCAAGCGCCCACTGCGCCCGGGTGAGCGGATCGCGCACGGGATCGGCAGCTTCGATCTTCGAGGCATCTGCGTGCGGATCGCCGAGCGGCCCGATCACCTGCCGATCGGTCTGGCCCGGGATCTGGTGGTTCGCCGACCCGTCGGGCGCGGCCAGGTGCTCACCCTCGAGGACGTCGATCTACCGCCGTCGCGGCCACGCGAGCTGTGGGACGAGGTACGACGCCGTGCCCTCGCCCCCGCTTCCGCTCCGGCTCGGGAGATCACGGCGTGGAGGTGATCGCCACCGCCATCCCCGAGGTGCGGCTGGTCCGACCGCGGCACCACGCCGATGCGCGGGGCTGGCTCGCCGAGATCTACCACGCACCGCGCTTCCACGCGGCCGGGATCGTCTGCACCTTCGTCCAGGACAATCTGGTTTTCTCCGCCGCTGCCGGGACGCTGCGCGGCCTGCACTTCCAGCGGCCGCCGCACGCCCAGGCCAAGCTCGTGCGCGTGCTGCGCGGGCGCATCCTCGACGTGGCGGTCGACCTGCGCGCGGGCTCGCCGAGCTTCGGCCGCCACGTCGCGGTCGAGTTGTCGGACGCCGAGGGTGCCTGGCTGTTCGTGCCGCGCGGCTTCGCCCACGGCTATCTCACCCTCGAGGCGAACACCGAGGTGCTCTACAAGCTCGACGCGCCTTACGCCCCGGAGCACGAAGGCGGGGTGGTGTGGGACGATCCGCAGCTGGCGATCCCCTGGCCTCTCCCGCCGGGCGGGCCGATCCTGTCCGAGAAGGACCGGCGCTTGCCGAAGCTGGTCGAGCTCGTCCCCCCACCCTTCGTCTACGGGGAGGCGGTGTCGTGAGGGTGCTCGTGACCGGCGGCTGCGGCTTCATCGGCTCGGCGCTGATCCGCCGCATCCTGCGCACGACCGACTGGCAGGTCGTGAACCTCGACAAGCTGGGCTACGCCGCCGAGCCGCGAGCGCTCGAGGAGGCGGGATCCGATCCGCGCCATCGGCTGGTGCCGGGCGACGTCGCCGACGAGGCATTGCTGCGGACACTCTTGGCCGAGTTCCGACCGCAGGCGATCGTCCATCTGGCGGCCGAAAGCCACGTCGACCGGTCGATCGACGGGCCGGAGCCGTTCTTGGCCACCAACGTGGTGGGCACCTTCCGGCTGCTCGAGGCGGCGCGCGCCTACTGGCAGGAGCTCGACGCCGAGGAACGGGCACGCTTCCGCTTCCACCACATCTCGACCGACGAGGTGTTCGGCGCGCTGGAGGCCGGCGATCCGCCTTTCACCGAGGCCAGCCGCTACGATCCGCGCTCGCCTTACGCCGCGAGCAAGGCCGCGGCCGATCACCTCGTGCGCGCCTGGCATCACACCTACGGGCTACCGGTGCTGATCTCCAACGCCTCGAACAATTACGGGCCCTGGCAATTCCCCGAGAAGCTGATCCCGCTCGCGATCGCCAAGGCGCTCGACGGCCGGCCGATCCCCGTCTACGGCCGCGGCGAGCAGATCCGCGACTGGCTGTTCGTCGAGGACCATGCCGCCGCACTCTTGGCGATCCTGCGCCACGGTCGGCCGGGCGAGACCTACCTGGTGGGCTCCCGCTCCGAGCGCACCAATCTCGAGCTCGTGCACGAACTGTGCGCGATCCTGGACCGGCTGCTGCCGGACTCGCCGCACCGACCGCACGCCCGGCTGATCCGCTTCGTGGCCGATCGGCCGGGACACGATCGCCGCTACGCGATCGATCCGGGCAAGCTCGAGCGCGAGCTCGGCTGGCGGCCTACCGTGAGTCTCGAGCGCGGGCTCGAGGCCACGGTGGCCTGGTATCTCGAGCACCGCCCGTGGCTCTTCGAGATGCGCGCGCGCTACGACGGCCGGCGGCTCGGGCTCGCAGCCGTCGTGACCGAGGAGGATCGCCCGTGAGCCCGTCCTGGAAAGGGATCCTGCTCGCCGGTGGCAGCGGCACGCGGCTCTATCCCGTGACCCGTGCGGTGTGCAAGCAGCTGTTGCCGGTCTACGACAAGCCGCTCGTCTATTATCCCTTGACCACGCTCATGCTGGCCGGGATTCGCGAGATCCTGGTGATCACCACCCCCGAGGACCGGCCGCTCTTCGAGCGACTCCTGGGTGACGGCCGGCAATGGGGCATCGAGCTCGCCTACGCCGTCCAGCCGCGACCCGACGGGCTGGCCCAGGCGCTTCTGATCGGCGAGCGGTTCCTGAACGGTGCCCACTGCTGCCTCATCCTGGGCGACAACATCTTCTTCGGCCATTATCTGCGGGTGGCCTTGCGGCTCGCCACGCAGCGCCGCGAGGGGGCCACCGTGTTCGGCTATCGGGTGGCCGATCCCGAGCGCTACGGGGTGGTCGTCCTCGACGAGGCGGGTCGACCGCTGTCGATCGAGGAGAAGCCCGAGCGTCCCCGCTCCAACTACGCGGTCACCGGGCTCTATTTCTACGATCCCCGGGCGGTGGCGATCGCCAAGAGCCTGCGGCCCTCGCCGCGCGGCGAGCTCGAGATCACCGATGTCAACCGCGCCTATCTCGAGGCCGGCACGCTCACCATCGAGCGGCTGGGGCGGGGCTACGCCTGGTTCGACGCCGGCACTCACGACAGCTTGCTGCAGGCCGCCGAGTTCGTCCGCACGCTGCAGGATCGCCAGGGCTTCCAGATCGCCTGCCCGGAGGAGATCGCCTATCTCCAGGGCTGGATCGACGCCGAGCAGGTCGAGGCCTTGGCGCGCCCGCTCGCCAAGTCGGCCTACGGCCGCTACCTGCAGGAGCTCGTGCGCAGCCGCGAGCCCTGGCGGGCGGGGGACATCGAGCCCTATCTCGAGGCCGATCCACGCGCGCCGCGCTGAGGGGACTGCGCTCGTCGGCAGCGCCTATCGCGCCGCTCCGGCAGGGCCGGGCCGCTCAGCCGGAGGATGCGGCCGCTTCCGTCCCCTCCTCGATCCCGCCGGCGAGCCACCGGGCGAAGCGCTCGAAGGGCTCGGCGCCGGTGAGCGCGGCCGCGATCCGCTCACCCAACAACGCTCCGAACTTGAAGCCGTGTCCCGAGCAGGCACTCACCACGAGTGTCGGGCCGATCCGCTCGGTGAGGAACCGCTCGTCCTCGGTGACCGTGTAGAAGCAGGTCCGCGCTTCCAGCACCTCGTAGTCCTCGGCGCGCGCGAGCGTGTGGCGGGCCAGGGCGAGAACGGCCGCCACCTCCTCGGGCCGCGGCGTGCGCGGTGCGTCGGGATCGCCACCTTTGGTGAACTGGTGATCGCCGAGCTTGGCCGGGACCCCGGCCACCGCCGGCAGGGCGTAGAACAACAAGCCGGTTCGCGAATCCTTGTGGGTGAGGACCGGACCGTCGCGCCAGGCCGCGGCGAGCTCGGCCGGCGGCCGCACGTAGACCACCGTCTGCCGCGAGGGGGCGAGCCGCCCGGCGAGCGGGGGCAAGAGGCGCGGCAGCCAGGCACCGGTAGCCAGGAGAAGCGCATCACCCTCGAGCGTCCGCCCGCTGGCGAGCCGCACCCGAGCACGCTCGGGTTCGGCCGCCACCACCTCCGACCGCTCGTGCAGGGTGACACCGGCCCGCCGCAGCCAGTTGGCGAGATCGGCGCAGATCCGATCGGCCAGGAGAGCACCGGCTTTCGGCACGAACCAGGCGGCGTGACCCTCGGGAAGTCGGAGGTGCGGGAAGCGGCGGGCGAGATCGGCCGGTTCCAGAGGCTCGAAGGCGAGGTCCAGCCGGGCGAGCGAGTCGAGCGAGCCACGGATCCAGGGCTCGTCGGGTGGGCCCAGGACGAGCTGGCCGGTCTCGTGCAGATGGCGGGTGCCGAGTTCGGCCCACAGCCGCTCCCAGGCGGCGAAGGCGTCGCGGGCCATCACCGCGTAGCCGTGCTCGGCGCCGTAGGTGACCCGGATCGCCCGATGACGGTCGAAGGAAGCGGCCCGTGCGTCGGGGATCGAGCCGCGATCGACCAGCACCGGCTCGTGACCGAGCGCGCGGAGCGCGCGGGCGGTGGCCAGTCCGAGGATCCCGGCGCCGGCGATCACCACCCGCACGGCGGTGCGCTCGCGATGTCCGTCGGCCGAGCCGATCGCCGCTCAGGCGGCGGCCGGGGCGAGCGCGCGCTGGCCGCCCGCGACGCGCCACGAGTTCGGCCTCCGCCCGCGCTCGAGAT
>FWPV01016278.1_pt1 | contig 10498 bp, 7 predicted proteins | sample 2228371 | NCBI WGS metagenome assembly FWPV01 (sample SAMEA103939776, study PRJEB20133) | metagenome
TGTCGGCGGCGAGCAGGCGCACGTCGGCGTGCTGACAAGGCCCCAGCGCCTGCGCAGCGCATTGGTCGCCGAGTGCCCCGATGACGATCGCCCCCTCGGCCACCTGGGCGCGTGTGCTGCGCGCGTCGGTCTGGACGATGAAATCGGTGCCGCGCACGCCGATGGCGGCAATCGGTGTGTTCAAGCGAAAGCGCGATTTGTCGGGCTGCGTCGCCGCGCCGGAGATCGAGCGGCTCGTGCCCTGTTCGACGCGCAGACGCACCTCGTTCGGCTGCGCCCCGGCGGGGTCGTACCGATAGGCCTGCACCTCGAGCACGCTGCCGGGGCGCAGGCTGACGGCGCCACGATCCACGAAACGCACGAAGACGTGACCGCTGGAGGAGGTTTCGATGCGGTCGCCCACGCGAATGGCGTCGCCGGTGCGCAGCGCCTCGGTGCGAACGCCGTCGCGCACGACGCGCGCTTCGCCGATCAGCAGGCTGACCTCGCCGACGCGCACGGTATCGGCGAGCGCGCCAGCGGCTGCCGCACAGAAGGCCGCAGACGCCAGCGCGCGGGCAGCCGTTTCAGCAGGCTGCGTTTCCAGCGCGGCAGACCGATTTTCCGGGCGGCGCGGCCCGCCAGCGCGCCAGCTCGTTGGCGGCAAAAATGCCACCGTCGGCGCGCGGAAAACTTGTCGCCAATCAAAATTCGCACGAGGCGGGCCACGTCGGCCTCCCCGCGCGCCCGGGCCTCGTCGAGGATTTCGCGATACAGGGGATAAAGGTAGCGGGCGACGGGCATGAGTTCGACCGCCCGAAAGTCCAGCGGCTGATCGAACGACCTGGCCTGGTCCAAAACTCCGAACAGGCGCAAGGTGAGCATCGTCCGGCGGCATTTTTCGCAGACCCCGCAATTGTAACGGCCCGGACGATCGGACGGGCACACGCGCAAGTGTCGCAGGGCGGTTTGCGAACCCGCCAGCGACCGGATTTTTTCCAGGCGCGAGGCTTCCGCGCCATCATGCCAGAATTCGACCTGGCCGTTGGACCAGAGCGCGTCGAGCACCGGGTGCGAGCCCCAGGGCTGAAGCCGCGCGTATTGCCACGAAGCGGGAACGATAACCCGCGAGAACTGATGCTGAAGCAGCAGTCCAACGGCGGCCATCCCCGCGCCGTGCATGGCCTTTCCCCAAAAGTCCGCGGCGAACGGTTTTTGAAAACAGCCATGGCTGGGGTCAACATGATCCCGCAAATCGGTTTCGATCGTAACGAGTGTTTTGCCCAGCTCCACCGCAATCCTCTCATGCGTGCGCACGATCTCCGGCCAAAGTTCCTGGTCGGCCGAAGGCACATCGAAACCCTTGACCGTGAGCAGGTGCGTCACCTCTTCGCGATTGCGGAGCAGCGAATACCACGAGTCCACCCCGCCGGAAAAAAACACGGCCACGGCGCCCCGCTCCTGAGCGGGGAGGGCGCGTGGCAGCACCCTGGGGGTGCGAACCGTGATCCGGTTTAGAAAGTCGGGATACCAGGAGTGCATGAGCGCCTGGATTTCATTTGCCGTGCGCGTGAGGCGGGCCGACACCGGCAGTCGAACCTCGAGGTCTTCGCCCGCAAACATGGCGGGCAGCAACAGCGCCGCCAGCCACGCGTCCCCGGCGGCGGCGGGCGCGGGCACCGGGCTGCGGACCGCGAACCGGATTCGAAAGTCGGGGCGCCGCGCGGTCTCCGCGTGGACCTCTGCCTCGAAGCGGGAGACGTCCGCGCCAACACTCGAGCTGGCGGATTCGACAAGCACGCCTGCATTGAAACAAATTTCCCCCAGGCCAGCCACCGTTTGTTTTGACGCCGTGGGCCTGGTTCGGCCACGCGGGTTTTGTCGGGGCCTAACGGGGAGCGTCCTGTCCCTTTGCCCGGCTGCGGCAAGTGTCCCTGCTCCTGAAGCAGGCGCTCAAAAAGCCTGGCTGCCGCGCGAGCCGCCGGTGGCGCCACTCCCGCCAGTCTGGCCGCCGGCGCCCGGGCTGAAGCCGCTGGCGGCGCCGGAGACACTTTGCTGGCTCTGGGCGGTGCGGCGTTCCTCAAGCGGATCGGTTCGGGTCGAATCGGCGCGGGAACTTGCCGTGCCGCTTTTGTTAAAGAGGTCACCCAGCACATCAGCGACCTCGAGGGCGGAGGCGTTCTTGAGGCGGTAAATCTGGACGGTTTGTTTTCGGGCGGGGTTGGAGTCCAGTTCAGCCACCACGCGCTCGACCTGGGTCAGGAGACCCTGCGCGGCAGTCACCACAATCGAACGGGTGCGGGCATCGGCCACGGCGATCACTCGGGTTTGCCGCGAAAGCCGCTGGCTTGAGCCGGCGCTGTCCTCACTGCCGCCGCCGGGCCCCGGAGGACCGCCCACGAAACCGCCGCTGCCCGGCGGGCCGCCCATCGGCCCGCCCAAACCGGGCGGCCCTCCGGGAAATCCGCCGCCAAATTCGCGAAACGGGCCGGCCGATCCGCCGCGGGTCGAGCGGCTCTCGTCCGGGAACAACTGCGTGAGCAAGTCCGCGGTTTCGACCGGGTCCGCGTACTTCAAAGTGAAGACGCGGACTGCCATGACCTCTTCGGCTCCGGCATCCAGCGCTTGAACGATCTCCGCCACGCGCCGGACGTTGGCTTCGGTATCCGTGATGGTGAGCGTGTTGGCGGACTCGTTGGCGGTGAGGGCCGTCTGTGATGAAACCAGCGGCTGCAAATCGTTGAGGAGCGCCGCCGCCTCGCCGTTTCGGACCGGGATGATTTGAGTTACCCACTCTTCGCCGTCGGGCATGGCCGCCGGGTCGCCGCCCAGGCGGACGGGCAGCCCGCGGGTTTTTACCTCGTCCTTGCGAGCAATGGTGAGGATGCGGCCTTTGCGCAGCGCAATCAGTCCGTGTTCGGCCAGGGCCGAATTGAGCACGCGCACCGCCGCCGCCGGGCTCAGCGGCTCGTCGCTCCAGACGTCAAGATGCCCCATGACCTGCGCTTCGAGCACAATCGCGAATCCCGCGGTCTCGCTAAGATAATCGAGAACGGTTTCCAAGGGGGCGCCTCGGAAATGCAGGCGCAGGGTGTTGGTTTCGCCGGCGGACGAAGCCGCCGCCGCGGCGGCCGGTGCCGGCGCAACGGCGAGCGGCCCGGCGCAGAGGACCAACCAAAGCAGCTTCTTCATAACCATGTCGTCAAGGGATTGGGACGGCCCCGGCCGCTGCCCAATCCAAGTTTCTCAGAGCAGCCTACCCCCCGTGACCTTAAGACAACATGAACGGCGGAATCCCGGGGCGGCTTAATGCCTTCTTAAGGTGGGGTCGGGCAGGCTGGAGACGTCTGGCATCGCCAACACGGCCGGTGTCGGGTAGTACTGAGCCTGGAACCATGAGAGTCTTGATCGTCGAAGACGAGCCGGATTTGCTTCGCAGCTTGATGCAGGCGCTCCGCGAGGACGGGTATGCTGTGGACGGCGCGGCCACCGGCCCCGACGGATTGTTCAAGGCGGAGACTTGCGACTATGACGCGGTGGTGCTCGACATTATGCTGCCGGGGATGGATGGCTGGGAGGTGTTGCGGCGGCTGCGGAAAACGCGAAAGACCCCCGTGCTGATGCTGACCGCCCGGGACGCGGTGCGTGACCGGGTGCGGGGTCTGGACAGCGGGGCGGATGACTACGTGGTCAAGCCCTTCGACCTGGACGAACTGCTGGCGCGATTGCGGGCGCTGATCCGCCGGGCGGCGCGGCAGAGCCAATCCCGAATGGAAATCCGGGAAGTGGTGATTGACACGGCGGCGCGGACAGTCACCCGGAAGGGCGAAATGGTGCCCCTGACCGCGCGGGAATATGCGCTGGTGGAATTTCTCGCCCTGCACCAGGGCGAGGTGGTCACCCGCACCATGCTTTACGAGCATTTGTTCGACGAGAACGACGACACGCTGTCGAATCTGCTGGATGTCCACGTGTCGAACATCCGGAAGAAACTGGGCCATGATTTCATCACCACCCGGCGCGGGCACGGCTACTGTATCGAGCCATGATCTTTCACTCGATTCGCTGGCGTCTGCAACTCTGGCATGGCCTGATTCTGGTGATGGTCCTTGCCGGGTTCGGGTTCGCCGCCTACCAGGTCGCTTTGGATAATCAGTGGCGCCGGGTGGACCGGGAACTCGGGGAACAGTTGCTCGCCGCCCTTCGCCCGCGGCCACAGGACGATCCGCCCGGGCCGTCCCGTTTCGGCCGCGAGGAACCCCGGCGCGGCGACCGGCGGCGGGAACCGCCGGCTGGAGCTCGCGATTTGGGCGGCATGGGGATGGCCGCCCGAATGGCGGAATCCATTCGCAATCCGCCAGCCCTGGCGTCCGGCCAAACCAATGTGTTTTACTTCATGCTCTGGGATGCGGATGCCACTCTCCTGGCGCAGTCGCCCGGCGCCCCGGACCAGGTTCCGGCGCCCGAAAATCCGGATGCTTTCCCGCCCAACGCTCATCCTGGCGGCCTTGGTGTTGGACAGCCCGGCCCGCCGGGGCCGGGTCCCTTTGCCGCGCCCACGACCCGTAACCGCGGCACATGGCGCGAGGCTTACCGATTCCTCCCCCACGGGGAATGTTTGCTGGTGGGACGCTCGGTCGCTCCCGAGCATGCGGCGATGCGGCGCCTGGCCTTCTGGCTGGTCGTTGCCGGGGCCGCGATTCTGGCGCTGGGCCTGGCCGGAGGCTGGCTGGTGGCCACGCGCGCCATCCGCCCCATCCGGGATATCAGTGCCACGGCGGTCATGATCGCCGCGGGAGACTTGTCTCAACGCATCAACGCCGCCGACACCGACAGTGAACTGGGCCACCTGGCGGAGGTGCTCAACTCGACCTTTGCCCGGCTTGAGGCCGCCTTTGCCCACCAGGCCCGCTTCACCTCCGACGCGTCCCACGAGCTGCGCACCCCCCTTTCGGTCATCCTCTCTCAGACCCAAACGGCGCTCTCGAGGGAACGTTCGAGCTCCGAATACCGCGAAGCGCTCGAGGCCTGCCAGCGGGCCGCCCAGCGCATGCGCCAGCTTGCCGAGTCCCTGCTGGAACTGTCCCGCCTGGACGCCGGCCAGGAACCGATGAAGCGCGAGCCGTTCGACCTGGGACGGGTGGCGCGCGATTGTGTCGAACTGGTGCGGCCGCTGGCGGCCGAACGGGGCGTTCGGATTTTGTGCGACCTGCCCGAGGTCAAAAGCCTGGGCGATGCCGCGCGCATCGGCCAGGTGGCCACCAACCTCTTGAGCAATGCCATCCACTTCAACCGCTCCGGCGGCGAGGTGCGGGTGACCACGCGCGCGGACAACGGCGCCGCGCTGCTCGCTGTTGCCGATACCGGCGAAGGCATCTCCGCCGAAGACCTGCCCCACATCTTCGAACGCTTCTATCGCGCGGACAAATCCCGCTCGCGCAGCCAGGGCCGGGCCGGTCTTGGCTTGGCCATCGCCAAAGCCATTGTGGAGGCCCACGGTGGCGTCATCACGGTCGCCAGCCGGCCCGAGGCCGGCAGCGAGTTCACCGTGAAGCTGCCCGCCGCCTGACCGGTTGCCGGCCTCAAACGCCTTCTCCCCCCCTTCCAATCGCGTTTGATATTGGTTTACACCGGCGCGTCTTTGCCTTTAGATGAGCGCCATGAATCGGATTGCGGCGGCGTCAGACCAGATTTCAACTTCGGTTCCAGAAGGCTCTCCCCAGGCTCCCGCAGCGGCCCGCGAGGCCATTCCGGCGCTTGCAGCCCGGCCTTCCGCCCCGCCGGCAGCCGCGGCGGCGCCAGACACCGAGCCGTCCATGGCGCGGCGAATCAAGGACCGCCCCGCCAGCGAGCGGCCCCGGGAACGGCTGGCCGAAAAAGGGGCCGACGCACTCGGGAACGACGAACTGATCGGCATTCTGTTGCGGACCGGTCTCCGGGGCGCCAATGCCGTCCAGGTTGGCCAGCAACTGGTGGATCGGTTTGGCTCGCTCACCGCCCTGGCCCGCGCCTCGATTGACGAGCTGAAAACCGTCCGGGGCGTGGGACGCGACAAGGCGGTGACGCTCGTGGCCGCGTTCGCCCTCGCCCGCAGAATGGCTCGCGAGCTCCAGCGCGAGGCGCCCCTGTTGGATACCCCTGAAGCCGTGGCCGACCTGATGCGCGAGGATTGCCGTGTGCGCGAGGTCGAGACCTTTCAGGTGTTGCTGCTCAACACCCGCCGGCGGCTCATCCAGACCGCGAAAATCTCGGACGGCACGCTCGACACCCTCCTGGTGCATCCGCGGGAGGTGTTCAAACCCGCCATTGCCTCCAGCGCCGCCGCCATCATCCTGATCCATAATCATCCCAGCGGGGACCCCACGCCCTCCGAGGCCGACCTCCGCGTCACGCGCGACCTGATTCGCGCCGGCCAGTTGCTGAAAATTGAAGTGCTGGACCATGTGATCCTTGGCCGCGCCACCGCCGACCGGCCCAAGGATTACGTCTCCTTGCGCGAACTGGGATATTTCTGCTCGTGAAGCACACCGCTCCTCCCTGGACGAGCGGCGGAGAATCTGTTGGCATTCTTTTCCTACCCCGGAATCCCGGAATTTTAAATGGGGACATCACCCCACTGACTGGCGGGGCGGGGTGTCAGGATTTTTTCTGGGGCGCAGGCGGCTGATGGCCAATCCGACGAGCAGGATTGTCAGCGTCCCGATCACGATGACGAGGAAATTGTGGAAGGGGCTGCGCCAGGCGGCCAGCGAGCCGGTGAAGCGGGGGGAGAGGCTCATCCATAGGATGATCAGCACGCCCAGGGCCACGCCGGTGGCGGCGGCGCAGTTTTTCGCCCGCCTGGAGATGAGGCCCAGGAGGAACAAGCCGAGCATGCCGCCGCTGAAAATGCTGGCCAGTTCCCACCAGGCATCGAGGGCGGTCCGGACCCGGATCATGGCGAGAGCGACCAGGGTGCCGGCCAGTCCAAACCCAAGGGTGGCCAGGTGGAGCACGCGCATGGACTCGCGGGCGTCGGCTTGCGGCCGAAAGTAGCGGCGGTAGAGGTCGCACAGGGCGAGGGTGGCGGAGCAATTGATCGAGCTGGCGAGGGTGGATTGAGCGGCGGCGAAGATGGCCGCGATGACCAGGCCGGTCACGCCCACGGGCAGGCCGGCGTGAATGAAGTGCGGAAAAACCGCGTCGGGCCTGGCGCGGGGGTCCACCGCTCCGGCCAAGAGCTCGGGGCGGGCGGTGTAATAGGCGAACAGGGCGGTGCCGATGAATAGAAACAGGGCGGAGATGGGGAGGTATAGCAGCGCCCCAACCCAGACGCTTTTTCGCGCCTCGGCTTCCGAGCGGGCGGTGGCGTAACGTTGCACGTAGCTTTGGTCAATGCCGAAGTTCTGAAGATTGATGAAGACGCCATAGACCAGGACGACCCAGAAGGTGGGCTGGGCGAGACTTGGAGCAAAGCTCCCGAGGCTGAATTTCCCGTGGTCCCTGGCGATGTCGAATAGCTGGCCCGGGCCGTGGGGCATGCCAAGGACCAGCAGCGCGGCGCAGGCCAGGGCACCGCCGATCAGGACAAAACTTTGGACGACATCCGCCCAAATGACCGCTTCAATCCCGCCGATCAGCGCGTAGAACACGGTGATCAACCCCGTCACCAGAATTAGCGTCACCAGGCTCCAACCCGTCAGCGGCGCCAGGGCCAGCGCCAGGAGGTACATGATGGTTCCCATCCGCGCCAACTGGGTGAGCAAGTAGCACACCACCGCGTAGGTGCGCGCCCAGGGGCCGAAGCGGGCCTCGAGGTGATGGTAGGCGGAAACCTCGCCGGCGCGGCGGTAGAAGGGGACGAACCACCGAACGGCGACCAGCGTGGCGAGGGGGATGCTGAGGCTGAAGACAAACGGATTCCAATCGCCGGCAAACGCTTTGCCCGGCAGGGCCAGGAAGCTGATGCTGCTGACGTAGGTGCCGAAAATCGAAATCCCGACCGCCCAGCCGGGGATGGCGCCACCGGCTTTCATGAACTGGTCCGGCGTCCGGCTCTTGCGTCCGAGATAGACTCCCATGCCGACCATGGCGGCCAGGTAGAGGATCAGGACGGTCAAATCCAACCAGGGGAGGGTCTGCGTCATGGTTCGAGAAACAACACGCAAATTTGATTCGCCGCGTCCGGGCCGGTTTCCCTTCGACGCACGAACGCAATCTTCTTTCCGTCCGGTGAAAAGACGCAGGCCTCGGGCCGGGGCGCAAGGGCGTCCGCGGAGCGGGGGGTGAGCCGACGGGTGGCGCCAGTGGCCGCGTCCGAGAGGCAGACGCTGTTGTCCATGACGTGCGCCAGGTAACGCCCATCGGGACTCCAACTGAAGGCGCTGGCCACCGGCCACGGATTCCGCGTCAATTGTCGCGGCGGACCGCCGTTGGGGGAGACGGTCCAAATCTGGACGATACCTGAGTCGTCTTTCATCAGGGTGGCGATGCGCGAGCCGTCGGGCGAACTCCTCAGCCAGTGCCGGGGACCCTGGATGCCGGGAAACCTTCGCGTTTCAGTGAAGGTGACCCGCCGTTGGGAGACTCCGGCCGGGGGGGCGGGCGCGCGCGCAGCCGTGCCGGCCAGCGGTCCGCGGCCGGGCCGGGTCAAATCCTCGGGCAGGTCCACCACGAAGACCTCGGCAAACGGTTCGCCGGACCGGCCCGCGACCTGGCCTTGAAACGCCAGCGCGCGGCGCTGGCGGGTGCCGTCGGGCCGCACGTAGCCGTTGGTTCCGATCCAGCCTTCTTCGAACGCGCGGGCAATCTCGTCCGAGCCCGGCGTGGGAGCCGCTTGGGTTTGAGTGACGACCACGGCGAACCCCGTGCCGTCATGGTTTCGGGGATGATCGCGGTCAACCTTGACGGGCGGATTGGGCACCCAAACCCCCACCTGCCGCTGATTGACGTCGTTGAACGCCGTGGCGGTCTTGAACTGAGCCAGAACATGGTCTTCGTAGGTGAAGCTGACCCAATCCCCGGCGGGATGCCAGACATGGACGTGCGTGCCCCCGCGCAACGCCCCGGGGGTGAAAGGTTCGGTGAGGTCGCGCGCCTCGAGATTCCGTGCCAGGCCGGGCTGGTCCCAGTCCACCACGACGCCCTGGCGGTGATAAGGTCCATATTGCCAGTCCGGAGTCGGGAATTCCGGACCGAGGATAAAGACCACTGCCCGGCGGGTGGGGTGAAAGGTTGCGACGCCGCAGTGAGCCCCGTTTTTTGCGCGGTAAAGCTCGCGAATCTCGCTGGTGCGGACATGGACCGCCTCGATGGTGGTGCCTTCAAAGCGTTCCCCTGCGGGATCGGGGCGGCAATCGTACACAATCCATTCACTGTCGGGGGACCATACCCCCGTGTTCGTGAGAATCCGGCCGCCGGGTCCGCGCGTCACCTGCTCCTCGCGCGCCCTGGGCGCCCCGGGCTCGGGGTCTGGGGTGGGGTTCTGGGTCTGGCAGCTCACAAGGAATGACAGGCAGAGGCAGGCCGCGGCGGCCCGCGCCGACGCGCGCCAGGTTTTCATGGCAGTTCGCCGGTGAGCGTGCGGAAGTTCGCCCAACGATGGAAGGTGAGGAAGTTGGCGTCGTGGTTGTTGTTTGCGCCTCCTTCGGCATCATCAAAGGCCGTCCGGCAGGCGGCGATCAGGTCCGGTCCTTCAAACTGCCAGTCCACGTATTGGAATCCGTGTTTCGCCACATCGGGGTGATGCAGCAAGCGGCAGCGGACCTCCCAACGTCGCAGATCGGCGGAGCGCAACAGCGCCAGACTGTTGCGGACACCGGCCGGTTTCCGCGTCGTGCCCAATCCGGGGATGGCCGCCGCATCCCCGGAAATAATGGTTGCCACCGTCCAATAAACGTCGCCCTGCGGGTCTTTGCGAATGGTGAACTTCTTGGCGCCGCCGGGCAGATCAACAAAACCCGTGTCCGGGTCGAACGTGGCGGTCTGCCCGTCCGCGCTGATTTCGACGATGGCGGCCTTCTCGGGCGGGATTGGCGTGTCCACGCGCAGCACATTGACCACTCGGCCTGCGGGGGAGACCACGGCGTTGCCTTCGAGCCAGCCGCCGAACAGGCCGCCCAGCCACCCGGCATTGCGGGGAAGGAAATTGCTGAAGGTCCAGTTGGTGGCGACCAGCAGGTCGGCTTCAACCGGAATGGAGAGCATGCCGGCCTGGTAGCGCTCGCCCCATTTCGTGCCGCCCGAGGCATTTTCGAAAGCCCGCCAGAGGCGTCCCGCGTGCTCGATGACCGGCATGGGCGCGGTGTGGTATTGTCCCTCGGCCAGCAGGCCGGTTTGGGCGTCGCGCGGTTCGCTCCAGGTCAGCCCCGCATCCCGCGAACGGCGGATGACGATCCGGCCATGATGCTTGTCCGTTCCCATCAAATACAACGCGCCGCGGTGGGCAAACAGCCCGTTCCAAAACAGGCAGCGCAGGCGGGTGACCGGGGTCCAAGTCTGGCCGCGGTCCGTGGAACGGAACAAAGCGACTGTCGGACAT
>FWPV01014003.1_pt1 | contig 10495 bp, 8 predicted proteins | sample 2228371 | NCBI WGS metagenome assembly FWPV01 (sample SAMEA103939776, study PRJEB20133) | metagenome
ATCCGGACTTTTCCGGCGTAACCAAATCTTACAACTTCTACCCGGTACCACCGCAAAAACCGCAGGACGGAATCGTTTCCGTAGCCTTAGGCCTAGGCAAGACGATTGTCGACGGCGGAGTTACCGTCCGCTTTTGCCCAAAATATCCGGATCATCTGTTGCAGTTCTTTTCCACCTCGGAAGCGCGCGCCAACAGCCAAACCCAATTTTTCGCCCTCGATCTCGAAGCCTCCCCCAATCAGGAGGCGGTGACCCGCGACATGCTGGTTAGAAGCTTCAGCCTGAAGGAAGCGGAGGAAGACGGAACTTTGCTCCATGTGGCTTCCACCTATTCTCCGGAAAACGACGCCCTTTACGACGGTATTTCAAGACCCGGTTTTCGAATTGTTACCTTCGCTCCCATACTGCGCAATAAAACTTTCCCTTTGCCCCAAATCTGTGCGCTCTTGATGGACATGGGTAGCTGGGGCATGGGAGCGCCGGCCGAAATGGAGTTTGCGGTAACCATGTCAGTGCCGCCGGGACAACTTAGGCAATTTGCGCTGTTGCAGTTGCGTCCGCTGGGGCTTAGCAAGGAAATGGACCAGTTGGAAATAGAGGAGATAGAAGAAGAGCGCCTGATCTGCAAGAGCAACCAGGTCCTGGGACACGGGGTTTTAAGCGATATTTATGACATTGTCTTTGTGGATGTCGATCGGTTTGATCGAGCCAGGAGTCGAGAGGCTGCCCGGGAGGTCATGCTGTTCAATGAAAAGCTGCTTTCCGAACAAAGGCCTTATCTCTTGATAGGAGTCGGTCGCTGGGGTTCGCTTGATCCGTGGCTGGGAATACCGGTACGATGGGATCAGATTTCCGGCGCAAAAGTGATTATTGAGGCCGGATTCAAAGATATGGAAGTTGATCCTTCGCAGGGTTCACACTTTTTTCACAACATTACTTCTTTCAGAGTAGGGTACTTCACGGTAAACACCATGAGGCAAGACGGATTTGTCGACTGGGAATGGCTACGCTCAATCCCGGTTGCCGAGGAAAAGCAGTTCGTCCGTCATATTCGCCTGCCCAAGCCGATCGTGACAAAGATCAACGGACATCAAAACAAAGGGATTATTTTGAAACCGGAGTAGAGCCTTGGTCAAACACAGCGAAAACAACAAAGCGGAGTCCGCACAAGCTTGCCGAACCTATGATGCCTGTCCCCACTGCGGCCATGAGCTCAGTCCCTGGCAACAAGTCCTGCTCGCGGTCGACCGCGCTCTGGTGTGCAAAAACTGCTGGTACCGCATCATACTCGACGTCTCCGAAAATCAAGAAATCGCCCTTCCCCCGAGAGATAAGGAATAATGCCATGCAATCCTACAACTCATTTGAGGTAGCGCAATCTCAGGTCATAGCTGCCGCCCGGTATCTAAACCTCGACCAGGCTACTGTTGATCTTCTCCTCTGGCCCCAAAGAGAGTTCAAATTCACGCTTCCCGTGAAAATGGATAACGGTAAGACAAGCATTTTCCACGCCTACCGCATTCAACACAACTTTGCCCGCGGCCCGGCCAAGGGAGGCGTCCGATTTCATCCCGATGAAACGCTTGATTCGATGCGAGCTCTTGCCGGATGGATGACCTTCCTCTGGGAGGAGGCAAAGGCGCAGTGGTTTGCGATCCGCGCACCATGTCAGTGAGAGAACTTGAAAACACCGCCCGAGCGTACGTTCGGGCCCTATCGCGGATCATCGGGCCAGATCAGGACATCCCGGCTCCGGATGTCTATACCAACCCTCAAACCATGGCTTGGATGCTGGACGAGTACGAAACCATAACTCACTCCCACCAACCCGGCGTGATGACCAATAAACCGCTCCCCTTAGGAGGCAGCGAAGGCCGGCGTGATGCCACCGCCCGCGGCGGCGTGATTGTGGTACGCGAAGCCTGCAAGGCCTACGGCATAGATCCCACCGGAGCGTATGCCATTCAAGGTTTCGGCAGCACCGGCCAGAGGGCTGCGCTGATCCACGAAGAGCTGCTTGGGGGAGGCAAGTTAATTGCGGTTAGTGACTCGAGTGGAGCCATCTACAATCCGGCCGGGATAAATCCGCGCGATCTGATCGGGCATAAATTACGCACAGGTTCGGTAGTAGGATTCCCCGGAGCGGAACCGATTGATCCCAACCGGGTGTTGGAAATGGATGTTGCGGTCCTGTATCCCTCGGCGCTTGAGAATGCCATCAATTCCAACAACGCCGACCGCGTAAAGGCAAAGATTATTTGCGAGCTTGCCAATGGGCCCACCACCCCGCAGGCCGACGAAATACTGTTTGAAAAGGGAATCCATGTGATTCCCGATATTCTGGCAAGTGCCGGCGGCGTCACGGTCTCTCATTTTGAAATGGTGCAGAACAAACACTCTTTCTACTGGGAAGAATCTTTTGTCCACCAGCGACTTGACGCCCAGATGACGCGCGCTTTTCACACTGTCTATCACACAGCGCGGCAAAACAAGGTTCACCCTCGGCTGGGTGCCATGCTGGTGGCGGTTGCCCGCGTAGCCGAAGCCTGCAAGTTGCGCGGCTGGGTGTGAAAAAAATGCAGCGGATCTCCAAAACAATAGGGAGGTTTTAGCTCATTTACAACTTGCCGATAATTTTTTACTATCACTGGCTCAATCGCTTCAGCTTCAATGCGCTGGCCGGCGCATTGGATCATGATCCCGAACTGGCCGATGCTCCGCTTATCCTCGCATCCTCTCCCGAGCAACTTGCGCAAACGGTATGCTCACTGTTGCCCCGTTACCGGCGAGTCCTCATTGCCTTTTCCATCATGACCCCGCAGATGCAGAGCATGTGCCAGCTTATCAAACAGCTTCGAGCCGAATTCGGCCCTCGCCTTGCAATCCTGGCCGGCGGAGCACACCCGACCGCCTGTGCCGAACAGCTTCTCGGAGAAGGCGTTGATCTAGTCTTTCGGGGCGAAGCCGAAGAAAGCTTTCCGATCGTGTTTAAGAAAATGGCCCAGGGAAAGAACTGCGACGACATCCGGGGCATTGCCTACCTTACCGGTAACGGCTCGATTTCCGGGACGCGCGCGCAACCGGTCGAATTAGATCGCTTCTTTTCCTTTTCGCCCAGACGAGGCATGTTTGGCCCTATTGAAATTACCCGAGGCTGTCCGTTCGCATGCAGTTATTGCCAGACCTCCCGTATCTTTGGCACTCAACCGCGCCACCGTTCGGTTGATAACATAGTGCGCCAGGCCGAAGCTCTCCGTTTTAACGATCGTAAAGTGGTGCGCCTTTTATCCCCAAACGCTTTTTCTTATGGATCACCCGACGGTCGGCAGATCAACTTAACCGCTCTGCACGAGTTGCTATCGGCTCTGCGTCAAACCGTGTCGAACAAAGGAAAGATCATTTTCGCCCATTTCCCTTCGGAAGCCCGTCCGGAACATGTTACCGCAGACACGCTCGAACTGCTCAAAGAGTATGCAGATAATCGCGAGATAGTGATCGGTGCTCAATCAGGCAGCCCGCGCATGCTCGAAATCTGCCGCAGGTCGCACAGCATCGATGACGTGTTAAATGCGGTTTCGCTGGCGCGCAAGTACGGCCTGGAAGTAATCGTCGACTTCATTTTCGGCCTGCCGGGTGAGACCGCATCGGACGAACGCGAAAGCCTGTTGTTTGTGCGCAAATTAACCAAAATGGGGGCCCGCATTCATCCGCATGCTTTTACGCCCCTGCCTCAAACGCCATTCTCCGAGGAGCCGCCGGCGCGCATATCACCTAAAGTCATGCGCGTAATGTTGGAGCTGAAAAATCAAGGACGAATTTACTCAAACCGGCGGGAGATCCTGCGTAGCTTTGAGTTTACGAGCGGTTAGCAATACGCAGGTTCCGGCTTGGCAAAACCTTATTTGACCTTGCGGCACCTTTGCCCGGCAGTTTGCATCACCGAAGCAGGCAAAAATAGAAGTTGCAACAGGCACTCAAAAACCAAGAAATTGAAGGAAGCCAAAGGCGTCATAAACCAGGCACAGATTGCGGTCGGAAAATTGAAAACCGAAAAGATGGAGCAAGTATAAGATATTTGCCAGAATTGTGGACCGGCCTGCTGGCCCCAGGAGGAGGTATGGCTTCAAAAACTATCCTTTCAGCAACTTTTTTAATTTGCATCTGTCACTTCGGATATGCGCAGGAAGAAATCCGCCTATGGGAAGGCAAGCCTCCCGGATCTGAACACTGGACCCATGAGCAAGCCACCACTTCATCGGCTAAGGGCATTTTGATGATACGCAATGTAGTAGATCCGTCCATGACCGTATACCTTCCCGAACCTTCAACATCAAACGGCATTGCCGTTGTGGTTTGCCCCGGCGGCGCATTCCGCGCCCTAAGCTGGGAGAGTGAAGGGGTGGCGGTTGCCAGATGGCTAAACCAAGAGGGAATGGCGGCATTCGTGCTTAAGTACCGCCTGCTAAAGACCGAAGAAGGCAAGATGTCGTTTTCAATGCCCGCTATGCCCGGCAAATTGGTGATAAAAAATGCCAACGCCAATCCTGATCCTGATAATGAGGAGCTGAATCGCGTCATCCGATTAGCAATTTCCGATGGGCAGCAAGCCCTCAGATTGGTGCGTCAGGGTGCCGGAAAGTGGAACATTAATCCGTCAAAGATAGGCATCATGGGTTTCTCCGCAGGAGGAGGAGTAGCCATCGGGACGGCGCTTCTCGACGACCCCGCCGCCTACCCGAACTTTGTGGTTAGTCTCTACGGACCTTCTCTGATTGATGTGCATGTCCCTGCTAATGCTCCACCGTTATTTATTGCCGTAGCCGCAAACCACAAACCCGTATCCATGGGTTGCGTTGCTCTGTACAGCGCCTGGAATGAGGCCGGCAGACCGGCTGAACTCCATGTTTATTCAAAAGGGAATGCAGGCTTCGGCATGGGGGGCAAAGGATTACCGAGCGACAGTTGGCCTGATCTATTTCTGAAATGGCTCAAAGCTGAGGGTTTCTGATCCCTCCTGCGATGGTTTGTCTTAAGTAGCTCTGCCGGCCTGGCCCGAAGGGAAAGCATGTTCGTCCCGGCATCGGCGAAGAGCCGAGCGCCCGGTCGCTCACCATATGGAGATGAGATGCTTTGCCACCCCCTTGAGCAAAAAACCTAAGTAGTCGATGTAATCGATTTCACCACAGGCCAAATTGATATAGCGATAAATCGGGCTTTTGCTTTTTTGCACCGTCTTGGCAAACAGTTTCTGGAAAAGCATGGGGAACAACAGATGGCGCATTTTCTCCGCCTGCTTGAAACGACGGGCGAGTCCCTGACATCGTTCCCGATAATACTCGCAGGCGAGTTTGGGATTTCCGCTGCCGGCCGCATCGACGACGGCCTGGGCGGCGTGGGCTGCGCTTTGCATGGCATAAGCTATCCCCTCGCCGGTTACAGGCTCGACTAAACCGGCAGCGTCGCCGACCAGCAATACGTTCTCGACACCCGGGCGCAACCTGAAATTCCGAAACGGTATTGGATGTCCTTGCCACCGAATATCTACCGGCTCGTGACAAATTTGCCCCATAAAGGTACGCAGACCGTTCTTCAAATCCGTATTCTTGCGCCTCAAAGCCGCAATGCCGACGGTTAAGCTTTCCTTTTTGGGGAAAACCCAGCCATAGCCCCACGGCATTACTCCAAAATGGATTTCCGGCAGGCTAAGATCCCTTAGCCCGCGTGGGCATTCAGCCTGTAGACCTATGGCCAAATCGCTCCTATCTATGGAGAGACCAATAGACATGGCCGTCCTGCTGACTGCCCCGTCGGCGCCGATGACGAAATCTCCGCGTATGCTTTTGCCCTTTCCCAGGTGCACGGTTCGACGGTCGGCATCCAGGGAAACAGCGCAGGTTTTTTCCAGAAAGGTTGCTCCCGCTGCGATCGCCTTCATGACCAACCTATGATCAAAAAGCAGCCGATTTGTGAAGTACATCTTTCTGCATCCATCCACCTGAGTCAGGAGTCTGTTCTTATAAAAGAATCTTGCGCCGGTTGAAACCGATTCATAGAGATCTTGCCAGCCGTGACCAAAGATTTGCTTATATACCTTTTCAGCTCGCTCGCTGAGTAAACCGGCGCATGGCTTGTTTCTAGGAAACGCGCACTTATCGAGTAATCCAACCCTCATTCCTGCCCCGGCCAGCAGGTATGAAGCAGTAGATCCCGCAGGACCGGCTCCGATCACAATCACGTCAAATCTCTCCACAGATCGTACCTCCCTTCGGTTATCGAAAAACAATGGGGAGAGGTTTCTCCGCTAAACCGGCGCGACCCGTAGGCCCATGCTCTCAACCTGTCAATAGGAGTTTGGCTTCCAAAAAGCCCATGGCCTCTATAGTACAAATGCCCGAGATTTCGTCCCAGGCAAGATTCCAAACAGGTGCCGAACTCGAGGTCCAGGGATTGTCGCAGCGCCGGAACCGGATCTCCGAGCCACCTGAGTCAGGCCTGTTTTCAAACTTGCCGCTTTCCGGCTAAAGGCAGCCGAACTGCCCGCAGTGCAATCTACCGCCCTTGTATGGCCGTGATTATAACAGCCGGCAGTTCTACAAACCCTTACCGTGGCCCGGCCTATTTCTATTTTGACACGGACAAGACCTTTGCTTTTTGAGCTTAAACCTTTTTTAATAATCACCGCCTGGGTAGAGCAACAGTCGACGCCGCAAACAAAACTCAGTTTTCGCAAGGCTTATAACAGTGCTATGTTGTAATTTTGCTTTTAGGCCGAAACACGGCCTTTATTCGTGTAAGGAACCGCAATGGCACGGTTACCAACAACGGACCGTAGGACAGAGACCTCGTTAAGCACGGCTATAGGGCACTATCGCTGGATCATTTGCGCGCTGCTGTTTTTTGCCACGACCATTAACTACGTGGATCGCGCAGTACTGGGAGTACTGGCGCCGACGCTGCGGGCTGAAATCGGATGGAGTGATCAGGAGTACGGCTATATCAGTGGAGCTTTTACTCTTGCTTATGCCGTCGGATACCTGTTTGCAGGTTGGCTGATCGACAAGATCGGCACCAGAATCGGCTATGCACTGTACCTGACAATCTGGTCGCTCGCGGCCGCTGCTCACGCTTTGGCACGCTCGGCTTTTGGATTCGGCCTGGCACGCACTTGCTTGGGCATCGGCGAGTCGGGTAACTTTCCCGCAGCACTTAAGACGGTAGCCGAATGGTTCCCAAAGAAAGAGCGGGCCCTGGCAACCGGCCTTTTTAATGCCGGAACCAATGTGGGTGCGGTGGTAGCACCCGCGCTGGTCCCTTGGATAGCACTGAATTGGAGCTGGCAGGCAGCCTTCATTATCACGGGGCTGACCGGCCTCGTGTGGACCTTGCTCTGGTGGCCCATTTACCGCAGGCCCAGCGAACATCCAAAGCTTTCTCGCGCCGAGCTTGCTTACATTCAAAGCGATCCGCCGGATCCGCAAATAAGGATCGCTTGGAGCAGTCTACTACCGCATCGCCAAACCTGGGCCTATGCCATGGGCAAGTTCATGATCGACTCCATCTGGTGGTTCTACCTGTTCTGGTTTCCGCTGTTCATGAATGATCGCTTCGGGGTGGACTTGCGGGGAATCGGCTTACCGATGATTACGGTCTATCTGCTGGCTGATGTCGGATCGGTTTTAGGCGGCTGGCTCAGCTCGTCGCTTATCGGCAAAGGCTGGAGCGTAAATGCAGCACGTAAAATTGCCATGCTTATCTGCGCCGTCTGCATTCTTCCGGTGACCATGGCGCCGCTGGTCAACGGCAAGTGGCTGGCAGTTTGGCTGGTAGGAATAGCTGCAGCGGCTCACCAGGGATTTTCTGCAAATTTATTCACCACGGTATCGGATATGTTTCCCAGAAAAGCAGTGGGCTCCGTGGTAGGGATCGGCGGTTTCGCCGGCGGCATGGGAGGCTTCCTGATGAATCTGGGCGCGGGTTGGCTGAGACAAAACACAGGCAGCTATGTCATCATGTTTTTAATTGCGGGCTCGGTATATTTGATCGCGCTGTTCGTTTTCCACTTGCTGGCCCCCAAAATGGCACCTGCAAAAATTGAACCGCAATAAGGCCGGGCTGTATGGTTGAGCTGTTTGTCGAAAGCAGAACAGGCTTTACCTTTACCCGGTGCGCGCCTTGGCAGTAAGAATGCCGTCCCGATTAGTCGCAATCGGCGCGGTAGAATATGAGCCGGCTATGTTGGGCGTCATACTTGAGAGTAGCCGCAGACGGCTGCCGCACGAAACTCCCCTTGGAAACCCGAGATAGGTACGGCGTCTTTTTGACTACCCGTAGCAGCGTGCAATCCGGTATTATGCTTGCGGCTTGCAATCGAGTGCGCATTGCCGCTGATTTGGAAGTTTTCTTATACGTCACAGAAAAGGGAAACCGAATGCTTCTCTTTGATGCTTTTTCTTTGAACCTGGCCCTTGCTACTGCCGGCATCGCCGTCACGCATACCTTATTTGGTCCGGATCACTACCTGCCGTTCGTCATGCTGGCGCGCACCCGTCGATGGTCAGGCCCGCGTACCGTGTCGATTACCGCGCTTTGCGGTTTCGGCCACATCTTTTCCTCGCTTGTTCTAGGAGCAGTAGGTCTTGTGGCCGGGTCCGCCATGGCCCACATCGAGAAACTTGAAGGTATGCGCGGCGATTGGGCCGCATGGGGCCTGTTTGGCTTCGGCACCGCTTATTTTGTCTGGGGCATCCGACATGCGATCCGCAGCCGACGCGGGATTGCCGTACACGCTCACGGTCCCGGCGTCCATATTCATTCGCATGGAGATCTGGTTCACGCTCACGCCGATACCGGCGCCAACCATGCTCCCGGCAGCTCTACTGTCACTTTTTGGAGCCTTTTTATCATCTTTGTGCTCGGACCTTGCGAGCCGCTGATCCCGCTTTTCGTTTTGCCTGCAAGTCGCGGGCGCTGGGGACTGGCGGTGGCGACCGGCCTGCTGTTCGGAGTGATCACGATCGTACTGATGATAGCAATAACCCTTCTGGCGTTAAACGGCCTCAACCGCCTACCTTTTGGGCGACTCGAGCGATGGTCTCATGCAATGGCCGGCGCTGTTATTGCACTATCGGGCGCCGCCGTTATATTCCTGGGACTGTAACCATCCGTAGGCCGGGTAGCGCTTTTGTTAGCCGCGGTGAGTGGTATGGTTTTCAACCGCGTTTTCTCCTTCCGTCTATGTCCGGCAGCTTGAGCTGCGCAGCAATCTCTTAAACCCGAATTCCAAAATCGGAGATGATGCCTGTCTTGTGCCGCGCCCTCGGCGCTCATTTCCCGTTTACTCTGCAATGAAAGGTGATTACGCGTAGTTCGACCGAGCATGGTAAAATGCTGGTTTTCCGGCGCAGCAATTCGGAGAGTAACCGGCTCTGGCCGCCCGATTTTTGTTGCTGCCGAAAGGCATCGCTCGGGCTCTGGGAAAATGAAAGCGCCCCGCACCGAGCCCACCATCTGTATCCGCGGAGCGGCGATCAACCCTCAGGGCCGGTCGGTGATATGGCAAATATTGGCTTCTTATCGGTACTGCCAAACAACACTACACGGGGTAAGATTTAGCACCATGCAGAGCAAAGATCATGTCTTACACTTTCGAGTTTACATGGAAGATACCGACGCGCAAGGCTTGGTATATCATGCTAACTATCTCCGCTACTTTGAACGCGGCCGAAGCGAATATCTGGAAACCATCGGCATTCCAATGGCCGAGGCAGCCAATCCTAAACACAGATTAGTGGTCTATGAAAGCCGAATCAAGTACCGCAAGCCGGCGGCCTTGGGAGACCATATCGAAGTTTGGACTTCTATGCAGCGTACTTCCGAATATCGGCTTACCTTCAAGCAGCAAATCCGCCGCCGCGGAGAAGAAGAAGCACTGGTAAGCGGCGAAACAGATGTCGTGGCTATCGCCGAGGACGGTTCATTAAGAGAATTGCCCGCTTTCTTCTCTTCTTAGTAATGGTATGCAAAAGTTTAGTAACGGTGCCTATGTGGTCGAGCAGTCACTTCTGCGGAGCGGAATGGGTTTTATTTTGATCAGGAATAACATCAACGGGTAAGAGACGAACTATTGCTCATGCATGAGTTCGTGGCGCCCTTGTTTTGAAGGAGAGAAATCATGAATAAGAAAAACAGCAGCAAGCAGAGCCCGGACAGGCGAGCCTTCTTTCAAGAGGTTACCGCGGGGGCGGTGAGCTTGGCGGTTGCAGGTGCATTGTCACAGTTGATCGCTCCGACCATGGCGGCCGAGCAGCAAGGAAAGACTTCCGATTCGGAACGGCCCTCGTCGCCGTTTTTCAAAAATCCTCCTCCCTGGCCCAAAGGGACCGAAGGACATAAATACGACCATTTGTTCTGCACCAAGCTGAGGGAAAATTCCCTAATGCCGGATATAATCCCAGGACCGCAGGTGTATTTCCGCGGCGACAGCGACCTCCCCGGC
>FWPV01016281.1_pt1 | contig 10494 bp, 10 predicted proteins | sample 2228371 | NCBI WGS metagenome assembly FWPV01 (sample SAMEA103939776, study PRJEB20133) | metagenome
TTCTTTTCCATAGCCTATCACTTTAGCCAAAAGAGGATCAAAGTAGGGGAAGATTTCCTGGCCATCGTGTAAAAAAGTATGAATAAAAATTCCCTGGCCACCCGGGGCTAAATATTTTTCAATTTTCCCGGGACAAGGTTTGAAATTCTGAGATGGATCTTCGGCATTAATTCTAGCTTCAATTGCCCACCCCTGAAAATAAATATCAGATTGCGAAAAAGGTAATTTTTCTCCTTGAGCTATCCTGATTTGTTGTTCCACAATATCAATTCCGCTAATCGCTTCAGTTACCGGATGCTCAACCTGGATTCTGGGATTGACTTCTATAAAATAGAAATTTTTCTCTCTATCGACCAGAAACTCAACCGTACCGGCCGTTTGGTATTTCAATTCTTTGGCTAATTTCAAGGCTAAATTTCCCATTTTTTCTCTTAAGCCTTCATCCAAAATTGTTGAAGGTGCTTCCTCCAATATTTTTTGAAACCTTCTTTGAATTGTGCATTCTCTTTCTCCCAAATGAACGAAGCTTTTCCCGTCCCCAATAATCTGAAACTCAATATGCTTTGCTTCTGGCAAATATTTTTCTAGGAAAAATTCGGTGTCAGCAAAAGCCATTGACATTTGTCTTCTTACCCCCAAAGCCAAGGTAAAAATTTCACCAATACTGAATTCCCCATTGATGGCTTTTATTCCGATTCCTCCCCCTCCTCTCCTGGCTTTCAAAACAAATGGTGGCTGAATTTTTAAAATCCACTTTCTCAAATCTCTTAGCGAATTAATTGAGCCATCACTCATTGGTAAAATAGGAAATCCAAGTTTTTTGGCCAATTTTTTTGCTTCAATTTTATCTTCTAATTTTTTCAAAACAGAATAATGAGGACCGATAAATTTTATTTTGTTTTTCTCACAAAATTTGGCAAAAAGCCAGTTTTCGGCCAAAAATCCATAACCAGGATGAATGGCATCAACCCTTGCCTTTTTTCCAATTTCTAAAAGTTTTTTAATGTCTAAATAGCCCAAAGCCCCTTCTTTTTCTAAAAAATAGTATTCATCAGCTAAACTGGTTTCAAGAAAATTAGTTTCTTGACCAGCTTTTGGGCAGAGAGCAACTGTTTTAATACCCATTTCTCGGCAGGTTCTAATAATTCTGAGGGCAATTTCTCCACGATTGGCAATGAGAATTTTTTTTATTGACATAGCTTTTTTATTTCCTCCACGAGTTTATCAGTAATCTTTTGGCAAATATTTTTATATTCTGGGGAATGGCAATCTAATTTTTTAGCCATTTCCAATTCTTCCTTGAACCGTAAAGGTTTTCCCACCTTTATTTCAACAATTTTTTTGAGGCGCGGAAATTTCTTCCCAATTGGCATAATTTCAAAATTTCCTTTAATACAGACCGGCAAGATAGGTACTCCGCTTTGAAGATAAATTTTGGCTATTCCCGGTTTTCCTGGGCCAATTTTTCCGTTTTTTGATCTTGTTCCTTCCGGATACATTATTAAAATTTCCCCCTTTTTTAATCTCTCAACGCATTTTTTTAAGGCATTTTTTTTTGACTCTTCGTCATAACGATGAATAGGAATAACGCTGGCAATTGTATAAAGAAAATTTCTTAAAAAACCCTCAAGGCCGGTGTACTTGTCAATTTGGCCCAGATAAGTAAATTTTCTTGGTACACATAAATAAGCTGTTATCACTTGGTCCCAATGACTTTGATGATTAGAGGCCAAAATAAAATTTGTTTTGGGAATATTATCTAAGCCACTTACTTTTTTTATCCAAATTAAATCAACAATTGGCTTTAAAAAAATCTTACAAAACCAACTTAAAATTTTATTCATAATCCAGGAATAGTAATCTAATAATGTTAGTTCACTTGTTGTTAATTAGAAATTTACTCATTATTTACGAGAGAACCAACGATTTCATCAATAATTTCTTTACAACTTTTAATTTCTGAAATGCCAGCCGCTGACAACCCGGCCAAAAGGGGAATATTTTCAACATTTTCACCCCCCAAAGATCCAGCAATTTTTTCCGCTTTGATTTCTTCTGGAAAAGCCCCCTTTTCTTCCAATTTTTTCATTTCCTCTGACCACTTATTTTTAACTACTCTTAGGGGATGAGCCGTAAATCTTAAGACAACTTCAATATCATCAGCGGTTGCTTCAACAATTTTCTTTTTGTAGGCTTCAGAAACAATACATTCCTTTGAAGCCAAAAACCTTGTTCCCATTTGAATTCCGTCGGCACCGAGCAAAAAAGCAGCTTTGGCTGTTTTACCATCATAAATTCCGCCGGCCGCAACTAGCGGAATCTTTTGAAGTAATTTTTTGGCCTGGGGAATTAAACAAAAAGTGGTATTTTCTCCAATGTGGCCACCAGATTCCAAACCCTCAACCACAACCGCATCGGCACCGTTTTCCTCCATTTTTTTTGCCAATCTCGGGGAAGGAACAACTGGAATGATTTTTATTCCCGCTGCCTGGAAATAAGGGAAAAAGGGGAGGGGATTTCCGCCGCCGGTAAAAACAACTGGAACCTTGTATCTCATTACCACTTTTACCAGTTCCTCAATTTTTGGATTTTGCATAAACAAATTTATCCCAAAGGGACTTTTCGTTTTTTCTTTTGTCAATTTTATTTCCTTTTCAAGCCAGGAAGCCGGCATTAAACCCGAACCAATTGTTCCCAAGCCTCCGGCATTAGAAACTGCCGAAACCAAATTCGATTCCGAAATCCCAGCCATTCCCCCTTGAATAATAGGGTATTTTATCCCCAAAAGTTGACAAACTGGATTTTTTTCAAACATTTAATAATTTAGAGTTTAGATTAACTTTATCTCTTTACCAATTTTTTTATGCTTTGCCAACTTATAGACCAAATTGGCCGTATACAAATCTTGAATTGCCAGACCAGTTGAATCAAAAATTGTAATTTCCTCGCCTTTTTCTCTTTTTGGTTTCTTTCCCGCCACGATCTCTCCCAATTCTCCAAAAATATTTTCTTTTTTAATTATTCCTTTTTCTAGGGGTACGTTGATTTCTCCGGAATGGTTTGCCTGCTCCCAACAATCAACAACAATTTTTGCTCTTTTTAAAATTTCAGGGTCTAGCTCTTCTTTTCCTGGAGCATCAGCGCCTACGGCGTTAATATGAGTTCCGGGTAAAATCCATTCATTTTTAACTACCGGTTCTTTGGCCGGAGTAGCGGTAACTAAAATTTCTTTTTGACAAACCTCTTTTAGTTCTCCCTTTTTGATTTTAATTTTTTCTTTGGCTAAAATTTTTGCCAATCTTTCAATAGCCTCATCTTTTATGTCATAAACCGAAATTTCTTTTAATTTTTTGATTTTAGAGATGGCCGCAATCTGGGTAATAGCTTGAAATCCAGCGCCGACTACCCCTAGAGCTTTGGCATTTTTTTGGGCTAAGTGTTTCGTTGCCACTGCTGAGGCTGCTCCGGTTCTTAAAGCAGTAATCCAGGTTCCGTCCATTAGGGCTAAAGGCATTCCAGTTTTTGGATCATTTAACAAAATAGTAGCCATTACCGAAAAAAGTCCTTTTTTTGGATTTTCAGGGTGAACATTAACGATTTTTGTTCCAGCCATTTTTAAAGTTTCAGAAAAAGAGGGCATAATTCTTAAGTCACCATTAAATTCCTTAAAGAAAAGGTACATTTTGGGTGGCATCTGAACCTTTTCCATCCCATAATCAAAAAACGCTTTTTCAACAACTTTTATGACTTTTGAAATTTCTTTTAACGGCAAAATTTTTTGAACTTCTTTTTGAGTTAAAATCAACATATGTTTTTATTTAACTTAATAGCTAATAGCTTTTAGCTATTGGCTAACAGGACCTTTATATTTTTCTTCAAATTCTTTTTTTGAAATAATAACCACCGAAAAGCGAGCTTCGCACTTTAATTCTCCGCCCACAAGAGCTTGGGCTTTAATTTTAGCAATTTTATTTTCTGAATTTGGCAAAGGATAGGTTGCTAAGGCTTCAGCTTTTAAAGTTATTTTATCGCCAGGGAAAATGGGCTTGAAAAACTGGCAACTTCTGACATCATAAGCTAAAAAATGGAAATTTTTGTGGTTCTGACCAATTTTTTTTCTCAATAAAATCGTAGACAATTGAGCCATCGCCTCGACAATTAAAACCCCGGGCATAATTTTAAAATCAACAAAATGGCCTTTAAAATAATAATCTTCTTTTGAGGTTTGATAAAAACCAGAGATATTATTTTCTCCCATTTCTTCAATCCCATCTACAAACAAAAAAGGTTCTTGATAGGGAATAATCTTTTTAATTTCTTCTTTATTTAACATCTTTTCCTATTATAGCGAAAATTTTACCTAATCTCAAGTTAGCTTCGTTTTAAAATAAGTGATTTTGACTCAGCCTTGCGCCCTCACCCGGCCGGCAAATTATTGTTTCTCTAACTCCTTTTAAATTTTTAAGTCTTTTGTTAATTTCTTTTTCATCTCTTTCCAAACATAAAATCTTCACGTTTGGCCCAGCATCAATAGTAAAATAACACTCTAGTCCTTCCCGACGCCAAGCCAAAACATTCTGGATGATTTCCATTGTTGCCGGGATCCAATAGATAATTGCTGGTCTCGTCGTTATCATCAAGGCATGCATTTTCAGACAATTATATTCGGCTATTTGACCAACTTTTGTCAAATCTCTTTTTTTGATTCCTCCTTTGACCAATTTTAAATCTTCATCAACTGTTTTTAACCATCCTTGATAATAAGGAGAGGTGGCAACCGTCTGGGCCATACCAGCCCGACTGGTTATGGGTTTTTTGGCCCTCTGGACAATAGCGACAATAATTCGAAACTCCGGCCAATAGTCTTTGTCAACAATTTGTTCAGCAAAACTATCACCACCATCTTCTTTCTTTCCTCGACGCCATTCCACAAATCCGCCAAAAATACTTCGACAAGCAGAACCAGAACCCTGTCTGGCAAGAATTGATAATTCTTTAGGAGGCAATTTTAAACCCACAGCAGACACAGCGGCAACCGTTAATGCCGCAAACCCACTGGCAGAACTGGCTAGGCCGGCAGAAACTGGAAAATTAGTTTCGGAAACAACCCTGGCTTTTTGTTTAATACCGGCTAATTTAGCAATTCTCTCAAGGTGGTCGTGAATATTTTTTTCATCTCCCTGAAGCCCTTCATCGTTTATAAAAATTCTGTGTTCTTTATATTTGTCAGAAAACTCAACTGTTGTCTTGGTAGTCATTCCATCGCAGGTCATTGAAATGCTTCCATTTTGAGGGAGTATCAATGTTTCATCTCTTTTCCCCCAATATTTAACCAAAGCAATATTGGCATTGGCAATAGCAGTAGCTTTTTTCATAAATTAATAGAAATTTTTAATTCCAAAGCTCTTACATTAATTTGCCATGGCAATTTAATGACACAGATTTGTTCGGGATTATTATTTTAATGGTTTTCAATTTTCTGGCTGACTTTTAAATTTTTCAGCATCTATTTTATAAATTTTCAATTTTTAAACCCTGATAGTCAATTTCAACCAAAAGCGGAATGCCGCCAGCTTTTTTTATTGCCCATTCAATTTTTTTCTTGTTATTTCCCAAAGCAATAATACAGTCTCCGACCCCAGCCCCGGATAATTTCGCTCCATAAGCGCCGGACCTTAGGCAGGCGCCAATTAGTTTTTCAATAATCTTCGAAGAGACGCCATATTTTAAAGAAGGAGCTTTAAATCTTCTTAAAATTTCTTGGTTTTCGTTCATTAACTTTCCAACTTCTAGCCAATTGACACTTTCAATTTCGGTTTTTGCTTTCTCAACAATCTGAGCAATGCCATCATAAAGTTTATCATAATACTCAAAGTTTTTCTGCATTTCTCCTTTTACCTTTTTGACAATTTCTGAGGTGTTGGTTTTGATGCCGGTATAGCCAACGATTAAGGGAATGTTTTTCACCTTTAAGGGTTTAATAATTTTTCCGCCGGTTAAAAAATAAATCACCCCACCATAAAGGGCTGCTGCGATATCGAAACCAGAACCAATCCCCTGAACATCTAAGACTGTTTGATAGGCCAGGTTAAAAATTTCTTTTTCCATTATTTTGATCTCAAAAAGTTCAGCAAGAGCTTTTATTGTACAAACCGTTACTGCTGAAGAAGAACCGAGACCATATTTAGCCGAAAACTGGCTTTGGGTTTTGATTTTAAGCCCTGTCTCAACCTTATATTTTTTAAAAAAATTTTTGATGGCGGTTAAAATAAATTTAACCTCTTTTTTTTGTTCCTTATTAAGATCTTTCAAGCAGCGAGAAAAGTCAGAAACTTTCATTTCCGGGGCCTCGATAATTATTCTATTTTCCGAAATTTTTTCTGCCTCAAAGAATAATCTTTGATTCATCGCTGCTACCAAAGAAGGTCGATTATAGAGGACGGCATGTTCCCCAAACAATATTAATTTCCCCGGCGCTGAAATTCTAGTTTTTTTCATTTTTCTACTCTTACTCCCTCAACTGCCAGCTTGGCTCTCCAAAATTGGCATTTGAGAGATTCAAGCACCTTAATTAATTTTTTTTTATTTTCGTGGTAACACAAAACCATACCTCCGCCCCCGGCGCCACACAATTTGGCGGCGCCACCAATTTTTTGAACAGTTTTGACGACCCTGTCTATTTTTTTCGTTGAAACACCAAGTTAAGCCAAATTTTTTTGAGTTTGATTAATGATTTCTTTCATTTTTCCAAAATCTCTTTCTTTTAAAGCTTCTAGCATTTCGTAACTCATTTGACCGATTTTTTTTATCCTCTCTGCTCGGTATTTTTCCTCTAAATTTCTTACTTGCTGGACTAGTTCACCGGTTGTTTTTTTTGGTTGTTCACAATAAACTAAAACAAAATTTTCTAATCGATGGGGAATTTCTTTTTTTAAAGAGATTATTTTATTTTGAGATTGAGATTTTTGAAACCAAATCAATCCCCCAAAACAACAGGCGGAATTATCGCCTCCACTGGGCGTGCCATGAATTATTTTTTCTTGTTCATAAGCAATCTCATTTATTCTTTTCAGCGAAACTTTTTTTTTGAATAGTTGGGCAATGGCTTTGGTTATAGCAACCGCTCGCGAGGCCGAAGAACCCAAACCGACGCCAGGAGGAATTTGGCTATCTATGGTTATTGAAAATCCATCCTTAATATTTAATGCCCTCGCAGCAATACCAACAATAGAGGCCCGACAGCCCTCATAGTTGTTTTTTTTGATAAATTCAAAAAGTTCGGAAAAATTTTCCTTTTCGTTACAACTATTCCAAAAGTCAATTACCCTTTTCGTTAAATGAAAAACCTCTTCAATGCTCCAGGCATGAGAAATATTCGGCCAGGTCAAATCTAAATAAGCTATATTTTGAGAAGGCTTTATACTGACAAAAGTACGCTTATTAACTGAAGCAATGATAGCCGGTTCATTATAAACTACACTATGTTCGCCAATAAGATAGATTTTACCTGGCGCGCTTACTCTTATCATTTTTTTCCGAATTTTATAATCTTGGAATTTTTACGCACTTATTCTTTTTCATCTTTCTCAGAAATTCTTTGTGTAATTTCATATGTCCTTTTTGGATGCCTTCTATTGCCAAGACCGAAAGAGCGGCCAGATTGTTAGCCAATCCAACCGAAGCGGCGATGATACCTAATTCCTGAGCATTTTTTACTCTTAAAATTTTTAAAGCCAACCTTGCTTTTTTTGTTGTGGTTGCTCCCCCCACTGTTGCTATTGGCAGGGGGACTTTAATTTCTCCTTTTAAAAAATTTTTTTTTAGTCGCCATTTGGTTATTGGTTTGTACTTTCCATCTTTTGAGGCAAAGCTATGAACTGCGCTTTCAATTGCTCTAAAATCATTTCCGGTTGCAATAGCTACTGCATCAATCCCATTCATTACCCCTTTATTATGAGTGGCTGCCCGATAAATATCCAATTCAGCCAATTTTTGGGCAGCCAAAATTCCCTGAGCCACTTTTTCCCCAGAAAATTTCCCTAGAGCCAATTTTTCGATTGGAACTTTACCCTCCACAAAAACAATTCTTTTTTCCGTAAAATTGGAAACTATTCTTGCTCCGATTTTTCCACCAGTAATTTCCTCAATCAAGGGCGCAATTTTTTCTAACATTGTATTGATAATGTTGGCTCCCAAAGCGTCTTTTGGGTCAACGATCAAATATAAAACTAAAAAATTTTTTACTCTTTTTACTCTTAAATCTTTGGCCCCACCAGAAATTTTTAAAAGAAACTCATTGGTTTGATTGGCAATACTTAAAATTTTCTTTTTGTTTTTAAAAATTTTCTCTTTAGCTTTTTTGAAATTTTTAACCTCAATGAGTTGCAATTGGCAAAGCATTTCATTTCCCAGATATTTTCCAAAAAAACCGCCGCCTTCTCTAATCAACTTGGCTCCCCGCGAGGCAGCCGCCACTACCGAAGGTTCTTCAGTCTCCATTGGTACAAAATAATCTTTTCTATTAACCAAAAAATTGGTGGCAATTTTAAAAGGGCCGATATTATTTTCAAAATCAATGAAATCGGCAAGTTTTTGATATTGGTTAATTAGTTTTAAATCCGCCTGGTTTAAACAAGAGAATTCGGCAATGATTTTTATTTTCTCAGCCAGGGAAAGCTGATTGAAATTAGGCCAACGCGAAACAACTATTTTCTTGTCTCTTGCGCCAGTTTTCATATTCTTCGAGAGTTAATTTTTTACCTTTTTTGAGCTGAAGGGCCAAGTCGCTTTTAAAGCCCCTGGGAGAGGTGATTACTCCCCTCAGGCAAATCGAGCTGGCACCACCACCATAGCCGTTAATACCAATTTGTTGATTTTTTTTGGCTTTTTCCAAAATACCGACCAAAGAAATAAAAATAGAGCAAGTGTAGGAGTTTCCAATGTAGGGATTGTATTTTAAGCCTGGACTAAATTTTTCCTTAAAGAAATTCTGAAATTCTGGCATTGCCCTAATCCGGTCAAGTTCTTTTTTGTATTTTTGAAAAAGACTGGGTTTTTTCAGACATTGGGCTAAAGTAATGTGTTCTTTCTCTCTTAGTTTTTCGTGTCGCCAAAAAATAGCGGCTGCCCACTCCACGATTTTGGGAAATGGAGTGTGCATAATAAAAAAGTCGAAGATGTCTAAAAGCCCTCTTTTTTCTTTTTTCAAAAACTCAACATTTCTTTTTTTCCAATCTTCCAGAGCTTTCTTTTGGCACTCCAAGTAGGCCGGTTTGGTTAATTCACCGTTAACCTGGGGGAAAGGATAAGAAGAGAGGGGTACCTTAAAATCATCAACATCAACCGCATACTGACCAAAATTTTGGTAATCTAAACTTAAAATTTTGGGATTACTTTCTACCCGAAGAGCCACCGCAGCACAACCCTGAGTAACTTCAGCTTTGACATCTTCAAGGCGATAAATGGAACGGTCAACCGACAAAGCAACGACCGGTTTTCCTTGATTAGCTTGACTGTATTCACAGGCTGAAATTAAAGCCTGGAGGCCACCCAAACAGGCGAATTTATATTGAAAGGGTACGATTTTTAATCCCAGTTTGTGATTTAAAATTTTAACCGCTAGAGGTTTGGAAGCGTCAGAATCAGATTCAGTGCCAATGTAAAACCGCTCCACATCGCGAAAATCAATTTTCTTTAGTGCTTCAACAGCCAAGTCCACAATCGATGTTTGATAGGGAATTCTTGCTTCAATTGTTCCCAGGCCCCCAACCACATAAGCTGAGGGAACTTTTCTTTTTTTAGCCAGCTCTTTGATAGAAATGAAATGCCTAGGAATGGCAACGCCAATCTGAGAAATTCCTATATTTGAAATCATATTAAGATTCTTTTCTTTTTTAACTTTTTAACAATAATTTTAAACCAGGGGGTATATTTTTGAGGATTTTTCTTGATATCGGTTTTTAAATCGCCAAGTTTAATCCAGCGCCAGTCAGCTACTTCTCTTTTATTAATTTTTGGTTTTCCATCAAACTTTCCAAAGAAAACATGATCAAATTCATATTCAGTTAATTTGCCTAGTTTGGCCTTGTAAATAAAAGTAAAGGCTTTTTTCAAATTACAATTAATTCCCATTTCTTCTTTTAGTCTTCTTTTGGCAGCCTGATTGATGCTTTCCCCTGACCGGGGATGAGAACAACAAGTATTTGTCCAAAGCCCACCCGAATGATATTTTGATTTAGCCCTTTTTTGAATTAGAACCTCACCATTTTTGTTGAATAAAAGAACAGAGAAAGCTCGGTGCAATTTACCTTCGAGATGGGCTTTCATTTTTTCCTCCACCCCCACCATTTTATCTTTTTTATTAACTAAAACAACTTTTTTCATCTCTTTTTAGATGTGACACATATTTTTGCCATGGCAATTTAATGTGTCACATTTTATATTTTTCTTTCAATTAGGTAATTGATGAATTCCTTTAATTTTTCTTTGGCTTCT
>FWPV01016282.1_pt1 | contig 10494 bp, 2 predicted proteins | sample 2228371 | NCBI WGS metagenome assembly FWPV01 (sample SAMEA103939776, study PRJEB20133) | metagenome
TGGGTCGCGGTTGTTTTTTTCTCTATGTGGTTTACAAAAAATACTTTTCAGAAAATTCAATTTATAAAAGAAGAAAAATTTTTACTATCCTTAAGTGATGGTTTCTGGTCGCTTTTTTTTGCTGTCTTGATTTTTGAACCGCTGGGATTTTATTTGGGTTTCTGGCGTCATACAGGAATAAAACCATTTTTGTTTGGTGCGCCCTTTTGGTATTTTATTGGATGGTTTTTTGGTGTATTTTTAGTGTCTTTTGGGTATCGGGTTTTTAGAAAACTTAATAAAAGAAATATTTTTTTTCTCGGTTATATTTTTTTAATAATAATTCTGAGATGTCTTGTTTATTTTATTTTGAATGCTTGATATTTTGCCTTTTAAAAAAATTGTTATATGCTAAAATAATATAAATAATATAGACTTTTCTAGCGAGAAAAAGGAAGTTTTTTTAATTGTCGTTATGCCAAAACCAATTACTACAAGGGAGTTAATTAAAAATGCTTTTCGGGCAATAGTAAAGCCAAAATGCGCCTTTAAAGAAATTTCTGGTGGCGAGAGAATAAATTACAAAATCGTTATTCCTCTAACTTTAATTTGGGGAGCGATTTTTATAATTTTGAACTTTGCTTTTGCTCAAAATAGTTGGCTTTTTCAATGGGGGCATTGGCCACTTACTTTATTTTTTCAGGCTATATATGGGTTTTTGCTATGGTTTGGCGGAAGCCTTATATTTTTTGTTGTTGCAAAGATTTTCAAGAGAAAAATTTCTTTACAGAAAATCGAAATTGGAGTTTTTTATATTTGGGTGGTTTGGGCGATAATGCCATTTTTTGATTTTCCACATCTTTTATTTAAAATTCCAATGGTAAGTGTCTGGGGAAGAGGAGCGCATCTATCTTGGGTTTTTGCTTTTCCCGTTTTTACGCTTTTAACATTTTTCTTTTTAAAAGATGTTTTAAAATTTAAAAGAAAAGAACTAATTTTAGCTGGATGTTTTTCTTTCTTTTTGCCATTTTTAGGAAGGTTTTTTATAGAAGATATTCCTGTTTTCTTTAATGACCTTTTAAGACTTTTTAATAAGCCAGCTGGATTTGCAAATTGTGCTTTAATTATTTCCATTTGTTTTTTGATTTTTTCTGTGTTTTTTCGTCGCTTTCTTTTAGAAGAAATTTCTTTTAAAAAATTCATTCTATCTACTTCAATTTTTTTATTAACTGCAGTTTTTATTTGGGTGGGAGTAATGTATTTTACCCCCTGGTTAAAATATCCAACTGGAGGGAAAACATTATCTTTTACAAAAGAGCACATAACAAAAGACACGAAAATGGGTAAATCTGTTTGGACTTCCTCTTATACCTGGACAAGCTCTGACAGGGAATCGGGTACAATTCAGCACCCCGCTTCGGGCGCTGGCAACGACGATAACGATAGTTATTGGAGCGATACTTATGCCTCTGGCTCTTTTGATTTTACACCATCTAATGTTACGGTTATAGAATTAAGGGTAAAAGTTCATTTTACCTCTGCTACCGCAAATAAACAAAGCGGTGCTGGTCCAAAAGTTCAGGGGTGTTGGCAAGTTGGTACAAGCAGTACTTATTATTGCAGTAACTGGATTGAAAATCTAAATGGTGCCTCAACTCAAACTTTTACTATAAGCTCAAGTAGTATTAGAACTTATGATGCAAGTGGTGATGGTGCTGCAGCGGGATCTACTGAGTGGAATAGTTTGGTTAGCAATTTGCAGTCCGGAGGGGAGAATATTATTGTTCATAGTTGGACGCAGGGAGACGGAAATAATCAGAACGAAAATGGCGATAAAGTTGCTTTTGATGAAGTTTACGCTGAGGTTTATTACACTGGCGGCGATTTTACTCAACATACTTATCGTTGGTACGCTAATGCGGATGCTGTACAGCCAACTGATCCTTGGCCAAGCGGAGGCACGGATCTTTCCGAAAATACGCCAATTACTGTTTCCGATAATCCCCCTGGCGAAGGAGATGTTTTAAGGCTGAGAATGAATGTTAAAGGCGCGATGACGATAAATACACAAGCTTTTAAACTGCAATATGGAGAAGGATCTAATTGTTCGAGCATTTCAACGTGGTATGATGTTGGCAGTGCTAGTTCTTCGGCAATTTGGCGAGGTTATAATAATCCTACTCCGAGCGACGGAGCAACAATAACTTCAACCCTATTAAGCAATTCTACAAAAACAGGAACCCATGAGGAAGAAAATAATTCCGCTAATAACCCAACTACTGCTACAATGTCTGACTATACTGAATACGATTGGGTGATACAGCACAATGGCGCATCCGAGAATACAACTTATTGTTTCCGAATGGTGGAAAGTGGTGGGACAGCTTTAGACACATATACTAACTATCCAAAACTTACTACAAAACCCGCGATTATAAATCAAAGGGCATATATTTTTGAAAATGATGATGGCGCCAATGTTAATTCAAACTCTGATATTGCCTCTGCAAATACTGCCTTAACAAATGTTTTTCGCGGTATGCGATTTGTTGCTCGTTTTCAGATTGACGAGACAAACAATGTTTCAACCGGAAATAAAACTTACAAACTGCAATACGATAAAGACGGTGACGGAAATTGGACAGATGTTAGAATGGCGGGCGCGCCATCTTCAAATTCGGGAAGTGGGTATGGAGATTGGAACTTGAAGACCGTTTATAGCTCGGGGAGTGTTGGAAACTATAGCTCTATTGCGATTGGAAATGATGGCCTTCCTGTGATTTCTTTTTATGACGCAACTAATGCAAACTTGATGGTTTGTAAGTGCATAGACACTAGCTGTGTTAAAACGCCAACCTGCACTACCTTGGATTCAACGGGAGATGTTGGAAGATATACATCTATAGCTATAAGCAATGATGGGGGCAAACCGGTTATTGCCTATCGTGATGTTACAAATAGCAAACTAAAGCTTTGCAAGTGTGGAAATAGTTCTTGTTCTTCTGGAAATACTTGTACGACCGTAAAAGATCAGACGGGTACTGATGTGGGGTGTGGCGATAACCGTCTTTCAATGGCGATTGGAACTGACGGCAATCCTTTTATTGCGTTTAACAATGGGTCTAATCAACTTCGGGTTTGCAAATGTGCTAATGATTCATGCTCTGGAAATAGCACTTGTACAACGGTTTATTCTACTGACAACGTTGCAAGATGGTCATCTGTTGCAATAGGAAATGACGGTTATCCTGTAATTTCTTTTGATGATTGGTTAAATTTAAATTTAATGTTTGTCCATTGCACAAACGCCTCTTGTTCTAGCTTTGATGCACCAGTTACAATTGAGGGTACTGCGGACAATTCTGGAATTGGAAGTTCAATTGCAATTGGGGTCGATGGTAATCCTGTAATCTCTCATTTTACAGATACAGGAAGTAACTGGGGAAACGAGCTTCGTGTTTGTAAATGCGGAAATAGTAATTGTACCTCTGGAAATACTTGTAATAGTATTTATACCCAAGCACAAATCGGGAATTATAGCACTCCCGCAACTTCATTAGCAATTGGAAGGGATGGTTTTCCAGTAATTGTTCATAGCAGCTACGGAAGCGTTCACTTGCGATATGTTAAATGTAATGATGCTGCTTGCAGTGGTGGATGGAGAAACGAGTATATTATGAGTCCTGATTCTGGTACTAGTTCTGATACGTCTGTTTATAGGTATGCTGCTGTAGTTATTGGTGCCGATGGTTATCCTGTTGTTTCTTATTACGATAAAGCAAACGATGATTTGAAAGTTGCCAAGATGATGCCACTTTCCGAAATTAGAGCAACCTGGGGCCTTTCGGGTTCTAACGGAGATAATCTAACCTCGGCTGCGGCTGGAACTTGTTATGGTTCAAAGACATTTCAGGACGGAAAGTGGCACGAGGCAACTGGTACAAGCGTTTCTTATTCTTTAGACGCAAATAAATGCACAGAACTTGCTTTTATGATTGACACATCAGAAGCAACCGTTGGGGTTCAGTACCGTTTGCGCCTTGTGAAGAGTGATGGAACAGCTCTTGACTCGTATTCTCAATATCCAACATTTACCATTGTTTCTGAAACCAACAACACAAAAAGATATTCAAAGGAGTCAATTTTAACGGCATTAGGTTCTGGGTCTGAGACTTGTGGTAGTGGCATCTATAATTATAATTGTACTACAGTTTATTCTGGTTCTGCGACCGATTATTATGGTAATGTTATTGCAATTGGCACTGATGGTTTGCCAATAATTGCTTTTGCTGACGGAACAAATCTTGACCTCCGTGTTTGCAAGTGTGGCAATGCTTCTTGTTCTTCTGGGAATACTTGTACTACAATTGAATCGACTGGTGTTGGCATAACCCCATCTATTGCAATTGGCACTGATGGTTTGCCAATAATTGCTCATCATAACACTGGTCCAAATTACGATCTTCGTGTTTGTAAGTGTGGCAATGCTTCTTGTTCTTCTGGAAATACTTGTACAACTGTTGATTCAACAAATGCTGTTGGTTTATACACCTCTATTGCAATTGGCACTGATGGTTTGCCCATAATTGCTCATCACGATGGCACAAATTACGATCTCCGTGTTTGTAAGTGTGGCAACGCTTCTTGTTCTTCTGGAAATACTTGTACAACTGTTGAATCAACGAATAGCGTTGGATGGACTCCTTCAATTGCAATTGGCACTGATGGTTTGCCAATAATTGCTCATAGAGATGCCACAAATTATGATCTCCGCATTTGTAAGTGTGGCAACGCTTCTTGTTCTTCTGGAAATAGCTGTGTAGCAGTTGATTCTAATGGCAATGTTGGTGTTGTTCCTTCTCTTGCAATCGGCGCTGACGGTTTGCCTGTCATTATTCATGGAGACGGCACAAATCTTGGTCTCCGTGTTTGTAAGTGTGGCAACGCTTCTTGTTCTTCTGGAAATACTTGTACAACTGTTGAATCAACGGGTGTTGTTAGCGGGTATATTTCCCTTGCGATTGGTGTGGACGGTTTGCCGGTAGCTTCATATAACGATACGTCAAAAAACTTAAAAGTTATAAAAGGACTTGGTCTTCCGACAACGGCAACAGCATTCTTTAATAATTTTATAAAAACAGATAGGCAGATTAAATATAATTCCGAAACATCTTCTTCTCAATTTTTAGAACATTGGGGAATGGTAGAAGATGGGTTGATGTATTGGTTTGACAAAAAAGGATATGATAATGTCTATGGGCATGACGGAAACAGAGACCAAATTACAAGTTCTGCAAATGAGTCTCCGGTTTATGAGTTTATAGACAAGCATTCGTCTGCTTCAAATAATATTTATGTTCAATGGACTGGAAGATCAAATGTTGCGGCAAGTTCTAAAAATATAAAACTTGAAATTTATAATTGGAACACAAACTCTTGGGAAACCGTAACCACGGAGTCAAGTTGCGCGGCAAATACTGATTGTGTAATTTCGGGTTCCAAAACAAGCAATCTTTCTTATTATTATTTTCCACGATATATTTATGATTCCACAAAAGCGGGGAACAATACGAGCGTAGAATATTATACTTATTGGAGGGTTTACCAAGAAACCGCTTCGGGATCTCAAACTCTACAAACAGATAACTGGAGCATTGGGTCTGTTGAATTTATTTATTTATCGGGCAATGCCTATAATAATGAAACGTCTACTGCCCTAACTGAGTGCGATGATTCAGCTGGTATGATTTCTCTGCGCGTTGACTCTACAACCTATGGACCGATTTATTGTGGCGATTCAAATGGAAGTTTTATTTTAGCGGGTATTCCGGCCCCCTCAGCCAATACCCCAATGATACTTTGGATTGACGGTCAATCATCAAAAGCTTCAACAGTAAACAAATACGATGGCTCTGGTGATATAACAGGCATTGAACTCAGAAAAGACAGATTAGTCATAATGTCAGAATCAGGCAACATAACCAACTCTGACCTTGATACCTATGACAGCGGAAATGACTCAGATATTATCTACCTTGTATCCTCAAACAACCTAACATTAGCAGATGGCTACAAGCTTATTGTAAAATCAGGAACAACTTATCAACCACAAGGCACAGTCACAACCTCACCATCATCAGATCCAAATACAACAGATGGAGATATTCTAATCCAATCAACCGCAACAATGAATATGGAAACCAACTCCTTTTCTTGTGGAGGAGATTGGACCGCAACCGGCACCTTTACAAAATCTTCTGGCCAGACAATTACTTTTACAGCAATCGCCAATAGTCATCAAATTGTCTCGGGATCCAGTCACTTTGATAATGTCACGTTTAATGGTTCTGGCGGTGGATGGTCACCATCAACAAATAAGGTGTATGTTGACGGGGATCTTACAATGACAGCTGGTACTTTTGATACCTCCAACGGTACAGCAGACGTTGAAGTTTTAGGAAATGTTCAGGGAACTTCTGGGGTAATTAATATGACCTCAACCAATACTTTTACACAAAAGCCTTCTTCTGATAAAAACTTTGGAACAACATCGGGTAGTTCTAATTGGACTTTTTATAATTTGAATTTCGATACAGCATCTGGTAGTCGCATAATTTATACAATGTCAGGAGGGACGGGCAATATTGAGGTTAAAAATGTTCTTACTATTGCCGCCTCAACTGACCTTCGTGCTTCAAGTCGAAACTGGATACTTTCAGGAACCGGCACACCATTTGTAATAAATGGTACTTTTAGTGCAGAGAGTTCAACTTTCAACTATACAGGAAATGGAGCTACAAATGTAAAAGATACAACATATTATACGTTGAATATTGGAACTTCAAATAGCGCTAATATTACTTATACCGCGCAAGGAATTGTCCGCGTTAATAATAATCTTAATCTACAATCTGCAGCAAGCGGATATATTAACACTTTTGATATGGGGGGTTATAATCTTTTTGTTGGTTCAAATAGCATCACAAACAGCGGCAACATTTCAGTTCCTACAAGATCATCCTTTAACCAATCTTCTGACGGAACAACAACGTTAGGTTCGTCTGGGGGAGCAACTCCCATAATTGGCGGGGCAGGAAGTACTACTTTTTATAGACTTAATCTTGGGATTGCTTCAGATAATACTTCTTATACTTATAATTTAGGAGGAAATATTAGCATCTTGGGCGATTTTACAATTACCTCAGCCGGAACAGGAACCCATTCTTTAGACGTTACTAATTCTAACTATTCTATTACATTGGGTGGTTCTTGGACAAATAATGGAACTTTTACTTGTCGTCAAGGCACAGTAACATTTAACGCAACTTCAACGGGAAAGACAATTACAGATGGAGGTTCGCCATTTTATAATATGGTTTTCAATGGCTCTGGGGGAGGATGGCTCTATCAAAATGGCTGTTCAACCGCTCCAAACTCAACGACTGTTCAAGCGGGCACAGTAACCTTTCTTAATGCCAAAACAGGAACTGTCTCTGTTACAGGAGGGACTTTAAATGTTGATTGGTATCTTGGAGCTCATGTTGTGAGCTTGGCAAATCCATCAATAAACATAGATACCGGAGATAATGATATTACAATTTCAGAAAACTCATCAACACCTCAACCAACAGTTTGGAAAATGACATCAGGTTCATGGGGCAGTCCTTCAACTTCTCAAACAACAGGTACAAACTCAAGTGGTTTAATTCCAAATCCAACCTCAGATGGCGCAATCAGAATAAGGGAATATTCTAAAACTTCCTCTAGCACAACCTACTATAAATACAATCTAACAATTAACTGGCAAACAAACTATGGAATGTATGATTATTACTATGACTATGGACAAAACTACATAACAAGTACTCAAAACCCAGAAAGCGGAAATGACAAGGTAATAGGAGTTAACTGGTATAGAGCAACTCCATCAAACAACAACCCAGAACCAACCATAAATGAACCTCCAACATATGGAACTTTCTATTGTGGTATGATAGTGGGATTGAGTGTTGAAATTTCAGATTATGATATTGAATTTGGCAGCTTAACTCCAGGAGGAAATCCAACAGACAGAACAAATACAATTACAGTAGGAACTAGCGCTTCATCTGGCTACATAGTTTATGCTTTCTCAACTCAAAAAATGACTCACACAAGCTATCCCACAATTACAATTCCTGACTGGAATGGTTCTGCCTCAAACGCCAATCCAACAACCTGGAACAATGGATACTTTGGTTTTGGATATTCAACAGACGACTACTCACTTACAGGAGGAACTCCAAACAGATTCTCTGGACCAAAGTTTGCTCCTTTTGTTAACCAAGGACCTGGAGACCCTGTTTGTGACAGAACTTCACCCACACTACCATCAGATGGACAAAACACAATAACTTACAGAATTGCAGTATCACATACCCAACCTGCTGGAAATTATGCTACAACAATTGTCTTTGTTGTTGTGGGACAGTATTAAGTTAACTTAAAATTAAAATCCATTTTTCCCATTTATTCCCGTTTCACCCTTTATTATTTAATTAATTTAATTTATTATTAATTTAAAAAATTATGAGAAGAAAGAAGCCCGATGGATATAAAGAACTTTTAGTTTATCAGCGAGCCGAAGCTTTGCGAGAATTTGTTTTTAATATCACCGAAAATTTTCCAATAGATGAGCGTCGTCGCAGGGAAAATATGAGAGACAGCGCAAGATCTGTAAAACAAAATATTGTAGAAGGATGGAAAAGAGAAACTACCAAACAATATATTGATTTTTTGAGTTTTTCTTTTGGTTCACTGGGAGAGTTAAAAGAAGATGGAAAAGATTCACTGAAAGATAAGTTGATTTTAAAAGAAGAATTTGAAGAGCTTAAAAGAAAATGTGGGGAAGTAGATTATTTATTAAGACGATTAAAAGAAGCGTTAGAGAAAAAAATTAGCAAAGACGATGTTTTGTCGTCTTATCAGCGATGGTTGAAGGGGAAAATGGAAAGGGAAAAAGATCAAAAAGAAGGGGCTTTAGAGGAGATAATGGAAGAATTTGGTTTGGTAAGACTTGATAATGGAAGAGTAGTAGATAAAGAAGAATTAAAGAAGAATAAAGGGAGAAAAGGGGAAGAAAAGGGAGAAAAGGGTGAAGGGGAAGAAAAGGAGGAAAGGGAAGAGGTGGGAGAAAATGAAAAAAGGGAAAAAAGGGAAGAAGTGGGAGAAAAGGAAGAAAAGGGAGATATGGAAGAGATGAGAGAAAAGAAAGAAAATAAAAAAAGAAAGGGGGTTTATTGTTTACTGCTTTTATTTTTGTTTTTGGGTTTGCTATTTAGAAGTTCAAGTAGCATCGTTTTTGCGCAGCAAGAAAAAAATAAAATAAATCTTTTTGTTGCGCCGCCTTTATTTGAACTTCAACTTGATAAGGGAGATACATATCAAGATAAAATTTTAATTAGAAACCAAAATAATTTTCCACTTGCTTTTGACACAAGAATTGTTAACTTTAGCGCAAGGGATGAATTTGGCGCAATTGATTTTGAAAAAAAAGAAAGTTCAGATTGGCTTGAAATTAGCTCTCCGAATTTTATTTTAGAAAAAAATGAAGCAAAGTGGATTGATTTTAAAATTAAAATTCCAGAAGATGCTCCCCGCGGAGGGCATTATCTTTCATTAGTTTTTGAACCAAAAATACCCTCTTATTATTTTAAAGAAGGAAGCACCCCAACCATTCCGCGACTTTCTGTTTTGTTTTTAATTTCAGTTGGTAAAAGAGAAGGAGTTAATTTTGAAATTGTAGAAGCGAAAATTCCAGAGGAAAAAAGAATTTTATTTTTAGAAAAAATATTTAAAAAATTCAAAAACGAGAAAGAGGATTTTTTTGTTTCAAAAAGCGCAACTTTTCCCTTTATAATTAGAGTAAAAAATAATGATATTTACCATGTAAAACCATCTGGGATTTTAAAGATTGTTGATTCTGGAGGCTCGGTTTTGGGCGAAGCAGAAATTCAAAAAACAACTATTTTGCCGGGAAAAACGCGTCAACTGGAAGTTATTTTCAAACCAAAAATTTACGTAAAACTTGATGAATTTGCTCCAGAACCAGCCGCAAGTTTTTTAACAGACAATCTTGTTTTGGGAAACTATAAAGCAAATTTAAACTTGCATGGTTCTGCCGAAGTTTCAAAAGAAATGTCAATTTTACTTTTACCAAAAAGCGCAATTTTTCTTTTTTTGTTTTTGATTTTTATTTTAATATTAGTTATAATATTAAACAGAAAAAAGAATTTTAAAAAAGTTTTTAAAAAAGAAAGAAAGAAAAAAAATAGTTAATAGTTTTTGAGTTTTTTCAAAAAATACTTGACACCAAATCTTTGCTTTTGATAAAATGAAAGAATATCAATTATTGATTTTAAAAAGGTCGAAGAAACAAAAAACAAAAAATTAAAATTTAATTAAAGGTCGCATCAAAAATAAAAGAATAAAAAACAAAAACCTTAAAAAATTATGTCAAGGAAAGTAAAAAAAGTT